>Ga0194118_10000890_pt1 | contig 46696 bp, 42 predicted proteins | sample TA2MahsurfametaG_2_FD_148662 | JGI IMG/M metagenome (GOLD analysis project Ga0194118, IMG submission 148662) | Freshwater microbial communities from Lake Tanganyika, Tanzania - TA2015013 Mahale N5 surface | ecosystem: Environmental > Aquatic > Freshwater > Lake | place: Tanzania: Lake...
ACCTGGGCGAGGTGCTCGAGCGAGGCAGCCAGCGCGAAGAACTCGCCCAGTGAGTCCCAGCGTAGATAGCCCTCTTGCATGAACTGCTCAACGTGTTTCGGTGCGGAGCCACCGGCGCCGGTCTCAAACAGACCGCCGCCTTTCATTAGGGGGACGATGGACAGCATCTTCGCACTGGTGCCGACCTCGAGGATCGGGAAGAGGTCCGTGAGGTAGTCGCGAAGCACGTTGCCCGTCACCGATACCGTGTCCTGACCAGCGCGCAGGCGCTCAAGGGTAACCTCGCAGGCGGCAGCAGGGGCGAGGATGCGCAGGTCGAGCCCGGCCGTGTCCAGTTGCGCAAGGGTGGCGCGGACCTTGGCGATCAGCTGGGCATCGTGAGCGCGGAGCTCGTCCAACCAGAAGATGGCCGGCGTGGCGCTGAGGCGGGCGCGATTGACCGCCAGCTTCACCCAGTCCTGCACGGCCGCGTCCTTGGTCTGGCAGGCGCGCCAGATGTCGCCCTCCTCGACGCGGTGGGCCACGAGTATGCAGCCCTGCTCGTCCACCACGCGGACCTCGCCCGCGCCCGGGGCGACGAAGGTCTTGTTGTGGGAGCCGTATTCCTCGGCAGCCTGTGCCATCAGCCCGACGTTGGGCACCGTGCCCATCGTCCGGGGGTCGAAGGCACCGTGGGTGCGGCAGAAGTCGATGGTGGCCGCGTAGACCCCCGCGTACGAGCTGTCCGGGATCACCGCAAGGGTGTCCTGCAGCTTGCCCTGAGCATCGTACATCTTGCCGCCAGCGCGGATCATCGCGGGCATCGAGGCATCGATGATCACGTCGCTGGGGACATGCAGGTTGGTAATGCCCTCATCCGAATTGACCATTGCCAAGGCAGGACCTGCGGCGAGGGCGGCCTTGAGGTCCGCCTCGAGGACCGCGCGCTCCGCTGCGGGCAGGCGCGGCAGCTTCTCGATCAGGTCACCGAGGCCGTTATTCCAGTCCACGCCAAGTTGGACGAGGGTCGCCGCGTGCTGGGTGCAGAAGTCCGCGAAGTAGGCCTGCACCGCGTACCCGAACAGCATCGGGTCAGAGACCTTCATCATCGTGGCCTTGAGGTGCAGCGAGAACAGGACGCCCTCCCTGCGGGCGCGCTTCAGCTGGGCCGCGTAGAATTCCTTCAGGGCCCGCACGCTGATGAACGTGCCGTCGAGGATTTCCCCCGCCTTGAGCGAAAGCTTTGGTAGCAATACTCGGGCCGCCCCGTGAGCGGAGATGAACTCGATTCGCGCCGTGGTCGGGGCCGCCAGGGTCACCGAGCGCTCGTTGCGGGCGAAATCATACTGTCCCATCGTCGCGACGCGGGTCCGCGAGGCACCGCTCCAAGCACCCATCGTGTGCGGGTGGGCGCGGGCGTACTCCTTGACCGCTCTGGGCGCCCGGCGGTCGGAGTTGCCCTCGCGCAGGACCGGATTCACGGCGCTGCCCTTGACCTTGTCGTAGCGGTCCTTCACGTCCCTCTCCACGTTGGTGGACGGGGTCTCGGGGTAGTCAGGGAGGGCAAAACCCTGCCCCCGTAACTCCGCGATCGCTTCTTTCAGCTGAGGTACGGAGGCACTGATGTTGGGCAGCTTGATGATGTTTGCCTCCGGCCGCAGGGTCAGGGCGCCCAGTTCGGCCAGATGATCCGCCTGCCGCTGGCCCTCGGGCAGTCGGTCCGCGAAGGAGGCCAGGATGCGTCCAGCCAAGGAGATGTCCCGCGTTTCCACGGCGATGCCCGCCGTCCGCACAAAGGCTTGGACGATGGGCAGGAACGAGAACGTGGCTAGCGCGGGGGCCTCGTCGGTCTGGGTGTAGATCAGGGTGGGCTGAGCGGGCATGGCTTTGCGGTAAAAAGGCGAAGGGGAACCGAAGGGCCCGGGCGGGTCAAAAGTAAATGCGGGACCGGGGCCGCGGCCGGCTGGTTTTGGCCCGGTAATCGAGGTCACGGAAAGATTTGATTGCGTTCGGTCTGCGCCCAGCTCTTCCTTTCGCCCTTTCTATTACGCCTGCTCCCGATGGTCGGGGCGACAGGTGGAACGAAATCATGAGCCAAAAGTTTAAACTCAACGTCGCCGCCCGAGCCCAAACCGGCCGCAGCGCCTCCCGGCGTCTCCGCAAAGCCCAGCGGGTCCCGGCCGTGCTATACGGAAAGCACACCAAGCCCGAATCTCTTTCCATCGATGCTCCGGAGTTCGTGCGCTTGCTAAAGGCCGTCGGCGGTCGCGCCGTCTTAGTCGATCTCCAGCGAGGCGATCAGTCCGCGCCGATCAGCTCTTTCCTGCAGGAGGTCCAGCGGGACCCGCTCACCGACAAGTACCTGCACATCGACCTGCAGGAGGTGAAGGCGGACGAGAAGTTCGAGATTCGGGTGCCGGTGCACTTGAACGGCGAGTCCTTCGGCGTGAAAAACCAGAGCGGCGTTTTGGAGATGGCGACCCCCGCGCTCCGGATCCGCGTTCTTCCGAAAGACCTGCCTGAGGCGATCGTGGTCGACGTCACTGAGCTGAAGGTCGGTGAGACAATCAAGGTAGGCAGCCTGAAGGCCCTCCCGGGCGTGGATTTCCTCGATTCCAAGGGCCAGCCCGTCGTCGCGTGCGTGGAGCCCGTTGCCGAGGTCGTGCAAGCCGCGGCCGCCGCGGCCGCTCCGGCCGAGGGTGCCGTCGCCGCGCCCGTCGAGGGGGCCGCCACTGCCGCCGCCCCCGCCGCAGCTGGCGACGCGAAGGCTGCCGCTCCGGCCACCGCCGGCGCGAAAACCGCCGCGCCCGCCACGGTGGCCAAGCCCGCCGCCGCCCCGGCCAAGAAGTAATTCTCCGCAGGTTCGCGGCCGTCCCAGCCGAGGGCCGGCCGCTCGGTTCGAAGTTCTTTGAGTCATGTTCCACTCGCTCGTCGTCGGCCTAGGTAATCCGGGCCGCGAATACCGCGATACTCGGCACAACCTGGGCTGGCAGGTGCTCGATGCCCTAGCCGCCCGAGAGCGGCTGGAGTGGCGCCCCGCGCCGCAGTTTCGCGCGGAGGTCGCGCGTTGGGATCGTCCCGGCTCCCCGGCGTGCTGGCTGGTCAAACCGCAGACGTTTATGAACGCCAGCGGCGAGTCCGTCGGCACCTTGTCCCGCTATTACCAGATTCCCGCCGCGGAGATCGTCGCTGTTTACGATGACCTCACCCTCGACCTTGGCCTGATCAAGGTTTCAGTCGGGGGCGGCTCCGCCGGTCACAACGGGCTAGCCAGCCTCGTCCAGCATCTAGATGGACCCTTTGTCCGCTACCGCCTAGGCATCGGCCCCCGGGAGCGCGCCGCGATGGAACTGACCGACTTTGTCCTCGGAACCTTCTCTCCCGATCAATCCACTCTCGTTTCCCAGCGCTTGCCGCATTTCCTCCAAGGCCTCGATCTCCTGCTTACCCGGGGCGCCGGGGCCGCTATGAACCAGCTCAACCGCCGAGATTCCAAATGAACCCGTCCCACCGTAGCTACCACGCCTCCTTCATCCTCGATAACCGGGGCAAGGAGGAGACCGTCGACCAGATCGTCGAGGGCGTTAAGAAGGTCATCACCGAGGTTAAGGGTGAGGTCGCCTCCGTCGAGAGCATCGGGCGCAAGGACTTTGTCCGCGTGACCGACCGCAAGTTCACGGGTGCCCATTACGTGCGCATCCGCTTCTCCGGACCCGCCGAGGCGCCGGCCGCGCTGCGCGAGAAGCTGCGCCTCAACGGCAGCGTCTACCGCACGTTCATCCAGAACGCCTGAGGCGCCCTTTACCGCCATGCCCGCACTGAACAAAGTCCTGTTAATGGGAAACCTGACTCGCGACCCCGAGTTGCGCGTCACTCCCAAAGGGACCCCGATCTGCCAGTTCGCCCTCGCGATCAACCGGCAGTTCAAGATGGAGTCCGGGGAGAGCCGCGAGGAAGTCATCTACGTAGACGTTGAGGCGTGGGGCAAACAGGGCGAGACGATCGCCAAGTACTGCACCAAGGGCCGCCCGCTCTACGTCGAGGGCCGGCTTAAGCTCGACCAGTGGGAGGACAAGAACACCAAGGAGAAGCGCAGCCGGATGAAGGTCGTGCTGGAGCAATTTCAGTTCCTGGGTGACGGGCGGGTTGGCGGCGCTCCTGCCGGCGCCGGCGATGGACCGGCGGCCGCCTCCCCTGAGCGCTTTTCCCCGCCCCCGCGGGCCTCTGCCACGAAGCCGGCGACGACGGAGAACCTCGACGACGACGTTCCCTTCTGAACGTGCTCCTTCCCCGCGCATCGGTGCGGACCCGTTACTGGGTCCGTCGGCGGTGATCCCCGCCACGAAACCAAGTCCAGTCCCAAACTCATCCCACCACGCCTATGGCCTCCAAAGAAGTGCTCCTCGTCAAACCCGTCGATGGTCTCGGCGGCGAAGGCGACCAAGTCAAAGTCCGCGCCGGTTACGCCCGCAACTACCTGTTGCCCCGCAAGATCGCGGTGTCGCTGACCACCGCCAACCGCAAGCAGGTCGACGCCCTCAAGAAGCGCCGTGCCGAGCGCGAGCAGGCGGAACTCTCCGGTGCGCAGGAACTCTCGCGCAGGCTCGAGAAGATTTCGCTGGCCTTTGTGGTCAAGACGGGTGAGGGCGGGCGGATGTTCGGCGCTGTCACGGCGCAGGATGTCCAGGAGAAGCTGGCCGCCGCCGGCTTCACCCTTGATCGCAAGAAAGTGCTCCTCTTCACCCCGGTGAAGTCCTTGGGCCAGCACACCGTGAAGATTCGTCTGCACGCGGACGTCTCGGTGGACCTATCCTTCGACGTCGTCTCCGAAAACCCCATCGATCCGGCCACCCCGGCCGCCGAGCCTGCGGGCGAGAAGACGGAGAAGCGGTCCGACCGCCAGCGCAAGGAGGCTTCAGCATAATCGCCGTCCGCTCCGGCACCCAAGGCTGCGCTCCCCTACCGGAGGACGCGGCCTTCGCTTTGCCGTAAACGGATTGTAAGCAAGGAGGGATCGCCGCGGCGCCCCGGGCCCGCTTCTTCCCGCACTGATCGTTCGATGCCGAACAGCGATAACATTCCGCCCAACCGCCCGGCCCCCGCCGGACGCGTGCTGCCGCACAGCTTGGAGGCCGAGGAGCATCTGCTCTCGTGCTGCCTCCTCGATGGCGCGGACATCGTTGCGCGTTGCCTTGAGGCCAAGATTGAAGCCCGCTCCTTCTATGACCCCAAGCATGGGGTTATCTTTGGTTGCCTGCTCGAGCTGTACAGCCGGCAGGCTCCGATCGATGTCGCGATTGTCGCGGAGGAGCTCAAGACGGCCAAGCAGCTCGATCAGATCGGCGGCTACGCGTTCCTGACCCAGGTCAGCAGCCGGATTCCCACCACCGCCCAGGCAGAGTATTTTATTGAGAAGGTCCGCGAGCAGGCCCTGCTGCGCGACCTCATCCGTTCCGCCACGGGCGCCATCGAGGACTGCTACGGCTTCACCGGGGGCATCGAGGAGTTCGTCGATCAGGTCGAACAGAAGCTCTTCAGCGTTACCCAGAGCCGGGTTAGCGAAAGCGCCAAGCAGATGCGGGAGCCCACTCGGGAGGCGATGAACGTCATCACCCGGATGTTGATGAAAAAGGGGGAGCTCACGGGCCTCTCCTCCGGCTTCAAGGACCTCGACGCACTCTTGTGGGGGTTCCAGCGCAACGATATGATCGTCCTCGCGGCCCGGCCGTCGATGGGCAAAACTTCCTTAGCCCTCAATTTCGCCGAAGCCGCCGCGATGCCGCGCAAGGCCGGCCAGACTCCTGCGCCCGTCCTCGTCTTTTCCCTTGAAATGGGCGCCTCGCAGCTCGCCCTGCGCATGCTTTGTTCGCGCGCCCGAGTGAACATGAAGCTGCTACGGGACGGCCTCCTATCTAAGAACGGCGACGAGCAGAATCGCCTGGTTGCCGCGGCGGACGAGTTTTCCAAGGCCCCCATCTTCATCGACGACTCCAGCGCGTTGTCCATCATGCAGTTGCGAGCCAAGGCAAGGCGTCTCCACGCGCGGGCCGGCTTGGGGTTTATCGTGGTGGATTACCTCCAGTTGCTCAGCCCCACCGACCCGCGGGTGCCCCGCGAGCAGCAGGTGGCCGAAGCGTCTCGAGGATTAAAGGCTCTGGCGAAGGAACTTGAGGTGCCGGTGCTGGTACTATCCCAGCTGAACCGCGCCTCCGAGAAGGACAACCGCACCCCCAAACTCTCCGATCTCCGTGAATCCGGCTCGATTGAACAGGACGCCGACGTCGTGCTTATGCTCGCCCGGCCCAGGGACGCGGACGATAAATTCCAAGTGGCGGCGGATTCGGCCGAGTTAATCGTTGCAAAGCAGCGAAATGGGCCGGTAGGTGAACTGAAGCTTACGTTCCTGAGGGACATCACACGTTTTGAAAACTTTCACCAGTAACCCCTTCAGCGGGTTTCTTCTCGGTTTTATCCCTTTGCTGCTCTGGGTCTTGGGCGGTCCGACACCAGCCGTGGGCCAGTTGGCCGTCCCCCCGACCCAGCGACAGTTGCCGGCCCCCGCTTTCAAGGTTGGCACGCTTGCGATTAAGTTCGTCGGCACCGCCAACGTGAACGAGCAGGTGGTGCGAGCCAACATGCAGATCCGAGAGGGCGGTGAGTTCGACGAGGTCATCCTCGACCGCGACATCCGCTCCCTCTACCGCACCGGCCTGTTCGAGTTCATCGAGGTCAAGCAGGAGCAGGTGGATGCTCAGACCTTCAACCTCGTGGTCGAGGTCACCCCCAAGTTCCGCGTCCTCGCGGTTCGCTTCGAGGGGAACGTGAAGGTGAAGTCCACCCGGCTTGAGAAGGAGATTAAGGTCAAGCCGAACCAGGCCCTCGACGAACGTCAGATCAAGGAAGACGCCGAAAAGCTCCGGGAATATTACCAAAAGGCCGGCTACAATCAGGTCTTGATCAACTACACCGTGGATCGCGACCGGGTGGGTGGCTTCGGCACCGTGGTCTTCAAGGTCAAGGAGGGCGAGAAGGTCAAAATTGCGGACATCAAGTTCGTGGGCAACAAGTCCGTGACCACGCGTAAGTTGCGCGGCACGATGGAGACTAAGAAATGGTGGCTGTTCTCGTGGCTAACCGGTTCGGGTCGATTCAAGGACGACCAGTTCGAGGATGACCTCGACAAGCTGCGTGACCTGTACCGGGAGCTGGGCTTTCTCGACGTCGAAATCCCTCAAGATCAGGTCAAATTCAACTACCCCGGCGGGGAGCGGCTGGAACTTGTGGTGCAGATCAACGAGGGCCGCCAATACCGGGTCGGCGAGGTCACCTTCACCGGGAACAAGCTTTTCAATTCCGCCCTGCTCAAGCGGGTGGTGCGCCAGAAGACCGGGGTGGTGTTCGTGCCGTCCAAACTGGACAAGGATGTGGAGCGGCTGGACGACTTCTACGGCAAGGACGGCTACCTCGACACCCGGGTGCGCTTGAACCGCAAGCCGAATGTCACGACGGGCGCGATCGACGTCGATTACGTCGTGAACGAGGGCGAGAAGTTCAGCGTCGAATCGATCGTGATCGAGGGGAACACCAAGACAAAGAGCACGGTGATCCTCCGCGAGCTAGTGCTAGGCCCGGGTGACGTCTTCAGCACCGTGCTGATGAAGATCAGCCAGCTCCGTTTGGAGAACACTCGTTTCTTCGAGAACGTCACGGTCAATCACCAAGAGACCAACATTCCCGGCCGCCGGAACATGCGCATCGCCCTTCAGGAGGGGCGGACGGGCAACCTGACCTTCGGTGCGGGCTTCTCCTCGCTAGAACGAGCGACACTATTCGCCGAGGTTTCCCAAGCCAACTTCGACCTCTTCAACCGTCGATCTTTCTTTCAGGGCGACGGCCAGAAGTTCCGCCTCCGGATGCAGCTCGGCTCCCTCTCCAGCGAGGTGGTGCTCTCCTTTGAGGAACCTTGGCTCTTCCAGCGCCAACTCGGCCTGGGCTTCAGCGTCTTCCGCACCAGCTCGGAGTACAACAGCACTTTCTACAGCCAGATCCAGACCGGCTTCGAGGTCTACCTGCGCAAGCACCTCTTCGAGCTCTGGAATGGCCGCTTGGCCTACACCTACGAGATCTTCGACATCCAGGATATCTCACCGAGCGCATCCGCCATCATCCGGGCGCTTGAGGGTGCGAATGCCTCCTCGAGCATCGGTCTCCAGCTGGAGCGCGATACCCGCGACAAGATCATCAACACCACGGCCGGCAATCGCGTCGAGGTGAACGCGCGCTTCGCCGGCGGCCCTCTCGGCGGCAGCAAGATCAACAATAACTACAGCCTCGAGTTCAGGGGCTCCCAGTTCTTCCCAGTTTTCGAGACCCAGACCCAAGTCCTGAGCCTGATTGCGCGCGGCGGAGTCATCCAAAACTTCGGCGACTCCAACGACGTCCCCTACTACAATAAATGGTATCTCGGCGGCCCGACGACCCTGCGCGGCTTCGAGTTTCGGGAGGTGGCCCCCAGGGACCAGTTCAACGAGCCGATCGGCGGCAAAACCTACGGTTTCTTCAGCGCGGAGTACTCCCTAGACATCGTGAGTCCGATCCGCTTTGCGCTGTTCTACGATGCCGGGTTCGTAAACCGGGGAGCGTATGACTTCAACGTGGCCCGCTACCACGACAACTTCGGCTTCGGGCTCCGCCTCTTCGTGGCCGGCGCTCCCCTCAGCCTCGACTTCGGCATCCCCATCACTGGCGACGAGCTCAGCAAGAAGGGGAACCAGTTCAATTTTTCCTTTGGCACCCGGTTCTGATTGTGTTTGGATCTCCCTTTAAGCCCCCACCTTAACCCATGAAGCAATCCCTGAAGTCCCTCACCGCGCTGGCGGTCCTCGGTCTGGCCGCCCTCCCGGCCTCCGCCCAGCCGGCCGTCAAGATCGCCGTCGTCGATATGGCAAAGCTCTACGACACTCATTACAAGACGGTCGAGCAGAACGCCAAGATCCAAGCGGACGACCAGAAGGCTCAGGAGGAAGTCGAGCGGATGAACAAAGAGGGCAATGTCCTTGTGGAAGAGTACAAGAACCTCTCCGAACAGGCCAACAGCCCCGCGCTCTCCCCGGAGGCCAAGTCAAAGGCCCAAAACGAGGCCCAGAAGAAGCTGGAGCAGATCCAAAACAAGCAGCGCGAGGTCCAGAGCTTCATCCAGAATACCCGTAACTCCCTCAGCCAGCGCTTAAACACGTTCCGTGGGCTGATGCTCGAGGAAATCGCCAAGGTGGCCACCGAGCTCGCCAAGAAGCGGGGCGCTAACCTGCTGCTGGACAAGGCGGGGCCGACTGCCATCGGGATCTCGAACATCCTTTACTCTGACGCCGCCTATGACCTCACCGATGAAGTCGCCAAGGAGGTGAATAAGGACAAGCCGGCGGGCGCTCCCAGCGCGCCCACCGCTCCGGCCGCCGCCGGCGCCGCGCCCGCCGTTTCGGTCCCGGGCCTATCTCCCAAGAAGTAAGGTCCAGCGGACCAGTTCCCGCACCCCGCCTCCTACAGGCGGGGTTTTTTCTTGCTCCTGCCGAGCTGTCCCGTGCCAGTCTGCCCACGGCGCCGACCCGCCTGCACGACGCGATGAACCTGCATCTCCGCCCGGACGAACTCGCCTTCCTCTGCCAAGCCCAGGCCCGGCGCGGATCCTGCCCGGTCCCGGTGACGGGCATTGCCGCGCTCACTGAGGCGGCTCCGGGGGATCTTTCCTTCCTCGGTAACGCCCGCTACAAGGGCGAAGTCTCGGCGTCCCGGGCCTCCGTGATCCTCGTTCCGCCCGACTACGTTGGTGCCCCACGGCCCGATCAGGAGTTGCTGGTGGTGCCGAACCCTTCGGCGACCTTGGCGTTGATCTGCGCGCGATTGGAGCAGGAATTATGGCCCCGGCCTGCGCCCGGCATTCACCCCTCCGCGGTGGTCGCCGCCGGAGCTCAGGTTGCCACCTCCGCGACGGTGGGCCCGCTGTGCGTTCTGGAGGCCGGTGCGGAGGTAGGAGAGGGCGTCCACCTTCAGGCGCAGGTCTTCGTCGGCCGCTCCGCCCGGGTCGGCGAGGGTTCTTGGCTGGCGCCCGGTGTGGTTGTCACCGCCGAATGCACGGTCGGTCGCCGTGTGCGGCTGCATCCGGGCGTGGTGGTCGGCGCGGATGGGTTCGGTTACGAACTCGTCCAAGGCCGTCACACCAAAGTCCCGCAAATCGGCCGGGTGGAGATCGGGGATGACGTGGAGATCGGTGCGAACACCACTCTCGACCGCGCGCGTTTTGGGGCCACGACTGTCGGGGATGGCACCAAGATCGATAACCTCGTCCAGATCGCCCACAATGTGCGCATCGGGCGCCATTGCATCCTGTGCTCCCAAGTGGGGATCTCCGGCAGTACCGTGATCGAGGACTACGCGGTCTTGGGCGGTCAGGCCGGAATCGCCGGGCACCTCCGCCTCGGCAAGGGGGCCAAGGTCGGCGGTGGGGCTGCGGTCACCACGGACCTGCAGGCCGGGGTATTCGTCAACGGAAGTCCGGCTATTCCGTTGATGCTCGAGCGACGGATCGCGATCCTCAAGCAGCGGTTACCCGACCTATTCCGTCGGGTCGAAACCTTGGAACAGCGACTCGCCCGTGAAAAATAGCTTCCGCCCGCGGCGGCGCCCGCCAACATCTGCAGCGCATGACCGACTCCCGGCTCAAGATCCTCTCGGGTAATTCGAATCGAGCCCTCGCCGAGGAGATCTGCCGCGCCATCGGCAAGCCGCTGGGCGAGGCGACCGTCACAAGCTTCCCGGACGGGGAGACATTCGTCAAAATCAACGAGAACGTCCGCGGCAATGATGTCTTCATCATCCAGTCGACCTGCCCCCCGACCAATCACCACCTGGTCGAGTTGCTGATCATGATCGACGCGGCCCGACGCGCCTCTGCCCAGCGCATCACGGCCGTGCTCCCGTTCTACGGTTATGCTCGCCAGGACCGCAAAGACCAGCCCCGGGTGCCGATCACGGCCAAGCTGGTGGCCAACCTGATCGTGGCCGCTGGCGCGAATCGGATTCTTACGATGGACCTGCACAGCCAGCAGATCCAGGGGTTCTTCGATATTCCGGTCGATCACCTGTACGCCTCCCCGGTCTTCTTCGAATACCTGTCGCGCACGAAGCCCAAGAAATTCGTGGTCTGTTCCCCCGATGTCGGCGGGATGAAGATGGCGGCCGCCTATGCCGATATCCTCGGCGCCGGGCTCGCACTTGTCGCCAAGAAGCGCAAGAGCGCCACGACGGTCGAGGCGATCAATGTGGTCGGGGACGTCGAGGGCTGCGACGTGCTCCTAGTGGACGATATCACGGAGACCGCCGGAACCCTCTGCGCCGCCGCCAAGATCCTCCGCGCTCACGGCGCCAAGCGCATCCGGGCCGCAGTTAGCCACTGCATCCTGAATGAGGTTTCCGTCGAGCGCCTGAAGTCGGGCCTGATTGACGAGGTGATCACGACGAATTCCACCCCGGTCAATACCCTCGGGCTACCCGTCACCGTCCTCAGTATCGCCAACCTGCTCGGGCAGGCCATCCAGCGGATCAACAGCAACGAGAGCGTCACAGGCCTTTTCCGGGTGAAGGGGTTCTGACCGGGGATTGTCTCCCGCTGGATTGAATGTAGGGTCAGGAGATGCTCGTTCCCGCCTTTCGCCTTCTGGCCGAACTCCTGCTGGCGGCCGCCACCGTGGTTGCCGCCCAACCCAAGGCCCCCTCCGCCGCGTCCATCCGTCCCTCTCCCCCCACGGTCCGTGTCGATGCGTCCCCACTGGAGGCGGGCACGGAGCTGGCTCGCTTAAGGAGTTATGCGGACGTCATTGAGCCCGCCCAGAAAGCGGTGGTCTCGGTTTACTCTACGAGGATCGTCCGGGAGCGGATGGCCATCAACCCGCTTTTCCGGCAATACTTCGGGGATCTGCCGGAGCGTGAGAGCCGCCAGGAAGGTCTGGGCTCTGGGGTCATCGTGTCCCCGGACGGGTTTATCCTGACCAACAATCACGTGATCGAGGGCGCGGATGAGCTGAAGGTCACCTTGGCCGACGATCGCGATTTCTCGGCGCGCGTCGTGGGCACGGATCCGAAGACCGACGTCGCCGTCCTGAAGATCGAGGCGGAGGGACTGCCGGTCCTGACCTTGGCCGACAGCGACCGGGTCCGCGTCGGGGACATCGTCTTCGCCGTCGGCAATCCTTTGGGGGTTGGCCAGACGGTCACGATGGGGATCGTCTCCGCCAAGGGCCGCAGCCGCTTGGGGCTGCTGGAGCGGGTTTCCGGGTACGAGGATTTCATCCAGACGGATGCCGCGATCAATATGGGTAATTCCGGCGGGGCGCTGATCGATGCCCGCGGGCGCCTGATCGGGGTTAATAGCGCCATCATCTCCCCGTCGCGGGGCAATATCGGCATCGGGTTCGCAATTCCGGTGAATCTGGCCCGCTTCATCATGAACAGTCTGGTGGAGACCGGCACGGTGGCGCGCGGCTATCTCGGGGTCACGAGCGACACCCTTACTGCGGAACTGGCCGAACAGCTGGGTCTGGCGCGGGGCTCCCGAGGGGTGATCATCACCGAAATCGACGCCGCAAGCCCCGCCGAGGCCGCCGGCCTGCGCCGGGCGGATGTGATCGTCGCCCTTAACGGCCAGAATGTCCTCACTTGGGAGGATCTCCGTGTCTTGGTGGCGCAGAGCCTGCCGGACTCTAAGGTCAACCTGAAGGTGCTGCGCGACGGCAAAGCTCGCACCGTGGAAGTCGAGCTGGGCCGGGTGATCGACAACCCGGACGAGCTGGTTGCCGGGGTGGAGGCGGCCCCGCTCACTCCGGAGGTGCGCCGGCGGCTTGGGTTGAACGATTCCCGGATCGCCGGCCTGGTGGTCACGCGGGTGGACGAGGATTCCCCGCACCGCGGCCGCCTGGCCGAAGGGATGGTAATCCTCGAGATCAACCGGGCTCCGGTCCCGGATCTGGCGGCTGGCCGGGAACGCATCCGCAGCGGGCGCAACCTTCTCGCGGTCTTCGACGGTCGCGGGATCCGCTACTTGGTAGTGAATGTCAAGTGATGGCCCGCACTCCGGGAGCCCTGTTCAGCTGCCGGGCTTGGTGACGGGGATGCGAGCGAGCGCCTCAGGCACGGCGCCCGCCGGATAAGTCGGGAAACTCAGTTCCAGTAAGGAAACCGGCGGCACCACAAAGCGGGCCTCGCCCGCGCTGCGATCGACCAGCATCGCGATGGCCTGCGCCGCCCCGCCCGCCTGCCGGATGATCTCAAGGCACTCCAAGACGCGGCCCCCGCGGGTCACGACGTCCTCGGCGACGAGCACCTGCTCACCCGGGGTGAGGGTGAAGCCCCGGCGGAGTACTAGGGCATCGTTTTCTTTCTCCGCGAAGATGAACCGCGCCCGGGCCTGCCGCGCGATCTCCTGCCCGATGACTAGGCCGCCCATCGCGGGAGCCAGCACCGTGGTGAACTGGATTCCCTGGGCACGCAGCTTGGCGAGCAGGAACTCGGCTAGGCGCTCGACCGCGTCGAGATGCTGGCATACCTGGGCGCATTGGAAGTAATGGCCGCTATGCAGGCCGGAGCGGAGCACGAAGTGCCCCTGCTGCAGCGCCTTGGTGCGAGTGAAGATCTCGAAGATTTCCTGCTCGTGGGTGTCCATATGGGGGAGGCTGCGGCAGCCGGGCGGAGCGCTTCAATCCGATTCCGGACCAGCGCTCACCAGTGCCCGTTCTCGCCCGGCTCAAGGTCTTGGGCGAAGGCGACCAGAAGCTGTACGCAGCGCTCCACGTCCTCCAAGTCCACGACCTCGCTGGGGGTGTGCATGTAGCGCAGGGGAATGCTCACCAGGCCGGTCGCAACGCCACCTCGGGCCATTTGAATGGCTCGCGCATCAGTACCGGTCGGCCGCGGGTCCGCCTCCACTTGGAAGGGAATGGAGTTTTTGCGCGCCGCGCGCTCCAGCCTCTCGAACACTCGCGGATTGATGTTCGCACCCCGACAGAGGATCGGTCCCTCGCCGAGTTTGGTTTCGCCAAAGCGGCGATTGTCGCAATCCGGATGATCCGTCGCGTGACCGACGTCCACGGCAATGGCTAGGTGGGGGTTGACCGCATAGGCGGAGGTGGTGGCTCCCCGGACCCCGACTTCCTCCTGAGTGGTCGCCACGCTCACGACCCGCGCTTTCAGGCGGTCCTTTTGCCTTGCGAGACGCACCAAGGCCTCACCAACCACGTAGGCCCCGACCTTGTTGTCAAAGGCCCGCGCCGCCCCGACGCTGCCGTTGAACAGTTCTAAGCCGTGATCGTAGGTCGCGACGTCCCCGATGTTAACCCGCGCTTGGGCCTCCGCCTTGGAGCGCACCCCGATGTCGATCCAGATCTCATGCTTCTTCGGCACGCGCTTCCGCTCGTCCTCCTCCATCAAGTGGATGGCGCGCTTGCCGGTCACGCCCCGCACGATCCCCTGCATGGTCTGGATCAGCACCCGGCGGCCGGAGATGACGCTGAGGTCGTGCCCGCCGATGGTATCGAAGTAGAGGTACCCCTCCTTGTTGATGAAGGTAATGATCAGCCCGAGTTCGTCCAGATGGCCTGCGAGCATCAGCACGGGGTCGCCCGCCGGGTTGAGGGTCGCGAGGCGGTTGCCCAGCGGATCTCGAGCATAGGCGTCGGCTGAAGGGCGCACGTGCTCGTCGAACACCGCCTGGGCCTCGGTCTCGTAGCCGGAGGGCGAACGGGCGGCGAGCAGGGCGGCGAGGAAGGGCGGGATGGTATAGGAGGACATTGGGGCGAAAGTTCAGTTGCGTTCAGCGGAGCCTGAAAACGAAACTGTCCCCTCGGAAAGCCAAAATGACCATTTACCCAGCGATTGATATCCGCGGTGGCCGGTGCGTCCGCCTCCTCCAAGGGCGGGCGGATCAGGAGACGGTTTACGCTGAGGATCCCGCCGCGGTCGCGACCGGGTTCCGCCAGGCCGGCAGCATATGGGTCCACGTGGTGGACCTCGATGGCGCCTTTGCCGGCGAGCCGCGCAATGGGACCGCGGTCCGCGCGGTCGTTGCCCAAGGGCTCCGGGTCCAGCTCGGCGGCGGCCTGCGCACGCGGGCGGCCGTGGAACAGGCGCTCGGCCTCGGCGTCGCCCGAGTTGTGATCGGCACCCGTGCGGCCGAAAGCGACGCCTTTGTTGGCGAACTGGTCCAAGCCTTCGGGGAACGGATCGCCGTCGGCATCGACACGAAGAACGGACAAGTGGCGGTTAAGGGCTGGGTAGCCGACTCGGGGCTCAGCGCTCTGGATCTGGCCCGGCGAATGGATGCCCTCGGCGTCCGCACGCTCATCCACACCGATATCGGCACCGATGGGATGCTGACGGGGCCGAATTTAACCGCCCAAGAGGCGATGCTGGCGGCAGGCCGGGCGAATGTGATTGCGAGTGGCGGCGTCAGTCGCCGGGAGGATGTGATCGCCTTAGCGGCCTTGGCCCGCCGCGAACCCCGCCTCGACGGGGTCATCGTCGGAAAGGCCCTCTACGAGGGCCGCGTGGATCTTGCGGACCTTCTGCGCCTCGCTGCCTGAGCCGGCCCGGGGCAGCCCCGGAGCTCTTCGACGATCTCCTCTAGGGGGTAGGTAACAATCTCCGCCAAAGTGGGATGGTACCACGGGGCCTGGAGTAGGTCGACCGCGGAGGCCCGCATTTTCAACGGGCCAGTGAAGGTGTGGATGAGCTCACCGGCGGACGGGCCGACGATCTCCACGCCCAGAAGCCGCCCGCGCCGCGGGTCCGCGAGGACCTTCACGTGGCCGTGGAGGGCCTCCATCAAAATAGATTTGCCGTGATCATTGAACGGGTAGCTAGCCGACAGGTAGGGCCGGCCCGCCGCCTTGAGATCGCGTTCTTGTAGTCCTAAGGTTGCCACCATCGGGTCGGTGAAGACCACGTTCAGCAGCAGGGAGAAGTCCACGGGCTTCAGCCCTTTGACGCCTGCGGCGTGCCGGGCCGCCAATTCCCCCTGTTGAATGGCGATGTGCACGATCTCCGCCGGTCCGCTGCAATCACCCCCCGCGTAAATGTGGGGTTGAGAGGTCTGCTGCCACCGGTTGATCCTCACGCGGCCGCCGGAAAGGACGCGGACGCCCGCCGCCGCGAGATCGAGTCCGGCGGTCTGCGGCTCACGGCCCAAGGCATTCACCAGATGCGGCGTGCGGATCGTGTGGCGCCGGCCTGCGTGCGTGTAGTCCACGCGGAACCCGCGCGGGGTGCGCGCCACCCGTTCGAGCCGGGTATCCGTGATGATCCGCAGGCCTTCCTTCCGCAGGGCCGCCGTCACCGCTTGCACCGCCTCGGGCGAATGGTCGCGGAGCAGTTGCGCGCTCCGCTGGATCACGGTCACCCGAGAACCCAACCGCGCCAGCAACTGCGCCAACTCGCAGGCCACGACGCCCCCTCCCAGCACGACCACCTGAGGAGGGAGGAAATCAAGGTCCAGGACCTCGTCGCTGGTCCAGGCCCGCGCTTCGGCCAGCCCGTCGATGGGCGGTACCGAGACCCGGGAACCGGTGGCGATCAGGAACTGCTTCGCCCGCAGCCGCCGCCCGTTGGACAAGGCGAGCGTGTGCGGATCCAGGAACCGGGCCTGCGCGCGGATCAGGGTGAAGTCCGCCCGGGCCATCGCCTGCTGCCGATAGGTCGCGAACTCGCCGATGATCCGCCGCTTGCGGGCCGCCAGCTTGGGCATATCCGCCGTGGCGAATGGCACCCGCAGGCCAAAGCGGCCAGCGTGGCGCGCGTGATGCAGAACCTCGGCCGCGTAAAGCAGGGTCTTGGAGGGCATGCAGCCCCGCAGGATGCAGAGGCCGCCCAATTCCTTCGCCCCATCGATCAGCGCCGTCCGGCGGCCCAAGGCCGCCGCGACCCGCGCCGCATTGAAGCCGGCGCTGCCGCCGCCGATCACCGCAAAATCAAAGGTCCGCATAAATTGAGCTTAAGCCGCGATCGCCGTCCGCACCGTCGCTGCCTGTGTCGGAGACACGACCCGCGCCGCCACCTCCAGGCCGAAGGCCAGAGCCGTACCGGCCCCGCGCGAGGTGATGAGTCGCCCATCAACTACGACGGCCTCACCCAACTCGGCCCGCGGCAGCTCCCCAGCCACAGAGGGATGCGCCGTGTGCCGGCGCCCGTTCAGTACGCCTGCGTCCAGCAATACCGTCGGCGCCGCGCAAATCGCCGCCAGCCACCCGCCGGCGGCGTCCTGGTCCCGCACCCACGCCAGCAGGGCCACGTGGCGTCGCAGGAGGGCCACCGCCGGGCCTCCCGGCAGCAGCACACAGTCGTAGGTGACTTTACCAAGGGCATCCCAGCGGGTATCCGCGACCAAGGTGAGTCCGTTACGCCCACGCACGGCCAGCTTCGCTTCCAGAGCGGCAAGGGTCACCTCGGCCCCGGCCCGGCGCAGAACGTCCACCGGGGCCACCACCTCCAATTCCTCAAAGCCGGGTGCGAGGGGCACCAGGACCTTGGGCGGGAGGACAGGGGAGGCGAGGGACATCGCGGGAACGTTTCGCCGCGGCCGCAGCGGGACAAGGCGAAACGCGGTAACGATTAGCCTCGCGCGGGCGGCACGAGTCGCTGCGATGCAGGAATGGACGCGGAGTCAGGTGGCGGCGTTTTCATCGTCGGGTGCGGCTACGTCGGTCAGGCGGTGGCGCTCCGGTTGCGTGCTTGTGGGGTGAGGGTCACGGCGCTCACTCGCAATCCGGACACTGCTGCGGCGCTGGAGACTGCGGGGATTTCGACGATGATCGCAGAATTGTCCGGGGAAGCGTGGCATTCCCGGGTGCCAGATGGGATCGCTGCGGTGGTCAATTGCGTGAGCGCCGGAGGGGGCGGGCTGGAAGGTTACCGGTGCAGCTACGTCGAGGGGATGCAATCGCTGCTGCGCTGGGCGCGCACGCGCACGGGGATTCGCACCGTGGTCTACACGGGCAGCACCTCCGTCTATCCTTTATCCGGGGGCGCGGAGATCGACGAGACCGCCCCGGTGGGTGGCGGGGAACGCGCACAGTTCCTGCTGCAGGCGGAGCGTCTCCTCTTAGCGGAGCCGGGGACTTTTCGGGCCTTTGTCCTGCGGCTGGCGGGAATCTATGGACCCGATCGCGATCATCTGGCGCGCCAAGTCCGTACCGGCGCGATTTCCGGGCGCCCGGAGGTGCACCTGAACCTGATCCACCGCGACGACGCCGCGGCGGGCGTGGTGGCCGCGCTGCGGGCGCCGCCCGGGATTCCGGGCGGCATCTATAATCTAGCCGACGACGGCGCGGCAACGCGCGGCGAGGTTGTGGCGTGGCTGGCGTCTCGGCTCGGCGTGCCGCCGCCGGTCTTCACCGGCGAGGAGGGGCCCCGCCGCGAGGGGCCGGCGCCGGACCGCGTCATCCAGAGCCGTCGCGCCCGGGAACTGCTGGGCTGGCGGCCGCAGTACCCAGACTTCCGCGCGGGCTACGCCGGTTTTGTATCGCCTTGAGCGGATCGCCCGGGTCACTTCCGGGGACAATCTTACTCTTCCCATGGCTGGACTTGGCAAACTCGTGAAGCAGGCGGAGAAAATGAAGCGCGGCATCGAGGCGCTGCAGGCCCAGCTGGACGCGAAAGAAATCGACGTTTCGAGCGGCGGTGGGGCCGTTAGGATCAAGGTCACTGGCAGCGGCCGCTTTGTCGCCCTGACGCTCGATCCGGAGTTCCTCAAGGAGGATGCCAAGCTGGTGGGCGACACGGTGTTGTCCGCCGTGCAGGATGCAGCGAAGCAGGCGAAGGACTATCACGAGTCCGAGATGCAGAAGGTCACCGGCTCCTTCCAGATGCCGGGATTGTTTTAAGTTGTCCGAGTTCGGCTCCAGTTCCCTGCGGCGATGAGTTCGGCCTTCGAACGCCTCCAACAGCAGCTGAAGCAGTTGCCCGGCTTGGGCTATCGGTCGGCCGAGCGGATCGCGCTGCATCTTCTGGTAGAGAAGCCGGCACGCCTGCCGGATTTGGTGGCGGCGCTGGAAGCCGCGGCGGCAGCCGTGCGTCGATGCGAGAGGTGCGGCAACGTGGCCGAGGGCTCGTCCTGCGCGATCTGCGCGGACGAGCGCCGCGAAGCCGGCGTGGTCTGCGTGGTGGAACATGTGCCCGACCTGGTGGCGATCGAGCGGAGCGGAGCATTCCGGGGCCGTTACCATGTGCTGCACGGCAAGCTCTCCCCCATTCAGGGCGTCGGCCCAGAACAGCTGCACCTCGTGCCCCTACTCGATCGGGTGCGTTCGGGCGAGGTCACAGAGCTCATTTTAGCGTTGCCGAATGACGTCGAAGGCGAGGCGACCTGCCATTACCTGATCGAACACCTGCCAGCCGACCGGGAGGTGCGGACCTCACGGATCGGATTTGGCCTGCCCAGTGGGGGCGGGGTGCTTTACGCGGATGCGGTGACCCTGCGGAGCGCTCTTGAGGGGCGGAAGGGATATCGGTAATCCAGCGCTGGAGCGGATTTGCGCTTGCTCCAAATCCGTGCGCACCTACTGCTCTCAGCAACCTCGCGGGCGTAGTATATCGGCTATTATGTGGGCTTCCCAAGCCTGAGAGGCGGGTTCGACTCCCGCCGCCCGCACCAGTTTTCATCCGCAAGCGTTTCTTTATTCCCCAAATTTAATTTTAAAGAAACTCGCTCCCTTCTCGTTGCGTCCGCGTCCGCCACCGGCCTCGCCTTCGCGGGTACGGAAGGGAGCGAGTACGGGAAGAGCCGGGCCGCAGCGGGCGAGGATGTTTAGAACTGCGCCCCGGGCGGTGGCTCTGGCTAGATCGCCAGCCCCGCCAAGCAGAAAGGGACCAGTTCCAGGTTTTCCCAAGCGCCCGCCCGAGAGGTGGCTGGTTTTACAGAACGTGACGCCGGGCGAGCGCCATACCCGAAAGTCTTGGATCTGGCCTGCATAGAAGGCGCATCGGACGGACCCAGAGGCGCGTCGCCGGCACGAGCTGCACGGCCCTTGCCGCCGCGCAGGCCAATGCCGCGAACGGCGGGAAGAACGGCGGAGCCTGAGTGACCCGAAATAGCGGCCCGAAACGCGGGCCCCCGCGCGCGCACCAGCTCAAAGACCAGCCGGGATCCGTTCGGCCTGCAGGCTGCCCCAGCGCGCGAGCACGCGCCGATGCAGGTCCGCCGGGGCCAATCCATGCGCGGCGCGGAGCACCTCCGCGTTGGAGCCGTGTTCGACGAAGCGATCCGGCCACCCCAGCCGCTCCAACGCGCAAGGGCAGTCGCCCTCCTGCACCACCTCCAGTACCGCGCTGCCAAAGCCGCCGGCAAGCACGTGGTCCTCCAGAGTGACGAGCAGGGGAATGCAGGCCGCGTGGCTCAGCAGCAGGGTCCGGTCGAGTGGCTTCACGAAGCGAGCGTTCACCACGCCCACGGAGAGGTTTTCTTCCTTGCCCAAGCGGTCCGCGAGAGCGAGGGCGTCCGTGACCATCGAGCCCAGGGCCCAGATCATGATGTTGGAGCCCTCGCGCAGGACCTCGGCCTGGCCAACCGGCAGCAACGAGGGTGTCGCCTTGATCGGCCGGCCAGTCGCCGCACCTCGGGGGTACCGGAGGCACGACGGGCCCGGCAAGTGGAGCCCCGTGTGCAGCATATCGACGAGCTCATCCTCGTCTTTCGGCTGCATCACCGTCAGATTCGGGATGCACCGCAGGTAGGAAAGATCGAACAGGCCGTGATGCGTGGGGCCGTCCGCCGGGGATAGCCCGGCCCGGTCTATGCAGAAAGTGACCGGCAGGTTCTGCAGAGCGACGTCGTGGATCACCTGATCGTAGGCGCGCTGAAGGAAAGTCGAATAGATCGCGCATACCGGGCGGATACCCTTGGTCGCGAGGCCAGCCGCGAACAGCACCGCGTGCTCCTCCGCAATACCCACATCGAAGAATTGACCGGGAAGGGCGTTCGCCAATTGCGACAAGCCGGTGCCGCTGGGCATCGCCGCGGTGATCCCCACGATGTTCCTGTCTGCCTGCGCGAAACGCGTCAGGGCCTGACCGAGCACGTCCTGGTAGCTCGGCGGGGCACCTGCGCTTCCCTTGCGGCCTTCGCCGGTGAGGGGATCGAAGGGCGACGCCCCGTGGAAACGCTCCGGATGCTCTACCGCTGCGGGCAGGCCTCGACCCTTCTTGGTTAAAACGTGCACCAATACCGGCACGTCGCAGTGCTTGGCGAACTCTAGGTTCTTGGTTAAAATCTTGGTATCGTGGCCATCCACCGGGCCTAGGTATCGTAAGCCGAACTTCTCGAACAGCGAGGACTCCACGAAAAAGTCCTTCGTCTCCCTTTTCCACTTGGTGTAGACCCGGTTCAGCTCCACTCCCGCCGGGAAGCTCTTGAAGAAAGCCTCTAGGTCGTGGTGGATGCGGTTGTAGGTGGGGTTCGTGCTGAGGCGGTTCAGGTAGCGGGAGATCGCGCCGACGTTGCGAGCGATGGACCATTCGTTGTCGTTGAGGATGACAATCAGCCGTTGGGTGGCGTTGACCACGTTGTTGAGCGCCTCGAGCGTCACCCCGCAGGTAAAGGCGGCATCGCCGCATACGGCCACGACGTGCTCCGAGCTGCCGCGCAGGTCGCGGGCGGTCGCCATCCCGAGGGCCGCAGAGAGGGCGGTGCCCGCGTGTCCTGCCCCGAAGGCGTCGTGGGGGCTCTCGCCTCGCGTGAGAAAGCCGCTGGCCCCTCCGCTCTGACGGAGATTCCGGAAGAATTCCCCGCCGCGGCCGGTCAGCAACTTGTGGACGTAACCCTGGTGGGCGACATCGAAGACAAAGGAATCCCGCGGACTATCGAATACCCGGTGCAGCGCGATGGTGAGCTCGACCACCCCTAAATTAGGCCCGATGTGGCCGCCGTTGCGGGCGGTCACGGCAATGAGTTCTTCGCGGATCTCCTGCGCCAACTGCGGCAGTTGCGCGGGGGTGAGGGCCTTGACGTCGTCAGGGCCGAGGATCGCGTCGAGCAGGCGGGGGCCCGCGGGCGCGGGGGAGGCGTCGGTGCGTTGTGGCATCGGCTCAGGCCTCCCGGCCGGTTTCCAGGCGCTCGGTCACGATGGTCCCGTCCTTCTGACGTCGAAGCTGTTCGATTCGGAGCTCGGCCTCTTGGAGCCGTCCCTCGCACACCTTAAGCAATTGCGTACCCAGCTCGAAACGGGCGATCAGGTCGGCGAGCGGGACATCGCCCGCCTCCATCGATTCCACGATGGCCTCGAGCCGGGTGAGGGCCTCCTCAAACGAAGGTTGGACGGAAGAATCTTCCACGTCGTTAAAATGGAGCCGCGCCGCAGCATTTCAAATCATCTTTCGGCTCGCGGCTTCCGCGCAATCGCATCTCGTGGTTAGATGGTTTCTGTCCTTTGGATCGCCCTCGGCCTGCTGACCCTTCGCCTCGCCGCCTCCCTCGTCCTGTCCGCTCTGAATCGCGTGGAGGTGCGCCGGAATGCCGCGAGCGCGCCGCCCGCCGTTGCGGCAATGATGGACGCGGCCACGTATCGCCGGGCGGTGGATTACACGCTGGCCCGCTCCCGCTTCGGCGTGCTGGCGGAGGTTTTTGACACCTTGGTGCTGGCCCTCGCCCTCCTCAGCGGGATTTTGCCGCTGCTCTTCAATGAGACGGCCGCCTGGGGTGGTCCTGATTCCATCTGGAACCAGGCCCTCTTTGTCCTGCTGGGGAGCGTGCTCCTCGCGATCCCCTCGCTGCCGTTCGAGTGGTGGGAGCAGTTCCGGCTGGAGCAGCAGTTCGGCTTCAATCAGTCGACCCCGCAATTGTGGGTCACCGACAAATTGAAGGGCATCGCGCTGATCTTCCTGCTGGGTTTCCCGCTGCTGTGGGCGCTGCTCTCGCTGGTGCGCTGGGTTGGTGCAGCATGGTGGCTCTGGGGCTTCACCCTACTCTTCGGGTTCCAACTGCTGATGCTCATTCTTTATCCCAAGCTTATTCTACCTCTTTTCAACAAGCTCACCCCCTTGCCGGAGGGGGCGTTGCGAGAGCGCCTCCTGGCGCTGGGCGACCGCACCGGCTTCCGCGCGCGGGCGATCGAGGTCATCGACGGCTCCAAGCGCTCCGGGCACTCGAATGCGTACTTCACGGGCTTCGGCCGCTTCCGGCGGATCGTGCTTTTCGACACCCTCGTGGCCCAACTGACGGCGGATGAGCTCGAAGCCGTGCTCGCCCACGAGATCGGGCACTACCGTCGTGGCCACATTCCCAAGCTAGTCGCTCTCTCGGCGCTGATGATGCTGTCGGCCTTTGCAGCGATCGCCTGGTTGACCAATAGCTCGTGGTTCAATCCCGCCTTCGGGTTCCCGCCCGCCCAGCTCGCGCCCTCGTTCCTGCTCTTCGGGCTGCTCAGCAGCGCCGTCACCTTCTGGTTCTCGCCGATCAGCAATCTGCTCTCTCGCCGCCACGAGTACGAGGCGGACGCCTTTGCCCGGGAGGCGGTCGGGGGACCGGCGCCGATGATCGCCGCGCTTCGTAAGCTGGCGCAGAAGAACCTCACCAATCTCACCCCTCACCCTTGGTACAGCGGGTTTCACTATTCGCATCCCACGCTTGTGGAACGGGAGCGGGCGCTGCTCGCCGCGCCTGCCCAAGGGTGATCCCAAGTTTAGCTCCCAGCCGCGGTCGCGGCCTGAAGGCTGGGACGCTCCTGCTATTCTTGGTGGCGGGCCGTTTGGCCGGGGAACCTCTTCGGATCGCTACTTGGAACGTCGGGAACTACGGTCCGACCGGGCGCGTGACAAGCGCTGGCTACCGCTCGGATTACCCTAAGCCAGAGGCCGAAAAGGCTGCTTTACGGGCCACTTTACACCGCCTCGACGCCGATGTGCTGGCGCTGCAGGAAATGGGACCGCCCGCTTATCTGGAGGAACTGGCGCGCGACCTCGCGCGGGAGGGTCTTCATTACCCGCACCGCGCCATCGCCGCGGACGGCGAGCCTCGGCGCAACGCCCTCCTGTCACGACGTCCGCTTCACGCGGTGCAAACGCACCGTGACTTGGAGTTTCCCTATCTGGGCCAGACCGCCCGCTTGCGCCGGGGCTTGCTGGAAGCGTCGCTCGCCACGCCGGAGGGCGACCTCACTTTGATCGTCCTGCACTTGAAGAGTCCCTTGTCTGACGACCCCCGCGATCCCCGGGCGGACGCGCTCCGACGGGCGGAGGCCGGGGCGGTGCGGGACCGCCTGCGCGAGCGCTTTCCCGATTCCCGCGGGGCCCGTTTCCTGCTCCTGGGCGACTGCAACGAAGTGCCGAATGGCCCCGCCGTGCAAACGCTCCGTCGGCGCGGCCGCACCGAGATGCTCCGCCTCGCGCCGGCCGCCGATGACCGGGGCGACTCGTGGACGCACCACCACCGCCGAGGGGAGACCTATGCGCGGGTCGATCTGTTTCTGTACTCGCCTGCCTTGGCGCCGTGGATCGCGGGGCCGGGCGTGATTCTGGACGGATCGGACGTGCGTCAGGCCAGCGACCACCGTCCGGTGGTCATTGAGTTGGCGCCGCGGCCAATCAGCGGGGGCTAACCGTCACGGGCACCGTCACCTCGCCGGAGCCGTAGCCCTTGAGGTACAGCTTGCCGGAGCCCGGCTTGCCGCCCTCGACGTTCACGTTCACCTGCGTCTGCCCCTGCGGCACGATCACCTCGGGCATAATCACGCTCTCGGGCACGTCGGTAGCGACGTCCAGCAGGGTGCCGCCGACCGGGGCGGGATTGGGCAGGGCGAAGCTGAGGTTGGCGCGCTCGCCGGTGCGGAGGGTGAGGACGGACGGGGAAACTGTGATGCTGCTCGGGTCGATTCGGAAGGTGCCCACGGGCGAGGTCCCGGCGACGCTGGACACGGCTACCTGGTAGTTGCGATTAGCCTCCAGGGCCGGGACGAAGAAACTGATGGAGTTGGGCGACTCGAAGGCGGTCCGAGCGGGAGATCCATTGAACTGGATCACGTCCTGCGGGGTGAACCCGCGGCCGACCACGCTGATCCGGGCCCCGACTGGGCCGCGGTTGACCTCCAGCGACAGCACGTAGCGGCGCACGATTTGCACCGTCTCGACTTGGGTGTAGGCCTCGCGGGGGGTGAGGACGCCATTGCCCTCCACATTGTAGGTCACGAGAAAATAGTAGGCCAGACGGTCGCGGCCGGCGGGCAGTTGGTACTCGAACTCGTGCAGTCCGCCGCCAAGCGGGCTGAGCTTCATCTCGAAGCTCTTCCCGTCGACCACGATGTTCGGCGTCAACCCGACCACGGTACCGGTGCGCTTCGCGATGCGGAGACTGAAGGTGTAGATCTGCGATGGGTTCTCCGCCATCGACTTGGGCGTGAGGTCCGTCAGCGTCACCGCATCGCACCCGCTGAGGAGCGCAAGGCCGGCGGCGCAGGCCAGCCAAGCGAGGACTTTGGTCGCGACGGGACGGACAAGGGAGTGCATTTTTTCCTATGAGTGGTGGGAAGAGCTGGCTTCAATGGCAAGCCATGAACGGGTCGATGACAGTTTCGGAGCGGTCCGGGTTCCCCGCCGTCACTTGGCCCTCGCCGGAGCAATCCACGGGGCTCTACGTGCACGTCCCGTTCTGCGCCTCCACCTGCGACTTCTGCGCTTTCTATCAGGAACAGCCAGAGGCGGGGCAGATCCGGCGCTACCTGGCGGGCGTGGCCCGGGAGGCGGCGCTGGTGCCCACGCCGGCCCGCATCGATACCGTCTTCATCGGCGGGGGCACCCCCGGATTATTGGCTCCCCGCGATCTCGCCCGGTTGCTGGAGGTCATCCGCGCCCGGTGCGGCGGCTCCCCCAGGGAATGGAGTATCGAACTCGCGCCGGGGTCGGTGAGCCCCGAACGGCTCGCGGTCTTGCGGGAGGGCGGGGTAACGCGGATTTCTCTCGGGGTCCAGAGCTTCCAGCCGGCCTTGCTGGAGGCCTTGGGTCGCCGGCATTCGCTCGCTCAGATCGAACGGGCCTGGGAACGCATCCACGGCGCGGGTTTCGCGAGCGTGAACCTGGACCTGATGTTCGCCTTGCCCGGCCAGACGGCTGAGGAGTGGGCGGCGGACGTGCGCCGCGCGGTCGAGCTTGGCCCCGACCATCTTTCGACCTATTGCCTGACCTTCGAGGAGGACACGCGCCTGTGGCTGAAGCTGTCGCAGGGCCGGGTGCGGCTGGATGCGGAGTTCGAGGCGCGACTGTATGAGGTCACCTGGGCCCAGCTGGCGGCCGCGGGCTACGCCCAGTACGAGGTGTCCAACTTCGCCCGTCCCGGCCACGCCTGCGCCCATAACATGTCTACCTGGCGAATGGGCCAGTGGATTGGTCTCGGCCCCTCGGCCGCTTCCCAACAGGGCGATTGGCGCGGCAGTAACATCGCCGATTTGGAGGCGTGGCTGACCGCGATTGAACGAGGGGAGCGCCTGACCGGTGAACGCACCCGGCTTACGCCGGCGCTGTTGGCCGAGGATGCTGTCATTTTCGGGCTCCGGATGAATGCCGGGGTGAATCTCGCCCCGTGGCGCCGCCGAGTCCCCGAGTTGCCGTGGTTGGCGCTCGACGCGGAGCTGGCGACCTTGGAGGCTGAAGGGATGTTGCAGCGGTCCGCCGACACGCTTCGCCTCACGCCCCGGGGACGACTGCTGGCGGACGCCTTGGCCGTGCGGATCATCGCCGCGCTTGAAACTGGAGTCCCTGCCTAATGCTGCGAACCGGGCTGCTTTTCGTCTCCTTGGCGCTTGCGCTCGGGGGCTGCGCCTCGACCCAGCCGCTGCCTGCCGCAGCCCGGCTTACGGCGCGTTTCCACTTGGAAAATCAGCAGGGTCAGGGAGTGCCCGCGACGCTGCCGCGCAGCGGTCTCAACCTCGGGCTGAATCCCCAGCCCGTCGTGACCGAAGGGGACATCATCAACGTCGAATTGGTGCAGGTGGAGCTGGGCCGTTGCCTAATGTTCCAGGTTTCGCCGTCCGCCGCCCGCGACCTGTACCGGATGACCGGTTCGAATCAGGGCCGCCGGCTCGTGCTTTTCCTCGATGGGGTCGCCAGCGGCGTGCGCCGGATCGATGGTCCCATCGCGGACGGGATCCTCTACTGTTTCGTGGAGGTGGACGACGAGGCTCTGCCCGGGCTGGTGGAGAAGCTGCGGCGCACCACCGAATTCCTGCAGCGGGAACTGCGGAGGAAGGGATGAGGCGAAGGGTCTTTTTGGGCGGGCTTTCGGCCTGGACGTGCGCGCCTGGCGCCTCCGCGCCAACCCGGCCGGGCTTTGAACTGGTCTGGCCCACACCCCACCGGGGTTGGGGCGAACGCCGGCCCGTTTCCGAATGGCTCCAGCATGCAGGATCCGGCGATCCCGCATCCGGCGGATTCGGCGGGGTGCGGAGCGGGGGCAGTCGTTTTCACGAGGGGATCGACATCCAGCCGGTGGGACGTGACCGGCAGGGTAATCCCACTGATCCGGTCTTCGCCGCGATGGAGGGCGTCGTGCGTCACGTCAGCGGGACCGCCGGGAACAGCGGGTACGGCCGCTACGTGGTGCTGGAGCACCCGGCGCGGCAGCCCGCCGTTTACACTCTGTATGCCCACCTCGCGCGGATCGCCCCCGAGGTGCTTCTAGGTGCCGCGGTGCGAGCCGGGCAGGCGCTGGGTGTGATGGGGCACAGCTCTGGCGGCTATCGCATCCCTCTGGCGCGGGCCCATCTGCATTTTGAGATCGGGGTGGCGGTGACGCGGGACTTTGACGGCTGGTATCTCCGGCGCCGGCTTGGCGGACGGAATGAGCACGGGATGTGGAACGGGATGAACCTGCTCGGGGTGGATCCGGTGCGGTTCTTCGATGCGTGGCGGGAAGGCGCGGTGACCGAGCCGCGCGACTTCCTGGCTAGCCTACCCACCGCGGTGCGCTTCCGCTTGGCCTCGTTCCGCCGACCCGATTTCGTCGAACGTTACCCGGCTCTAGTCCGTCAGCCGCTACCCCTAGGGCCCGTCGCCGGCTGGGAAATCCGGTGCCATTGGACCGGGTTGCCCTTTGCCTGGACCCCGCTGACCGCCGCGGAGACCGCAGGTCTGCCGGTGAACCAAGTTTCCTTCCTGGAAGTCGATCCCGCGATTGGCCGCCAACAGCGCAGTCGCATCCTTGCGGTGCCGTGGCGCGGCGGCTGGAAGACGGGCAAGGATCTCGAGACTGTGCTGCAACAGCTCTTCGCCTGGGGCTGACGCCGGCGCCGCTGTCACCTGGCCTTTTTGCCGCTGGGGGCGGACAGTGAGGGGCGCGCCTCGGGGTGACGCGCGAGGATCGCGCGCAGCTTGGCCACAACCTCCGGCTGTGCCGCCGCGAGATTACGCCGCTCCGCTGGATCGGCCGCGTAATCGTACAGTTCAAGCTCCGCCGTCTCCGGCGCGGCGCCCGGGCGCTTCCATTCCACCAGCCGGTGTTGCTCGGTGCGGATCGCGCGGCCCATCCGTCCCTCGCGAGGATAGCAATGATAGGCGTGGTCGCGGACGCGCGCGACCGGATCCCGCAGCACCGGGACCAGGCTCACTCCGTCGATCGGCTGGGGTCCGACCGGCCGGGGCAGGCCCGCTAGCTCCGCGAGCGTAGGGAAGATGTCCACCGTCTCCGCTGGCTGTCGCGAGGAGGTCCCTGGCCGGGCCACCCCAGGAGCCACAATGACGAGCGGAATGCGGTTCGCCTGCTCGTAATTGGTGTGCTTCGTCCAGTACCCGTGGTCGCCGAGGTGCCAGCCGTGGTCACCCCAGAGGACGATCAGCGTGTTGAGGGCCAAATCCAGCCGGTCGAGTTCCGCGAGCACGCGCCCGATCTGGGCATCCACGTAGCTTACGCATGCATAGTAGGCGTGGATCAGGGTCCGTTGCAGCGCTTCATCGCGGAGATGGTCCACCTCAAGTGGACTGTAGTTGACAATCTCTCCCCCGACCTTGCCCGCATAGGCGGGGGCCCCTTCTGGATCAGCGGTGAAGTCCGGCAATGGCAATCGCGCCGGATCGTGGAGGTCCCAGTAGCGGGAGGGAGCGGTGAAAGGCAGGTGCGGCTTCACGAAGCCGAGGGCCAGGAAGAAGGGCGTGTCCTTCCGGCCCGCGGCGGCCTGGAGGCGCCGGATGCCCTCGTCGGCGATCCGTCCATCGGCGTAGGCTAAATCGGGGACGTCGAGCCGTTCCCAAGCGGCGCCGCGGGGCAGCGCGCGGATCTCCCCGAGGCGTTGGTTGGTGAAGTAGGCCTCCTCGCGGGTTAGTCGGCCATTGGCCGAATTCGCCGGGTCGAGGTACTCTACCACCTTCTCCACCACGGTGGGCACGCTCCACGAGGCGTCATCGTCGCGGTTGCCGTGGCCGGTGTGCAGGATCTTGCCTACCGCCTCCGCGCGCCAACCGTGCCGGATGAAGTGCTGGGTAAGGGTGACGGCGCCCGGCACCGCTTGGCGGAAGTTCTGCGCCAAGCCGTAGATACCGAGCGAGGTCGAACGGGAACCGAGCAGCAGGTTGTTGCGTGAGGGGGAACATACGGACTGATTGCAGAAGGCCAGATCGAAGCGCATCCCGCGGCCGGCAAGACGGTCGAGGTGCGGCGTCTGCGCCCATGGGTCACCGTAGGCGCCGAGATTCGGCTTCAGGTCGTCTACGCACAACAGCAGGACATTCGGCCGCGTGCCGGCGAAGGCGCTCACGCCCAGAAGCAAAGGTAGCAGGAGCAGATGAGGGTCGGGTAACTTCATCCGGGATAGACCAGCAGGCGCGAGCCCCGGCTGGCAACGCCATTGCCCAGCGGGGCGCCGGTTCCGGCTCGCCTCGGCGCCGCCGCTCCGCGCACGCTGCGCAATCGCCTATGAAGATTGTCATCACCGGAGTTACCCGGGGTCTCGGCCGGGCGTTGGTCGGGGAGTTCATCGCCGCGGGGCACACGGTCATTGGCTGCGGCCGCACGGGTGGGGCCATCTTCGACCTCCGGATGAGCCACGGGGCGCCCCACGACTTCACCTGCGTCGATGTCGGGCTCGATGCGAAGGTAGCGCTCTGGGCCGCCAAGGTGCTTGAGCACGATCAGCCCCCGGACTTGCTGATCAACAACGCCGCGGTCATCAATCGGCGGGCGCCGCTTTGGGAGCAGGATGACCGGGAGTTCACGCGGTTGGTGGACGCAAACATCCGCGGCGTGCAGAATGTGATCCGTCACTTTGTGCCCTCGATGGTTGCGCGGGGCCTCGGCGTTATCGTCAACCTAAGCTCCGGCTGGGGCCGGAGCGTCGCCCCGCAGGTGGCATCCTACTGTATGTCCAAGTGGGCGATCGAGGGGCTCACCCGCGCGCTGGCGGCCGAATTGCCCGCCGGGATGGCGGCGGTCCCGCTCAATCCCGGCGTGATCGACACGGAACTCCTCCGCTCGTGCTGGGGCGAAGGCGCGGGGGACTACCCGACGCCGGAGGTCTGGGCGCGAAGGGCCGCACCTTTTCTGTTGGCGCTGGGGTCCAAGGACAACGGTCGGCCTCTCACGGTGCCGACCTGAGCCCGAGGCTTCCGCTGCGGGATCAGGCCGGGCGCTCGCCGCTGGGGCGAAACTCCGTCGGAACCGGGCCGCGGTGGGACGCCAACTCGGTCGGCAGGTTCAGGCTCGGCAGCGCGGTCCGCTCGAACGTTTCCAGAAACCGCTGCAGCCGGTGTTGGCGGCGAGCGCGGGTGAAGAGCGGCTCCGCACCTTGGGGGGGGAGGGGGAACGGGGTTTGCATTTTGGTGTGTTCACAAACTTTGCACAGTGCGTGCCAAAGCGGCACTATTTTATTAAACACTGTGTGCTAGGTTTTTAGGAAAATTTTAGTCCGAGTAAAGGCACCCGGGCTGGGGAATTGTTCCCAATAGGACCCCTTGAGAACGGGAAGGTTTCCCAATGCAAACGAGATTAGCGTGGACGCGCCCTCAGTCCCGCCGCCGCGAGTCCAGGATCAGGGTGACCGGGCCGGCGTTGACCGAACTCACCTCCATCTCCGCGCCAAAGCGGCCCATCGCGACCGGCCGACCCAGACCTTCGGCCGCCAACCCGCAAAAGCGCTCGTACAGCGGCCGCGCGACCTCCGGACGGGCCGCAGGATGATAGGATGGCCGTTTGCCCTTCCGCAAACTCGCCAACAGCGTGAACTGGCTTACCACCAGCAACCCGCCGCCGGTATCGACCAGGCTGCAATCCAGCCTTCCCGCCTCGTCCGCGAAAATCCGCAAGGCCAGAATCCTCCCGACCAGCCAGCGAGCATCCTCCTCGGTGTCCTCGGCCGCCACGCCCAGCAGGATCAGCAGGCCGGGACCGATCGCACCGATCTCCTCGCCGTCCACGGAGACGTGCGCCGCGGAGACGCGTTGCAGCACGGCGCGCACGGGACGACCCTCAGATCATCGGATGGTGCGGCTCGGTCTCGGATTCGTAATTGATCCCGGGCAAGCCGAAGCCGAAAAGCTTCAGGAACTCGGAACGAAAGCCGGCAATGTCCGTCTCCTGGGCTAGGTTTTCCGTGGTGACCCGCGGCCAGATCTCGCGCACGGCCCGCTGGATTTCCGGCCGCATCTCCCAGTCGTCGACACGCACGCGCCCGGCCTCGTCAAAGCGCGGCGGACGCTCCCCGTACAACTCGGTGGCGAACAGCCGCTGCATCTGCTCGATGCAGCCCTCGTGGCTGCCGGCCGCCTTCATGACCTTGTACAGGATGGCAATGTATAATGGCACCACCGGGATCGCCGAGCTGGCCTGCGTCACGAGGGCCTTGTTCACGGAGACAAAGGCCCGGCCGCCGCCGTTCAGCTTCAGGAGGGAATCGATGTTGCGGGCCGCGCGCTCGAGATCGTTCTTGGCCAGCCCGACGGTCCCATTCTTGTAGATCGCCCACGTCACCTCCGGCCCAACGTAGGAATAGGCTACCGACTGTGCCCCCGGGGCGAGCAGGACTCCCTCCGCGAGCGCATTCATCCAGAGCTCCCAATCCTCGCCGCCCATCACCGCCACCGTATCGGCGATCTCCGCCTCGGTGGCCGGCTCGATCGTCACTTCAGTGACAATGCCCTTGTCCGTGTCGACCGTCCGATTTGTGAAAGGTTGTCCGACCGGCTTGAGGACCGAGCGGTGGACGACCCCGGTGCGGTGGTGGGCGCGGCGTGGGGAAGCGAGGGAGTAGACGACGAGATCCACCTGGCCGAGCTCAGCGCGGATCGTCGCGAGGGCCTGGCGCTTGATGTCGTCCGAAAAGGCGTCGCCGTTCAGGTTGAAGGCCTTCAGTCCGGCCGCGCGGGCGGCGCGCGTGAAGGCAAGGGTGTTGTACCAGCCTGGGGTGGCGGGGCGTCCTTCCTCGGAGGGCCGTTCGAAGAAAACGCCCACGGTGGCAGCACCCGAGCCGAAAGCCGCGGTGATGCGCGAGGCGAGGCCGTAGCCGGTGGAGGCCCCGATTACGAGCACCCGCCTGGGGCCGCGGGCGACGGGGCCCTTTGCCTTAACGTGGTCGATCCACTCCTGAACGTGCGCCGCGCAGCCCTCGGGATGGGCGGTGACGCAGACGAAGCCGCGAACCTTGGGTCGGATGATCATTTAGACGGAATCCTCCGCGGGGGCCACCTTTCTAGGCAAGTGGGTTTTGTCGGACGGAATTTGGTTGGCGGGCGCGATGCGGGGGCGTTCGCTGGCCCGGATGCCCCTGCTTGCTGAACTGACTCCCGAGGTGGCCGCCGGGCGGGAACTCACCGCGGCGGAAGTGCAAGGGATCGCGGACGCGCTCGCTGGCCCTGAGGAGACGGAGGCCGACAAGGGCGCGTTCCTGACCGCCCTGGCGCGGCGCGGCGAGACGCCGGCGGAGGTGGCGGCCTTCGCAGTGGCTTTCCGCGACCGGGCCCGGGATCCCGGGCTTGGCGAATGGTCCGGACGGGCGATCGACATCGTCGGCACGGGCGGGGACCACTCTGGTGGCTTCAACGTGTCCAGCGTGGTGGTGCTGGTGCTCGCGAGCGCGGGTGTTCCCGTGATCAAGCACGGCAACCGTGGCATCACCTCCCGCTGCGGCAGCGCGGACCTGCTGGCAGGCCTTGGGGTGGACATCGAGGCCGGGGAAGAGCGCCTGCGCGGCGCCCTCCGCGAACTCGGTTTCGCCTTCCTCTTCGCCCCCGCCTACCACCCGGCCTTCCGTCTGATTGCCCCCGTGCGCCGCGCGCTCGCGCAGCGGGGCCAGCGTACTGTCTTCAACATTCTGGGCCCGCTGATCAACCCGGGGCGCCCGGCTCACGCGCTCGTCGGCACCTTTTCGCCCGAGCTCGTGGCGGTGCTGGCCGGCGCGCTCGACGCGCTCGGCACACGCGCAGGACTGGTCGTGCACGGCACCATCTCGCCGGGCCGGGGCATCGACGAGCTTACGTCCGCCACGGGGAATCTCGTCCGCGGCGTGGGGGCGCGGCGGGAGGTCGCGGGCACTTGGCACGCGGCGGACTTCGGTCTGGCGCCCGCGCCCTTCGCCGACCTTGTCGGCGGCGAGCTGGCGGAGAACCTCGCGCGAGTGGAGAGCTTGCTGGCGGGCACGGCGCCCCGGGGGCTGGAGGATACGGTGGTTCTCAACGCCGCAACGGGCCTTTGGCTCACCGGACGGGTGGCTACCGTGCGCGCCGGGTTGGAACCTGCCCGGGACCTGCTCCGGGGCGGCGCGGTCCAGCGCAAGCTCGCGGCGGTCCGCGAGTTCTTTCGCGCGTGAGCCGGCGCTACTTCGGCACGGACGGGGTCCGCGGGCCATATGGCGGCCCCGTGATGAACGAGGCCTTTGCCTTCCGCCTCGGCTGGTCCGCCGCCACTTGGTCCTTTGGGGCCGATGCGCCCGTCGAAGCGTTACTCGCACGCGATACTCGAGCCTCTGGCCCGTCGCTGCTGGCCGCGGTTGCCGCCGGGATCTCCGCTGCGGGCCTGCGGCCGGTTTCGTTGGGGGTTATGCCCACGCCGGCGGTCGCCCGTGCGGTTCAGACCCGCGGCGCTGCCCTCGGGGTCGCGCTCACGGCCTCCCATAATCCCGCCAGCGATAACGGCATCAAGTTCTTCACCCGCGGGGGGCGGAAGCTCATGGACGCCGATGAGGCCGCGATCGAGGATTGTCTGCAAGCCGCGCCCGGGCCGCAGGCCTTCCCCGAGCTCGCGGAGAGTCCCGCGGCGCAAGCGTATCGTGACTGGGCGGCGACCCTCCTACCGGTGGGTGCCCTCATCGGGTGGCGGCTGGTAGTGGATTGCGCCCACGGCGCCACGGCGGAAACGACACCCGCAGTGCTGCGCCAACTCGGCGCCGAGGTGATCTCCCTCGGCATTGCGCCGGACGGCACCAACATCAACGACGGGGTCGGCAGTGAGCACCCAGGAAAAATGTGCGCTACGGTCAAATCCACCGGAGCACGAGTCGGGCTGGCCCACGATGGCGATGGTGACCGTCTCGTCCTCGCCGATGAAACCGGGACCCTGCTCGATGGGGATGATCTAATCACGCTGCTCGCCCTCGACGCGCTCGACCGCAATGCGCTCCCAGGGCGCACGCTGGTGGTTACGGAACAGAGCAACCTCGGGGTCGACGCCACCATCGCCCGCCGTGGCGGCCGGGTCCTGCGGACCGCGACCGGGGACCGTCAGGTCATCGCGCGAATGCGGGCGGAAGGCGCCACGCTTGGCGGCGAGACCTCCGGGCATATCGTCTGCGGGGACGTCTCGCCCACGGGCGACGGCCTGGTCGCGGCGCTGCGCGTTTTGGAAGTGATGCGGCGCCGCGGTGAGCCCCTTTCCCAACTGCGGCGTCAATGGGAGCGTTTCCCGCAGCGGACCGCGGCGATCCGGGTCCGGGCGCGGCCGCCGCTGGCCAATCTGCCCGTCCTCTCCGGGGCGATCGCGGCTCTCGAAGGCAGCCTAGCCGGGCGCGGCCGGGTTCTGGTCCGGTATTCGGGCACCGAGCCGCTGCTGCGTCTGCTCGTGGAGGGGCCGTCGGATGCGGACGTGGCCGCTGGCTTGTCGCAGCTGGCCGCAGCGGCGCAGGCCGAGGGGATCGCGGCGGACGGTTAGGGGCCGAAAAGGTTACAGCTGTCGGACAGTGAGTGTGTTAGACGGACTCTGACGTTGACCGCCGCGGATCCCGCGCCCTTGGTTCTACACGTATGCCTGAGATTGCCGTCGCTTCCCTGGACCCCCGACATCAGAAGCTGATCGAGAACGCGCGGGTCGCGCTGGATCGGGGTAACCTCGAGTACGTGATCGAGGTCACCGAACAGGTGCTGCGGATGCAGCCCGGGTGTCTGCCGGTCCGCAAACTCCGCCGGGTGGCCCAACTCCGCGCGCATCGCGGCAAGGGCGGTGGCTTCGTCGGTCGCGCGCTGTCCGGCCTCTCCGCGGCGCCCGTGCTCCTGACCGCGGCCAAGAAGGAGCCCGCCCAGATGTTGGAGGCGGCCGAGGGCTTGCTGGAGAAGGATCCGACCAGCGTGGGCGCCCTCAAGTTGCTCGCCGAGGCGGCCAAGGGCCTGAACTTGCCGGAGACGGTGGCGTTCGCCCTCGAAGCCGTCCGGGAACAGGAACCGGCCAACCGCGCCAACCTGCTCGCCCTAGCCGAGGCCTGGCTCGCCGCCGGCAAGCCGGCGGAGGCGCTCAAGGTGGCCGATGACATCCTCCGCGACCGACCGGCTGATGCCGACGCCCAGAACCTGATGCGGAAGGCCTCCGTGGCCCAGACGGTCGGCAAGCACAAGTGGGACGACCAAGCCTCGTTCCGAGACAAGCTGCGCGACGAGGCCCAGGCCGTCTCGCTGGAGCAGGCGGCGAAGGTCGTGACCGGCGACACGATGGGCAACCGGCTGCTGGAGGAGGCTCTCGCGCGGGTCGCCAAGGAGCCCAACAATCTCAACCACTACCGCACGGTGGCGCAGGCCTACCGGCAGATGGGCAACCTCGACGAGTCGCTCGTGTGGGTCCGCAAGGCGCGGGAGCAGCCGGCCGGCCGGGCCGACGCCGCGCTCGAGAAGCAGGAATCCGAACTGGCGACCGCGGTGATCGAGCAGCACACGAAGGCCGCCGAGGCCGCTGTGGCCGGCGCCCCCGGTGACGCCGCCGCCCAAGCCCGCCTCGAGGCGGCCCGCAAGGAGCTTACGGACTTCAAGCTCACCGAGACCCGGCGCTACGTGGAGCGCTATCCGAACGACTATCCGGCTCGCTTCGCGCTTGGCGGGCTGCTGCTCGAATCCGGCCAGGTCGATGCCGCGATCGCCCAGTTCCAGCAGTCCCAGAAGGGGCCCGCCGTCCGAGTCAACTCGCTCGTCGGCCTCGGCCGCTGCTTCAAAACAAAGCGCCTCTTTGACCTCGCCGTCGCCCAGCTCACGCTTGCCAAGAACGAGCTCACGGCGATGGATGACGCCAAGAAAGAGGTCATTTATGAGCTCGGGGCCTGCTTCGAGGCGATGGGCAAGGCGGACCTCGCCATCGAAGAGTACAAGGTGATCTACAGCGAGGACATCGGCTTCCGAGACGTCGCGGACAAGATCAACGCCTTCTACGCGAGGGGCTGAGCCGGACCAGCTATGGCCCCTCCGGCGCCCGCCCGGGAAACTCAAGGCGTCGCCGGGCGCCCCCGTTCTGCAAGCAGCAAGGCCGCGGTCATCGCCAGCAGGCTCAGGAGCAGCGGCCCCAGCTCGGCTGTTTCCCCAAAGAGCAGCAGGGACGCGGCCACGCCCAAGGGAACCTTGGCATTGTTCATCACCGCGAGAGTGCCCGTGCCGCACCGGCGGGCGCCCGCGTTCCAAAGGTAGAAGCCCAAGCCGGAAGCGATGAGCCCTAGGTAGGCCACGGTGAGGACCTGGCCGCCGTCCAGCCGGGGCGGGACGGGTTGGCGGGCGATCAGGAGCAGCGCGGGCAGCATTCCGCCGCCATAGAGCAGCCCCATCGCCTCGTGGTCCGGCAGGTTCGGGCGGTCACGGCTCCAGTCGCGATAGGCCAGCTGGCCGGCCGAAAACGCGAGATTGGCCCCCTGCACCAGCAGGACCCCGCGCAGCGTTACGGCGAAATCCGCCGCTCGGTTCACCAGCAGCGCGGCGCCCGCGATCGCGAGGAGGGAGGCTCCCAGCGCCCACGGCCGGAGACGCCGCGCCCGCAGATCAGCCAGCAACGTCACAAACAGAGGCGTGGTTAGCGTGAATAGCGCGACCTCGTGCGCCCGCAGGTGCTGGAAGCTCTCGAGGTAGAGGACGTACATCACCCCGAACTGGAGCGCTCCGATGCCGGCGAGGGTCGCGGCGCTGCGGAACCCCAACGCCCGTGGGCGCACGAACGGCAGGAATACCAGCGCCGCGAGCCCGAGCCGAGCCGCGGTCACCCAGGCGGGATCCACCCCGGCCAAGTTGCGCTTGATCAGGCCGAACGAGCAGGCCCAGATCAGCGAGGCAAGCAACAGGGTCGGCATCGGCGGTTCAGACGCGAAAGAGGGCGCCCAAGCGACGACCCAGCAGCAGCGAAAGTCCCGCGATGGTCACCCCGAGAAACACCATCGCCCAGACGCCCAGCGCGCTGGCGATGAACTTTCCGTCCCCCAACAGCTGGAAGAGTTCGAGGATCGCCTTGGTGATCGGATAATAGGCCTGCTTCTGCGCTAGGATGAGCGAATCGCTGACCTCCAGCATCGCGAAGGCGAAGGCCAGCAAGCCGCCTGCAATCAGGTTCGCGGCGATGAGCGGCAGGGTGATCTTGATGGTTGCCTTGAGGGGCGGGCAACCGAGGTTCTGCGCCGCCTCTTCCAGGGTTTCACTGGTCTGCTGGAACCCGGCCGCGGCCGAGCGGACCACGTACGGCAGCCGGCGCACCGAATAGGCGATGATCAGCAAGATTGTCGGATCTCGCGTCGGATTGAGGAATGAGAAGAATCGCCCGTCCTGCGCCATCGCCAGATAGCCGAAGGCCAGCACCAGACCGGGCACCGCTAGGGGCAGCATCGCGAGGAAGTCCAGCACCTGCCGCCCGGCGATCCGGCTGCGCACAACCACGTAGGCGATCGCAACCCCGAGCACGATGTCGATCACTGCGGAGATGCTCGCGAAGCGCAGGCTATTTGCGATCGCGGAAACCGTCAGGTCGTGGCCTAGCGCCAACTCGAAGTTCTCCAGCGTGTAGCGGGTGGGCAGGACCGAGCCGTACCAGTCCTCCGCGAACGCCACCAGAATCACGCCCAAATGGGGCAGTACCGCGAGGAACGTGATCCCGGCGAACAGCCCGGTGCAAAGCCAAGCGCGTCCCGCCGGCAGCGCCTGCGCGCCGCTGGCCGAGGTCGCCTTGGCCATCATCGCGTGGCTGGACCGGCCGAACAGCAGCTTGCTCACCGCATAGAGGCCCACGGAGGCGACCAGCATCACGGCCACCAGCGCGAAGGGGAGGGGATTCATCCCGATGTCCTTCAAACCGTGATAAATCTGGACGCTTGTGACGCGGTCGTAGTCAAACACGAGCGGTGTCCCTAGCTCAGTGAAGGCCCAAATGAAGACAATGGTGCCCCCCGCGAACAGTCCGGGCCGGATCAGCGGCAGAGTGATTCGCCGGAAGCGCCGGAACCCTGTACAACCCAGATTCTGCGCCGCCTCCTCCATCGCCGGATCCACGTTTGCCAGCGCCGCTACCGAATTAAGGTAGATGATCGGGTAGAGCGACAGGGCCTGCACGGCCGCGATGCCCCAGAACTGGTGGCGCGCAAACCAGTCGATTGTCTCTCCGGGCTCTAGCAACCCCGCCAGTTGCAGCAGGCAATTGAGGGCCCCGTACTGCCCGAAGATCTGCTTGATGCCGATCGCCCCGACGAAGGGGGGCAAAATCATCGGGACCAAAATCAGCGCCCCCAGCAAGGCCTTGCCCGGGAATCGGAAACGGTCGCTCACCCACGCCAAGGGCAACGCGAGGCCAAGAGCGAGGCACGTGGTGGTCGCCGCCAGCAGCAGCGAGTTGCCCAACGCCCCGACGTGGTGCGGATCTGCAAGGATCGCACCAAGGTAGGAAAGGGTGAAGCGGCCGTCCGCATCCACGAAACCTCCTCGCATGATCTGCAACACTGGCCAGAGGAAGAAAGCCCCGAAAAAGAGGCCCGTGAAGGCGAATACAAGGCGGGCAAAACCCTGCGACATCGGGCGGAATCTGGGCCCCGCCGCGCAGCCCGCGCAAGGGGGAATTGGCTCGCGCCCACTCCATTTTCTCCTCGCCGGCTGCACCCGTCGCCGGAAAGTTTCACTTGGAACATGCGCCGCCCCTTGTCTTCTCTGCTGCTGTCCTGCGCGCTCTGCCTGGCCGGCTTCCCGTTGGCCGCCCAAGTCACCGAATCCCCGCATACCGTCGCGCCTGGGCGCGTGCTGCTGGAGGTGGACGGGGTGCGCCTCGCGGTCGGACGCGACGGTGCCGACGGAGGGACGCTGGACGCGCTCGCGGTGGGCTCAACCCTGCTTACCACTGGTCTCACCCGATCGCTCGACCTGCAGGTGGGCGTCGACCTCTTCCTGCGCCAGTCGGTTTCCCTCGGCGGCCAGAGGGACTCGGACGCCGGCTTCGGCGATGTCCGCCTCCGGACCAAATGGACCTTCTGGCGCCTGGACTCCGGCGCCGCCGCCCTCGCCCTGATCCCCTACGTGCGCCTCCCCACTTCAACCGCCGGGCTCGGCAGCGAGCGGATGGACGGTGGCTTGATTTTACCTTGGGCGAGCACGGGGCCGGCCGGGGTCGTGACCGGTGCGATGCTTCATTGGAACTCCGCCTCAAGTGCAGATGGCCGCCGCTACCAGTGGAGCGGCGCCGCCTACGCGCGCCGGGACTTGTTCCGGTTGCTCTCTGCCTACGCCGAGGTGACCTTGGCCGCGGCGTCAGGCGCGTGGGCTGCCCGCGAGGGCACAGTCGGCGCCGGGGCCTTGCTGCGGCCCTGGGATGGGCTCGAGATTGATTATCAGATCCAGCGCGGCCTGAACCGCCGGGCCCCTGACTGGATCCACTCCCTGCGCTTCAACTGGGACTGGTGATCACTCGCCGGCTCAGCCGGCCTCGGCGGGAGCCACCCCAATCTTTCCGGCCGCGGCGAGGCTAAGGGCGAAAGGTTTGCCCCGGGGGCGGCGTAAGGTGACCAGCCCCGCGGTCAAGTTGCGTTCGGCGACGTGCGCCACCGCGCCCGGGCGCAGGCCGTGCGCCTCCGCAAAGGTCAGGAAGTCAGCCGACTGGTCGGTCACCCGCACCACGCGGAGAGAGACCTCCGTCGCGCAGGTGGCCAAGGTGGCGTAAACGGCTGAGCTCAGGGTCCCTTCGACGCTGGGGATGGGATCGCCGTGCGGGTCGGTCGCCGGATGACCCAGCAGGGCGTCCAATCGGCCGAGCACCACGTCCGAGATCGCGTGCTCCAATTGCTCCGCCTCCGCGTGCACCTGCGACCAGTCCATCTTGAGCACGTTGACGAGGAAGGTTTCGACTAGCCGGTGCTTGCGCAGCACGTTGAGGGCAACCCGGTGACCGGCGGCGGTGAGGCGCAGCCCGCGCCGGGGCTCGTGGAGAACAAGGCCGGAGTCCGCCAGCGCCTTGACCATCGTCGTGGCGGTTCCCGGCACCACGTCGAGGGCAGTTGCTATCTTTCCCATCGGGACCAGGCCGTCCGGGGAGCGTTCCGCCAGCAGCAGGGCGTGCTTCAGGTAGTTCTCCACTGCAATTGTGGCCATGGAGTGAGTGTTGGCCCGCGGATTGGAACCTGCCAAGGATATATTTTGACAATTCAAAATAGGGGCTTTGGATCTTCGGCATGCGGTTAGCCAGCCAACGACGGTTCCTCCAAGGGAGGAGCTCATGAAGCCCGCGCTGTGGGCGCTTCTGGCTCTGGGCCCAGCGATGCTGATCGTGTGGCCGCGCTGGGGGCTGCTGGCTTGGTGGCAGCGTGAGCGGAAGCGAAGGGAGCGGGAGTTGCGGGAGGATGCCCTGAAACATCTGCTGAAGAGCGAGGCGGAGGGCGCGGTGGCCTCGCTGCTGAGCCTCGCGGGGGCGCTGCGGGTGAGCGATGGAGTCGCCGCCGAGATCGTGTCGGAGTTAGAGCGTGAGGGACTGGCCGCGGTCGAGAGTGGCCGGCTGCGGCTGCGGCCCGCCGGCCGCGAGATCGCCCTGCACGTGGTTCGCACACACCGGCTGTGGGAAAGTTATCTCGCGGAGCGCACCGGCGAACCGGAGGTGCGCTGGCATCGGCTCGCGGAGCGGGCGGAGCACCGCCTCACCCCCGCCGAGACTGCCGCGCTGGCCGCCCAGCTGGGCCATCCGCTCTTCGATCCACATGGGGACTGGATTCCGGCCTCGGGCGACGGTCTGGCCGCGGAAGCTGGCGCCGCCCTTGAGGAGTTTTCGCCGGAACAGCCCTTCCAGATCCATCATATTGAGGACGAGCCCGAGACCGTTTACGGGCACCTACTGCGCCTCGGCCTGCGGCCCGGGATGCGCGCCTACATCGTCTCCCGCGACGATGCTAAGATTCGCTTGTGGGCGGACGGCGCCGAATACGCTCTCAATCCCGGAACGGCCCGCCAGCTTTCGGTCCTTTCCCTGCCTGGGGTGACTGCCGCCGCGCTGCGCGGGGAACGCTTCCTCCATGAGGTGCCCGCCGGCGGCAGGGCCCGGCTGCTCGGGCTGACCGGAGCCTGCCGCGGTGCGGAACGTCGTCGTTTGCTCGATCTCGGCTTTGTGCCTGGATCTATCGTGGAAAGTGCGCTCTCCGGCCCCGGGGGTGACCCGACCGCCTATGAGGTGCGGGGCAGCCTGGTAGCGTTGCGCCGCGAACAGGCCCGCTACGTGCGGGTGGGCCCGCTGCCGGGAGGTGCGGCGTGAGCACGCCGTCCCGCCCCGCCCCGGCCGCCGCCGCCTGCGTGGATTGCGAGGTCTACCGCGCGGCCCGGCTGCACAAGCTGGGGCTGCAGCCCGGCCCTTGGGACCACGTCGTCGCTCTCGCCGGCAACCCCAACACGGGGAAGAGCACTGTTTTTAACGCCCTCACCGGACTTCGCCAGCACACCGGCAACTGGCCGGGTAAGACCGTCGCCCGCGCCGAGGGCGGTTTCGCCTTTGCGGACCGACGCTTCCAGCTAGTAGACCTCCCAGGCACCTATTCCTTGCTTTCCACCAGCCCCGATGAGGAGGTCGCCCGCGACTTCATCCTCTTCGGGCGTCCGGACGTCACCGTGGTCGTCGCGGATGCGACGCGCCTCGAGCGAAATCTGAATCTCGTGCTGCAGGTGCTCGAGATCACGGAACGGGCGGTGGTCTGCCTCAACCTGATCGACGAGGCGGCGCGCCATGGCATCCAGGTGGACGAGCGCCAGTTGACGCGTGATCTGGGCGTCCCTGTGATCGCCACCGCCGCTCGTTTCGGCCGTGGATTACCCGAGTTGCTGGCCGCGATCGCCGAGATGGCGGCACGGAAGGTCCGCGGCTTCGGTTACCGCTTGAGCCAAGAGCCGCCCGTCATCCGCGCGGCCCTCGTTGATCTCACCGCCCGGATCGAGCAGGCCTATCCGGGGCTGCCGAACGCCCGCTGGATCGCGATGCGGCTGCTCGGCGGCGACGAGCGCGTGGCCGAGGCCCTCCGCCGCGGGGAACTTTCCGCCTTGGCGGAACGCGCCGCCCGCGGTTCCGAGGGCGTCCTCCGCGAATCCTCGCTGTCTGCCCGATGAACCCTGCTTCCCCCGCACCGGCCTCGGCTCCCGCCGTCGAGGAGATCCTTGCCCACGCCCGTCGCCTGCGGGCAGGCATCCCTGGCGACATCCACGAGCACTTGGTGGAGGCGCTTTATGCGGACGCCGGCCGCATCGCGGAGCGCTCCGTCTCGCGGCCCGAACGCCCGGCGCGTCCTACGTTCGACCGCACGCTAGACCGGATCGTCACCAGCCGGATCTGGGGACTGCCGGTGATGCTCCTGCTGTTCACGTTTATGTTCTGGCTGACCATTGCCGGCGCGAATGTGCCGTCGCAAGGGCTGGCGGGGATTCTCGTGGAAAACGGCCACCCTTGGCTGCGCGGGCTGGCGGACGCGGCCGGGTTCCCGGGGTGGCTCCGAGGCCTGCTGGTGGACGGCGTTTACCTGTCCACCGCTTGGGTGATCAGCGTGATGCTCCCGCCGATGGCGATTTTCTTCCCGCTGTTCACGCTCTTGGAGGACTTCGGCTACATCCCGCGCGTGGCTTTTAATCTGGACGCGCTCTTCAAGCGCGCGGGCGCCCACGGCAAACAGGCGATGAGCACGATGATGGGCTTCGGCTGCAACGCGGCGGGGGTGGTCTCCACCCGGATCATCGACAGTCCCCGCGAACGGCTGATCGCCATTCTTACCAATAATTTCGCGCTCTGCAACGGCCGCTGGCCCACTCAGATCCTCATCGCGACGATCTTCCTCGGCAGCCTCGTGCCAGCGCATTTTGCGGGCCTCGTCTCTGCGGGGGCCGTCGCCGGCGTCGCGCTGCTTGGCCTCGGCTGCACCTTCCTCGTGGCGTGGCTGCTTTCGCGCACCGTGCTGAAGGGGCAGGTCTCCACCTTCAGCCTGGAATTGCCGCCGTATCGTCCGCCGCGGCTCTGGCAGACGCTGTACACTTCCGTCCTCGACCGCACCCTGCTCGTGCTGTGGCGTGCGGTGGTCTTTGCGGCGCCCGCGGGGGCCGTCATCTGGCTGGTCGCGAATGTCCGGTTTGGCGAGGGCAGCGTGGCGGAGTTCCTGATTGCCGGGATGGATCCCTTCGGCCTCGCGCTGGGACTCAACGGAGTGATCTTGCTGGCGTACCTGATCGCGATTCCGGCCAACGAAATCGTGATCCCGACGATCCTGATGCTGACCGCGCTCGTGGCCCGATTGGCCGGAGTGGGCGAGGGGGCGGGGGTAATGGTGCAGGCGGACTCCCCAGCGTTCGTCGGCGAGGTCCTGCGCGCGGGCGGTTGGACCGTGCTGACAGCGGTGAACCTTATGTTGTTCAGTCTGCTCCACAATCCGTGCAGCACCACGCTCTATACCATTTACAAAGAGACGGGCAGCGCCCGGTGGACGGCTCTGGCCGCGCTCCTGCCGGTGGGTATGGGATTGGTTCTGACCTTCGGGGTAGCGACGGTGTGGCGCCTTCTCATTAGCTGAGGCTCGCGCATAACTTCTCGCTTGCGCTGATGCGCGGAAACTCGCTTTCTCCGCCCCTGCAACGCACCCGTAGCTCAATTGGATAGAGCATCTGACTACGGATCAGAAGGTTTGGGGTTCGACTCCCTACGGGTGCGCCATTTCTTTCCCTGTCTCTCTGGCATCGGGACGCCGGCTCGCGCTTGCCATCCGTGGGCCGCCGCTGATCTCGTGCCTCATCCCAACGACCCGCGTCCCGCTGCGGTACGCTGCCGATCGTGCGGGCCGTTCTTACCCTCTGCTGAAAAATGCCCCGCCTGTCTCGCCCGTACCTCCCCTGCACGGTGGCCGCGATTTTGCTCCGGCTTGGTGGCATAGTCATCGTTGCGGCCCTCCCCGCTTGGTCCGCGTCCGCCGCGACGACCGGCACGGTCGCGGGGCGGGTCTCCTTTGCCGCCAGCGGCGCGTACCTGGAGTTGGCGCGGGTGTCCCTCGAGGGGACGGGCCGGGAAACGTTCACCGATGCGGCCGGCGCCTATCAGTTCACGGAGGTTCCGGCGGGAGAGGTGCGGGTGCGGGTGTTCTACACGGGCCTCGGCGGGGACACGGCGGTGGTGAACGTTTCCTCCGGTGAGGCCACCCGCCGTGACTTCGCGCTCGCGGTGGAGCGCGCGCCCGCGCCGGCGGAGGGCGTCGTAAGCCTGGACCGCTTTGTTGTGGCGACCTCCCGCGAGATGGATGGCGCGGCCATCGCGGTGAATGACCAGCGCTTCGCGCCGGATATGCGCAAGGTGCTGGCGGCGGACGAGTTCGGCACCACCGCGGACGGATCGGTCGGCGAGTTGCTCAAGACCGTGCCAGGGGTGCAGGTCGCCTGGGTGGGCGGGGAGGCGATGAACATCCAGCTGAACGGGGTGCCCGCCGACTACACGCCGGTGACCGTCAACGGCTTCGAGCAGGCGAGCGCCCAGGCCAACACGGCCCGCAATATCCAGATGACCAATGTCGCAACCAACAACCTCTCGCGCATCGAGGTCCGTTTCTCGCCCACGCCGGACTCCCCTGGCAGCGCCCTCGCCGGGACCGTGAACCTTGTCGTGCGATCCGCCTTCGAACGCGCCAGGCCCGCCCTCAACATCAGCTCCTACCTGCTGCTGCGCGACGGCGACCGCAGCCTCACCCGCACGCCGGGGCCGGGCCGCGGCACGTCGCCCAAGGTCCAGCCCGGCTTTGAATTTTCCTACGTAAAGCCCGTCAGCGAGCGCTTCGGCTTCACCCTGTCCGGCGGCGGGTCGACGCAGTATCAGCCCTCGACCTTCATCCAGACCACCTGGCGGGGCGCTGCGGCGGCCACCAACGGGGGGGCGCTGCCCAACACGACCCCCGATCAGCCCTACCTGACCGATTTCCTCGTGCGCGACTTCCCGCGGCTCACCAAGCGCAAGTCCGCCGGCGCCACGCTCGATTGGAAGCTCGGGCCGCGGGACCGGATCGCGCTCTCGCTCCAGACGACCGCCTTCAACGGGGACTACAGCAGCCGTGACCTAACCTATTCGATCACGCGGGTGACGCCCGGGAGCTTCGGCCCGACCTTCACACGCGGGGCCGCCGGGGGCGGCACGCTCACCCAGGCGAACGCGGACCGCGACCAGGACTCGCGCAACCTAAGCGTGAGCCTCATCCACCGGCACGCCGGTCCGGTGTGGCGGGCCGAACTCGGACTGGGCGACTCCCGGGCGCGGAGCGTCTCCAGCAACTACTCCCGCGGGTATTTCGGCGGCCTCACCGTCCAGCGCACCGGCCTGACCATCGCCTTCGAGGACATCGGGTTCGAGCAGCCCGGGCGGATTCTGGTCGCGGACGGCACGGCCGGGGCGCCGGTCGACCCACACGCACTCGCGAGTTATTCGATCGTCAGCGGATCAGGGAACGCGATTCACGGGCGCGGGTTCGATGACTTGACCCGCGATGGCAAGCGGAGCGCCTACGCCTTCGCCGCGCGCGACTTCAACTGGCCGGCCCCCGTTACCCTCAAGGCCGGCCTGGATGTGCGTCAGAACTGGCGGGACCGGATCGGCGGCAGCCTAGTGCAGACCTTCGTGGGGGCGGATGGACGCGCGGGGACGGTGGACGACAACGCGGCGCAGATCCTCGACGAGGTGTTCTCCCAGCGCCCGGGAGTCTTCGGGTTCCCCGCGGCCCAGCGCCCTTCCAATGCCAGATTGCTGGAACTGCTCGCTTCGCGTCCCGCCTGGTTCACCTCGAACGAGAATAACCATTACCGGTCTACGCTGGGCCTGTCGAAGTTCGCGCAGGAGACCACCAGTTCCGCTTACCTGCGGGCGGATCTCGCCCTGTTCGCAAACCGCCTGAAGCTGGTCGGGGGTCTACGGGCCGAGCAGACAAACATCGAGGCGGAGGGGCCGCTCGAGGACCTTTCCCGCAACTTCCAGCGGGACGCCGCGGGGCGCGTGCTCCGCGGGGCCAATGGCCTGCCGCTGACGCAGCCAGGGACC
>Ga0194118_10000892_pt1 | contig 46565 bp, 48 predicted proteins | sample TA2MahsurfametaG_2_FD_148662 | JGI IMG/M metagenome (GOLD analysis project Ga0194118, IMG submission 148662) | Freshwater microbial communities from Lake Tanganyika, Tanzania - TA2015013 Mahale N5 surface | ecosystem: Environmental > Aquatic > Freshwater > Lake | place: Tanzania: Lake...
GAGCGATTAAAAGATAAATTACTGCCCCAAAAAGTATCAAAGACTCAAACTTTAATAAGTAACTTGCACGAGTTCTGCAGCGCTCAGTTGAGAAGACTCTTTTCACATCCATATTTAAATACTACCCGCGTTTATTGACCCGGTGATTAACTGTTACAAACGACCCCTAGGTGGTCGTATTACTAGTCCAACTGCGGGGTTTTAGTTATAAAGGTTAGACTGAAGCCATGTCTAAGGTGCTATCAGCTTTACCAGTAGGGCAAAAGGTTGGTATTGCTTTTAGTGGTGGGCTTGATACCTCTGTCGCTGTTGCCTGGATGAAAGAGAAAGGTGCAAGGCCTTGCACTTACACAGCTGATTTAGGTCAGTACGATGAAAAAGATATTCAAAGTGTGCCAGGGCGAGCAAAAGAGTATGGCGCAGAGATAGCCAGATTGGTTGATTGTAAAACTTTCTTGGTAGAGGAGGGTTTGGCTGCACTTGCCTGTGGAGCGTTTCATATTTCAACCGCCGGCCGCGCATACTTTAATACCACCCCACTAGGTCGAGCTGTTACTGGAACCTTACTGGTGCGAGCAATGCTGACTGATGATGTTTTAATTTGGGGAGATGGTTCAACCTATAAAGGAAATGATATTGAGCGTTTCTATCGTTATGGATTGCTAGCTAACCCGAAACTGAAAATTTATAAGCCATGGCTTGATCAGGATTTTGTTGCAGAACTTGGTGGAAGAAAAGAGATGTCAAAGTGGCTAGCAGACCACAAATTGCTATATCGAGATTCAACGGAGAAGGCATACAGCACTGATGCAAATATTTTAGGTGCCACACATGAAGCAAAATCATTAGAGAATTTAGATTCTAATATTGAAATTGTTGAACCAATTATGGGTGTTAAGTTTTGGGATTCAGCTGTGAAAATTGAAAGCGAAGATGTGACTATTGAATTTACCCAGGGCAGGCCAACGGCGGTAAATGGCAAAGAGTTCAAGGATGTAGTTGAGTTAATCAAAGAGGTAAATGCCATTGGCGGCCGACATGGTCTTGGAATGAGTGATCAAATCGAAAACCGAATTATTGAAGCAAAAAGCCGAGGAATCTATGAGGCACCTGGCTTAGCTTTGCTGTTTATTGCCTATGAAAGATTGGTTAGTGCAATTCATAATGAGGACACTATTGCTACTTACCATGAGCAGGGACGCAAATTAGGTCGCTTACTTTATGAAGGACGTTGGTTTGATCCACAATCACTGATGTTGCGACAATCATTAACCTCTTGGGTGGCATCAGCCATCACTGGGAAGGTGACGATTAGATTGCGACGAGGTGATGATTACTCAATTATGAAAACCGAAGGAAAAAATCTCACCTACTCACCAGAGAAGTTATCTATGGAGCGAATTGAGTCAGCTGCATTTGGTCCAGCTGATCGAATAGGACAATTGACTATGCAAAATCTAGATATTGCAGATACCAGAGCAAAACTTGAGTTATATGCTGCCCAAGGTCAATTAGGTGGCTCTGATTTTGATTTGCTAAAAGAGATAGGCAACGAAAAGAAAAATTAATCTGAGTTAGCACTCGTTGGCGCCAACCTCCTGGATCTTGCAACCAGGTGAGGTTACTAAATTTTCCTTATAATTTTTTTAATGCGCCAACTACTTTAGTTAGCGAATCTTTTGCATCACCAAAAAGTAAGGTTGTTTTTGGTTCATATAGGAGTTCATTTTCAATACCGGCAAATCCTGGACGCATAGACCGTTTGAGGAAAACTACATTCGCAGCAAGTGCTACATCCAAAATCGGCATGCCATAAATTGGACAACCTGGAGTGGTTTTTGCAGCCGGATTGACCACATCATTTGCCCCAACTACCAGCACAACATCGGTCTGAGGAAAGGTTGGATTTATCTCCTCCATCTCCACTAATTGTTCATATGGGACATTAGCCTCTGCTAGCAACACATTCATATGTCCTGGCATACGACCAGCAACTGGGTGAATTCCGTAAGCAACTTCAACACCCTTAGCAGCAAGTAAATCGGCTAACTCTCTAACTGTATGTTGTGCTTGCGCAACTGCTAATCCAAAACCAGGAACAATCACAGCTCGTTGTGCGTAGTTAAGAAGTATTGCCACATCCTCAGCCGATCCTGATTTAACTGGACGAGTATCTACCTGGTTTGTATCGGAGGAAGCTTTGGCAGTAAATGCGCCAAATAAAGTACCAAATAAAGATCTTCCCATTGCCTCTGCCATTAATCTGGTCAAAATGGTTCCAGATGCACCAACTAAAGTTCCAGCCACAATCAGCAAGGTAGTCTCCAAAACATAACCGGATGCTGCAACAGTTAAACCAGTAAAAGCATTAAGCAATGAAATAACAATTGGTACATCGGCACCACCTACCGGTAGTACAAACAAAACTCCAAAGAGCAATGAGAGCAAACCATTAATCAATAGCGCAGTAGTACTACCAGAGTTAATTACCCAACCGCCACTTACTACAACACCAATCAACGTAAGGACAATTATTTGGCGTCCAAATGGAAAGACCACCGGCCTGGTTGTCATTAACTCTTGTAATTTAAGGAAAGTGGCTATTGAACCCGAGAAGGAAATACATCCAACAATAACGGTGAAAACTGTTGCTACTACCACCGCAGTACTTGCACTTTCCCCAAGCTTTAAGTACTCAACAATTGCCACTAAAGCTGCTGCACCACCGCCTACACCGTTGAAGAGTGCAACTAGCTGCGGCATCTGGGTCATCTGTACCTTACGGGCTGCTGGCACTCCAACAACTACGCCAAATGCGATGGCAGCCAAAATCAATGTTTGATTATTTAATGCCTGGCCGTTATTTGCATAAAAGAACACTATTACCGTTGCAATTGTTGCCCCGAGTGCCCCAATTAAATTACCCCTCCTGGCAGATTTAGGAGATGACAGTCCTTTCAGTGCCAGAATAAAACAAACAGCTGCCAGTAAACCGATTAAGTCATATAAATCGCGACTCATTTGTCATCGCCTGATTCTTTTTTTGATTTAGATTTTCCTTTAAACATCTGCAACATGCGATCAGTAACCACAAAACCACCAACCATGTTTATTGTAGCTAGTACAACCGCTGCTATTGCTAATGTAATCTCTAATGTGGTTTTGGCATGATCTGCCACCACAATTGCGCCAACCAAGATCACGCCATGTATTGCATTAGCACCACTCATCAGCGGGGTATGCAAAGTGGTCGAAACTTTTGAAACAACCTCAAATCCCACAAATATTGAAAGAATAAAGATTGCCAGTAGTGCAAGTTCATTACTCATTAACTCAGAGGCCATCATTTACCCCTCTCTCGCTTTTGTCCATTGTGGGTGAGAGTCGCTGCATCAATAATTTCGTCAGAAAAGTTCAACTCAATTAATCCTGTCGGTTTACCATCAATAGTATTTGTCATTAGTAAAAGTAGGTTTACAACATTTCGAGAAAACAACATTGAAGCATGAAATGCAAGTTGGCTAGGAACATCTTTACCACCCCAGATTTTGACACCACTTGAGTTAGTAACTATTTCACCTGCCACAGAACCTTCAACATTTCCACCACTTTCCGCTGCTAAATCAACCACAACAGAACCTGGAGCCATTTGTGAAACCATTTGAGAGGTTACCAAGATTGGTGCAGTTCTACCTGGAACAGCTGCTGTTGTAATTAATACATCCGCAGCTGCAATGTATGGTGCTAACAACTCTCGTTGCTTGTTTGCTCGCTCTGGCGTCATCTCCCGTGCATAACCACCAGCACCTTCTAATGCCTCAAGCTCTAAGTTAATAAATTTTGCTCCCATAGATCTGACTTCATCAGCAGAGGCTGGGCGAACATCATAAGCAGAAACCACCGCGCCTAATCGCTTTGCAGTTGCAATCGACTGCAAACCTGCCACACCAGCACCTAACACAACAACCTTGGCCGGCGTAACTGTCCCAGCAGCGGTCATTAGTAGTGGAAAGAATTTTGGTGATAACTCTGCACCAACCAAGGCCGCTTTATATCCAGCACAAAGTGCTTGGGAGGTTAATGCGTCCATAGATTGAGCGCGAGATATTCTTGGCACCATCTCCAATGAGATGGCGGTAACTCCGGCATTAACGCAGGCTTCAATTGAATCAGAGGCGGTGGTTGGGGATAAAAACGAGATTGTGATTGCGCCTTTTTTTAATGATTTAATTTGATTAACTGTCAGAGGCTGCACTGACAAAATCACATCACTGCCAGATAAAACTTCAGAGTTTTTTATTTTTGCCCCTGCATCAATAAATTGTTGATCGGAGTATTCAGCTTTTACACCAGCTTGTGACTCAATTACAACTTCAAGTCCTGCTTTAGTTAACTTGGAAATGATATCTGGCACCAAGGCAACTCTTTTTTCACCAGGCTTGGTTTCCTTAGGCACTGCAATCAGCATTTGCTTACTTTACCCAACTATAACTTTACTTATTACCAACCAAGTCACCTCTGGTAAGGTGATAAAGCAGGGCTTGGATTGTGGTTCTGCGATGAAATGCCTGTCGCCAAACAACTGATTTTTCACCATCAATTACCTCAGAGGTAACCTCCTCACCACGATGAGCTGGCAAGCAATGCATAAATATCGAATCTGGTGCGCTTAACTTCATTAAATCTTTATCAACGGTGTATGCACTCAGAGCAGCAATTTTCTCAGTGCGATCCGCCTCTGAATCTCCCATGGAGATCCAAACATCGGTATAGATTGCACTTGCACCAGTAGCAGCTGCTTTTGGATCAGTTATCACCTCAATTATTGCTCCGCTACCTTCGGCAATTTTTTTAGCCTCATTAACCACTGATTGTTTTGGTGCCCATTTGCCAGCTGGAGTTGCAACCACAATATGTGCACCCATCCTTGCCCCCATTATTAACCAGGCAGCAGCCACATTGTTTCCATCTCCAATGTAGGCAAGTTTACGGCCAGCTAAATTTTCACCAAATCTTTCTCTAATTGTTACCCAATCCGCTAATAACTGAGTTGGATGATCATCATCAGTTAGTGCGTTGATCACCGGGATAGTTGCATGCTTGCCTAACTCCTCAACATCTGATTGTGCAAAGGTTCTAACAATTAGCGCAGAACAAAAGCCGGAAATTACCTTTGCGGTATCAGAGATGGTCTCTCCTCGACCAATTTGTAAATCATCAGAACGTAAGAAAATTGGCGATCCCCCTAAGTGCGCAATCGCAGTCTCAGAGGCGATTCGAGTTCTAGTTGAGGATTTAGTCATGTAAATCGCCACAGTTTGGTTAGCCAAAGCTTTTTTAGAACGCAATGGTTTTTCAGCAAACTTTCTGGAGGTAGTGAGCAGTTTCTCAATATCTGCCCGAGACAAATCTGCGGTGCGCAGAAGATCCTTAAGCGGTTTGCTCATTGGTAAATGGTAGGCGATAAAGTTGGATTAGGATTTGCGTATGGGATTTCTGGATGATTTAAGAGGCAAATCAGGCAAAACTGGGGTACTAGAAAAAGAAGTTCTAGCACCTGTCGATGAGGGTGATCATGAGCGATTTGCCCATTATGTAGACAAAACCAAGATCACTGAATCTGCTGTTACTGGTAAACCGGTTCGTGCACTATGTGGAAAAAAATGGGTTCCAAATCGGGATCCTCAAAAATTCCCTATCTGTCCAACATGTAAAGAGATTCACGCCCGCTTAAAGTAATTTCTCAGTCAAAACCGCTACCCTAAAATTCATGAGGGTAGGAAAAATTTTAATTTCATCAATCGCACTTGCCCTGACGCTCTCAACCCTTGTTCCTGCCGCTGCGAATAATCCTCCGCGCCGAATTCTCTCTGGCTGGTTACCAGATTATTCATTATCTAGAAATCTACCCACAGTTGAAGGTAATTTAGATTTAATTCGAGATATCTCACCTTTTTGGTATGGCTTAACAGGTGCTACAACTATTAAAGATAAGTACACACTGGGAGGTTATACAACCCCAAAGACAACAGTTATTGCAAGATTAAAATCAAATGGTTTACTGCTGCTACCAACAATTACAGATGATACAAAGAAATTAGTCCTGGCTGGATTGTTGGCAAATTCAAGTACTAGATCAAGCATTGTGCAAACCATAAAAGATTTAGTGCTAAGACATAATTACGATGGTATCGATTTAGATTTTGAAGTTTTTTACACTCAAGATGGTAGATCAACCTGGGCGGCAACAAAACCAAATTGGATTGCTTTTATAAAAGAGTTATCAACTGAGTTGCATCAGCAGGGAAAGCTGCTCTCTGTTACAACCCCACCCGATTTTGCACCTGAGACCAAGCGAGCAGGCAACTGGGTTTTTTCTTGGGCAGAGATTGGACCATATATAGATCGATTAAGAATTATGGCCTATGACTTTTCTACGGTTAATCCTGGCCCAATTGGACCACTTCCATGGAGTGAAGATGCTGTTAAGTATGCGGTAACTCAGATGCCAGCCTCTAAAGTATTTTTAGGCATTCCAGGTTATGGCCGTGATTGGATAACCAAAGTTGAAGGTGTTTGTCCAAAAGAGTTTGCAACTTCAGTTGTAGTAGGCGCAAAAGCTGCAGTCATAATGAGATCAGCGGTTGAGCTTGCCACAATTAATAATGCCACGATTACTTATAATCCAACGCATGCAGAATCAACCTTTACTTATCGAAAAACCTATGTTGATCCAACAAACTCAGCTAGCTTTTGCACGGCCACCAGAACTGTGTGGTTTCCAGATGAGAAAAGTTACACAGCAAGAACTAATTTAGTAGGTAAGTACCGCCTGGGCGGGATTGCGGTATGGACCTTTGGTATGGAGAACACTGCAGCAATTACCGCAGTTAGAGATATTGCCAAATCAATTGCTCCAGATCAGGTGGTAGGAACTATTGCAACAGATTTAGAGCAGATTGCATATGGCTCAATATTTAACTTGACTGGCACATTCAAACTTCCAGATAAAACTCCTATTGCATCTTTAAATGTTAGATTTGAAATTAAAAATAGCACAGATAACAGTTGGCGAACATTAGCAGCTGGTGTAACTGATGCCAGTGGAGTGATCACAGTGCCGGCAATTGTGGGTCAAAGGAGTGAGATCAGATTAGTTTCAGAGGGAAGTTGGGAGAGAGTTGAAGGAAAAACAAGTGAGAAAATTATTACAGTAATTCCAAAGGTTAAATTAGATTTACCTGCCTCTATCAAGACAAGTACTACTTACGCTATTACTGGGCAGGTATCGCCAAAAAGTAGTGATATCAAGTTAAAGATTTTACAAGATGGCAAGCAGATTGCAGAGTTGGTAACAGATGCCAATGGTGGCTTTACCTTTAATGCAAAGGCCCTATCCCAAGGCTTGAGTACTTTTCAGGTGGTGATTGCAGCCAGTAATAAAAATGCGGCTGGAGTTAGTGATGAGATTACTGTTTTAGTTAGATAATTAGGTATGAGCTCTCAGACACAGCTTGAAGAAACTTTAGATTTGAGCAAGTTCTTTGACAATTTATGGGTCACAATAGTTTGGGATGATCCAGTCAATTTAATGAATTATGTAACTTACGTATTTATTAAATTATTTGGCTTTTCAAAAGAAAAAGCGCATCAATTAATGATGCAAGTGCACACTGAGGGAAAAGCAGTGGTTTCATCTGGAACAAGAGAAGAGATGGAACGGGCGGTTCAGCAATTACATGAACATGGTTTATGGGCAACGCTACAAAGAGATGATCATGGGTAAATTTAAAGGAAGTGCAGCAGCAGGAGATCTCTCTCTTGCACTTAGTAATGATGAGTTACATATATTAATCAATTTAGTGGAACAGTTACTTGAATTACTTGGTGAGCGAAACTTTACCCATCACTATCAATCAGATGATCCATTTGCCCAATTAATGAATGCCACACTGGGAAATATTCAATCGCCAATTGAGCAACCAGATGATCCAGTTCTTCGGAGATTATTGCCAAATGGATACGCTGATCCAGAAAGTGCTGCAGAGTTTCGCAAATACACTGAAGGTTCGCTGCGTACTCTCAAGCAAAAGCACCTTCTATATCTACGTGAGCAATTAGTTTTTCCAGTTGATCACGAGCTGCCTGAAGCAGATGTAAAGATCACTGACCCCACCCAGTGGTTGATTGCTATAAATGATCTGCGCATAGCCTTAGCGGTTAGATTAGAGATAGATGAAAATGGGTATGAAAAGTATGAAGTGATGCCTGATTCAGATCCACAAAAGCACCTGTTCGCGGTTTATTACTGGTTAGGCGGCATTCAAGAGAATTTAATCAGCCACCTTTAAAATGAAAAAAGCGGGACCAATTTCTTGGCCCCGCTCTTTATTAAAGAGAATTAAGCGTCTTCCTTCATTCCCTCAGCTACGGATTTCATCTTTGCAATCTTTAGGATTGTTAGACCAAATACGCACTTAGCTAATACATCTGCAATTGTGTAACCGATCTGACGGTTAACAAATGCTCCTGGATCCAATGCATCTTGTCCCAAGATTGGAAGCAAGTAAGCGATTGGATAAACGCCCCAAGTTGCGATCAAAAGCATACGTAGGCGACCAACGGTTGCAGCTACGCCAGCTGGTTGACGATCTAGGGACTTTGAAAGCTCGACAAACAATACATACAGAATGTATAGGAAAGGTATTGTTGAAAGAACACCCCATAGAACTTTGGTGTTGTTATCTGTTGAAATCTCACCTGGATATCCAAGTGCGATCATTGCAGCAGATGCGGGTACTAAGCGGGTAATCAATGAGGAAGCCGCTGCTTTAGCAAGAGCTAATACTGCTACTACCTCAACTAGCAGAAGAGGTACGGTAAGGATCCAGTCAACATAGCGATAGGCTTCGTTGAAATCGCCTTTTCCAGTTCCCACCTTGGTTGCACCATCTACATAAGATTCCGCAAATGAGTCGAAAATTCTCCAGTAGTGATATGCCGCAATGAATGTAACCATTGAGGACATTACAAGTGCTGTGCGGTATTTAGGGAGTACCCGCTGTTGTGACACTAGAGTGTAGATAGTGGTAGCGAGCATGCATACAAGTCCAAATGAAAGAACGTTGTATACCAACCCGAACTGATCTGCATTAAGTGCAATTGAGTTCATCTAAATAAGCCTCCATAGGCATTTAGTTTGCTCATATCCTTTTGGATATAAGCAGGCAACCTTTCATAACCCCATATGAAAGCTATGACAGATTGCTTGGATAAAGGGTGCTACCTACCCGCCAGTTCATCAAGTAGATTGACTCCTATTTCACCTAAATTCTTTAGATTAATCCAAGGTAAATAGGTGCAAATCGGACATTCCTTAAGGATCTAAGGGTTAAAGGGATATCAGGTAGCGCCATTTAGACTTACACAAATGGCAACCTCCCATAGACCAGAAAAGAGTGCTCCGATTGGAATCTTTGATTCGGGGGTGGGTGGCTTAACTGTAGCTCGAGCAATAATTGATCAACTTCCTAATGAATCAATTCTCTACCTGGGTGATACTGCGCATGGTCCCTATGGCACTCGCCCATTAGCTCAGGTTCGAGAGTATGCGCTAGAGATTATGGGTAAATTAGTAGCCGCTGGAGTTAAGGCAATAGTGATCGCATGTAACACCGCTAGTGCTGCGATGTTACGAGATGCTAGAGAGCGATATCAGATTCCAGTTGTAGAGGTTATTCAACCTGCGGTTAGAAGAGCGGTTTCGGCAACAAGAAGCGGCAAAGTTGGTGTGATTGGTACAAACGCCACAATTGATTCAAAGGCTTACCTGGATGCCTTTGCCGCAGCACCTAAATTGAGTATCACTTCAAAAGCCTGCCCACTATTTGTCGAGTATGTAGAAAGCGGAAAAACATCAGGGGATGAGATCACTAGGGTGGCTCAAGATTATTTGGAAGTTATGAAGAGTGCAGATATCGATACCTTGGTTCTAGGATGCACTCACTATCCCCTACTCACAGGTGTGATCTCTTATGTAATGGGTAACAATGTAACCCTAGTTTCGAGCGCGGAGGAGACGGCTAAAGATTTGTATCGCACACTTATTGAAGCTAATCTACTTAATGATCAACCAAATAAGATAAACCATCGATTTGTGGCAACTGGAGATCCAGATAAGTTTGCTGCTTTGGCAAGAAGATTTCTTGGGCCTGAGGTTTTAACTGTAAGCACCAAGATTTAACTATTTACCAATTTTTTACCTTATCTAAAGGAGAGCAACTGTGAGTCGAGTAGATGGCAGAGCAAATGATCAGTTGCGTCCTATTAAATTTACCCGTAACTGGCTTAATAATGCTGAGGGATCGGTGTTAGTTGAGTTTGGAAATACCAGAGTTTTGTGTGTTGCCTCCTTTACCCCAGGGGTTCCAAGGTGGCTGGTAGGTAAGGGTGAGGGTTGGGTGACAAGTGAGTATGCGATGTTGCCAAGATCAACTCATACCAGATCAGATCGAGAGAGTGTAAAAGGAAAGTTAGGTGGTAGAACCCAAGAGATATCTCGTTTAGTTGGCAGATCATTACGGGGCATTGTTGATATGAAAGCCCTTGGTGAGAACACCATTGTGATTGATTGTGATGTGTTACAGGCAGATGGAGGGACCAGAACGGCAGCAATAACTGGCGCATATGTAGCACTATCTGATGCGATCACTTGGGCGCAAAATAAAGGTCATATCATTGTTGGAAGTAAGCCACTTACTCAATCTGTCGCAGCTGTCTCTGTAGGAATCGTAGGTGGTAGCCCGGTATTAGATCTGTGTTATGAGGAGGATGTAAGTGCTCAAACAGATATGAATATTGTCTGCACCGGCGATGGCAATTTTATTGAAGTACAAGGCACTGCTGAAGGTAAACCCTTTGATCGGTTGCTACTTAACCAATTATTAGATCTAGGTGCTGCCGGATGTGCTGAGTTAACTAAATTACAAATTGCTGCATTGGCTATATAACACCACGCTAGATGCTTAAGATAGTTTTAGCAACAAAAAATATTGGCAAAATCGTTGAGTTTGAGCGGCTTTTAGGGCAAGTCTCAAACTCAATACAGGTTTTAGGATTAAATGAGTTTCCAGATATGCCAGAGGTTGCCGAAAGTGGAACGACGCTAAGTGAAAATGCTCGGTTGAAGGCGCAGGCAATTGCTAACTTCACAAAGCTGCCCGCACTTGCCGATGACAGTGGCTTGTTTATCGACGCATTAAATGGTGATCCAGGGGTATTTTCTGCTAGGTGGGCTAACTATCAGGGTGAAAGCAGCAAAGAACGGGATTTAGCCAATATTAAAAAAGTTTTGATCCAATTGGAAAACACTCCAGTATCAGATCGCAGTGCCAGCTTTAAAGCAGTGGTTGCCTACTGCGATAGCCGTAACTACGCCCAAGTAATAGAGAAAGAGGAGTTAGGTGTGCTCAAGGGTGAGGTACTTCTGGAGCCAGTTGGTGATGGTGGTTTTGGTTATGACCCAATCTTTAAACCAAATGGTTTTGATAAATCTTTAGCACAACTTCCAGCAGGGGTGAAGGATGAGATTAGCCACCGTGGTATCGCCGTGCGAGCAATTTTGCCTTTTATAAAATCACATTTGTAGCAGGTGCCGACTCGGTCTGCTGACACTTAATTTTGTGATGTATCCTTATCACATCCTCCCCTAAGGATTCGATCAATTTTCAAAGTGCTAGTAGGTGTGATTTAACTAGCCTATAAGTTTAAGGAGTTTTAAGTGGCCGCAAAGAAAAAGGCAGCAAAAAAATCTGCTGCAAAAAAGAGTTCAGCAAAGCGAAGCGTTAAGCGAGTCGCCAAACGCTCAACTGCTAAGCGAAGCGCTAAGCGCAAAACTAAGTCATCCTCAAGATACTCAGTTCCATCTGTACCGGTAAGTGGGTCAGGTAGATCTTCAGTATCAACTATTTCAACTACTCCTAAGTCAACAACCTCTGCTTCTTACTCCTCAAAAGCAGTTAAGAGTGGCGATTCAAGTTCAAATAAGGGAATTGTGATTGCAGTTGTTTTGGGTATTTTAATTTTGGCAATTGCAGTTATATCTCGTGGTTCAGATTCAGAATCCACCACAGTAACGCCAACACCTGCCGCATCTGAGAGTGTAGAACCAACAACAGAGCCAACTACTGCGCCATTAGCAGCTCATGAGCCACCTGTTGGAATTGTCTCCATTTATAACGCAACTGGTGCAACGGTTAATTGGAAAGCACCTGCTGCCTCAGAAGGAATTACAGGTTACAACATTGAGCTTCGCACAAATGGTGTGGGTGAGTGGCGATTAGTAGCAACAGTTCCTGCCACACAATTTAAGCAACAAATCACTAAGAATGATGAGAGTGGTTGGGCTCAAGTGAAAGTTTCAACTGTTTATTCAGATGGTGTAGTTGCAGAAGGAAAGATTCACGGATTACCAGGTAGCTGGTCATAATCAACTTTAAATAATCTAGTGGCCCTTAAGAAATTAAGGGCCACTTTTTTATGCTTTAGTTTTTGTTAAAGCACTAACAACTAAATCAACATACACATCTGATCCAGTCGGACTTAAATGAACTCCGTCGGGAGCAAACAACTCAGGCCTACCTTTAGAAATTTTATCCCAATCTAAAACTGTAACATTTGAATACTTTGCAGCAACGGAGGCGATGATTGCGTTATTGGAATCTTTCCAAGATCTAGGTACTGCCGTGTTTACTACAATTATTTGGGGTTGATTCTTAAGAGTTTCAAATATCTCAATAACAGTTGGTTCAGATAAAGCATTATTGTTTCCAAGGTTAAAGACCACTGGGGATTGCGGCACAGATGTTTGGTCAACTCGCATTACGGCAAGTAACTCAGGTGCTTGTCTGCCAACTCGGGCATTTACCAGTGAAACATGTTGCTTGGCCTCTAATTTACTCCTAATTCCTAAAATCACGCTGTCACCAGTTACCCAAAGTCCAGTTGTACTAGCCAAATCTTCAGCGGGGAGTGGCGTTGAAGGCTCAGCTGTTTGTGCGATCAGTTCTTTAGCAATTTGATCTGATTTAGTAATTGCCTGCACGGAGATTGATGAGGTAATAACTAAGGTGATAATTACTGAAAAAATTACAGATAACTGCTGGCGTAATCTCACCTTGGCTGAACGGTACTTCATGCCACGAAACCAGTTTTGTACTAAACCTTGTCGGAATGGAATTTCTACCCAACGAAGTGAAATGTCTGCTAGAGCTAGAACTAATAACACTCGAGCTAAATAAAGGGCCCAAGTTTCTCCAGATAGATCAACAGATGGTCTTGTAACTTGAAAGATAACCCAGTGCCAAATGTAGATACCGTAGCTGCGTTGGCCAACCCATCGAAATGGTGCGCTGCTAATGATGGGCGCAAATCTAGATGCTGGGTGCACTAGAGAAATAATTACTAAGCAACCAAAAATTCCAGCAAGTGGAAATGCGATTCGATACAAGTTTGCATTTGATTGATCGATAAATAAAAAAACTGAAATTAAACCAAGGAGGCCTATCACGCCAATCGCATCAATTACATCTTGCGCGCGTTTTTCAATATTGGCGCTTAGGTTTTGTGGAATCCAAGAAACAGCTAAAGCTGAGCCTAAAAATAATCCAAGTGAGTGAGTATCGGTTCCGAAGTAGATATGGCTAATCTGTTTGGCGTTTGCTTGATCAAGTTGAAGGGAAATAAAAAATAAGGTTGTTCCTGAAATCATTGCTATTATCAGAGCGATACGAGCAATATTTCTCTTTCCAAAATACTTTAAAACTCCGAGCAAGATAATTGGCCAAACTAAGTAGTATTGAAGCTCAACTGCAAGAGACCAGGTGTGTTGCAGCAGCGGAGGCCTGCCGACAGTTTCAAAGTAGTCTTGATTGCGCGCAACCAAAAGCCAATTTATAGTTCCAGTCAAGACATATGGCAGGTCTGATAAAAATCTTTTTATAGCCTCCGGTGCCCATACCCCGATAAATATAATTGTGCAGACCACCATAAAAATTAGACCTGGGTAAATTCTTCGAATACGAGCTGCATAAAATGCTCGCAAATCTAAGGCGCTAGATTGATTTATCGAGTCAAGAATTAATCTAGTAATTACATATCCAGATATTACAAAAAATAAATCAACTCCTAAGAATCCACCAGGTATCCAAGAGATACCAAGGTGATACAACACAACAGCTGTAACAGCAATTGCACGCAATCCATCAATTGAAGATATATGTCTAGTGCTATCTATACTTTTAGAATTCATTGTAAATATCCAATGCTAAGCAAGTTAAGCATTGTTAATCTCTATTAGTATTACTTAGACTTCTTTTTATTTTTGTTATTTGCTGCTCGTTGCTTTCTAGCAGCAGCTTGAGCAGCTTTCTTACCAGCACCAGGGACGAAAACTTTTCCAGCAGGCTTATTATCGGAATCTAAATTTGCATTTATGTCTCCTTGAAGCTGGGAGAGTCGATCGAAAGCATGATTAAGTTTTTGTCGAGACTCTGTAATTGCATTTTCAGCAGCTTTAAGTGAGGCATTCTGTGCGCGATGAAGCCGTTCTGCCTCAGAGATTGCTGAAGATAACCAGGTTCGATAATCCACAATGTTTTTGGCTGCATCGGAGATTAATTTCTGCGCATCCCGCTTTGCGGCGGCGGTTAACTGCGCTGCATCCCTAGCTGATTGATTGAGCAGCTTATCAGCCTCGCTTTCAGCAGTAAGGATTAAATCTGCGGCATCATCCTCAGCAGCTGAGATGTATTTTCTACCCCGGGATTCAGCAGAACTTAAAATGCTTTTTGCTTTTGTTTCAGCGGCTTCAAGTTTTTCTTTTGAGCTTCGATTGGTTTCACTAATAATTCTTTGAGCCGCAGAATTAGCTTTTGCCTCGCGTTGTTGCGCCGACTTAATCATGGTCATGGCTGTTTCTGTAGCCAAGATTTCAAACTCTTCTCGACTTAATCCAGTAATGTCCCGACGAGAACGCAAATCATTTAATTGGTTCTCAAGTTCGCGGATTCGATCTAATGCATTTTGAGTTGGCGCAGGCTTACGCTCATCCTCGCCTTTGAAGCCCACCCAACTTAGAAAATTCTTTTCGGCCATGCGCCAAGCCTCCCTTAACTACAAATTATTTACAACTGGTGCGGGAGGTGGGACTTGAACCCACACGCCGAAGCACAGGTTCCTAAGACCTGCGTGTCTGCCATTTCACCACTCCCGCTTTTTTACTTGAGTGAGGGGGAAAGATTACGGTGTATCTGGCGGCATCACCAAAACCCATCGACCTTTAGTAAGGGTAAGCGGGTAGCCTTGCTCAAATGAGTGCAGATTCAGTGCAAAGTAAGGTTGCAAAGGCGATTTTAAGCGCACTGGTGTCAGTCAAAGATGCAGGTGTAATTAACTGCCAGTTACCAGAGAAAATTACAATGGATCGACCAAAAAATCGTGACCATGGAGATTACGCGACCTCGGTTGCATTGAGTTTAGCCAAAGTTGCAAATCAACCACCAAGGGTGATTGCAGAGGCGATTGTAAAAACACTTACCGGTAGGTTGCTACTTGAAGCTGGTATCAAAAAAGTTGAGATCGCCGGCCCAGGTTTTATAAACATAACTTTAGAAAGTGCCAGCCAGGGTAGTGTGGTGATTGAAATATTAACCGCTGGAAAAAAATATGGAAATACTTCATTGCTTGAGGGAAAGAGGATAAATCTTGAGTTTGTCAGCGCTAATCCAACTGGACCAATTCATCTAGGCCATACCAGGTGGGCTGCAGTTGGCGACTCACTTGGCCGAGTGTTAGCAGCAGCGGGTGCGCAGGTAAGTCGGGAGTTTTATATAAATGATCGTGGTAACCAAATGGACTTGTTCGGTCAATCAATTAGAGCAGCGGCAATGGGCGAGGATCGGCCAGAGAATGGCTATCACGGGGAATACATAGTTGATTTAGCTAAGGAGATATCTAAATCAAATCCAGAGTATCTCAAACTACCAAAAGATCAATCAGAAGTGGCATTTCGAGAGGCTGGTTATAAATTGCAACTTGATCAGCAACGAAAGGTGTTAGATAACTTTGGAACTCATTTTGATATTTGGTTTTCGGAGCGAAGCTTGTATGAAAATAATTTTTTCAATCACACTTTAGATAAATTAAAAGCTAATGGGCATGTATATGAACAAGATGGCGCAGTTTGGTTAAGAACTACCGATTTTGGCGATGATAAAGATCGAGTAATGATTAAGTCAGATGGGTCTTTTGCTTACTTTGCATCTGATTCTGCTTACTACATAAGCAAGCGAGAGCGCGGATTTAATTTATGCATATACATGTTGGGTGCAGATCACCACGGATATATTGGTAGGATTAAAGCAATAGCGGCCTGCGCTGGTGATGATATGAACAAAGATATTGAAGCTTTGATTGGCCAAATGGTAAAGATCATTGAAGGTGGCGAGGAATTAAAACTTTCAAAACGAGCCGGCACCATAATTACATTAGAAGAGTTAGTAGAAAAAGTTGGAATCGATGCGGCTAGATACACGTTGATTCGGTATCCAACAGATACTCCCATGGTGATGGATGTTGATTTACTTAAGAAAAATACCAACGATAATCCTGTTTATTATGTGCAATATGCACATGCAAGAATTTGTGCGGTGTTAAGAAATGCTAAAGATTTTGGCATTGAGTATGGATTGAGCTCATACAATCCAGAGTTGTTAGTGCACCAGCAAGAGCGCGAGTTGATTGGATTATTGGCACAGTTCCCAAAGATTGTTTCATCAGCGGCACAAATGAGACAACCACATCGCGTGGCCAGGTTTATTGAAGAGCTAGCGGCACAATTCCATCGTTTTTATAATGATTGCAGAGTTTTACCAATTGGTGAAGAAAAGCCAACTGAGTTAAATTCTGCTCGTGCAACTTTGGCTCTAGCTACTGCCACAGTAATTAGAAATGGCTTAGATTTACTTGGTGTTACTGCACCGGAGAGAATGTAATGACTGATAATTATCCGACCTCACTTTTTTCGGCAAATCTTAAGTTTTCTAATCAAAATCAACATGGCGGTGAGTTATCTATAGCCGGGTGTTCAGCTTCAAAAATTGTCAAAGAGTTTGGCTCCCCTGTTTTTGTGTTAGATGAAGAGGATTTTTATTTGAGAACTAAAGCTTGGAAAGCAGCCCTTGAAAAATCCTTTGCAGGCGGGCAACTTTATTATGCGGCAAAATCATTTATTTGCGTTGAGGTTGCAAAGTGGTTAAAAGAGTTGAAGGTGGGCCTAGATGTTTGCACTCAAGGAGAATTAGCAGTTGCCTTAGCTGCAGATTTTCCAACATCTGACATTGAATTTCATGGTAATAATAAATCTGAATCTGAAATTGAATTTGCAATCAAATCTTCAGTAGGAACAATTGTGATTGACTCCTTTGATGAGTTAGCACGAGTTGCTAGAGTTGCAAAAAATCAAGGCAAGGTTCAAAAGGTTTATTTGCGTCTTACTCCCGGCGTAGATACTCAAACCCACCAATTTATCTCTACTGCTCATGAGGATGTGAAATTTGGATTCTCAATTGCTGCTGGGGATGCCCAGATTGCTATCGATAAATGCATGGCTGAAGGCTCGATAAATCTAGCGGGCGTGCACTGTCATATTGGATCTCAAATATTTCAAGTAGATAGCTTTCAGTTAGCTGCCACCAGATTAATAGCAGTTTTAGCATCTTACCGAGACAAGTATGGTAAAGAATTGCCTGAATTAAATATCGGTGGCGGATATGCAATTGCATACACAGAAAATGAAACTGCAATTTCACCTAACGAGGTAATTCCAGCTATTGCTGCCGTGATTAAGTCTGAATGTGAAAAAGCAAAACTTGCAATCCCAAAAATTTCAATTGAACCTGGCCGAGCAATAGTTGGGCCAACTACCACAACCATCTATCAAGTGGGTACAACAAAATCAGTTAAGTTAGAAAATGGTTTATCTCGAAGATATATCTCAGTAGATGGTGGCATGAGCGATAACATCAGACCAGCGCTCTACGAGGCAAACTACTGCGCATTCTTAGCCAATCGCAGCTCCTCTGAAAAATCAATTAGCTCCAGAGTTGTTGGTAAGCATTGTGAAAGCGGGGATATATTGATTTCAGAGATTGAGTTACCGGCGGATATTGCACCTGGTGATTTGTTGGCAATTCCTGCAACAGGTGCTTATGGCAGGAGCATGGCTAGTAATTACAACCATATGCCTCGACCATCGGTGATTGCCGTCAAAGCTGGGCAGGGTAGAGAGATACTACGCAGAGAAAATGAGGCAGATCTTCTAAGCCTAGATGTAACTCAAGCGCCACGGCCGCTGTCATAAGTTTGAGATACTTATCTGATGAAAACTCTTAAAGTTGGGATGCTCGGTTGCGGAAATGTGGGCACTCAAATTGCGCGGCTACTATTAGCAAATAAGGCAGATTTAGCCTCACGCTCTGGTGCTCAACTTGAGTTGGTAAAGGTTGCAGTTAAAGATCTCAAGATAAAACGCGATGGTGTATCCAATGCTTTGTTAACTGATGATGCTGCATCAATTGTTAATGATCCAGAGATAGATTTAATCATTGAGGTAATTGGTGGAATCTCACCTGCTAAAGAATTGATATTAACCTCATTTAAAAATGGTAAATCAGTTGTCACAGCAAACAAAGCTTTGTTAGCACAGGAGGGTGCGGCTTTATATCAAGCGGCAAGTGAGGCAAATGTTGATTTGTATTATGAAGCTGCGGTAGCTGGAGCAATTCCGATTCTAAGACCATTACGTGAATCATTGGTTGGTGATCATGTAAAGCGAATCATGGGAATAGTAAATGGCACTACTAACTACATTCTTACCAAGATGGATGAGAGTGGTACAGCCTTTGAGGATGCGTTAAAACAAGCACAACTTCTTGGCTTTGCAGAGGCAAATCCAACTGCAGATGTTGAGGGAATTGATGCCTCAGATAAGGCTGCCATCTTGGCAAGTTTGGCTTTTCACTCCAGAGTTACCAGTAAAGATGTATACCGAGAAGGAATTACCAAGATAACTGCAACTGATGTAAAGGTTGCAAAGGCAATGGATTTGGTTATTAAGTTGTTAGCAATTACTGAGTTAACTAACTCTGGTGAGATTTCAGTGAGGGTGCATCCGGCATTAATTTCTCGGACTCATCCATTAGCTTCAGTTAGAGAGTCATATAACGCAGTTTTTGTGGAGGCTGAATCTGCAGGACAGATGATGTTTTATGGCAAAGGAGCTGGTGGTGAGCCAACAGCTAGTGCAGTTCTTGGTGATTTAGTTGCGATCGCTCGCCATAAGGTTGTCGGTGGAATCGGCCCAAAGGAGAGTGATTACGCCTCGCTAAAAATTGCGCCAATCGGTGAGACAAAAACACGCTACTTGATTAGATTAAATGTGGCAGATAAACCTGGTGTTTTAGAGTCGGTAGCACATGTATTTGCAACCCATAGTGTCTCTATTCAAACAGTAAGACAAACAGGAGCAGGTGATAGAGCGGAGTTGATAATAATGACTCATACCTCAAATGAATCAGCTCTCTCTGCAACTGTTAAAGAGTTGGGTAACCTACCGGTAGTAACCGATGTTGCTAGTGTGCTAAGAGTTGAAGGTGCCATTTAATGGGATTGTTTGGGAAAAAAGGTGCCCATCAGTGGCAGGGAGTGATTGATGAGTACCGTCGTTGGTTACCTGTAAATGATCAGACGCCAATAATTACCTTACGTGAAGGTGGCACACCACTTGTTTACGCACGTGTTTTGTCTGAGATGTTGGCAAATGAGGTTTGGTTAAAGGTTGAGGGTGGTAATCCAACTGGATCCTTTAAGGATCGCGGTATGACGATGGCGATTTCAAAGGCAGCAGAAGAAGGAGCGAAAGCGGTAATTTGTGCTTCAACTGGAAACACAAGTGCAAGTGCTGCAGCTTATGCCAGCAAAGCGGAGATGAAGCCGGTGGTCTTGGTACCACAAGGAAAAATTGCAATGGGTAAATTAGCCCAAGCAGTTGCTCATGGTGCAATTCTTTTGCAAGTTAAGGGAAATTTTGATGATTGCCTAAAACTTGCTCGCCAGTTATCAGAAAATTATCCAGTTTCATTGGTTAATTCAGTTAACCCATATCGAATTGAAGGACAAAAGACAGCAGCATTTGAGGTAGTTGACATGTTGGGTTTTGCCCCTGATATTCATGTTATGCCAGTTGGCAATGCTGGAAATATCACTGCATATTGGAAGGGTTACCAGGAGTACAAAAAATCTGGCATATCTAACTCGCTACCCATGATGTGGGGATTTCAAGCAGCAGGTGCTGCACCCATCGTTAAGAATAAGATAATTAAAAAGCCAGAAACTATTGCAACAGCAATAAGAATCGGTAACCCTGCCTCTTGGGATCAAGCAGTGGCAGCTCAGGTTGGCTCAAAAGGATTAATTGATTCAGTTACCGATAAGGAAATTCTAAGTGCCTATCGATTAGTGGCTGCAAAAGAGGGAGTTTTTGTTGAACCATCTAGCGCAGCTGGGATTGCTGGGCTTATTAAATTGAAAGCTGCTAAGAAGTTACCAAAGGGCAAAAAAATTGTAGTAACAGTTACTGGTAATGGCTTAAAAGATGTGCAATGGGTCTTAAACACCAGTAGCAAACCGATTATTATTCCTGTAGATGTTAAGCGAGCAGCTAAAGCAATTGGACTTAAGTAATGGCAGCAAAACGTAAACCAAGTGGCTTAACCTTTAAAGCCACCATGGCTCAGGTTAGCGTGCCAGCAAGTAGTGCAAATATTGGGCCGGGTTTTGATTTTTTTGGCTTAGCATTAGAGATTCGTGACCGATATGCTGCCCAAGTTTTAGATGATGAAACCTTTGATGTTGATGTAACGGGCGAAGGTGTAGATGAGGTAAAGAAAGATTCAAAAAATCTAGTGATCAAATCGATGATGCGCGGATTTGAGCATATGGGTGGTAAGCCACGAGGTATCGCTCTTCGGGCATTAAATGTGATTCCACATGGCAGAGGATTGGGTTCATCAGCAAGTGCAATTGTTGGCGGCTTAGCACTTGCCAGATCCTTAGTACTTACTGGTGAGCAATACATGAGTGATGAGGAGTTAATTACTTTAGCAACGGAGTTAGAGGGTCATCCAGATAATGTAGCTGCGGCTTTTTATGGCGGTGCAACTATTGCTTGGCTTGAGTCTAAGCAAGGTGCAGATGGTTCAAGCACCAGTATTGGTCGTGCAGTTGGTTTAAAGGTTGATGAAAGAATTAAAGCATTACTACTTGTGCCAGAAAATCAATTATCGACAGCCAAAGCCCGCAAATTATTACCTGAAACTATCTCTCATCAAGATGCAGTCTTAAACTCATCACGATCAGCTCTACTGGTTCATGCACTTGCTGAGCGACCTGATTTGTTATTTACTGCAACTGAGGATTTACTACATCAAAGGTATCGTCAACAAGCAATGCCAAAGACAATCTCTTTAGTTGATAAGTTGCGAGGAGCTGGCTTAGCAGCTGTGGTTTCTGGCGCAGGTCCATCAGTTATGGTGCTTTACGCCGGTGCAGAGGATGAGATTGATCAAATTCACTCAGCTGCCCCTGGATTTACCGCGATGAAACTGGCTATTGCAAAAACTGGGGTTTCATAGGGGATTTTCCCTATTGCCTTAGGTGTGGTAGATTTTGCGATGTCGGAAAGTGCGACAGAAACTTAAGATATAAAAATCCCAAAATCAATTAATTTTTTTCGCGGGATTACCCTCATAGGGAAAACAAAAATAATAAAAGAAAGAATGGCAAGAAATAGATGGCAGAGAAAAAATCAACCAATCGCACAGATGCGGTTGAGTTAGTGGATATGGCCTTAGGCGATCTGAAAAAGGTTGCGGTTCAACTTGGAATTGAAAATGCCACCACACTTAAAAAAGCAGAGCTAGTTCAATCTATTAGCGATCTGCAGGCCGCGAATCGCGAAGCCGCTAAAAATGAACGAGAGGCTCGTCGTATGGAACGACAGAACAATCGAAACAATAGAAATAACAACAATGAAAATGAGGATAACGAAGCAAGCCAAGAGGGCTCAGCTTCTAACTCCTCGGGCGGTTATGGCGACTCCGATCGCGGGGATAACAATCGCAGATTTGGACATCGAGACAACAATCGACGAGATCGTGGACGTGATCGTAATCGAGATCGCAACCGAGACCGTGGTCACCGTGAAGAGCGGGAAATTGTTATTGGGCCAGATGATGTTTTGCTTCCAGTCGGTGGCTTACTAGATATTTTAGATAGTTTTGCATTTATTAGAACTGGTGGGTATTTACCTTCACCAAATGATGTTTATGTCTCATTGCAACAGGTTAGAAAGTATGGGTTGCGTAAGGGAGATGTAATTACTGGATCTGTTCGCGAGCCCAAAGAAGGAGAGCGAAGAGAAAAATTTAATGCACTAGTTAGAGTCGAGACGGTTAATGGCGTTGAACCTGAGAACTCAAAAGAACGAGTTGAATTTGCAAAGTTAGTTCCGCTGTATCCGCAAGAAAGGTTGCGTCTTGAGACTGAGCCAAATGTTTTAACTACCAGAATCATTGATTTGATCTCACCAATTGGAAAAGGTCAACGTGGGCTAATAGTTTCACCACCTAAAGCTGGTAAAACTATGGTGTTGCAATCAATTGCAAATGCAATAACTACAAATAACCCAGAGTGTCACTTAATGGTTGTCTTAGTTGATGAGCGGCCTGAAGAGGTTACTGATATGCAAAGATCGGTAAAAGGTGAGGTAATTGCATCAACATTTGATCGACCAGCTGATGATCACACCTCCGTTGCTGAGCTTGCGATTGAGCGAGCAAAAAGACTAGTTGAGTTGGGTCATGATGTTGTGGTTTTACTAGATTCAATTACCAGATTAGGTCGCGCCTATAACATCGCAGCACCTGCATCTGGCCGAATTCTCTCCGGCGGAGTTGATTCAGCAGCGTTATATCCACCAAAGAGATTTTTTGGAGCAGCGCGTAATATCGAAAATGGTGGTTCATTAACAATCTTGGCAACTGCCTTGATTGATACTGGATCGAAAATGGATGAGGTTATTTTCGAAGAGTTTAAGGGCACTGGAAATATGGAGTTAATCCTCAACCGTAAATTTGCTGATAAGCGAATTTTCCCAGCCGTTGATGTTGTTGCATCTGGAACACGTAAGGAAGAAATCCTTATGGGCACAGAAGAGTTAAGTATTGTTTGGCGTCTACGAAGAGTTCTACACGCTCTTGAGCCGCAACAAGCACTTGAATTACTGCTTGAGAAGATGAAGGGAACCAAATCAAATGTTGAGTTCCTTCTGCAAATTCAAAAGACTACAACTGGGGCTGAGGTGCCAGCTGGCAACGGGTCAAGCAAGCAGGAGAGCGACCAAGCGTAATTAATGCCTAAATTTTGATTGCCCTAATCCAGCAGTTACTCTTTACCCCTCTAGTACTTCACTAGTCCTACTGGTTCACAGATGTTCTAAAAATGAATATCTGATCCAGTAATAATCAAGGAGAAATATGAAGAGCGAGATCCACCCAAAGTATGTAGAAACCAAGGTTACTTGTGGTTGTGGTGAAGTTTTTACCACTCGCAGCACCAAAGAAAGCGGTTCAATCTACGTTGAAGTTTGTTCAGTATGCCATCCGTTTTACACCGGCAAGCAGAGAATTCTTGATACCGGCGGTCGCGTGGCTAAATTCCAAGAGCGTTTCGGGAAGGCAGACAAGAGCGGCACTAAGTAGTTTTAGTTAAGAGAGCGCACCTAGCCATCGAAAGATGGAGTGCGCTCTCTTTTTAATTTAAAAGCCTATAATTTTTGAAAGGAGAGTTAGATGGAACGATTTGCTAAAGTCAACGAGTTGTTGGCTGAGTATGAGTCACTTGAGACGCAAATGGCTGATCCATCCATTCATGCTGATCAAAATAAGGCACGAGCACTTGGTAAAAGATATGCCCAACTTGGTCCGGTAATAGCTGGCTATCGAGCCTATAAATCTGCTGAACAGGATTTAAGCGCTGGCAAAGAGTTGGCAGAATCTGATCCAAGTTTTGCATCTGAGCTAGGAGAGTTAGAAAAAACTAGAGATGATGCTGCAGCACTTTTGGAAGAGCTACTACTACCTCAGGATCCAAATGATGATCGTGATGTCATTATGGAGATAAAAGCTGGAGCGGGCGGGGATGAGTCTGCAATTTTTGCTGGTGATCTATTTCGGATGTACTCAAGATATGCCGAAAAACAGGGTTGGAAGATTGAGGTAATTGATACCACGCCAAGTGATATGGGTGGCTACAAAGATATGTCGGTAGCGATCAAATCTAAAGGTGCAGTAAAACCAGGGCAAACTCCTTATGCAAAGTTAAAGTTTGAAGGAGGAGTACACCGTGTTCAGCGAGTACCAGAGACTGAATCACAAGGAAGAATTCATACCTCAGCTGCCGGCGTCTTAATTTTGCCAGAGGCGGAGGAGGTTGATGTTGAGATTAACATGAATGACCTGCGAATAGATGTTTACCGCTCATCTGGCCCAGGCGGACAAAGTGTTAACACCACTGACTCTGCTGTTCGAATTACCCATATTCCAACTGGCATTGTGGTTGCCTGTCAAAATGAGAAAAGTCAGCTGCAAAATAAAGAGTCCGCACTTCGCATTTTACGAGCTCGAATGTTGGCAGCAGCGCAAGAGGAGGCAGAACGTATCGCCTCTGCTGAGCGCAAAAACCAGGTGAGAACTGTTGATCGTAGCGAAAGAATTAGAACTTATAATTTTCCTGAAAATCGTTTAAGCGATCATAGGGTTAACTACAAAGCGAATAATTTAGATGCAGTAATGAATGGTGATTTAGAGGCAGTGATTCAGTCACTGATTGAGGCCGATCGTAAAACAAAATTATCAGCGGGTAACCCATGAAAGAGCTGCTTAGAGCAGCATTTACACAGTTTGAGAAAAACAAAATTCCCATAATTGATGCAGAGTTGTTGCTTGCCCATCTGCTAGGTGTTTCTAGAAAACAAATTCACAGTCAAGGGATAGAAATAGATAAAGCAGAGCAAGAAAAAGTTTCAAATGAATTTAATGAATTAATAAAGCAACGACTTATGGGAAGACCAGTTCAATACATAACTGGAACAGCACCATTTAGATATCTAGAGCTTGAGGTGGGTGAAGGTGTCCTGATTCCACGGCCTGAGACAGAGTTAATTGTTGATCGGGTCATTGGTTATCTAAACTCACAATCTGATAAAGATCAAGCCAAAAGCATTATCGATTTAGGTGCAGGCTCTGGGGCAATCAGCATTGCAATCGCCTCTGAGGCCAGTATCAAGGGATTGAATGTCAGCTTAGTGGCAGTTGAAAAATCTGAAGATGCTGCCAAGTGGTTAAATAAAAATATTGCTAAATATGATCTGCCTATCAGAGTAGTAGTTGAGGATGTGCAGAGTGCCTTACCCAAAGTTAAGGCTGATGTGGTCGTTGCAAATCCACCATACATACCAAATGATGAGAAGCTGCCGATCGAGGTTGCAAACTTTGAACCGGAGATTGCATTGCGCGGTGGACCAGTCGATGGAATGCTTATTCCGAAACAATTTATTACTGCAGGTAGTAGGTTATTAAAGTCAGGTGGATATTTCATCACCGAACATCATGAAAGGCAGGCTGAATTGATTAGAAAGCTTTTAGCCTCTGATTTTTTACCTGCTCAAACCCATGCTGATTTGACTGGTAGAGATAGATTTACCAGCGCAGTTAAAAGATAGATAGTTGTTATGGCGCAACGAATAGATATCTCCAGCGTAGCTGAAAATTCTTTCTCTGAATCTGTTGAAACCGCTCTTAGATACTTAAGAGCTGGTGAAGTAATAATAGCTCCGGCTGAGCATGGCTATGTTTATCTGGCTAATGCTTTTGAAAAGGATGCGGTCAATGCAATTCATATTCTGCGAGGAAATTCACCTGGAATAACATTACAAGTATTTGTTAAAGACAAAAAGATGGCTAAAGGAGTAGCAACGCCACTGACAGTCCAACAAGAGGGATTGTTAGATAAATTTTGGCCAGGCTTACTTTCTGTAACCGTTAAATCGCAACCTGGATTAACTTGGAATCTAGGTGATGATCGTAGATTAGGTAAGGTAAATCTGCGCTCACCAAATAATAAATTCATTTCGGCCATATTGGAGCAATCGGGTCCACTTGCAACATCTTCGGCAGCATTGGTTGGCAAACCAACAGTTTTAGATTTAAATACTTTGGCTATTTTTGAAAGGGATATTGGAGCAATCTTTGATCAAGGCCTCCTACCAGCAGGATCAGTTTCAACTTTGGTTGAGTTTTCTGAGAATGAGGTCACATTGCAGCGAGTTGGTGCAATCACCGTTGACCAATTAAAAGCCACAGTCCCTTCTATTTCTGCTCCAACCCTTTAGGCTTGGCATATGAGCAGATCTGAAAAGTACTATGGTCCAGATTTTAATGCACTAGAAAAACAAGACCCAGAGATTGCTGCGGTTGTAATTTCAGAGTTAGTGCGCCAACGTCAAGATCTCCAACTTATTGCAAGTGAAAACTTCACCTCACCTGCTGTCCTTGCAACTATGGGCTCCACACTTTCAAATAAGTACGCTGAAGGTTACCCGGGCAAGCGATATTACGGAGGTTGTGAGGAGGTTGATAAAGTTGAAGTAATTGGTATTGAGCGTGCCAAAAAGTTGTTTGGCGCAGAACATGCAAATCTGCAACCTCACTCAGGCGCAAGTGCAAATGTTGCGGTATACCAGGCATTTACAAAGCCTGGTGACACAGTATTGGCGATGTCATTGCCACATGGCGGTCATCTAACTCACGGTTCCAAGGTTAACTTTTCTGGTAAGTGGTTCAATGTTGTTTCATATGGTGTGCGACAAGATAATGAGTTAATTGATTACGATCAATTACGAGATTTAGCTATTGAGCACAAGCCAAAGATGATTTGTTCTGGCGCAACCGCATACCCAAGCTTGATTGATTTTGAAAAAGTTCGCCAAATTTGTGATGAGGTAGGGGCAATTATGTGGGTAGATGCTGCTCACTTCATTGGCTTAGTAGCCGGCAAAGCGATTCCATCACCAGTTCCTTATGCCGACGTCGTTTCCTTTACAACACATAAAGTTTTGCGAGGACCACGAGGTGGCATGATTTTAAGCAAAGAAAAACACGCTGCAGCGATTGATAAAGCGGTGTTTCCGGGGATGCAGGGTGGGCCAATAATGAGTGCAGTTGCTGGCAAAGCTGTGGCGCTAGCCGAGTGTGCAACAGTTGAATACCAATCATATGCAAGAAAAGTAATTGAAAATTGTCAGGAGCTAGCAAAGGGTCTTGAAGCAGCAGGGATGCGTGCAGTCTCTGGCGGCACACAGACTCACCTTGCATTGATTGATATCAGATCAACTAAAGTCAATGGAAAAGTGGCAGATGAAAGATGCGGAAGATCAGGTTTGTCTTTAAATAAAAATGCAATTCCTTTTGATCCTGAGACACCAGCAGTAACCAGTGGAATTCGAGTTGGTACCGCCGCGATAACAACCCAAGGTATGGGAAAGAGTGAAATGAATCAGATTGCCACATTTATTGCTCGTGCCATTAAAGAGGGTGATGATGATGCAAAGGCAAAATCAATAAGGGCTGAAGTTCATCAACTAACTGCCAATTTTCCAGTTTATCCGCAACCTAAAAATTAATTTTAAACACAGATGCGTGAGTATTTAGTAACTGTCTTACTTGCAGCAATTGTCACCTACTTGGTCACTCCACTGGTAAGAGATTTGGCTTTAAAAGCAGGAGCAATTACTGCAATTAGATCTAGAGATATTCACCTACAACCAACACCACGCTGGGGTGGGTTGGCCATGTGGTTATCGATGGCACTAACTTTGGTGATCGTCAATTACCTACCCTTGGTGCATAAATCCTTCGGTACAGAAGCAACAGGAATTTTTTTAAGTGGCACTTTTATTTTATTACTGGGTTTACTTGATGATCGATTTGATTTAGATCCAATTACTAAGTTTGCTGGACAAGCTTTGGCTGCTGGCATTTTGTTGATTTATGGAGTTCAAATACTTTGGCTACCAATTAATGGAATTACAACCTTGCCCACAAATTTTGGTCAGATACTTACAATTTTGTTTGTAATGGTAGTTATCAATGCGATCAATTTTGTTGATGGCTTAGATGGTTTAGCAACTGGAATCGTGATGATTTGTGCAGCATCATTTTTTGCTTTTTCTTATTTATTGGCTGTCATCAATGGTTTAAATCGAGCCGGTGCTCCATCACTGATAACTGCAGTTGTTATTGGATTGTGCCTAGGATTCTTACCGCATAATTTTCACCCTGCCCAAATATTTATGGGTGATTCTGGTGCGATGTTTTTAGGTTTGATGATTAGTGCCTCAGCTATCACTTTAACCGGGCAGGTTGATGCTTCGGTTATAACTGAGGAAAATGGTGGCTCTGCATTATTACCATTGCTTTTGCCATTTACCATTTTGGCAATTCCATTACTAGATTTTGTTATGGCAATTTTAAGACGTATTAAAGCTGGCAGGTCACCATTTACAGCCGATCGAGAACACTTACATCATCGAATAATGAGATATGGATTGACCCAACAGCGCACCACAGTAGTGCTTTACTTATGGACTGCCATGTTTGCAATTCCAACTGTGATTGCAGCATTTGTGCCGATTTGGATTGCGATCATTGCTGGCGTAGGCATATTTTTAGCCTCACTACAAATCATTAAAAGTGGTAAGAAAGGTTTGGCGCTAAATGAGTGACACCCAACTCTGGCGCGGAGCTTTAGCCCCTGCTTCAATAGTTGCACTTCTTAGCTCTGTGATAATGAGTTTTGTAAATGGTAGGTCAGGTTTATACGGTGGAGTTTTAGCATCACTGACAGTGATAATTTTTTTTAGTGTCCATATACTTGTTGCTCGAGTCTCTAGAAATTTAGATCCCTTGGCCACTATGGCGCTGGCCATGTTTTCGTATTTTGCCAAAGTAATTTTGATGGGCGCTTTTCTGTTGTTAGTAACTAGGTATAGCGACAAAAGCACAATTGATCGAGGCAGTTTTGCTATCTGCGCCATATTGATTACCATGGCGTGGTTGTTTGGGGAGATCCGCAGCTTCCTTAAGTTGCGAGTCCAGTTGCCACTACCGAAGAAAGAGGAGGATGCACAGTGAGTCAGAAAAATTCAGATGATGAGAAGAGGAAAAGTTCTCAAAATGAGGAGAATGCACTCTGGTCTATTGTCGGATATCTACTCTCTGGCTTAATCATTTGGGGTGGAATTGGTTGGGGCTTAGATCGCTGGTTGGGAACCACCTACTTAGTATTGGCTGGGATGCTGCTCGGTGCTGGCGCATCTATATATTTAGTATGGCTGCGTTTTGGGCGCGATTAGGGTCACATTTCTTTCCAAAATCTGATTTTTACCTTCTCTCATTTCCCAGTAATCTGCCTCTTCTAATAAGGTTTCCCCCGTAGCTAGCCCTCCCCAACAGCTATGTAATAGAAGAAATCTTGCAAGTTTTTCAAACCGAATAGTTACTAACTTTTGGAGATTTAAGTGGGCGTGCGATTAGCTGCAGATGAAGGCTTTAAGCCACCTAGTACCGCCGACTTCAATTTGCCACCAGTATTTGGGGATAATCCATTTACAACAAAGCCAGTTTTTCTAGCATTTTTATCGGTGATATTGATTTCAACCTTCTTCATACTTTCAGCAAGAAAAGCCTCGATCGTTCCATCTAAGCTGCAATTTGCTGGTGAATCCGTTTATGGCTTTGTGCGAAATGATTTAGCCAGAGATGTTATTGGTCATGAGTTCATGCGGTTTGTTCCATATTTGTTTACGCTCTTTACATTTATTTTAACCAATAATTTATTTGGCATTATTCCATTTTTGCAGTTTCCTACTATGTCTAGGGTGAGCTTTCCGTATGTATTGGCTCTATTTACCTTTGTAATTTTCCATTATGTTGCGATTAAGCATAAAGGGCTTATGCCTTACCTTAAAGAAATTATGTTTATGCCTGGAGTTCCAAAGCCAGTTTATGTATTACTAACTCCAATTGAAGTGGCTACCTATTTTATTGTTCGTCCACTTACCTTATCGCTTCGGTTATTTGCCAATATGTTCGCCGGCCATCTCTTATTACTTGTTTTCATCCTAGGCGGAGAACACCTTTTGCAAGGTGTTGTTGGCTTAAAGCTGGTCTCACCTTTTGCCTTTGCCTTTGGAATTGCGCTCACTTTTTTTGAATTTATGGTCCAATGCCTACAGGCATATATCTTTACCCTGTTAACCGCCCTCTACATAGCGGGTGCGTTAGCGGATGAACACTAGAAAAAACCCAAGCAACAACTAACAAAGAAAGAAGGAAAAGAATATGGAAGGCACACTCAACCTGGTCGGTTATGGCCTATCTGCAATCGGACCGGCAATCGCAACGGGCATGATCTTCGCTGCTTACATCAGTGGTGTAGCACGCCAACCTGAGGCACGCTCAGTGTTGCAACCGATCGCATTCCTAGGCTTCGCATTAGCTGAAGCTTTAGCACTATTCGGTCTAGTTCTAGCTTTCGTACTTTAATTAGCGCGAGGATTGGTAGAAGATGGTTCGGAGGAGTTTTAGCAACTGGGCGGCAGGTGAGGGAGCAAACCCTTTAATTCCGCACACTGCTGAATTAATTGTTGGCTTTGTTGCCTTCACATTACTGTTCTTAGTATTACGCGCCAAAGTTGTTCCGTTATTTGAAAAAGCATTTGCGGAGCGAACTGATGCAATTGCAGGTGGTATCGAACGTGCTGAGAAAGCACAACGAGAGGCGGAAGTAGCCCTTCAAAAATACACCTTGCAACTTAAGGATGCTCAGGGCGAAGCACAGAAAATACGAGAAGATGCTCGGGTACAAGGTGCTGCAATTATTGAAGATTTGCGAGCAAAGGCGGTAGAGGAGGCGGCTCGAATTTCAGCAGCTGCAACCGCTGCAATTCAAGCCGAGCGTCAACAAGCAATCACCTCACTACGTAATGAGGTGGGAGCGCTTGCAACTGAATTAGCCGGAAAGATTGTCGGAGAAGCATTAGATGACCAGGTTCGTCAATCTCGGATAGTTGATCGCTTTATTGCAGATCTGGAGAAGAGTAAATAATCATGAAGGTATTGGGTGGCTCTAGCAGAGCTTCGGTAATAACTCTGCGAAAATCATTAACGCAGGTTGTTGAAAAACAATCTGCAAATGAGGTAGCCCTCCTTGCCCAAGATTTATTTGTGATTCTCTCAGTTTTAAGCACCTCAATTGGTGTCAGAAGAGCGCTAACTGATAATGCCCGTGATGTGGGCGCAAAGGCGGAGTTGATTTCAAATCTATTTGGTAAAAACATAACTGCACCAGCCCAAGCATTACTTGCAAATGCTGCTGCACTTCGTTGGTCTAATCCAGGTGAGATCGCAGATGCGATTGAAAATTTAGCCATCGAGGCAGAGGCCACATCCGCTGATAAAAATAATGAGTTAGAGCAGGTAGAAAATCAACTATTTGATTTTGCTCGGGTGCTTAGAGCAAATCCAGAGCTTCGCCAAGCTCTAAATACCTCAGCTGATACAGATCAAAGCAAGGTTGCCTTACTTGAATCAGTGGTAAAAGGTAAGTATGCAAACTCAACTATAAATTTACTCAAAAGAGTTATAACTCTTCGTCGAGGTCGAAGTATTGATGCAACATTGGCAACCTACTCACATTATGTTTCTGCTCGAAAAGATCGTTTAGTGGCCCATGTTAAATCTGCAGTTGCATTAAGCGATGCTCAAATAAACAAATTAGTTGCCGCTCTAGGCAAACAAATGGGTAGAGATGTTCATATTAATCTTGAGATAGATCCAAAGGTGTTAGGTGGTATATCAATTAGGTATGCCGATGATGTTATAGATGGCACCATAGTTAATCGGTTAGCAGATGCGGGCAGAGCGCTCGTAAGTTAGTTTTAACAGATGCCCACAGCATCTGTTATTTAAAGAGAGAAGAGAGAAAAAGATGGCCGAAGTAAGTATCCGCCCCGAAGAGATTCGGGATGCACTGGCAAAACATGTCGCTGCATATAAACCTGGAGCTGCCGTAAAGGATGAGATCGGTAGTGTCACCGAGGCAGGTGATGGCATCGCACGTGTGGAAGGTCTGCCATCAACTATGACCAATGAGTTGTTAAAGTTTGAAAACGGCACATTGGGTCTAGCGCTGAACTTAGATGTTCGCGAAATCGGTGTTGTGATTTTAGGTGAGTTCTCTGGAATTGAAGAGGGAACAACTGTTCGTCGTACTGGAGAAATTCTCTCTGTTCCAGTTGGTGATGGATTTTTAGGAAGAGTAGTCGATGCCTTAGGTCGACCAATTGATGGCAAGGGTGAGATTAAAGCTGAAACTACTCGCGCGCTTGAAATTCAAGCACCATCTGTTGTGCAACGTCAGCCTGTAAAAGAACCACTTCAAACTGGAATTAAAGCAATTGATGCCATGACTGCTATCGGCCGCGGTCAGCGTCAGCTAATCATTGGTGATCGCCAGACTGGTAAGACTGCGATTGCAGTTGACACAATTATTAACCAGTTAGAGAACTGGAAGAGTGGAGATCCAAAGAAGCAGGTTAAATGTATTTATGTTGCAATTGGACAAAAGGGCTCAACTATTGCATCAGTTAAAGGTGCACTAGAGGCAGCAGGAGCCATGGAGTACACAACAATTGTGGCAGCCCCTGCATCTGATCCAGCTGGGTTTAAGTACTTAGCCCCATACACCGGCTCATCTATTGGTCAGCACTGGATGTATAAAGGTCAACATGTATTGATTATTTTTGATGATCTATCCAAACAAGCAGAGGCATATCGATCAGTTTCGCTATTACTAAGGCGCCCACCGGGTCGTGAGGCATATCCTGGAGATGTTTTCTATCTGCACTCACGTTTGTTGGAAAGATGCGCAAAATTATCTGATGATATGGGTGGTGGCTCAATGACTGGATTGCCAATCATTGAGACAAAGGGAAATGATGTTTCTGCATTTATTCCTACCAACGTTATCTCTATTACCGATGGTCAGTGCTTCTTAGAAACCGATTTATTTAACGCAGGTGTTCGCCCTGCGATTAACGTTGGTATTTCCGTATCTCGTGTTGGTGGATCTGCGCAAACTAAGGCGATCAAAAAGATTGCCGGACGACTTCGTCTAGATCTTGCCCAGTATCGTGAACTAGAAGCTTTCGCTGCATTTGGTTCAGATCTTGATGCTGCATCTAAAGCACAGTTAGAACGTGGTGCTCGAATGGTTGAATTGTTAAAGCAAGGTCAATACTCACCATTCTCAGTTGAGCGGCAGGTGGCCTCTATTTGGGCAGGGACAACTGGAAATATGGACTCAATTCCAGTGGTAGATATCCGTCGATTTGAAACTGAGTTTCTAGATTTTATTGCTAGAGAGCGTAAACAAATCTTTGAGGTTATCTCTGCTACTAGAGAGTTAACAGATGACACTGTTAAGTCTTTGGAAGAGGCTATTAATACTTTTAAGACTCAATTCAAAGCTTCAGTTGCACCAGTAGTAAATGAGAAGAAAGCTGATGCATTAGATGGTGTTGATAATGAACAAATAACCCGTCAAGTACCGGCGATAAAGCGATAAGAAAAGCGAGATAAAAAATGGGTGCCCAACTTCGTACTTACCGCCGCCGCATGCGGTCGGTAAAGGCGACTAAGAAGATAACCAAGGCGATGGAGCTAATCTCTGCCTCTCGCATTGTTAAGGCGCAACAAAAAGTTGCTGCCTCATCTCCTTACGCCAACGAGTTAACTCGGGCAGTCTCAGCTGTTGCTTCCTTATCAACTACTAATCATCCACTTACCACCGCCTCTGCCAATCCAAAGCGAGCTGCCGTCTTAATTATTACCGCAGATCGAGGTATGGCAGGTGCTTATTCAAATGCTGCGATTAAAGAGGGTGATCAATTGATTGCGCTATTGCAATCTAGAGGTCTTGAGGTGAATACCTATTTGGTAGGTAGAAAAGGAATTAATTTCTATAAGTTTAGAAATCGAAAGATCACCGCCTCATGGAGTGGTTTTTCAGATAACCCAAGTTATGTCCATGCCCGCGAGGTTTCTGATGCATTAATTGCCGCCTTTATTGCAGATGCTCAGATTGACCTAAATGGTGTTGATGAACTTCATATTATTTATACTCAATTTAAATCAATGATTACTCAAACTCCAGATGCAAAGCGAATGCTGCCGCTGGAGGTTGTGGAGTCAACAGGTCCGGCAGTTATCTTGCCGATGTATGAATTCGAACCTAATGCTGGTGAGGTGCTTAATGCATTGCTACCCCGCTACATTCAGGCTCGAGTGTTTAATGCGATGCTTCAATCTGCAGCCAGTGAGCATGCAGCAAGGCGTCGCGCTATGAAGTCAGCAACTGACAATGCTGATGAGTTAATTAAGTCGTTAACCCGACTTGCAAACGCGGCTCGTCAAGCCGAAATTACCCAAGAGATCAGTGAAATCGTAGGTGGCGCAGATGCGCTCGCCTCAGCTAGCACAGGGAGCGAATAATGTCAGTTAAAACAGCAACTGGAAGAGTTGCCCGAGTAATTGGACCGGTCGTGGATATTGAGTTTCCAGCCGATGCCATGCCGGCCATCTTTAATGCACTAAATATTGAAGTCACATTGGCGGGTGAGAGTAAGAAGTTGACTCTTGAGGTTGCCCAGCACATTGGTGACAACTTGGTCCGCGCTATCTCTATGCAACCAACTGACGGCATGGTGCGCGGTGCAATAGTTACTGACACTGGAAGTGCGATCTCAGTTCCAGTTGGTGATGTAACTAAAGGACATGTTTTTAATACCTTGGGTGAATCTTTAGATGTTCCAACCTCTTCATTACAAATTAAAGAGCGTTGGCCAATCCACCGAACCGCTCCTGAGTTTGATCAACTTGAATCAAAGACCGAGATGTTTGAGACGGGAATTAAAGTTATTGATCTTCTTACTCCATATGTAAAAGGTGGAAAAATTGGATTGTTTGGTGGCGCAGGTGTTGGTAAAACTGTACTTATCCAAGAGATGATTTATCGTGTAGCTGAAAACTTTGGTGGTGTATCGGTATTCGCAGGCGTTGGTGAACGTACTCGTGAAGGTAATGACTTGTTCCTTGAAATGACTGAAACCGGTGTTATTAACAAAACTGCTTTGGTTTTCGGACAGATGGATGAGCCACCTGGAACTCGTCTTAGAGTGGCACTTTCTGCTCTAACCATGGCTGAGTATTTCCGCGATGTGCAAAAGCAGGATGTATTGCTATTTATTGACAACATTTTCCGTTTTACCCAAGCAGGCTCTGAGGTTTCAACCCTTCTTGGTCGTATGCCATCTGCTGTTGGTTATCAGCCAACTCTTGCAGATGAGATGGGTCAGTTGCAGGAGCGAATTACCTCAACTCGTGGTCACTCAATTACCTCCATGCAGGCAATTTATGTTCCAGCAGATGACATTACCGATCCAGCACCGCACACAACCTTTGCTCACTTGGATGCAACCACAGTGTTGTCTCGTCCGATCTCTGAGCTTGGAATTTATCCTGCAGTTGATCCGCTGGATTCAACCTCTCGTATTTTGGATCCTCGCTATATTGGTGAGCACCATTTCAAAGTTGCAAACCGAATCAAGCAGATCTTGCAACGTTATAAAGATTTGCAAGACATTATTGCGATCTTGGGTATTGATGAACTATCTGAAGAGGACCGAATCCTGGTAGGTAGAGCTCGTCGTATTCAAAGATTCTTATCTCAAAATACCTTCGTGGCTAAGGTCTTTACCGGTCTAGATGGTTCATTTGTTCCGCTAACTGAAACAATCGCAGCATTTGAAGCGCTAGCAGATGGTAAGTATGACCATGTACCTGAGCAAGCATTCTTTATGTGCGGAGGACTTGATGATGTTGAACGTAAAGCAGCAGAGTTGGCTAAATCCTAATTTATGCTAAAAGTTGAGGTAGTTACCCCAGAGAAGCGGGTTTGGAGTGGTGAAGCAAAGATGGTCTCTGCTCGCACACTAGAAGGAGATCTTGGCGTACTGCCAGGACATGCACCACTTCTTGGGGTACTTGCTGATGGCACTGTTTCAATTAAAGCTGCTGATGGTTCGGTAAATGATTTTTTAATTAATGGTGGATTTATCTCAGTTTCAAACAATCGAGTTTCAATTTTGGGTGAGGCAGAGGTAGTTAAAAGTTAAATTTAGCGGTGCTCTGTTTCAATAATTCTTACAGTTTTCGAACGCCCTCTTACCACTAGAGAGTGAGAGATTGCGCCAAATGCTGTGTGGCGAACACCTTTTAGTAATTCTCCATCTGTAATTCCAGTTGCTGAGAAGAAAACATCATCTGATGCTACTAAATCATTGGTTGAATAAATCTTGCTCAAATCATGTCCTGCAGCTTTAGCCGACTCTTTCTCGCTATCACTTTGTGGCATTAGTTGTCCTTGAATTACACCACCTAAAGCTCGCATAGCTGCAGCGGTAACAACTCCTTCAGGTGTGCCGCCAATACCCATCAAGATATCAATACCTGTTCCAATTCGTGCAGTTTCGATTGCGGCGGCCACATCACCATCTCGTATTAATCTAATGCGAGCACCTGCAGCACGTAACTCCTTAAGTAACTGGGCATGTCTTGGTCGATCCAAAACGATAACTGTTATGTCAGATACATCCACACCCTTAGCCTTGGCAACCTTTCTAACATTTTCACCAGCTGGGGCTGAGATATCAACCACCGAAGCAGCCTCAGCGCCGGTAACGATCTTGTTCATGTAGAAAGCACCCTTTGGATCAAACATTGTGCCGCGTGGTGCTAAGGCAATAACACTTACTGCACCATTTAAACCATTGGAGGTTAGCGTGGTGCCATCAATTGGATCCACAGCAACATCACAAGCTGGGCCACTGCCATTTCCAACCTCTTCACCATTATGAAGCATTGGTGCATTATCTTTTTCACCCTCACCAATAACTATTACACCTGACATATCAACGGTATTAATCATCTTGCGCATAGCTGTAACTGCTGCACCATCTGCTGCATCTTTATCGCCCCTACCCACCCAGGTTGAGGCAGCTAAAGCTGCAGTTTCAGTAACTCTTACTAATTCAAGAGCAAGGTTTCGATCTGGAAAATTAAATTCGGCTGACATCTGCACCTAATGATTTTAGTTGAGCAGGAAAATCTGGATATCCGCGATCAATGTGGAAAGCATCTTCAATAATTGTAACGCCATCACTTACTAAAGCAGCTAATACCAATCCAGCACCGGCGCGGATATCAGTTGCGGCTACAGGTGCGGCAGACAACTGCTTTATGCCAGTAATCGCCGCATGATGACCATCAACTTGTATCTTTGCCCCTAATCTAAGTAACTCATTTATAAACATAAATCTTCCTTCAAATACATTTTCAGTAACAATTGAGGTGCCATCAGCAATTGAGTTTAAGGTTATAACCATAGGTTGCAAGTCAGTAGGAAATCCAGGGTAGGGAAGTGTTGCTACATCAACTGCAGTAGGTCTTTTATCCATCTTTACCCTAAAACCATTTTTAGTGGTGGTAACAACCGCGCCAGCTTCCACTAACTTATCCAATGGAATCTCAAGGTGATCGGCCCTGCCATTTTCTATAGTGATATCTCCTTGAGTCATGGCAGCTGCAAATGCCCAAGTGCCAGAGACTATGCGATCTGCCAAGGTTGCATGAGTGGCAGGAGATAACTTTTCAACTCCCTCGATTGTGATGGTGTGAGATCCAAGTCCAGAAATTTTTGCCCCCATCGCAATTAAGAACTCACCCAGATCAACCACATCAGGCTCTCGAGCTGCATTATCAATAACTGTTTTTCCCTTTGCTAAGGTTGCAGCGGTCATGATGTTTTCTGTTGCGCCAACACTAGGAAACTCTAGGATGATATTGGCACCAGTTAACCCATTACTTGATTTAGCAATTACAAATCCATGTTCTGAAGTTACTTGCGCACCCATTTCAGTTAAGCCATTTATGTGAAAATCAAGACCGCGAGAGCCAATTGCATCGCCACCAGGAAGTGCAACCTCAGCAATTAATTCTCTGGCAATTAATGGACCTAGTACATTGATTGATGCCCTCATTTTTCTAACCATGTCATAGTCGGCTCGATGTCCTAGCTTTTGTGGTACATCAATGACAACTTGACTGAGTTGCTGATTAATTTCAACAGTGCAACCTAATCTGGTTAATAGCTCCGCCATATACTCAACATCTGCAATTGCTGGAAGATTCGTGATGGTTGATTTACCGGGTGCTAATAATGTGGCAGCCATTAACTTTAAAGCTGAGTTTTTTGCTCCAGAGACTCTAACTGTGCCGGCTAATCTGGCACCTCCTACTACCTGCAACCGATCCATAATTCCCCATTGTAATTGCTTAAGGTAGGGTGCACTCATGGTCAACTTAACCCGCATCTATACAAAAACTGGCGATGATGGCACAACCTCACTGGGGGATATGAGTAGAACCTCCAAAAATGATCCCAGGCTAGAGGCTTATGCCACGGTAGATGAAGCAAACTCAACAATCGGCGTTGTTTTGGCAATGGGTGATATCAAAGATGCTGATATCAAAAAGTTGCTAATTCGAATCCAAAATGATCTGTTTGATGTCGGTGCAGATCTTTGCACCCCAGTAGTTGATAACCCAGCCTCAGAACCACTTAGAGTTTTAGATTCACAAATTGAATACCTAGAGCACCAAATTGATAAATACAACGAGAGTTTGCAGCCGCTTCGATCATTTGTGTTACCTTCTGGAACTCCTGCTGCTGCACTTATGCATGTGGCAAGAACTGTAACGCGAAGAGCAGAGCGAACAACTTGGCATGCCATACATGCATTTGGCGGCGGGGTTAATCCAATTACCGCAAAGTATTTAAATCGTCTCTCTGATTTACTATTTGTATTAGCTAGATATGTAAATAAAGATATCGGTGATCAACTTTGGGTACCAGGAGCTAATCGTTAAGAGTTTAAGGTTGCCTTGGCAATCTTTAAATCTTTTTCAAAAACCATAATTTTTGGCCCATTTTTAGTTTGGGATAGCGTTGCCTTTATTCCAACTGCTAACAGTTTTTGCCTGAGCATCTCGCCTTCAATGTGATTTGTAGGCGAGTGAGCAACTCTAAGCAAACCGTACTCATCCTCATTACCAATTTTCTTATCCCGCTCAACCACTGAGTTATTGCTAGAAAATGCCCATTTTAAAATCAAGATCATGACCGCAACAACTAAAAAACCAGAAAGTGAGATTAGGTAAAGACTGTTGTTAATGCCGCCTAGCAACTTTTACTCCTCAATAAATTAATTAATTCGAGTATATATATTGGCTGGAATTTTTTCATTTGTGCCAGACTTATGACAAATTGCAGAGATACCACCAACTATTACGCCAGTTCTTGGTGAACCCGGAACTACTTGGCCGGTGGCTGGGTCAGTAGTTGTAGGGCCAGCTAATGGCTCCTCACTTAGCAAAATAATGTTTGCATATGTTTTTGGAGATAACGCACCATAGAGCGTTCTCAACTTACCTAGAGCAATTTTTTTGTTTGCATCTTGTGGATCAGGGCCGTATACAGTTGATTTAATCTCCCACCACTCACAACGATACTCAGCAGCCACGATTACTGCACCACAGGCAAATGACTCACACTTTTTTACTAACTCTCGCAATCCTGCCTTCGCTGAAACCAATCCAAGTAACTCTTTGCTGGTTGGAATCTTTGCATATATTCCTTTATTTGAGGTGAATTTAACAGGTGGCCAAACCGGGGATGGTGATGGAATTGGAGTGGCAGTTTTCTTCACCTTCTTTTTCACCGGTTTTTTACTTGGCTTTTTACTACTTGATGCAGTTGCTTGTTCTGTAGTTGCAGATTTTGAGGCTACTGGTTTTGCGCTGCTCTTAGCACTTGCCTTTGGTGTTGGCGTGGCTGCATATGCATTGGTTGCTAACAGTGCAAATGAGATTAAAAAAGCAGTTACAACTCTAACTCTCACTCTCTACTCCACTTAAACTTCTTTACTGCAAAGAGTAATCCCAGTATTAACCAGATGGATAGGACTATCGCAGTTTTTCCTAGCTCCCAATTACCAGCTACCTCTTGAGTGGCAAACTCCTCCGGCAGAAAAACCGATCTCATCCCCTGCGTGAGCCATTTCAATGGAAATATTGCAGCAAGTTGTTGCATAAAGGATGGCAGAGAAGTAAATACAAAAAATACGCCACTGAAAAATTGCAAAATAATAACTATTGGGGATACCACCGCTGAAGCACCTCGACCACTCTTTGGCACAACGGAGAAAGCAATACCTAAAATTGTTGAACAAGCACTTCCTAAAAGGACCAACCAGGTGAAGTTCCACCAAAGCATCAGATCAGTTGGCAGATTTAAATCAAAGACCACAGATCCAAAAAATAAGAGCATAGCGGTCTGAATAATCATTAAAAATGTAACCAACAATGCTTTACCAATAAAATATGACGAGACTGACATGGGAGTGCCACGCAATCTTTTTAATGTGCCATCGTCACGTTCCATAGGAATAGTTATGGCAAGTTGTTGAAAACCAGTGTTGACCAATCCAGAAGCGATCATTCCGGCCACAAAGTACTGGCTAAAGGTGACACCGGGTGCGATAGTGTCTTTAAAGACTGTGCCAAAAATAAATAATAAAATAACTGGAAAGAATAGTGTAAAGACAACTGACTCACGTTGTCGCATAAATTGCTTGAGTTCAATCTGACTGCGCAGCAGACCAATCCGCAAAGTTTCTAGCAGATTTTTCATTTTAGTTCACCTATCATCTTCAGATAAATTTCCTCTAAATTAGGCCTCAATACCTCGAGCTCTGGTATTGACCCACCAAATTTTTGATTTAACTTGATTACCTCAATAGTCGGGTCTTTAGTAAGCAACTGTTGTTTAGTCCCATTTTCAAGCCAGGTAACCTTCGCCGGTGCGTTATTTCTACCACCTAAAGTTTCTGGCGTAGCAATTTCAATAATTTTTCCATTATTGATAACACCTACTCGATCCGCTAAGGCTTGCGCTTCATCCAAATAATGTGTTGTAAGTAAAATAGTTTTACCTTCAGCTTTTAAAACTTTAATTAACTCCCAAAAAGATCTTCTAGCCTCTGGATCAAAGCCAGTTGTTGGCTCATCTAGAAAAAGTAACTTAGGTGATCCAATAATTCCAAGTGCTACATCTAATCTACGACGTTGACCGCCAGATAACTGTCGAGCTTTTGAATTTATTTTTTCTCTAAGTCCAACCTCATCAATAACCTGTTCAACATTCCGTGGATTTTCGTAATAATTTGCATAGTGTGAAATAGTTTCAAATACTGAGAGATCTGCCGCATCTGAGGTAGATTGCAAAACAATTCCAATTTGATTTCGCCATCTTTGACCAGAATTTCCAGTGGTTGCGGGGTCAAACCCTAATACCTCGACCTTGCCTGAGGTTGCAGTTCGGTAGCCTTCAAGAATTTCAACCGTAGTAGTTTTACCAGCCCCATTTGGACCAAGGAGAGCAAAGATTTCACCAGATTCAACAGTGAGGTCTATTCCATCGACTGCATTTTTTGAACCATACCTTTTAACAAGTCCTTGGACTTCAATCGCTGCGTCAGCTCTCATACCGACATCCTGCCGTAATTGGTAATAAATGTGTTATTTATTCGGGAGAATAATCCTGTGAGTCCACGTAAAAGTAAGCCAAAACGAAAAACTAAGAGTGGCATTACTCACGATGAGCGTGAATTAGTCACCTCTAATGAATCAATTGAAGAGCATGATGACGGAATCTATGTAGTTAGAAAAATAAGTGGTTCCTCTTCTAACAAACCTTATCGATGTCCAGGCTGTGACCAAGTTATTCCCATGGCAACACCTCACACCGTTGCCTGGTTAGAGCATGATCAATCTGGACGTAGACATTGGCACAGCATCTGTTGGAGCAAACGTAATCTAAGAAAACCCAAGATAGAAAGAACCAGGAACGCCCCCAGATATTGAGAAATTCAAGCATTGAATATTATTGTTTGATTTTTTTAGTTATAGTTATCAAATGAGCAAAACTTTCACTGCCCTTAATCCAGCAACTGGTCAATCGGTTGGAGAATCGATCCCGGAGCACTCATTTGAAGAGGTATCAGCAGCAATAAAGGCTGCAGATAAAATCAAAGATAAGTACGCCGCCACCTCACCTGCTCAACGGGCCGCACTTTTAAATGCAATTGCCGATTCTATTGAAGCCAAAAAAGATGAACTTGCTCAAATTTCAAATTTAGAAACTGCCTTACCAATACCGAGAGTAACTGGAGAGGTAATGCGAACTGTGATTCAAATAAGGGCATTTGCTGATTTAGTAAAAACGGGCGGACATTTACTACCAATTATTGATTTAGCAGATCCAAATTATCAGCCAGTGGCAAGACCAGATCTTCGTAAATCTCAACAACCATTGGGTGTAGTTTCTATTTTTGCAGCCTCAAATTTTCCACTTGCTTTCTCTGTGGCTGGCGGAGATTCTGCCTCAGCGCTCGCAGCTGGTTGTCCAGTTGTGGTGAAGGCTCATCCATCACATCCAAATACCTGTCAAATGGTTTATCACGCAGTGGTGAAAGCTATTACTGAGCAGGGTTTACCGAAAGAAATATTTACATTAGTGCAAGGTGTCAATCCAGAGATTACCCATTGGCTAGCTAAAGCACCTGAGGTGAGTGCTATTGGATTTACCGGCTCTGGAATGGTCGGAAAGTTATTAATCAAGTTGGCCCAAGAACGACCAATCCCAATTCCAGTTTATGCCGAGATGGGTTCATTGAATCCAGTGTTCTTTACACCCGCAGTCCTAGCAGAAAAATCAGAGGAGTTAGCAAAGGCTGCTTTGGAATCTGCTCTCCTTGGATCTGGCCAGTTTTGCACCAAACCAGGAATTATTGTTGTTCCAAATGATGCAGCCGGAGACAAATTTATAGCAAGTGTTCAAAGTTATATCGCAGATCAGAAAGTACCGCCGCTTTTGAACAAAGGAATTGCATCAAGGTTTACCGATGCTATCTCTTTAATCAGCAAGGCAAAGTCAATCAAAGTTTTAACTGGCACAACCAATTCAGATGGATTTGGCGTCACTCCTACTATTTTTGTTGTGGATTGGGCTGAGGTAAAAAATCATGATGCTTTACTGGAAGAGCACTTCGGACCTACTTCAGTAATAATCAGAGCACCATATGATCAATTTCTAACGATTGCAAAAAGCATGAGTGGACAACTTGCATCGGCAATACATGCAACAGCGGCCGACAATGTTAAGGAGTTAGTTACAGCGCTAACCCAAAAAGCAGGCAGATTAATTTGGAATGGATTTCCAACCTCAGTTTCAGTTACGGCAGCTCAAAATCATGGTGGTCAATGGCCAGCCTCTTCCTCGCACACAACCTCAGTTGGCTTAGATGCACTTTTTCGCTTTGTTCGCCCGGTGGTTTATCAAAATTTCCCAGATCATCAACTTCCTGCCGAGCTTCAAAACGCCAATCCATATGGGATTGAACGGGTTGTAAATGGAGTGAGAAGCAATAAACAAATAAATTAGTTATTTAAAATTAACAACTTTATTTTTAATACTGCCAATTCCTTCAATAGTAGTAATGATAGTTTCGCCACCTTTTAGGAACTTTTCAGGTTTGAAACCCATACCAACACCCTCAGGTGTACCTGTATTGATTACATCTCCTGCTTTTAGTTCCATGAATTGAGATATGTACCAAACGCAGTGGTTGATGCCAAAAATCAAATCATTGGTTCGAGAGTTTTGTCTAACCTCGCCATCAATTGTGCAAGAAAGTGCCAAATTGTTTGGGTCCAATTTATTATTTTTCAATTCATCGGCTGTGACTATCCATGGACCCATCGGATTAAAAGATGGGAAAGATTTACCTTTTACCCATTGCCCACTGCGCTCTACCTGCCAGTGTCTTTCTGAAACATCTTGAGAGATGGTGTAACCCAAAATGTGATCGGCAGCTTCTATTTCATTTTTTAAGTAAAGAGCATTTTTCCCAATCACTACGCAAAGCTCTACCTCATAATCTGTTTTAGTTGAGTTTGGTGGAACTATCACATCATCATTTGGCCCAATCACCGTATCTGGTGCCTTCATGAAAATCACTGGCTCTGGTGGTGCACTCATGCCTGATTCGACAGCGTGCTTTGCATAATTTAAGCCAACACAGATTACTTTTGTAGGTCTTGCTACTGGGGAGCCAATTCTAAAATCTGAGATTCTTACTTTCTTTTTAGATGCCAGATCTGCCGACTTTAATTTTGCAATGGCACCATTTTCTAACTCAACCCGATTAAAATCAGAGACCAGATCATCAACAAAAACCGCCTCAGTATCTGAGACAAGTACAGCTGGTTTTTCTTGATTAATTTGGCCGAGCCGGGCGATTCTCATTCTTCTCACATTTCTATCAAGGTGAAGTTTTGCTTCTGATGATCTAGAATATGAAAACCTTAACACAGGAATTTTCTCAATATTTGAGAGTTCAATTAGATTTTGAAGGGTTAGCGTGAGCGAAGAGAAGTTTGACCGCCGCAGCCAGTACTGGTTTGGACTTAAAGACAAGGGTGGCTATATCCACCGCGAAAGATTACGAAATCAAGGTTATGCCCCAGATGTATTTGATGGCAGACCGGTCATCGGTATTGCAAATACCTGGTCTGAATTAAATCCTTGTAATGGATCCTTAAATGATGTTGCTGAAGCTGTTAAACGTGGCGTCTGGGAGGCTGGAGGTTTTCCACTTGAGTTCCCAGCGATGTCACTGAGTGAGTCGCTGCAACGCCCAACAACTAGTTTGTATCGCAACATGTTAGCGATGGAGGTTGAGGAGTTAATTAGATCCCATCCATTAGATGGAGTGGTTTTACTTGGAAATTGCGATAAAACTCCACCGGGATTATTAATGGGAGCAGCAAGTGTTGATCTACCAACCATAATGATTACTGGTGGTCCGATGCTAAATGGCCGCTATCAAGGACAAGCTGTTGGATCTGGAACTTTAGTTTGGAAATACAGCGAACAAGTTAGAAGTGGAAAGATTTCCTTTGAAGAGTTTATGGCGATGGAGTCTTGCTCTGCTAGAAGCCAAGGTTCATGTATGACCATGGGAACTGCCTCTACTATGGCTTGTGTAACTGAGGCATTAGGCGTTCAACTTCCAGGCGCAGCTGCAATTCCAGCTGTTGATTCACGCAAATTCACCCTTGCACACTTATCTGGACGGCGAATTGTGAAGATGGTTGAAGAGGACTTAAGACTTTCTAAAGTTTTAAATCGAAAATCATTTGAGAACGCAATCAAAATATTAGCCGCAATTGGCGGTTCCACAAATGCGGTAGTCCATCTACTGGCAATCGCTGGCCGAATCGGTGTTCCTTTGAATTTAGATGATTTTGATAAGTTAGGTAAAGAGGTTCCAGTAATTGCAAATATGATGCCAAGTGGGCAATTCTTGATGGAAGAATTTTTTGATGCCGGTGGCGTACCAACTGTGATGAAGGAGTTGGGTAATTTAATTCATACCGACCACATCACCGTGACAGGTAAGAGTGTTAAAGAAAATATTGAAGGTGCTGAAAACTGGAATAAAGAGGTAATTACACCAACTAGTAAACCATTCCAGGCTGCTGGTGCTGGTATCGCAGTTCTAAGAGGATCCCTTGCTCCAGATGGAGCAATCATTAAAGTTTCAGCAGCTTCACCAAAATTACTTAAGCACAAAGGAAAGGCTTTAGTATTCAAAGAGATTGAGGAGTATCTCAAGGTGGCAGATGATCCAAATTTGCCGGTAACACCAGATACTGTTTTAGTTTTACAAAACTCAGGTCCAAAGGGTTATCCAGGTTTTCCAGAGGTTGGAAATCTACCTATGCCAAAGAAGATACTTGATCAGGGAGTAACAGATATGGTGCGAATCTCTGATGCAAGAATGAGTGGAACTGCATATGGCACCGTTGTCTTACATGTTTCACCAGAATCAACTATTGGTGGTCCATTAGCTTTTGTTCAAGATGGTGATGAGATTGAGTTAGATGTACCAAACCGTAAACTGAATCTTCTAATTTCACCTGAGGAGTTGGCAAAACGTAAGGCTGCTTGGGTGCCACCAAAACCTAAAGCTGAACGTGGTTGGAGCAAGATTTATATTGACCATGTTCAACAATCACATCTAGGTGCTG
>Ga0194118_10000893_pt1 | contig 46545 bp, 29 predicted proteins | sample TA2MahsurfametaG_2_FD_148662 | JGI IMG/M metagenome (GOLD analysis project Ga0194118, IMG submission 148662) | Freshwater microbial communities from Lake Tanganyika, Tanzania - TA2015013 Mahale N5 surface | ecosystem: Environmental > Aquatic > Freshwater > Lake | place: Tanzania: Lake...
TACTGGCACGCCTTATTGCGCGACCTCCCGTTCGCCGACTATGCCACGTCCAGTGCGGCACTCGACGCATGCGCGGACCTGTCTCGGCTGAGCGATTTCCGCGGACCAAAGCACGGATCGACGGTGGTGCCAGACACCCTTTTCCGCGCCAGCAGCCGTGGCAATCTCACCGGCCCCTACATCTCGCAATTCCTCTTCAAGCCGATTCCGACCGGTCCCGTCACTTACGACCAGAAGTACCCCAAACCCGCGCCCGGCAGGGACTTCCTCACCACTGAGGCGGATTGGCTGGCGGTGCAGAACGGCGCTCCCCGCTCCGGCCCGGCCGTGAGCGGCCCCGTCTACCTGCGCAACGGCCGCGACCTCGGCGAATTTGTCCACAAGGACTACTCCTATCAGGCTTTCCTTAACGCGGCGCTGATTCTCGTGGGAAGCGGCGCCCAGCGGAACCCGGGGAATCCGTACCTCGTGAAGACCGCTGAGGCCCCGTTCGCCACCTTTGGTGTCCCCCACATCCTTGACCAAGTCGCCCGCATCGCGGTCGATGCGTTGCGCGCTGCGTGGACCCAGAAATGGGCCTTCCACCGCCGCCTGCGCCCGGAGGAGTATGCCCAGCGCGTCCACCGCCGCCTCACGGCGGGTGAGGCCTTCCCGGTTCACGAAGACGTGCTAAGCTCGCCTGTCCTGTCTCAGGTGCGGGCGCGGCAAGGCTCGTACCTGCTGGCCCAGGGCTACGCCGAGGGTTGCCCCCCGCACCCGGCCTACCCGTCCGGCCACGCCACGATCGCAGGCGCGTGCGTCACTGTGCTGAAGGCGTTCTTCGACTCGACGGCCGAGATCAGCAATCCCGTGGTCGCAAGCCGGGATGGCACCGCGCTGCTGCCCTACACCGGCCCCGCCCTCAAAGTGGGCGGCGAGCTGAACAAGCTTGCGGCCAATATGTCCATCGGTCGCAACTTTGCTGGCGTGCATTGGCGCTCCGACGCGACCGAGGGGATCCTGCTCGGGGAACAGGTCGCCCTCGAGCACCTGCGTTACTCCGATTCCCGGTGGAATGAAACGTTTGCCGGGAGCACCCTCGTCACCTTCGGGGGCACCGAGGTGAACGTCTGATCGACGCCGGAAACCGCCGCCTACCCCCGCCGTCCCGTCCGGACCGCGCGCGGTCGGCGGACCTGTTTCCGGACCTCGCCCAGCGCCCGGCTCCCGCTTGGCACAACGCCCCCGCCCCAAAGGGCACAGCGGAACCGTCCGCGCGCCCGCCGGGCATCACTTTTCGGCTACCCCTAATTGGCATCCCAGAGCGCGCCGGCGGCGCAAAACTTCCATCCGCCGGGGCGCGAGGAAAGGGCTGGTTTAGTTTTCACGGTGATAAAGCTGAACTTTCCCGCATCAAACTCTCACTTCAAACCGGAACCCTGATCTGCTACAAAACGGCCGTCCTCAAGGGAAACCCCTTCCTTCCCGTGATACCCCGCCCCACCCGCCCCGCCCTGCTTCTGCGCGCGCTCCTCCTTACCGCCGCCGGACCCGCTGCGGCTCAGGTCCGTCCCCCCGCCCCCGCCGTGCCACCCCCGTCCCCCGAGGAGGTGCGCGTGATGTCCGAGTTCAAGGTGTTCGACAAGAAGCCCGTGCCGTTCACGGACGCCAATATGGACATCCCGCGCGGGATCAACGACGTGCAGGCGTACTACATCCTGAGCGCGGAGGAGATCGAGTCCTCCGGCAGGAACGACCTCGACGAGGTGCTGCGCGACAGCCTCACGCAGAATTCGGTGATGGAAACCAATGCGCAGATCGATCCTAGCGCGCTCACCAACCAGCTGGGCGCCTCAAGCTCCATCAATCTCCGTGGCCTCGGCGCGTCGCAGACGCTGATCCTGATCAACGGCCAGCGCACTTCGAACCTCGCGAACCGCGGCGTCACCTTCCAGCCGGACGTCAACGGCATCCCGCTGGCGGCAGTCGAGCGCGTGGAGGTGCTCCCCGGCAGCGCCTCGGCGCTCTACGGCGGCACCGCGGTGGGGGGCGTGGTGAACGTGATCCTCAGGCGGAGCTACACCGGCGGCCAGTTCTCGGCGAGCTACCAGAACACCTTCGACACCGATGCGCCTATCCGGACGGTAAGCGGCATCTACGGCTTATCCTTGGGGAGGCGGACCCACGTGACGGTTAGCGGCAGCTATTCCGACGGGAAGCCGCTGCGGCTGAAGGACCGTCCGTTCCTGACGGAGAACTTCCAGCGCGCGGTGGCGAACAGCCCGGCCACGTTCTACTCGCCGACGGCCACCTTTACGAGCGGGGCGACCCCCAATATCGTACTGAACAACGCCGCGGTGAACGGCTTCGCCAACGCGCAGACGACGACACTCACCCTCAAGTCCACGGGTCAGCCCCTCAACTCACGCCTCACCCACATCCCCTACGGCACCTCGGCCTCCACCTCGCGCGCGACCCTCGAGGCCGGCCTGCTCGCCAACGCGGGCCGCTACAACCTCGATTTCGCCCCGAGTGTTTGGCGCGGGCTCGAGAGCACGCTGCTCCATGTCCCCCGCAAGGAGGCCCTGATGGCGCGCGTCGACCACCAGGTGAACTCCCGGTTGAGCCTCTTTGCCGACTTCGCCTTCAACCGCAGCGCGACCCTCGAGGCCCGCTGGGTCCCACTTGGCAACGGCGCCTACCAATTCGCCGTGCCCGGCAACTCGCCCGCGAACCCGTTCCGCGAGAACGTGTTCGTCAGCCTGCCGATCCCGCTGCGGCAGTCCGTGCCCAACGATGTGACCAATTGGGTGGGCGGCGGCGTGCTCGGCGCGCTGCTCAAGCTCCCCGCCGACTGGCGCGTCGCGGCCGACGTCAACTACTCCGTGACGTCGCAGAAAATCGACTACCCGCTGATGAACCTGACCAACGCGACCACCTTCGGCGGGAACGCCCCGCTGCTGTGGACGGGCGCGCTGAACCCCTTCGTCGACACCATCGCGCACCCGCTCGACCTCGAGCGCTACTACGGCAGGTGGACCGGGTACAACCGGGACACGATGCTCGACTACAACCTGCGCGGCTCGGGCCCGGTGTTCGACCTGCCCGGCGGTCGCCCGGTGCTCACGCTGGGCACCGAGATCTACACCGAGCGCCTGCCGCAGGCCTACGTCGGGGGCACCTTCCCCCCGCTGCCCCCCGCGGCGGCCAACCCGACCAACCAGCACTCCTACTTCATCGGGCAGCGCATCTCGACCTACGCCGCGCACGCCGAGGTGAGCCTCCCGCTGGTCTCGGGCCGCAACGAGCGCCCGCTGCTCCGCGCGCTCGACCTGCAGGTGGCGGTCCGCACCGAGCGCTTCAACGTCTACACCAACCCGGACGGGCGCGTGAACATCTTCCCCGACTCGCCGCCCTTCCCGCGCATCACCCGCAGCGCGGCCGAGAGCCGGCAGGACATCGCACGCTTGCGCGCCACCAAGCCCACGCTCGGCCTCAAGTACCAGCCCTTCCACACGCTGACTCTCCGTGCGTCCTATGCCGAGGCGTTCCTCCCGCCGACTTTCGCGCAGCTCACACAGCGGATTAACACCGGCGGGCTCTCCGCGGCCACTCCCACCGCCGCCTTCTTCGACCCGGTGACCGGCACCAGCTACACCTCGCTGAGCGTGGCGGGAAACAATCCCGCCCTCGGCCCCGAGACCTCGCGCAACTGGGCGAGCGGCGTCATCTGGGAGCCGCAGGGCGCGCTCAAGGACCTCCGGGTGAACCTCGAGTACTGGCGGATCGCTAAGACCGGCCTCATCCGCAACGTCAACAACGTGCAGCAGCTGGCCAATATGGGCGACCGCGCCCCCGCGGGCAGCATCCAGCGCGACCCGGCGACGCGCCGCATCGAGCTCTTCACCTTCGCCTTCTACAATGTCGGCGACGGCCTCACCGACGGCTGGGACGCCTCGGTTGACTACCGGCGCGCCACGCCCATCGGCGTCTTTGCCGCCCGGGCCCGCGCGACCCTCACCGAGAACCTCCAGTTGCCGCCGGCGATCGGCTACCCGGCGCTCGAGTACGTGGGCTACCCGAACTCGGGCGGGACGAACCGCGCGAAGGCCAACCTCACCCTCAGCTGGTCCGGCGGCCGCGGCTGGCGCGCCTCGTGGAGCGCGGTGCACCACGGCGGCTACCGTCAGGCCGGCGCCCCGGGCGATCCGGTCTACCTCGGCGCGGCCAATCCCAACCTGATCACCACCAGCACCGGGCCCCAGGGCGGGTTTCGGGTCGCCGCGCAGACTTTCCACAATCTCAATGTCAGCCATGCCTTCGGGCCGCGCCACCGCTGGCCCTACCTGCGCCGCCTCTCCGTGCAGCTCACCCTGAACAATGTCCTCGGCACCGAACCCGCCTTCGACGCCGGGAACAACCGCGCGCCGTTTTTCTACAGCCGCTACGGCAGCGTCCGCCTGCGCGACTACATCCTCCGCGTGAAACGCGACTTCTAACCCTTCCCACCGATGCGCCTCCTCCCCCTCCTTGCCGTCGCGCTGCTCCCGTTACCCGCCGCGACCGCCGCTCCTGCGCGTCCTCCCAACGTCGTCCTCGTGCTGATCGATGACCTAGGCTGGCGCGACCTCGGCAGCTACGGGAGCACTTTCCACGAGACGCCCCACCTCGACCGCTTCGCCCGTGAGTCCGTCCGCTTCACCGATGCCTACTCCGCCTGCCACGTCTGCTCGCCCACCCGCGCGAGCATCCTCACCGGCAAGTACCCCGCCCGGCTGCAGCTCACCGACTGGCTGCCGGGCCGGAAGGAGTTCCCCTTCCAACGCCTGCGGAACGCGCCAGTGCGCCAACACCTGCCCCTTGAGGAGACCACCCTCGCCGAGGCGCTTCGCGCCCGCGGCTACGCCACCGGCCATTTCGGCAAATGGCACCTCGGCGAGGAGCCCAACGGCCCGCGTGCCCAAGGCTTCGACGTCCAGATACCCCGCTGGAACAAGGGCTGGCCCAACCCCGGCTTCCACGCGCCCTTCAAACTCGACGGCCTTGACGACGCGCCCGGCCAGTACCTGACCGACCGCCTCACCGACGAGGCGCTGCGCTGGGTCGAGGAGCACCGCGACCAGCCATTCTTCCTCTACCTGTCGCACTTCGCCGTGCACGACCCGATCCAGGCGCCCGCGGCCCTGGTGGCCAAGTACCGCGCGAAGCTCGAGGGCCGCCCGGCGCCCGCGGGGCCCGCCTTCGTGCTCGAGGGCAACCCCGACGACGCGAGCCCACCGACCCACGCGGAACTCGGCGAACTCGCCCGCCGCGAGGAGTTCGCGGGGCACCGGGTCTTCCCGAACCGCACCGTCAAGATCCGCCAGCACCAGGACAACCCCGTGTTCGCCGCGATGGTCGAGAACCTCGATCAGAACTTCGGCCGTCTCACCGCCAAGCTCGAGGCGCTCGGCCTCACCGGGCAGACCATCGTGATCTTCGTGTCCGACAACGGCGGGATGGCCGCCGCCAACTTCGGGCGGCCCGACCGGGTGGTCGCGGCCAACGCGCTCGACGGGGCGTACTCCACCTCGAACCTGCCGCTCCGGGGCGCCAAAGGCTGGCTCTACGAGGGCGGCATCCGCGTGCCCCTGATGATCCGCGCCCCCGGAGCCGGGGTGCGCGGCGGCGTGGTGAGCGCGGTCCCGGTCATCAGCACGGATCTCTATCCCACGGTCCTCGAGCTCGCCGGCCTGCCCGCCCTGCCGGAGCAGCATCGTGACGGCGTGAGCCTGGCCCCGCTGTTGCGCGGCGGCGCGGCCCCCGCGCGGGACGCGCTCTTCTGGCATTTCCCCCACTACAGCAACCACGGGCGCCAGAGCCCGGGCGCCGCCATCCGCGCTGGGGAACACAAGCTCCTCCTCTACTTCGAACAGCAGCGCGTCCAGCTCTTCAACCTGCGGGCCGATCCCGGCGAGCAGGAGGACCTCTCCGGCCGCCAGCCCGCCCTCGCCCAGGCGCTGACCGAACGCCTACGCCAATGGCAGCGCTCCGTCGGCGCCGCCGCGATGGAGCCCAACCCCGATTACCGTGAAACCCGCTGAAGGCCTGTTCCTCACCCGGCTCCGTGTCCGCGGGCTCCTGCTCGCCGCGCTGCTGCCCGGCACGCTGGCGGCCGCCGGCCTCACCCTCCGCCACGATGCTGCGCAGCACGCGATCGCCGTCCTCCGCGAAGGCTCCACGGAGCCGCTGCTCACCCAGCACGCGCGCCCGGATTTCCGCCCGTACCTGCACCCGCTGGTCGCACCGGACGGCCGTGGCGTGCTGACCGAGTTCAGCCCCGGCCACCACCGCCACCAGACCGGCATCTACTGGGGACTCACCCGCGTCAACGGCCGCGACTACTTCCACCATCCCGGGGCCAGCCATTGGCGTCGCGTCGCCCTGACCCCGCTGGTCGCGCAAGGCAACGAGGTGCGGTGGTCCACCCTTTACCACCTGCTGGATGAGGCCGGGCAGCCCGTGATGGCGGAGACCCAGACGTGGACGTTCCGCGAGGCGGGCGGCCGCTACCTGATCGACCTGGAGTGGAAGGGCGAGGGGCTCGTCGACCTCACGGTCGCGAAGTACGACTACGGCGGGCTGTTCCTCCGGATGCCCTGGCGCGCCGGGATGGAAGGCGCGGTCACGAACAGCAACCGCCAGCGGAACGAGCGCGCCAACGGCCAGCGCGCGATCTGGCTCGACATCGGGCTCAAGGTCGAGGGCCGCGCCGATGCCGCGCACATCGCGATCCTCGATCACCCCCGCAACCCCGGTTACCCCCTCCCCTGGCGGGTCGACAAGCAGCTCGGCGCCGGCCCGAGCCGCGCCATCGCCGGCGACTGGACCATCGCGCGCGGCCGCGCGGAGATCTTCCGCCACCAACTCGTCGTCTACACCGGCCCCGTCGACGACGTGGGGCTGATGGAGGCCTGGAAGGCCTATACCGGGGAGCGCTCGGACTTCGTGCTCTGGAACCTCGCGCGCGCCGAGGCGAAGGCGGCGCCGTTCCTGACCGGCGAGCAGGCCGTCGCCCGGATGACGACCGCCCCGGGCTTCGAGGTCCGCCTCGCCGCGGCCGAACCGATGATCACGCAGCCGATGGCCTTCTGCTGGGACGACCGCGGCCGACTGTGGATCGCGGAGAACCGGGACTACGAGACGCGGCGCACCGGCTTCGCCAACCACGGGGACAGCCGGATCCTCATCCTCGAGGACACCGACGGGGACGGCACCTTCGACCGGCGGAAGGTGTTCCTCGAGGGCATTCCCTTCCCGGCGGCGCTCGCGGTCGGCTTCGGGGGGCTGTGGCTCGGGGCCCCACCCAACCTCCTCTTCGTCCCCGACCGCGACGGCGACGACCAGGCCGACGCCGACATCCAGATCCGGCTGACCGGCTGGGGCATTCAGGACCGCCACGAGACGCTCAACAGCTTCAACTGGGGCCCCGACGGCTGGCTCTACGGCTGCCAGGGCTTCGCGACCCGGTCCACCGTGGGCAAGCCCGCGGACGGCGGCCGCGTTTACCGGCGCGGTGACGCCTTCCCCGAGCAGATCCCGGTCGTGGACGGGCAGTACATCGACGGCGGCGTCTGGCGCTACCATCCGGTCAAGGACCGCTTCGAGGTGGTGGCGCACGGCTTCAGCAACCCGTGGGGTCTCGATTTCGACGACCACGGCCAGATGTTCATCACCGCCTGCGTCATCCCGCACCTCTGGCACGTCATCCCGGGCGGCGTCTACCACCGGCAGGGCGGCAAGCACCTCAATCCCCACGTCTACGAGGACATCCGCACCATCGCGGACCACCACCACCGCTCCGCGCACGGCGGCGCGCGCGTTTACCTCGCGGACGCCTTCCCGCGCGAGTACCGCGGCCGCATCCTGATGGCGAACATCCACGAGCACGCGCTGCTCTCCGACATCCTGGAGCCCCGCGGGTCCGGTTTCGTCGGCCGCCACGGGGACGAAACCCTGCTGGCCAACGACCCCGCGTGGGTCGGCTTCAGCGTCGAGACCGGGCCCGACGGCGCGGTGTACGTGCTCGACTGGCACGATGGCGACATCTGCGGCAACTCCGTCGACGCCAAGGACACCGGCCGCATCTACCGCGTCGCCCCCAAGGGCCTGCCCGGCCGGGCCGGCCTCAACCTCGCGGCGCAGCCGGACTCCGAACTGCTCGACCTGCTGAACCACCGCAACGACTGGTACAGCCGCCGGGCCCGGGTGCTCCTGCAGCAACGGGCGGCGGAAGGCCGCCTCGCTCCGGCCGTCGCGCCCCGGCTGGAGGCGATCTTCCGGGACGCGCCCGACGCCGCCGGGAAGCTGCGCGCGCTCTGGGCGATGCACGTCACCGGCACCGCGACGCCCGCCCTCCTTCGGGGCGCCCTGGATCATCCCGAGGCGCCGGTCCGCGCCTGGGCGGTGCAACTGCTGGCCGAGGACCGGGCCGTCAGCGCGGACACCGCGGCCAAGTTCGGCCAGTTGGCGCGCACCGATCCCTCCCCGGTGGTGAGGCTCGCTGTGACCGCGGCCCTGCAGCGGATGCCGGCGTTGGAGCGTTGGGAAATCCTTGCCGGGCTGGTGGGACACGCCGCTGACGCGACGGACCACAACTTGCCCAAGATGCTGTGGTTCGCACTCGAGCCGCTGGTGCCCGCCGACCCAGCCCGGGCCCTCGCGCTGGTGGCCGGAGGCCGGATCCCGGTGCTCGCCCGCTGGACCGCCCGGCGGGCGGTCGCCGCGGATCAACTCGCGCCCATCACCACCGCCCTCGATGCCGCCACCGCGAAAGCGGCGCGCCACGCCCTGCTGGAGGGCCTCCGCGACGGGCTCGTGGCGCAGGGACGCCGGGACGCGGAGGCGCCTCCCACGTGGGCCGCTACCGCCGCCACGCTGGAGGCCGCGGGTGACGGCGCCGTACGCGAGTTGCTCGCGCAGATCGGCCAGCTTTTCGGGGACGCGAAGGCGCGGGCGGCCCAGCTCGCCGCCCTGCGCGATCCCGCCACCGGGATCGCCCGGCGCCGCGAGATCCTGCAGGCGTTCGCCCGCGACGCGGTCCCGGAGGCGCTGCCGGCCGTCCTGCGCCTGCTCGAAGAAGCCCCGCTCCGGCGCGACGCGATCCGGGCCCTCGCCGCGTTTGAGGATCCGGGCATCGCCCGGGAGCTCCTCGCGCGCTACCCCGCCCTCGACGCGGGCGACCGCGCGGAGGCGATCCTGACACTCTCCGCGCGCCGGGCCTCGGCGCAGGCCCTGCTGGGCGCACTGCGCCGCGAGGTGGTCCCGCGCCGAGACGTCACGGCCTTCGCCGCCCGCCAGCTCCAGCGGGTGATCGGGCCCGCGTTCGGTGACTTCTGGGGCGCGGTGGCCCAGCCGGACGAAGAGAAGCTGGCCGAGATCGCCCGCCTCAAGCGCGTCCTTAACGAGGAAGAGTTCGCGAAGGCCGATCCCGCGCGGGGCCGGGGCGTATTCGAGCGCACCTGCGCCGCCTGCCACCGCCTCTTCGACCAGGGCGGCGAGATCGGCCCGGACCTCACGGGGTCCAACCGCGCGAACCTCGACTACATCCTCACCGAGATCGTCAACCCGAGCGAGGTGATGCAGGAGAGCTACCGGCTGGTGACGATCACCACCCGGGACGGGCGCACCCTCGCGGGCAACGTCCGCGCCGAGGATGAGCGCCAGGTGACCCTGCGTTCTGTTGGCCAGGATACCGTGGTCGCGAGCGCGGACATCGTTTCCCGCGAAACCGCGGCGATTTCCCTGATGCCAGAGGGGCTCCTGCGTTCCCTCGCGACCGACGAGGTCCGGGATCTCCTCGCCTACCTGCGGAGCGAGCGGCAGGTGGCGCCCGGCAAACCCTGAACGACGCTCAACGGACTTGGAGCGTGTCGCCCTCGAAAGCGAGGCCGAGGTCCGGCACGACGACGGCCTTACGGGTGCCCTCACGGCGCACGCGGCCGGCCAGCCACGCGTCGTAACCGGTGGCTTGGGCGGCGGCGATCACGGCGGGCGCGAGCTGCGGGGAGACATAGGCCGCGAAGCCGACGCCCATATTGAAGGTCGCGAAGGCCTCACGCAGCTCAACCGGCCCCGCTTCCATAATGAAGCGGAACAGGGCCGGCGCGGGCCGCGGCGCCGTGATCTCGTAGACGAAGGGCTCCTCGAGGCGCATCAGCTTGCGCCAGCCGTGCCCGGTGAGGTGGGCCAGGTAATTAAGGCGCAGCCCGCGGCGCTGGCACTCGCGGACGAAGGCCACGTAGATGACCGAGGGAGCCAGCAGAGCTTCCCCGTACGTCCGCGGATCCCCGTGGCCGACCGGAGTCAGATACCCCTGCGGCAGCTGCGCGGCGATGCGCCGGCAGAGCGTGAGGCCGTTTGTCTGCACGCCCGAGCTGGCCAGAAACACGATGGCGTCGCTCTCGCGCACCTCCCCAGTAATGCGTTGGTCCTTGGGGGCGATGCGGCCGAAGGCCGAACCCGCAAGCACGATAGCCGTACGCTCCACCACCCCGCCAAGCGTGGGCGTCTCGCCCCCGCCCCAGACCGCTCCCGCCTGGCGGCAACCCTCGGCGAACCCGGCCACCAACGCCCCCGTGCGCGCTTCGTCTGCGAACCACGCGGAATCGCCGACCGCCGCGTGCATCGCCACGGAGACCGGCAGTGCACCGCAAGTGATGAGGTCGTTGACCATCGTGGCGACCGTGTCGATCGCGACCTCGCGGTAAAAGGTGCGGCCGGTCAGAGTGGCGACGGCATCGGCGACAAGGTTTTTGGTCCCAAGCCCCTCCTCGACGTGGGCGAGGAAATGATCCTCCCCTTCGATCAGGTAGGCGCTCTCGCCGCGAGTGGAAGCGGCTTCGGCGTAACCGTGGCTGGAGAGGGCACCGGCGGTGGTCCGGGCCGCCCGCTGGCAGGCACGCTTGAAGGCGTCGAGCTGGTCGTAGTGGACACCAGAGGATTCGTAGGACAAGGCCATCTCAGTAACTCCGCCCCCCGCTCTTCTCAAAGTAGTTCACAAAGGCTTGGTTCACCACACGGTAGCCTCCCGCCGTCGGGTAACGCCCGGTAAAATACCAGTCGCCAGTGTGATGCGGAACGGCAGCGTGCAGGCTCTCCACCGACTGGAAGATCAGCTCCACTTCCCCGGTCCAATCGAGCTGCTTGGGCCGGACCAGCTCCACGATCTTGCGCGAAATGTCCTCAGCGGTGAACGGCTCGTACACGAGGCGCACGTGGTTGCGGCTGCCACCCTCGCGTACCTCGCGGCGGCACAACTCGTAGACCTCCTCAAGGACGGAGGCCTGGCCCCGTTCGCGGAGCAGCGAGACGGCGGCCTCGAAGGCGATGAACTTACCCAGCTCCGACATATCGATGCCGTAGCAGTCAGGATAGCGGATCTGAGGCGCGGTGGAGGCGATAACAATGCGTTGGGGTCCAAGCCGCGCGAGGATACGCAGGATCGAACGCCGCAGCGTGGTTCCGCGGACGATTGAGTCGTCGACGACGACAAGCGTGTCGCGGCCGGCGCGGATTGAGCCGTAGGTGATGTCGTAGACGTGGCTCGCCAGGTGATTGCGCATTGTCTCCTGGCCAATAAAGGTCCGCAGCTTGATGTCCTTGCTGACCACCTTCTCGCCCCGCGGCCAGTTGCGCAGGATCAGGTCGTCGAGCATCGCCTCATCGAGGCGCCCCTCCCGGGCGGCGCCGAGGATGGCCGCCTTGACCTCGTCGCGCCGCTGCGCGCGAAGGGAGGTCATCAGCCCGTAGAAGGCGGTCTCCGCAGTGTTGGGGACGAAGCTGAAGACGGTGTTCTCCCAGTCGCGCCCGATGCGCTCCACCACGCGCGGCGCCAGCTGGGCCCCAAGCTCCTGGCGCTCGCGGTAGATGTCGACGTCGTTGCCGCGGGAAAAGTAGATCCGCTCAAAGGAGCAGGAGGCGCGCGGCAGGGGCGCGGTGAACGGGGCCTCGGTGAGGCAGCCGGACCGCTTGATGACCCAGACGTGGCCCGGGGCGACCTCGCGGACGTCCTCGGTGGCGAGGTCAAAGACGGTCATCAGCGGAGCGCGCTCGGAGGCGAAAGCGATCACTTCGTCGTTCTGGAAGCAGAAGCAGGGCCGGATGCCGGCCGGGTCCCGGGCTACGAAACTGTCGCCGTTGCCGACCAGCCCGCAGAGCACGTAGCCGCCGTCCCACTGCTGAGACGCCCGGGTGAGCACGCGGGTTAGGTCCAGCTCCTCGCTGATGCGGCGCGTGAGCTGCTCTCCGGCGAGGTTACACGAGCGCAAATAACGGTAGTTGTCCTCGTGCTCCTCATCGAGGAAGAAGCCGATCTTCTCCAAGATGGCCTGAGTGTCGGTCGCGAAGATCGGATGCTGTCCCATCGCAATCAGGGACTGGTTCAGCTCCTCGGTGTTGGTGAGGTTGAAGTTACCGCAGAGCGCGAGGTTGCGCGTCGGCCACGGGCTGCGCCGGAAATACGGGTGGCAGGCGGACAGGCTGTAGCCGCCCGAGGTGCCGTAGCGCAAGTGGCCGAGGAGCAACTCACCGCCGAAGTCGAAGTTCCGCTTCACCGTGTCCGCAAACTCCGGGTGGATGTCCCCGGCGGTGACCTTTTCCTCATACTGGCCGAGCAGCGTGCGGAAGATCCGGTCCAGCGGGTTGGACTCAATGTTCCGTTCGCGGAACATGAAGGGCACGCCCGCGGGCATCTCCAGCTTGACGCAAGCCACGCCAGCGCCGTCCTGGCCGCGATTGTGCTGCTTCTCCATCAGGAGGAAGAGCTTGGTGAAGCCCCAGAGCGGCGTGCCGTACTTTTCCTGATAGTAGGACAGCGGCTTGAGCAGCCGAACCAAGGCGATGCCGCACTCGTGGCTGATCCGGTCAGACATAGGCGATCCGGGACCGGCCTCGGCGGGCGCCACGGGTCGCGCGGCCGGGGGATGGGATTCGCTCGGCGGGCATCATCAGCGCCGCGTGATCTCGGGCACGGCGGGGGATTGGTCAACGGCTTTCTCGGCGACTGAAAAAATTCGTGCCGGGGGCGCCTTGACCGGGTCCGGGCGATACGAAAGCGTCGCGCCCATCGTCCATGCTGATCCTCCGCGGCTCCCCCGCCCTTTCTCCGTTCCGCCTGCAGAAGCTGCGTCAGGACCTCGTAGCGGCGGGCGCCCCGGTCCGCGGGATCGCTGCGGAGTTCGTCCACCTCGTGGACCTCAGCGCCCCGCTTGATGACCGGGGTTTCAAGCTTGGAGCCCGGCTCCTCACCTACGGCCCTCGCCGGGCGGCCGACCGCCGTCCAGGCTGGAGCCTCGTGGTGGGCCCGCGCCCGGGCACCCTTTCACCCTGGTCCTCCAAGGCGACCGACATCGCGCGTAACTGCGGCCTTGCCGCGATGCGCCGGCTGGAGCGGGTCGTCGAATACACCCTTGACTTCGACGGCGCGCCATCGGCCGAGGTGGCTGACCGAATCCGCGCGCGCCTGCACGACCGGATGACGCAGGCGGTGTTCCCGGATGTCGAGGCCTGCGCTGCCCTCTTCCGGCGCGAGGAGCAGCGCGCCCTCGCCGCGATCCCGCTGCACGCGCAGGGACGCGCCGCACTAGTCGAGGCCAACCGCACGCTCGGCCTCGCGCTCGCGGAAGACGAAATCGACTACCTCGCCCAGGCCTTCGTGGACCTTGGACGCGACCCGCACGACGTGGAGCTGATGATGTTCGCGCAGGCCAACTCCGAGCACTGCCGCCACAAGATCTTTAACGCCACGTGGGAGATCGACGGCGAGGCTCGTGCCCGCTCGCTGTTCCAGATGATCCGCCACACCCACGAGCGCCACAGCGCGGGGATCCTCTCGGCCTACAAAGACAACGCTGCGGTGCTCGCCGGCCACCCCGGCCGCCGCTTCTTCGCCGATCCCCGCACCGGCCGCTACGTCGAGCGCGACGAGGAGATCCACCTGCTGTGCAAGGTTGAAACGCACAACCACCCGACCGCGATCTCCCCCTTCCCGGGCGCCGCGACCGGTTCCGGCGGCGAGATCCGAGACGAGGGCGCGACCGGGCGCGGCGCCAAACCGAAGGCGGGGCTCGTGGGCTTCACCGTGTCCCACCTGCGACTGCCCGGCGCGGTGCGCCCGTGGGAGACCGATCACGGCCGCCCCTCCCGGCTGGCACCACCGCTGGAGATCATGCTCGATGGACCCCTCGGGGGCGCCGCGTTCAACAACGAGTTCGGCCGCCCCGCCCTCTGCGGCTACTTCCGCGCCTACGAGGCCGAGGTGCCCGGCCCGGGCGGCCCCGAAATCCGGGGCTACCACAAACCGATCATGCTCGCGGGCGGTGTGGGCAACATCCGCCCCGGCCACGTCCGCAAGGGCGCGATCGAGCCCGGCAACCACCTGGTCGTCCTCGGCGGCCCCGCGCTGCTCATCGGGCTCGGGGGCGGCGCAGCCAGCTCGGTCGCCAGCGGGCACGGCAGCGAAGACCTGGATTTCGCGAGCGTCCAGCGCGACAACGCCGAGATGCAGCGTCGCTGCCAAGAGGTCATCGACCGCTGCTGGGCGCTCGGCGACGAGAACCCCATCGCCTTCATCCACGATGTCGGCGCCGGAGGCGTCTCCAACGCCCTGCCCGAGCTGGTCAACGACGGCGGCCGGGGCGGCCGTTTCGAGCTCCGCCGTCTGCCCAGCGACGAGCCGGGAATGTCCCCCCTCGAGCTCTGGTGCAACGAGTCCCAGGAACGCTACGTACTCGCGATCCCCGCGACCCGGATGCCCGAGTTCGCTCGGATCTGCGAACGGGAGCGGGCCCCGTACGCCGTCGTCGGCGAGGCCACCGCCGAGCGCCGCCTCATCGTTACGGACGAGCACTTCGGCAACCGGCCAATCGACCTACCCCTCGAGGTCCTGTTCGGGAAACCGCCCCGGATGCACCGCCGGGAGACCTCGCGGCGGCGTGCGCTCGCCACCCTTCGGATCGACGCGCCGCTGGCCGAGGCCGTGCGCCGCGTGCTGCTGCACCCAGCCGTGGCCGATAAGACCTTCCTCATCTCGATCGGCGACCGCACCCTGGGTGGCCTGGTCGCGCGCGACCAGATGGTCGGACCCTGGCAGGTGCCGGTCTCGGATTGCGCGGTGACCGCCGCGGGCTACGACGGCTACACCGGCGAGACGATGGCGATGGGGGAACGGACGCCCGCGGCGGTCAATAACGCCGCCGCCTCCGCCCGCCTCGCGGTCGGCGAGGCGCTGACCAACCTGGCCGCCGCGCAGGTGGGTGAACTCGGGCGCGTCAACCTGAGCGCCAACTGGATGGCGGCGCCCGCCGTGCCGGGCGAGGCTGCCGATCTTTACGCGGCCGTCCACGCCGTCGGGATGGACCTCTGCCCCGCTCTCGGCATTACCATCCCAGTCGGCAAGGACTCAATGAGTATGTCGACGGTCTGGCCCGAGGGCGGCGCCGACCGCCGCGTGACCTCGCCGGTCTCCCTGATCGTTTCGGCCTTCGCGCCGGTGACGGACATCCGGCTCACCCTCACACCCCAGTTGCAGGCGCAGGAGGACACGGAACTTCTGCTGATCGACCTCGGCCGCGGCTGCGACCGGCTGGGCGGGTCGATCCTCGCTCAGGTGTTCCTCCAGACCGGCGAGGCCCCGCCGGACGTCGACCGCCCGGACGACCTCCGCGGCTTCTGGGAGGCAATTCAACGACTCGGCCGCGAGGGCCTGCTGCTGGCGTACCACGACCGCTCCGATGGCGGACTGCTCGTCACGGTGGCGGAGATGGCCTTTGCGGGGCGCCGCGGGGTGAGGCTTGAGCTGCCCGCGGGCACCTCGGCCCCCCTCGCCGCCCTGTTCGCGGAAGAGTTGGGCGCCGTGGTCCAGATTCCGGCCGCCCAGCGGTCGCGGGTCCTCGCGGTCCTTGCGGAACACGGCCTCGCGGACTGCACCCGGCCCCTCGGCCGGACGACCGTCGATGCCCGGATCACGGTCCTTCAGGACGGGGCCGAACTCTGGTCCGAGGACCTGTTTGCGCTAAGAGACCTCTGGTCGGACGTAACCCGGCGGCTGGCCGGATTGCGCGACAACCCGGAGTGCGCCGAGTCCGAGCACGGCCTGCGCCTCGACCGGGACGACCCGGGCCTGCGCCCGGTGGTGCCGTTCACCGTCTCAGTCGGGCGCGACCTGACCGGCCGTCCGCCCTTGGCGATCCTGCGCGAGCAGGGCGTCAACGGGGAGGTGGAGATGGCGGCGGCATTCCACCGGGCAGGTTTTGCCCCGGTGGACGTGCATATGTCGGACATTCTCGCCGGCCGGGTGAGCCTGCGGGACTTCCGCGGCCTGGCAGCCTGCGGGGGCTTCAGTTACGGGGATGTCCTCGGCGCCGGCGAAGGCTGGGCGAAAAGCATCCTTTTCAACGAGCGTGCCCGGGCGGAGTTCGCTGCCTTCTTCGTGCGGCCCGACACCTTCGCCCTTGGGGTGTGCAACGGGTGCCAGATGATGAGCAACCTGCGCGAGATCATCCCGGGGGCCGCCGATTGGCCGCGGTTCGTCCAGAACGAGAGCGAGCGTTACGAGTCGCGGTACGTTTCGGTGCGGATCGAGCGCAGCCCGAGCCTGCTATTCGCGGGGATGGAGGGGGCGGTCCTGCCCGTGGCCGTGGCCCACGGGGAAGGCCGTGCGGAATTCGCGGACGCCGCCGCCGCGGAGGCTTTCAGCGCCTCGGGCCTCGTCGCGGCGCGCTTCGTGGACAATCACCACCGCGTGACGCAGCGCTACCCGCTGAATCCGAACGGCTCCCCCGCCGGGATGACCGCCCTGACCAGCCGCGACGGCCGGGTGACCATCCTGATGCCGCACCCGGAGCGCGTGTTCCGCTCGGCCTGCCTCAGCTGGGCGCCCCGCGATTGGGGGGAGGACAGCCCGTGGATGCGGCTCTTCCGCAACGGCCGCCAGTGGGTCGGCTGACCCGGGAAAAGATGAGGGCCGCCTACCCCTAGGCGGCCCTCGCACCTAACACCAAGCAAACCATTGAACTACCACGGGGAAAGACGTCCTTCCTCTCCCCGCGTTCAAAATTCGCCAAAAAAACTTCGCCCCCGCATTCCCCGATGAAAACCCCATCCCGCCTCCGCCGGCTCCCCGCCCTCGCCACCCTCGTTTTCCTGCCTCTGTCCGCCGCCGATCTCGCCCCGGTCGATGCCGCGGAATTCGCCCGCTGCCTGCCCTCCGACGCCAAGGTCGAGCGCCTCGCCACCGGCCTCGGCTTCACGGAGGGGCCAGTGTGGCTGCCTCGGGAAGGGATGCTGGTCTTCAGCGACATCCCCAAGGACCAACTCCTCCGCTGGTCCCCCGCCGGCGGGGTCGCCGCGTTCCGCGAACCGAGCCGGAACGCCAATGGCAACACCCTCGACCTGCAGGGGCGGTTGCTGACCTGCGAGCATAGCGGGCGCAGGGTGGCCCGCCGCGAGGCAGACGGCACGCTCGTCACCGTCGTCGAGCGTTTCGAGGGTCGCCGCCTGAACTCGCCGAACGACGTCGTCGTCAAGACGGACGGCACCCTTTGGTTCACCGATCCCGAGTACGGCCTGAAGACGAATCCCGCGACCAAGCAACGGGAGGGCAAGGAGCAGCCGGGCAACTTCGTGTACCGTCACGATCCGGCGACGGGCGCAACCACTGCGGTGGTCCGGGACTTCGTGCAGCCGAACGGCCTCGCGTTCTCCCCCGACGAGAAACTGCTCTACGTCGCCGACTCGGGCTCCCCCCGTCACATCCGGGTCTTTGCCGTGGGGGCCGATGGGCGCCTCGACGCCGGCCGCGTGTTCTGCCGGCTCGACCTGGGAGGGCCGGACGGCATCCGCGTCGATCGCGAGGGCCGGGTGTGGTCGAGCTCCGGCGACGGGGTGCAGATCTTCCACCCGGACGGACGGCTGGTCGGGCGCATCCTCCTGCCCGAGTCCGCCGCGAACCTCTGCTTCGGCGGCCCGGACGGGAAGACGCTCTACATCACCGCCCGGAAGTCGCTCTACGCGGTGCGGGCGAGCGTGACCGGAGCGGGACGCTGAGCCGCGTCCGCCGGAAACTAATCTCGCGAGCCGCGGAAATCGGGTCCGACCGCCTCAGCGCGGCAGCGAAGCGACTCCGCCCGGCAGGGCGAACACCGCCCGTGCCTCCGCGTCCCCGAGCTCGCGATTAAAGACGGCGAGGTCGTCGATTAGCCCGGTGTAGGCGAGTCCGACGGTCAGCGCGGACTGGCTCACGTCCCAGTTGAAGGTGTGGTCCCAACCCGTGAACGTGCCCTGCCGCGCGCCATCGAGGTAGAGGGTACCACGGCCGTCCGCGGCCCCGGAGTTGATCCGCGAGAAGGTGACCAGCACGTGCGTCCAGCGGTCGCGAGAGAAGGGCGGGCGGTGCACGGCCACCATCGGGCGCTCCGGCTCCGGCATCTCCTCCCATTTCCGGTTCTGCGGATTCCAGAAACGGGTAACCGCCATGATCGCGAACCGGAAATGCCGCGGGGTATGATCCTTGCTGAACTCGATGAAGAGGTTACCCTCATTCCAGGCCTGCCCGACAAACTGGAAAGGGTCGCAGTAACCGGGCTCGAGGTCGCGGTCCGGGTCCAGCCGGAGCCAGAGCGAGACGCTGCCCTGCCACTCCCTGGGCTGATAACCGAGGTTCGCGCCGCCTTGGTAGAACACCTGGGACTTAATCTTGCGGCGGAACTCGAGGGCCCCGCCGAAGCGGCCCCCTTCCGGCACGATCCGGACGTCGTCCCCGGCGGGCAGACCCGCCGGGGCGCCAGCGCGCTTCGCCCGGTCCGCCGCGGTGTACACACGCGGATCCCCGCGGGCGAAGGCGGCGTCCGCTTTAGCGTCATAGGGCGCGTGGAAGATCAGGGCGGAGCGGAGGGAGGCGAGCACGGGGGCGGGGGCGGCGAAGGCGGTGACCGCAGGTAGCAGGCACGCGAGGAGGCAGGGGTAAGGACTGGGGATCATAAGAGTTAGAACGGGAGGTAGCAGACCGTGTTGGACAAGAGCACGGTGATGAAAATCAGCACCATCGTGAGCGGGCCCAGGTAAATGCGCCCGGTGAGGCGGAAGAGGAAACGGTTGAAATAAGGCAGCACGAACATGATCGGTACCACCGCGAAGAGCAGGTTCACGTAGAGCCATCCGTCCGTCCACCGCACCGTGCCCGTCGCGGCGAAGGTCGCGTACTGGACCCCGAGAATCAGCAGCAGCCCGAGGGAATTGGCGAGTCCCGCCCGGAGCAGGCTCTGCCACTCGGGCTCGCCGGCGAAGCGCAGGGCCGCGTTCACCCGCAGGGAATTGGCGAGAAAGAACACCAGAAACGCGGGCGCATACATTGGCAGCAGCGCGATTATCGAGGGCCCGATGGGCCGCGCGCCGAAGAACAGGAACCGGTAGTCCACGTGGAAGACCGCGTGCACCCCGGCCAACAGCAGGAAAAAGGCGCTCCAAAGCGTCACCGCGAGGACGCACGTACGCCCCAACTCGGCACCGGAGACGCGCCAGACGGGGTCGGCATCCCCGGCGGCCGGCCACTCCCCCCGCAGGCGCCGCCCAAGAAGGAACAGGGCGAACCCGACCAGCCCGTTCACGAACGCCCAGAGCATGAGGGCGTTGTTCATCCGCTGGGGGAAGAACCACGTCAGCGTCCGGCCGGAGGCCTCCGGGAAAAGCCGCTGCGACAGTTCGGCCAGCGGGATGTAGGACACCCCGGCGATGACCGCGCCCAGCGCTAGCAACGCCCAGAGCGCCACGCGACCGGTCCCGGATGGCAGCGGGGGAGCGGGGGGCACGGGGCGCAACAGCGTGGCGAAGGCCGGCACCGCAGTAAGCAGCCAGCGCGCGAGGGGAACGAGGGCCGTGAGGGCCGCGGCCAGGGCAAGCAGCCCGCACAGTTCCTTCCAGTACCAAACCTGGTCGCGCGGCCCGGGGACGCCGTGCAGCCCGAGCGCGCGGATGAAGAACTCGAGCTGGTTAGCGGTCGCCTCGACGCTGTACGGCTGGAAGGGATGCAGGAGCGGCTCGTTGTAGACGACCCTCAACGTGCGGTCCGCCTCGGCCCCGTAGAAGCGGCCCGGCTCGATTTCGGTGAGGGCCCAGCCGGCCGCGCCGAGCCCGGAGCGCACGGCGCGCAACGCCTCCGGCGCGCGGCGCAGGTCGCCGTGGCCGAGCTCATTGCGGTAGGCACCCTCGTCGTGTAGCGCGTAGCTCACGCCGAGGTGCGAGCGGACTGGGCGTAGGGTACGTTCGGTGAGCGTGAGGACATAGCCGGAAACGAACACCGCGTGCAGCTTGCCGGGGGAGCCCGCGCGCTCGGCCTCGCGACCGAAGTGGCTGGCTGCCTGCAGGGCCGCGTTGCCGCCGGCGGAGTGGCCCGTCGCAGCGAGGCGCGCGCGGTCAACGTAGTTGAGCACGCCCGTCGCGGCGTACTCTATCACCGCAAAGAGGCCGTACCCCTCCTCGGTCGCGGCGCGGGTGCTCCGCGAAGCGCTGGAGCCACCCTGGGCGAATGGGTCCAGCGAAATGACGACCACTCCGCGGCGCGCGAGCTCGAGCGCGATGTTGGCCTGTGTCTCCTTGGAACGCTGGAAGCCGGGGACGACGACTACCAGCGGCGCCGGCCGGTCGGCGGTGGCTGTGCGGGGCCGGAAGAGGTCCGCCGCGATCCACTGGCCGTTGCGCGCCGGCAGCACCAGCCCTTGGATCTGCACCGCGCCGGCGGAGGACTGCACCAGCGAGCCCGCCCAAGAGGCGAACAGCACCACGCCCAGACAGCACCAGAGGAGCCCGGGGACCTTCGCGGTCCGCACCTCGCCGGCGCCACCTTCCGGCGGACCTTCACCGTTCATGAACGTGATCCAGCGCAAGCACCACCATCGCGAGCAACGCGAAGACCAGCGCCAGTAATCCCGCTTCATAACGCTCGAAACGCCGCGGACGCACCTTCTCGAATCCCAGCAGCGCCAGCCAAACGAAAAGCGTCATCCCGCCGAGCGTCGCCACCGCCAGGATCGCGCTCAGCACCACGAAGCCACGCCAGCCGAACTGCACGCCAGAAAGGTAGACACCGAGGAAGGCCTCGCACGGGGAGAGAGTCAGCATCACCAAGAGACCGCCGACGGCCGCCATCTCGCCGGTGCGCGTAGACACCAGGGGGCTGGCCCGCAACTCCTCCTGCCAGTGGCTGCCCTCCTGCTCGTGCCCGCAGCGCTCGCTCGGATCATGCACGCTCCCCGGCGTCGCGTGGTGGCAGATGCCCCGGCCACTCAGCTGCCGCCAGCCATAGTACAACGCGAACACGCCCAGCATTCCGCCCGCGATCCAAGAGAAAGATCCAATCCGCTCCTCCAACTGGAACCCGAACCACGCGACGCCGAGACCGAGCAGGCTAGTTAGCGCGACGTGCCCGAGCCCCGCCAGCGATGCCACCGTGAGGGTGCGCCCGCGGGACCAGCCGCGCTCCCGCGCCACCAGAACAAAGGGCAGCCAGTGCGTCGGGATAGCGGCGTGGAGGAAAGCCACCGAAAAGCCGGTGGCAGCCACGGTGGTCAGGACGGCGGAGGGCATCGGGAGGGAGGAGGGAGTCCGCCCGTAAGGAATGTGTCGACTGGAAATCTAGCCAAGCCGTCAAGAGGAGTTGCCTCTCGCCGCCCTGGACCCACGCTCCTCGCCTGCCATGCGAGCTGATCCCGCCGCCGTCCGCGCCTACCTGCTGCGCCTGCAGGACGACATCTGCGCGGGACTCGCCGCCGAGGACGGCGGGGAGACTGGGTTCCGGACCGACGAGTGGGTGCGCCCAGAGGGCGGCGGCGGCCGCACCCGCCTGCTCGCCGAAGGCGCCGTTTTTGAGAAGGCCGGGGTCGCGTTCTCGCACGTGCGCGGGGAACGCCTGCCCCCTTCCGCCACCGCGCACCGGCCGGAACTGGCGGGCCGGCCGTGGGAGGCGCTCGGCGTCTCTCTCGTGATCCACCCGCATAACCCGCACGTGCCCACGAGCCATGCGAACGTGCGCTTCTTCCTCGCCGGCGATCCCGCCGGGGGCGATCCGGCTTGGTGGTTCGGGGGCGGTTTCGACCTCACCCCGTACTACGGGCACGAGGAGGATGCGGTGCACTGGCACCGGACCGCGCGCGACGCCGTGGCACCATTCGGCGAGGAGCTCTATCCGCGCTTCAAGGCGACCTGCGACCGCTATTTCTTCCTGCGTCACCGCGGCGAGCCCCGCGGCATCGGCGGCATCTTCTTCGACGACTATAACGCCCCGGGGTTCGAGCGCTCCTTCGCTCTCCTGCGCGCCGTGGGCGACGCCTACCTGCCCGCCTACCGGCCCATCGTCGCCCGGCGCAAGCACCTGCCTTTCAGCGAGCGGGAGCGGCGCTTCCAGCTGTACCGGCGTGGCCGCTACGTGGAGTTCAACCTCGTCTGGGACCGCGGGACCCACTTCGGCCTGCAGAGCGGCGGCCGCACGGAATCCATCCTGATGTCCTTGCCGCCGCTCGTCCGCTGGGACTACGACTGGCACCCGGAACCCGGCTCGCCCGAGGCGCGGCTGCACGAGGTCTTCCTGCGTCCCCGGGACTGGGCCGGCGCCGCCGCCCACCCGCCTCCCGCGTGATGACATCCCGCGAACGTTTTCTCGCCGCCTGCCGGAACGAGCCGCTCGAACGCCCTCCCCTGTGGGTGATGCGCCAGGCCGGGCGCTACCTGCCGGAGTACCGCGCCCTCAAGGCGCAGTCCTCCTTTCTGCATATGGTCCGCACCCCGGAGATCGCCACCGAGGTCACCCTCCAGCCGCTGCGCCGCTTCGCCCTCGACGCGGCGATCCTCTTCTCGGACATCCTCGTCATTCCTGAGGCGCTTGGCCAGGGTTACAGCTTCCGGGACGCGGGCGGCATCGCGATGGACCGGCGCCTCGAAGGCCGGGCCGACATCGAGAACCTCGCGCCCGCCGCCGCCGTGCCCGAGCGGCTGGACTACGTCGCCGCGACCCTGCGGCTCCTGCGCCGGGAACTCGGGGACCGCCACGCGCTCCTCGGCTTCGGCGGCTCCCCGTGGACGCTCGCGACCTATATGGTCGAGGGCGGCAGCACCGATGACTTCGAGCGGATCAAGGAGCTGTTCTACGCCGACCGCGGCACCTTCGAGGCGCTCCTCGAGCGCCTGACCGAGGCCCTCATCCTCTACTTCCGAATGCAGATCGCCGCCGGCGCGGACGCGATCCAGATCTTCGATTCTTGGGGCGGCATCATCGCGGGGCCCGACTACGAGGCCGCCTCCCTGCGCTGGATCCGGCGCATCATCGCCGCGCTACCCGCGGAGTTTCCCGTGATCCTCTACGCCAAGGGCACCGCGCCGCACGTGACGGACCAGGCGTTCGCCGGGGCGCGCGTGCTGAGCGTGGACTGGACCTGCGACCTCGCCGCGGTCCGCCGCGCCCTGCCGGGCAACGTTGCGGTGCAGGGCAACCTCGATCCCGTGCTGCTGAACACCACGCCGGGAATCGTGGCGCGCGAGGCGACCCGGCTGCTCGAGTCGATGCGCGGCCGCGCAGGCCATATCTTCAATCTCGGCCACGGCATCACCCCGCGAGCGCGGATCGAGTGCATGGAGGCGCTGGTCGCGACCATCACGGGCTGGCGCGGTTGAGCCGGGGCGACCCTTGACTCTCCCCGGGGCGATCCTACCCTCCGCCGCTTTTCCCGGCATGGCTCAAGACCTAAAGGATACCCTGCAGTTGCCGCGTACCGGCTTCCCGATGCGGGCCACGCTGGCGCAACGCGAGCCGGGCCGCGTCGCCCACTGGGAGAGGCTCGGGCTTTACCGCCAGATCCAAGAACGGCGTCGCGAGGCCACCCGCGCGTTCGTCCTCCACGACGGCCCGCCCTTCACCAACGGCGACGTCCACATCGGCACCGCGCTCAACAAGGTGCTCAAGGACACCCTTAACCGGTACAAGTCGATGCGGGGCTTCCGCACCCCCTTCGTGCCTGGCTGGGACTGCCACGGGCTGCCGATCGAGCAGAAGGTCTCCCGCGAGCTGCAGGCGCAGCAGCAGGTTTTTTCCGCCGCCCAGCTGCGCGCGAAGTGTGACGCATTCGCCGAGGGTTGGATCACCATCCAAACTCGACAGTTCAAGCGCCTCGGCGTGCTCGCGGATTGGGAGAACCAGTACAAGACGAAGGATCCGGCGTTCGAGGCGGACATCATCCGCTCCTTCGCCGCGTTCGTCGAGCGGGGCCTGGTCTACCGCAGCAAGAAGCCGGTGTTCTGGAGTATCCCCTTCGAGACCGCGCTCGCTGAGGCGGAGATCGAGTACCGCGACCACGTCTCGCCCTCGATCTGGGTCCGCTTTCCCGTGCCCGCGGCCGAGGCGACCCGGCTCAACCTCCCCTCACAGGCGCCGCTCGCGGTCCTGATCTGGACGACAACGCCGTGGACCATCCCCGCCAACCTTGCCGTCGCGGTGCATCCCGAGGTTGACTACTCGGTGGCGGATCTCGGCAAGGAACGGATCATCGTCGCCGCTGCCCTGCTGCCGGCCGTGCTCGCGGCCGCCGGCTTCGCGGCCAACGCGCCGGTCCTGCGCACGGTCAAGGGCGCCGCCCTCGCTGGGCTAGCCCCGCGCCACCCCTTCCTTGACCGTCCCTCCCCCGTCGTGCTCGCGGACTACGTCACCACCGACAGCGGAACCGGATGCGTGCACACCGCCCCAGGCCATGGCGCCGAGGACTACGTCACGGGCCTACGCAGCGGCCTGGAAATCTACTGCCCGGTGGGCAACGACGGCCGGTATCTGAACGATGGCCGCCTGCCCGCTGATCTCGTCGGGCTCTCCACTCTCGAGAGCCCGGAGGATCTGGCCGCGAAGCGGACCTCACCGGCGAACATCGCCATCCTGAAGAAGCTGGACGCGGCGGGCGCCCTCTTCGCCAAAGCCCGCTACAACCACAGTTATCCGCATTGCTGGCGCTCTAAGACGCCGATCGTCTTCCGCGCGGTGGACCAATGGTTCATCTCGCTCGACCGCGACGGTCGCCGCGCCGCGGCGCTCCGCGAGATCGGGCGCATCGCCGGCACGGAGGGTTGGATCCCGAGGCACGGCGAGACCCGCATCCGCGCTGCGGTCGAGGCCCGCCCCGACTGGTGCGTGAGCCGCCAGCGCTCGTGGGGCGTGCCGATTCCCGCCTTCTTCGACTCGGCCGGTCACGCCTTCCTCGACGCGGGGGTCGCGCGCGCGATCGCGGCCAAGCTTGAGGACCGCGGCTCCAACTTCTGGTTCGAGGCCTCCTCGGCCGAGATCCTCGACCGCATCCCGCTCCCGGCGGGTTGGCCCGCCGCCACCGAACTGCAGCGAGGAAGCGACACCCTGGATGTCTGGATCGATTCAGGTAGCTCGCACGCGGCGACCCTGCGCCGCGGTATTGGCGGTACCCAGTGGCCAGCGGACCTCTATCTGGAGGGCAGTGACCAGCATCGCGGCTGGTTCCAGTCGTCCCTCTGGACGAGCGTCGCCGCCTATGACGCCGCGCCGTACCGCGCCGTGCTCACCCACGGCTTCATTGTCGGAAAGGACGGCAAGAAGATTTCCAAGTCCGGTCAGTACGAGAAGCCGCCCACCTCGGATAATTACGTTGGCCACTACGGGGCCGATGTCATCCGGTGGTGGATCGCCTCACAGGACTTCCGCGAGGACATCCGGGTGTCCGACCTCGACCACGACTTCAAGAACCCGAGTAGCATCCTCAACGTCGTCGCGGAGAGCTACCGGCTGGTCCGCAACACTCTGCGTTACCAGCTCTCGAACCTCTTCGACTTCGACCCCGCTCGCGACGCCGTGCCGCACAAGCGGTTGGACCTGATCGACCGGTGGGCGCTGCACCAGATGGCGGTCCTCCTCCGCGACTGCACTGCGGCGTACGACGCCTGCGAGTTCCACCGCGTCTACCAGCTCTGCAACCAGTTTTGCGCGGTGACCCTCTCGGCGGTGTACCACGACCTGCTCAAGGACCGCCTTTACACGCACGGGACGCGCTCGGTCCTGCGGCGCTCGTCGCAGACCGCCCTCCACAGCATCTTTCACACCTTGGTGCGCCTGCTCGCGCCCGTGCTGACCTTCACCTGCGACGAGGCGTGGAGTTTCGCCACGACTGGCAAGGAATACGCGGACGGATCAGTCCACCTCGAGGACTGGCCCGCGGCGGGCGCCGGCTGGCTTGACCCAGCGGCCGATGCCGAGGTGTCCGCACTGCTTCGCATCCGAGCGCAGGTAAACGAAACCCTCGAGCCGCTACGCGCGGCGGGTCGGATCGGCAAGTCCCTCGATGCCGCCGTCACTCTGCGGGCGCCCCGCGGAGGCGAGATCGCCGCGCTGCTCACGCGGCATCGCGGGGCGCTGGCGGAGCTCCTGATCGTCTCCCACGTCGAGCTCACGTCGGGCGAAGGCGAGACCCTCGCGGTGGAGGCGCGGCCCTGCGCAGAGGCCGGACTGGTCCGCTGCCCCCGCTGCTGGCGCTGGGTGCCCGCGCTTGTCCCAACCCCCCGTGGGGAGACTTGCCCCCGCTGCGCTGAAGCCCTTGCCCCTTAACCCCTGAACCCTAAATCCTGAACTATGGCCTCGAAAAAATCTGCCCCCGCGAAGCCGGCCGCGAAGAGTCCCTCACGACCCACCCGGCAGTCCGCCCCAACGGAACCCAAGCCTGCCGCAAAAGGCGCTAAAGCCGCGGCAGGGCCGAAACAGGCGACGAAGCGGGTCGGCGACTCCTCTCCTCCCATGGAAAAAACGTCCAAGAAGACCGCTCTGCGCGACTCGATCCTGAAGCGCAAGGCTGCGGCTAAACCAATCGCCTTCAGCCTCGATGAGGTCCGGGCGATCGCCCAGACCGTTACCCGCCGTACCAACATCCCGGCCACCGGCAAGACCGGCAAGCCGGGCAAGGCGGTGGAGACCGCACCGAAGGCGAAGCCGCAGCACGTGAAGGCCGCCTCCTTGGCGGAGATCCTCGGATTCAACCCGAGGCGCGGGAAGGCCGCCCGCACCGAATCGGACCGCGAGGTGCCGGAGAAGTTCAAGCGCTTCCACCGGCTGTTGGTCGAACTCCGCTCGCATCTCACCGAAGATATTGAGCGGCACTCCGAGGAGACGCTGAAGCGCTCCGCGAAGGAAGATGCCGGCGATCTCTCCGCCTACGGCCAGCATATGGCGGACGCGGGCACCGACACGTTTGACCGCGATTTCGCCCTCAGCATGGTGGCCAGCGAGCAAGAGGCCCTCTCGGAGATCGACGCCGCGATCAAGCGCATCTACGAGGGCACCTACGGCATCTGCGAGAGCACCCAGAGACCGATCGCGAAGGAGCGGCTGCTGGCGGTGCCCTTCACCCGCCATTCAGCTGAGGCCCAGAAGGACCTCGAACGCAACCGCCACCGGGCGCGAACGCAGGCGGGGCTATTTGGCGAGATGGTTGAGGAGGGCGGCAAGGTGGTGGAGGACTCCGGCCGCGAGGATTGAGCCGCGACCGCGGCTCCGCGATGACTCCCGCGCAGGCCCCGGTCCCCAGTTCCCGCTGGCACGCCTACCGGCGGCTCTGGCGGCTCCTTGCGCTCACGCTCGTGCTGGACCAGGCCACCAAGCTTTGGGTCGTCGCGCGCATCCCCTACAACCCGCTGCACTCGCACGGCCTAGGCCAGGACCATGAGGTCATCGCTGGCTTCTTCTATCTGATCCACGTCGGCAACACCGGCGCCGCTTGGAGCATCCTCTCAGGCCGGAGCCTGCTGCTGGCCGGCCTCGCGGCCGCGACCCTCGTCGCGATCTTTTTCTGGCGGCATGCGCTCGGACTCCGCGACCCCCGCCATCAGACCTGCTTCGGCCTCCTCTGCGGCGGGGTGGTCGGAAACCTTATCGACCGAATCGCGCACGGTCACGTGGTCGACTTCATCGATCTGCATTTCGGCTCGTACATCTACCCTACCTTCAATGTCGCTGACAGCGGGATCTGCATCGGGGTGCTGCTCTACCTGTGGCATTCCCTCCGCACACCGGAGCCGGGTGCCGGCCCCCCCGCGTGATCCGACGCCGGGGCTACCCGCCGCCGCGGAGAAACTCCTTGGCGCTGCGGCCCCCGCCCGCGAGGTTTCCCCTTCCTGCCGTGTCGCCGCTCCCTGACCACCTCCCCGTGACGCCGTTCATCCGGCCCTCTCGAGGTGAAGTTCGACTGCCCGGCTCAAAGAGCCTGACCAACCGCGCGCTCCTGCTCGGGGCCTTGTGCCGTGAACCAGTCACGCTGACGGGGGCGCTGGCCAGCGAGGACACCCACCTAATGGCGGAGGCCCTGCGCCGCTTGGGCGGGCGGGTGGACGCCGATGGTACCAACGTGCGCATCTCCGGCCAGGAAAACGCCCTGCGTGGCGGCGCGGCGGAGCTCTTTGTGGGACTCGCAGGAACGGCAGCACGTTTCCTCACCGCCCTTTGCGCCGCGGCACCGGCGGGCCTCTACCGGCTAGACGGCGTCCCGCAGATGCGGCGTCGCCCGATGCAGCCTCTCATCCAAGCCCTCCGCCAACTTGGCGCCGATATACGGTGCCCCGGCGAGGAAGGCTTCTTCCCCATCGAGATCCACGCCCGCGGCCTCGCCGGAGGACGGGTCGACCTCGACCCTCGCGAGAGCAGTCAACTGCTCTCCGCGCTGCTGATGGTCGCGCCGCTCGCCCGCGCGGAGGTTGAGATCCGCCTAACCGGCGAGGTGCGCCGGCCCTTCGTTGATATGACCGCGGCGCTGCTGACTCGGTTCGGCCAGCCAGCCCCGGTCTGGCGCGCCCGGAATCTGATCGCGGTGCCGCCCCACCCCGCGTATGCCCCATCCGGCGGGACCTGCGGCATCGAGCCCGACGCCACCGCCGCAAGCTACTTCCTCGCGCTACCGCTGGTCGCCGGGGGCACCCTGTCCCTGCCCGGAGTCCTCCCGCCCGGAACGGGGTTACAGGGCGACGCCCAATTCATCCGAGTGCTGCAGGCTTGCGGGCTTGAGGTGACGGCGGGGGCTGGCAGCTTGCGGGTGGCCGCAAAGCCCGGCCGTCCGCGGGCCACCCGCGCGGACTTCAGCGTTTTCTCGGATACCTTCCTTACCTTGGCGGCGATCGCGCCCCTGCTGGACGGGACCACCCGGATCGAGGGCATCGCCCACACGCGCAAGCAAGAGACGGACCGCGTGGCCGGGATGGCGCAGGAACTCCGCCGGCTGGGCCAGGAGGTGCGCGAGGAGGAGGGCGCACTGGAGATCACGCCGCGGCCGCTGCGGGCGGACCAGATTATCGACACGCACGGGGACCACCGTTTCGCGATGAGTTTCGCGATCCTCGGCTGCCACGACCTCCGGGGCGACGGCCGCCCCTGGCTGACGCTCGCCAATCCCGGCTGCTGCGCGAAGACCTTTCCCGGCTTCTTCGCGGTCTTGGAGGAGCTCCGTCGGGGCAGCCTGACTTCCTGATGGAAACGCGTCCCTTTCTCATCGTCGCCATCGATGGTGGCGCCGCCTCGGGCAAATCCTCCACCGCGAAGGCCTTGAGCGCGCGCTTCCACCTGCTGCACGTCGACACGGGTTCCTTTTACAGAGCCGTTACCGCGGTGTTGCTCCGGCGCGGCGTGGCGGCAAATGACCCCGCGAGGATCGAGGCCGAGGTGGCCGGATTGCGCCTCGGCACTCGCATCACCGGGCGCTCGGCCGGGATGGAGATCAACGGTGAGGTAATCCCGGACGCGGAGATTCGTGGCGCAGTGGTGAACGCGGCCGTTTCGCACATCGCGGCGCTAGCGGCAGTGCGGGCTGCGCTCCTCGCCTACCAGCGCGGCCAAGAGGGTGTGGCTAGGGCGGCCGGGTTCCGGGGCCTCGTGATGGAGGGGCGCGACATCGGGTCGGTAATCTTCCCCAGAGCACCCTGCCGTTTCTTCCTTCACGCGGACCCGACGGAGCGCGCCCGCCGGCGCGCGCGCGAGGGCGGCCAGGATGCGATCGCTCTGCGCGACCAGCTCGATTCCTCCCGCAAGGCGGCGCCCCTCGCGTGCCCGCTGGGCGCGGTCGCTGTCGACACCACCAACCAGTGTTTGGATGAGGTGGTCGCACTGCTCTCTCGGCCGATTGCGGAGCAGCTTGGCGAATGAGCGCGACGTTTCCCCAGACCTCGATGCAGCCGGTCTACGGCTTCTGCCATTACTGGCTGAAGGTGACTTACGAGATGTTCTTCCGCGGCGAGGTGAGCGGTCTCGAGCACGTGCCGGCCCGCGGCGGCTTCCTCCTGGCTGCGAACCACGCGAGCTTCATTGATCCCCCGATGATCGGCTGCCAGTTGCCACGCCAGATCGCCTACTTCGCACGGAAGACGCTTTGGAAGGGCGGATTCTCTTCGTGGTGGCTCGACGCAGTCGGGACCATCCCGGTTGATCGAGACGGCGGCCAGGACGTCAGCGCGATCCGGCGCGTGCTCCGTGCGCTGCTCGAGGAACGGGGGCTCATCCTCTTTCCAGAGGGCACCCGCACACCGGACGGCCAACTTCAGCCGGCGAAAGCGGGCGTCGGTTTCATCGCGGTCAAGACCCAAGTCCCCGTGGTTCCGGTGCGAATTTTCGGCTCGCACGAGGCCTTCGGGCGAGATCGGCCACTGCGGCTCGGCACGCGCGTGTCGGTCGTATTCGGCGCTCCGATCCTCCCGTCCACCTACGACGACCCGCGGGCCGGCAAGGAACGCGCGCAGGTAGCCAGCGACCGCATCATGGCCCACATCGCGCGTCTCACCCTGCCCGGTCGCCGCGTGCTCTGAGCTCCGCGCCCGGGCCTGCCGTCAACCCTGCGGCTCACCGGTCCGCCCGCGGAGGATGGCGAGGACGTCCTGGAACTTGCCGCGGTTCGCCTCATCCGCCACCACGAGGTTCTCGTGGGCCTCCAACACCAGCCGTGCCCTCTCGGCCTCGCTCTGCCGGCGGACCTGGAGGGCGGTGTTAAAGTTGCCCAGCCCCACGACACCGCCGGAAGTGTCGAGCGTGAGGAGGCGGTGGAGGCCAAGGTTCCGCATCAGCTCGAGGTTCCTCGTTCCCGCTCGCACGATCACTAGGCTCCCTTCGGGCGCGGTCCGCCGGATCTCGATTGCGGCGCCAGCCAGGACGCCGAGGAAAGTGGAGTCGACCCCCTCGCAGCCCGCGAAATCGAGCACGAGGCGTGGTTTACCCAGTGCCAGCATCCGCGCGATGAACTCGCGGAGACAGCCGCTATTCTGGAAGGTGGCCCAGCCATCGACCCGCACTAGCACCGGGTCCGACGAGATGTCGGCCCGGAAGACGGGACGGGGCACTTCAGGCATCGGGCAGGGGTGCCGGCCGGGACGCCCGTGCGTCCGCAACCGGCGCGCGGATCAGTCGCGAGCGAGGATCTGCCGCAGGACGAACGGCAAAATCCCCCCGTGCTGGAAATAGTCGATCTCGATGGGCGTGTCGATCCGGCAGCGGACCGGCACCTCCTCGACCCGGCCGTCCCGCCGGGTAATGCGCAGGGTGAGATCCTGCTGCGGGCGCAGCGCGGGCGAGAGGCCGAACACGTCGTAGGTCTCGTGGCCATCAAGCCCGAGGCTCGCCGCGCTGGTACCCTCCTTAAACTGGAGGGGAAGCACGCCCATTCCAACGAGGTTGGAGCGATGGATGCGCTCGAAACTCTGCGCGACCACAACTTTCACCCCAAGGAGGTTGGTGCCCTTCGCCGCCCAGTCGCGCGAGGAACCCGTGCCGTACTCCTGGCCCGCGACGACAATCAGCGGCGTGCCTGCCTGCTGGTGTCGCACCGCGGCGTCGTGGATCGAGAGCTCCTCGCCGGAGGGCTGGAAGAGCGTGTTCCCGCCCTCCTTGCCTCCGAGCATCAGGTTCTTGATCCGTACATTGGCGAAGGTGCCCCGGGTCATCACGCGGTCGTTACCGCGGCGGGAGCCATAGGAGTTGAAGTCCTCGAAAGCCACCCCGTGCTCCACCAGGAAGCGGCCAGCCGGGGAGGACTTCTTGATGGCGCCGGCGGGAGAGATGTGGTCGGTCGTGACGGAATCGCCGAAGATGCCGAGCGCACGCGCCCCACGGATCTCGGCGATGGTGCCCGCCTGCATCCCGAACTGGGCGAAGAAGGGCGGCTCTTGGATGTAAGTGGAGGCCGGGTCGAACGCGTAGACATTGCCCGTCGAGGCGGGGATCTCGTTCCACTGAGGATTCTGGGCCGCAAAATCGCGGTAGAGGCGGCGGAAGACCTCCGGCTTGAGCGCAGCGTGCAGCGCCTCGCGGACCTCAGTAAGAGTGGGCCAGACGTCCGCAAGGTAGACCGGCTTGCCCTCGCGGTCGCGACCGAGAGGCTCGCAGCTTAGGTCGAGATCAACACGGCCCGCAATGGCGAAGGCCACCACGAGCGGGGGCGACATCAGGAAGTTCGCCTTCACATTCTGGTGCACGCGCGCCTCGAAATTCCGGTTGCCGGAAAGCACCGAGGAGGTGACGAGGTCGTGCTTCACGATTGCCTCCTCCAGCGGCGGGTCGAGGGGGCCTGAGTTGCCGATGCAGGTCGTGCAGCCGTAGCCCACGGTGTGGAAGCGCAGCTTGTTGAGGTACCGCTGGAGACCGGTCTTCTTGAGATAGGCGGTAACGACTCGGGAGCCGGGCGCTAGGGAGGCCTTGACCGCCGGGTTCACCTTCAGGCCGCGCGCGACCGCCTTCTTGGCGAGGAGGCCGGCGGCGAGCATCACGCTCGGGTTGGAGGTGTTGGTGCAGCTCGTGATCGCCGCGATCACGACCGAGCCGTTGCTCAGCCGAACTTTGCGGCCCGCGGCGGTGGCGACCCGCGCCTCTTCGCCGAAGGCGGTGCGGGGCTTGCCGAAGCCGTTCTCGGTGACAGGCCGCTGGAAGGCGCCGAAGAACTCGCGCTGAAGATTCGCCAGCTCGATCCGGTCCTGGGGCCGCTTCGGCCCGGCGACGCTCGGCCCGACAGTCGAGAGGTCGAACAAGAGGTCGGATGAGTAATCGATCTGGCCCTGCTGGGGCATCCCCCAAAGTCCCTGGGCTTGGTAATAGGCCTCATAGAGGGCAACCTGCCGCTCGTCGCGACCGGTCGCGCGGAGGTAGGTGGAGCACTCCCCGTCGATGGGGAAAAACCCCATCGTGGCGCCGTACTCCGGCGCCATATTGGCGATCGTGGCGCGGTCCACCACCGGCAGCGCCTGCGCACCCGGCCCGTAGAACTCGACGAACTTGCCCACAACCTTCGCCTTGCGCAGAAGCTGCGTCAGCGTCAGCGCGAGGTCGGTGGCGGTCACACCCGCGCGCAGCGCGCCCGTGAGGTGCACCCCGACGACGTCCGGGGTTAGGAAGTAAACCGGCTGGCCAAGCATCCCGGCCTCGGCCTCGATGCCGCCCACGCCCCAGCCGACGATCCCGATGCCATTGATCATCGTGGTGTGCGAGTCCGTGCCGACCAGGGTGTCTGGGTAACACACGCCCTGCGGGTCAGTAAGGACGCCCTGCGCGAGGTACTCGAGGTTAACCTGGTGGACGATGCCGATGCCCGGGGGCACGACCTTGAAGGTTTCGAAGGCCTGCATGCCCCACTTCAGGAACTGGTAGCGCTCGCGGTTGCGGGAGAACTCGAGCTCAAGGTTGCGCTGCATCGCGTCGGGCGAGCCGGCGTAATCCACTTGAACCGAGTGGTCGACCACTAGGTCAACGGGAACGAGCGGCTCGATGATCTTCGGGTCCCGGCCCATCCGAGCGACCGCGGAGCGCATCGCCGCGAGATCGACCAGCAGCGGCACGCCGGTGAAGTCCTGCAGCACGATGCGCGCGACCACGAAGGGAATCTCTTCGGTGCGCGGAGCCTTGGCGCCCCAGCTGGCGAGCTCCCGGACGGCCCCCTCGGCGACGCGTTTGCCGTCGCAGTTGCGCAGCAGCGACTCGAGCACCAGCCGGATCGAGACCGGCAGGCGCGACACGCGGAAGCCGGCGGCCTCGAGGGCGGGCAGCGAGTAGAAAGAGTGCCGCGCGCCGTTGGCGGAGAACGTCTGCAGCGTGTTGAAGGGATTCGGCAGGCTCATGGGGAAACGAAAGGGACGGCCGCGGGAGGGACGGGTACACGCGTGCGCCTCCGGGGCGGCGACCCGGCGGCGGCTGCAGGAATCCGGATCAGTTGGCGAGGGCCGCCTTAACGGCGGCGAAGTTCGGCAGGTCCTTCGGCGTGGCAGTCTGCTCGGCGTACTTCACGACGCCGTCACGGCCGATGACGAAAGCAGCGCGCGCCGCCGTGTCGCCCACGCCCGCGAGCATCGGGAAGAGGACGCCGTAGGCACGGGTCACTTCCTTGTTCAGATCGCTCACGAGCGGAATCGAGATCCGGTTGACCTTGGCCCACGCCTCCTGGGCGAACGGGCTGTCGACGCTCACTCCGATCACCTCCGCGCCGAGCTGGACGTACTGCTCGAGGCCGGCTGACTGGTCGCACATTTCTTGGGTACACACGCCGGTGAAGGCCAAGGGGAAGAACAGCAGCACGGTCTGCCTCTGGCCGAAATTGCGGCTGAGGGTGACGTCCTTGAGGCCTTCCGGCGTCTTGGTCTTAAGGGTGAAATCCGGGGCCTTGGTTCCGACGGTGATGGGCATAGGAGGGCGGTGGGTTATTGATTGATCAGACCCGGGCGCTTGGACCCGGGAAGAGAGAACAACTTGAGCGGCGCCCCAGCGCCCCGCAAATCGATTCTCGCGGCCGGCGCCCCGCCGAATCCACACTTGCGCGCGCCCGCCCGCCGTCCGTTTACTCCCCCGTCCCGCATGAACATCCTCGATGAGCTGCGCTGGCGCGGCCTCTTCGCCGACTGCACCGATCCCGCCGCGCTCCAGGCCCGCCTCGATCAGGGTCCGATCACGCTTTACTGCGGCTTCGACCCCACCGCTGACTCGCTCCACGTCGGCAACCTCGTCCCGCTCCTCGCGCTGCGCCGCTTCCAGCTCCTTGGCCACCACCCGATCGCCCTCGCCGGCGGCGCCACCGGGATGGTCGGCGACCCCTCCGGTAAATCCGCCGAACGCAACCTGCAGACCCCGGAACAGGTCGCGCACAACATCGCCGCAATTCGGAACCAGCTCACCCAGTTCCTCGATTTTGAAGTCCGCACCAACCCCGCCCGTCTGGTTAACAACCACGACTGGGCCGGCCCGCTCACGCTGCTCGGATTCCTGCGCGACTTCGGAAAGTACGTCTCCGTCAACTCGATGGTGGCGAAAGACTCGGTCCGTTCTCGGATGGAGGACCGCGAAGCCGGGATCAGCTACACGGAATTCAGCTACATGCTGCTCCAGGGCTATGACTTCTACCACCTGCGCCACGCCCTCGGCTGCGAGCTGCAGATCGGAGCGACCGACCAGTGGGGCAACATCACCGTGGGCACGGAGCTCACCCGCAAGAAGCTCGGCGCCACGGTCTGGGGCCTCGTCTTCCCTCTGCTGACCAAGTCTGACGGCTCCAAGTACGGCAAGACGGCCACCGGCACGGTCTGGCTGGATCCGCGCCGCACCTCGCCGTACCGATTCTACCAGTTTTTCGTGAACACAGACGACGCGGACGTCGGTAAGTTGTTGCGGACGATTACCTTCCTAGGCGAGAAAGAGATCGCTGGGCTCGAGCGCGAGGTGGCCGCGAACCCGGGCGCCCGCGCCGCCCAGAAGGCGCTCGCCCGCGAGATGACAAGGCTCGTCCACGGTGAGAGCCGGCTGGCCGGGGCCCTCCGCGCCAGCGACGCCCTCTTCGGCGGCCCGCTTGACGGCCTCACGGCCGAGGATTTTCAGGACATCATCGCCGAGATCCCCCGGCACGCGCTCGAACGCGGCCGCCTCGGCGGAGCCGGCGCCCCGCTCGGGGACCTGCTGGTCCACGCCGGCCTGTGCCCGTCGAAGGGCCAGGCACGCAAAGACATTGAGGGTGGCGGAATCTACGTGAACAACCAGCGTGCCGGGGAGATTACCCGCACACTCGGCGAGGCCGACGTGATGCACGGCAAATACGTCCTTCTGCGTAAGGGCAAACGCAGCTACGCCGTGCTCGAGCTAAATTGATCAGCGGCCGCCACCGGCCCCCGAAAAACCGACGAGAAGATCCGCGCGCAACAGTTTCAGGGAGGAATTGAGTGGCGCCAGCGCAAGCGCGGGAACGGCCCCTCTCCGGCGACGGAGCGTCGAGCTCCCAGCAGCCGGCGCAAGTCCGGCTTGGCACGCGCCGCCGCCTCGCAAACATCGCGGAATGACCCCCTGCTCTTTCCTGCACGGCTTCAGCTTGGTCGCTGGCGCGACGGGCGCGCCCGGAGGCCGGACCTTCCGGGCGGTGAACCCCTCTGGCGGCGAGCCGCTGGCGCCGGACTTCCACGAGGCGTCGCCCGCTGAGGCAGACCGGGCGATGCGGCTGGCCAGCGAGGCGCAGGCAACGTTCGCGGACACGACGGGCGAGGCCCGGGCCGCCCTCCTCGAGGCCATCGCCGCCGGCATCGAGGAACTGGGGGACGCGCTGATCGCGCGGGCGAACGCGGAGACGGGCCTGGCTGCCGCGCGCCTGACCGGGGAACGCGCGCGCACCTGCGGCCAGCTGCGGCTCTTCGCGCACTTGGCCCGGGAAGGCTCGTGGGTGGACGCGCGGCTGGATCCCGCGCTCCCGGAGCGGCGGCCGCTGCCCCGGCCCGATGTGCGCCGGCTGCTGCGCTCGGTGGGCCCGGTGGTGGTGTTCGGCTCCAGCAACTTCCCCCTCGCCTTCTCGACCGCCGGCGGAGACACGGCCTCGGCGCTGGCGGCGGGTTGCCCGGTGGTGGTCAAAGCGCACCGGGCGCACCCCGGCACGGCGGAACTCGTGGGTGGGGCCCTCGCGCGCGCCGTGGCATCGCAGGGCCTGCCGCCGGGCGTTTTCTCGCAGCTTCACGGCGAGGGTGCGACGCTGGGCGTGGGCCTCGTGCGCCACCCGGCGGCGGCGGCGGTGGGCTTCACCGGCTCGCAGGCGGCGGGGCGCGCCCTGTACGACGCGGCGGCGGCGCGGCCGCGGCCGATTCCGGTCTTCGCGGAAATGAGTAGCCTGAACCCCGTCTTCCTGCTGCCTGGGGCGCTGGGCGAGCGGGGCGCGGAGATCGCGGCGGGCCTCCTCGCTTCGTTCACGCTGGGCGTCGGCCAGTTCTGTACCAAGCCCGGCCTCGTCTTCGCGGTGCGCGGTGAGGCCACCGAGGCGTTCCTCTCCGCCTTCGCCACCGGGGTACGCGCCGCGCCCTGTGGCACGATGCTCACCCCGGGCATCCGCGCGGCTTTCCTCGCCAACCAGGCGCGCCTACTCGCCGCGGAAGGGGTGGCGGAGTGGGCCGGCGGGGCCGGCAAACCCGCGCCCGAACGGCACGAAGCGCGTCCCGTCGTGGCGCGCACCACCGCCGCGCGCTTCCTTGCCCAACCCGAGTTGGCGGAGGAGGCCTTCGGTCCCTTCACCCTTGTCGTCGAGGCCAGGGATGGCGCTGAACTCGTCGCGTGCGCCGCGGCCCTTTCCGGGCAACTCACCGCCACCCTGCACGGGACCTCCGAGGACCTCGCCGCCGCCACCACCCTCCGGGAGCGGCTCGCGGAACGCGCCGGGCGCATCGTCCTCAACAGCTTCCCCACCGGCGTCGAGGTCTGCCCAGCGATGCACCACGGCGGCCCGTATCCAGCGACCACGGACAGCCGCTTCACGTCCGTCGGCACGGCGGCGATCCTGCGCTTCGCCCGCCCCGTCTGCTACCAGGGCTTCCCCGACGCGCTGCTGCCGCCGGAGCTGCAGGATGCCAACCCGCTGGGGCTGCTGCGGCTGGTCGATGGCCGGCCGACCCGCGACCCCCTCGCCGCGCGAAGGGCGGGCTGAGATGGACCCGCTCCTCGACTCTCCGGACTCCGCCTACGCGGGCCTGCGCACGACGGCGGAGGGCCCCGCCGGGCGTCTGCCGCTGGAACCCAACCAGCTGCGCCAACTCAGCAGTGGCGACCTTTTCGGCCTCACCCAGAACGCGGGGATGGGCTGGAATCCGGCGCTACTCGGTGGCCGCCAGTACCTCATTTTAAGCACTCAGGGCGGTATCCGCGCCTCGGACGGGACGCCCGTCGCGCTTGGTTACCACACCGGGCATTGGGAGGTTGGCCTGCTGATGGAGGAGGCCGCGCGCGCGTTCACCGGGGCAGGCGCCATCCCCTTCGCGGGTTACGTTTCCGACCCCTGCGACGGCCGGACCAACGGCACGGCGGGGATGCTCGACAGCCTCGCCTACCGCAATGACGCGGCCGTGGTGCTGCGCCGACTAATCCGCTCGCTGCCGACGCGGCGCGGCGTCCTCGGCGTCGCCACCTGCGACAAGGGACTTCCGGCCATGATGATGGCGCTGGCCGGCTGCCCTGACCTGCCCGGCATCCTCGTGCCGGGTGGCGTGACCCTCCTGGCGCACGGCGCGGAGGACACGGGCAAGGTCCAGACCCTCGCCACGCGCTTCGCCCGCGGGGAGATCACGCTCGACCACGCCGCCGAGATGGGTTGCCGCGCCTGCGGCTCCCCCGGCGGCGGCTGCCAGTTTATGGGCACCGCCGCGACGAGCCAGGTGGTCGGCGAAGCCCTCGGCTTGACACTCCCGCACGGCGCACTTGCCCCGTCCGGGGCGCCCCTCTGGCGCGACCTCGCCCGGCGCTCCGCCGGAGCGCTGCTCGCGCTCGACCAATCCGGCACGCCGCTGCGGGAGATCCTGACCGGGGACGCGGTGCACAACGCACTTGTGTTGCACGCGGCGTTTGGCGGTTCCACCAACCTGTTGCTGCACCTTCCGGCGATCGCCCACGCGGCGGGCCTCCAACCCCCGACGCTCGAGGACTGGATGCGCGTGAACCGTGCCGTGCCGCGGTTGGTCGACGTGCTCCCCAACGGCCCCCGCGGCTTCGCGACGGTTCAGGTCTACCTAGCCGGGGGCGTGCCCGAGGTGATGCTGCACCTGCGTGCGGCTGGCCTGCTGCGCCTCGGCACCCGCACCGTTTCCGGGCGCACCCTCGGCGAAAACCTCGACTGGTGGGAGCATTCCGAGCGCCGCCGCCGGCTCCGGGAACTACTGCACGCACTGGACGGCTTCGCTCCCGAGGAGGTGATCCTCTCCCCGGAGCGAGCCGCCATCCGGGGAATGACCAGCACCTTGACCCTCCTGCGCGGCAACCTCGCCCCCGAGGGCGCGCTGGTGAAGAGCACCGCCATCAGCCCGGCGCTGATCGGAACGGACGGGATCTACCGCCACGAGGGTTCCGCCCGCGTCTTCACCACCGAATCGGAGGCGATCGCCGCGGTGAAGGCGGGCCAGCTCACGCCGGGCGACGTGCTGGTGCTCGCGGGCATTGGACCGGGCATCGGGATGCCCGAGACCTACCAGATCACCTCCGCCCTAAAATACGTGCGCGGCGGCGAGCGCATCGCGCTGGTCACCGACGGACGCTTCTCCGGCGTTTCGACCGGCGCCTGCATCGGCCACGTGAGCCCTGAAGCTTGGGCGGGCGGCCCGATCGCGGGGGTCCGCGACGGCGACCGAGTCCGCCTCGTGGTGGATACCCGCCGCCTCGAGGGCTCCGTGGATGCGATCGACCTTTCGGCCGCGGAACTAGCTGCTCGCGGGCGCCATCCCTTGCTCCGGCCCGATCCCCGGGTCCCGGCGGACACGCGCCTGTGGTCCGCGCTGCAGCAGGCTTGCGGCGGTGCGTGGGCCGGGTGCATCCACGATGCCGACCGCATCACGAAACTGCTGCAGCTGGGGCTCGCCGCGGAACGAGCCGCGGCGGCGAAGCCCGCCGGTGACTGAGGCGCGGCCGCGCGGCGAGCGCCCGGCGGCTTAGGCCTCGACGCCGAGTTTCTCCAGCAGGCGCTGGAGGTCCTCGTTGCCGCGGTACTCGATGATGATCCGGCCACGGCGAGCGGAGTGCAGCACCGCCACCCGCGCGCCGAGATGCGACGTGAGCTTGCGTTCGATCCCGGCCACGGCCGCAGCGTGCTGCGGCCGCGATCCCCGCTCGGAACGCGGGGATCCGGGGGCGCGCCGGGAAGCTTGGGCCGCTTTCTCCGCGCCCCGGACGCTGAGCCCCCCTTCGAGGATGCGCCGGGCCAGCACCAACCGGGACGCACCGGGCTCGATCCCAAGCAGCACCTTCGCGTGCCCGACCGAGAGCAGCCCCTTGGCGAGATAACCTTGCAGCTCCGCCTCGAGCGATAGCAGGCGCAGAGAGTTCGCGACTGTGGCGCGGCCGCGGCCCACGCGTTCCGCCGCGGTATCCTGCGTGAGGTCGAAGTCGCGGATCAGGCTGGCATAACCTTGGGCCTCCTCGAGGGGATTGAGCCCCTCACGCTGGAGGTTCTCGATCAGACCGATCGCGGCCGAGGAGGCGTCGCTCGCTTCCACCAGCCGAGCGGGGATGACCTTTATCTTGAGGAGCTGGAAGGCGCGCCAGCGACGCTCGCCGGCGATCAGCTGGAAACGTTCCCCTTGCCGCCGCACCACGATCGGCTGGAGCAAGCCCTCGGCCCGGATGCTCTCGGCCAATTCCCGCAGCTGCTCCGGCGCGATTTCGCGCCGCGCCTGATAAGGGCTGGGATCCACGAGCCCGACGGCAATCTCCTGGAATCCGGGCGCGGCGTCCGGCCCGGCCAAGGGAGCCGGGGTCGCCACGGCGAGGTTAGAAGCGGGAACGGGCGTCCCCGCGGGCTGGGCGGGACGAGCCGCCGCGATCAGACCGCCGAGGCCGCGGCCGAGGCGTGATTTGGGGGATGCCGGCATCGGTTTATTTTCCTCCTGGGATAAAAAGGACCTGGCCCGCCTGGATCCGGGAGGGATCCGCGAGCTTATTAGCGTTGATGATGTCCTGCGCGCGCGCGCCGGTCTTGCGGGCGATCACCGCCACGGTATCGCCCTTCTGCACCGTGTAGCTGAGGCCCTCGCGCGGGAAATCCTCCGCGAATCCAGGCGCGGGAGCACGGGCGCCGTTCGTGCGCGCCAGCGACTCCAGCGCGGCGTTTGTCTGCTTTGCGAGCTTATCCATCTGGGTGGCAACTTGCTGCAGGGTCTCGGCCTTGCTGGCGGCAACGGCAGCCCTCGCCTCCCGCGTCGACTCGGCCAAGGAATCCCGCAGCTGCGCGAGCGAAACCTGCGCTCGGCCCGCGGTCGCAAGCTGGCCGCGCAACTCAGCGTTCTCCCGCTCCACTTGCTCGACTCGCAAAGCGAGCTCTCCCAGTCGCTGCGACAGTCCCCTCACATCCTCCCGCAAGTTCGCCACCTCCACTGGGAGATGCTGGGCGTGAAGCGTCCCGGCCAAAACTAGGACGAGGCAACGCAGCGGGAGCATCGGCGAGGGACAATGAGGCGCGCGGGAACGAAAACAAGCGGCTAGTGGGTCGCGTCCGTCGCGGGCGGGCGCGGCGGCACCAGCAGCGCGGGCATCCGATGGGAGACGAACATCGCCCCTAGCGGCAGGGGAAAGCCCCGCAGGAACTCCCCCGCCGGCAACATCCGGCTACCGGGCCGCTGCAGCCGGCGCAGCCGCAGGAGTCCCTGTCCGGTCCACACCAAAAGCCCCGCCACGTCGGTCCCTGCAACGGCGCCCGGGGTCCCAGGCGGGCCCGGCGGGTAGGCGTCCGGTAGGTCCGCCAGTCCGAATTTCAGGACCTCCGGACCGAGCGCGGCGCAGCAACCGGGCCACGGGAAAAGCCCGTTGATGCGCGCCGCGAGTTCCGCGGCGGGCCGGGCGAAGTCCACCGCCCCGTCCTCCTTGGCCAGTTTCCGGCAATGCGTCACCTCGGCCTCGTCTTGCGGGGCGAAGGCAAGTTCACCCCGCGCGAGCGGCGGCAGGCACCGTGCGACGAGAGGCACGCAGGCCGCCGCGAGACGCGCGTCGATCTCAAGGGCGGTGTCCAGCGCGCCGATCGGGACCCGCTCGCGGCCCGCGATAGGGCCCGCGTCGAGCCGACGCACGATCCGCATCAGGGAAACGCCCGTCTCCCGTAGACCCAAAGCGACCGCGGTCTGGATCGGTGAGGCCCCGCGGAGGGCCGGCAAAAGAGAGGTGTGCAGGTTGAGCATCCCGAGCCGGGGCACAGCGAGGAAATCGTCCCGCAGAAGGTGGCCGTAAGCCATGACCAACCCGAGGTCCGGCCGGAGCGCCGCGAATTGCGCGGTGACGTCAGGCTTCAGGCGTTCCGGTTGTAGGACCGGCAGCGCGCGGGCCTCCGCCCAAGCCTTGATCGCGTTCGGTCGCACCTGTTGCCCGCGTCCGGCCGGACGGTCCGGCTGGGTGAAGACGCCGACCACTTCGGCCACGGAGGCTCCATCCCCGGCGAGCCAGTCCAGGAGCGGCCGGGCGATGGGATCAGAGCCGAGGAAGACGAGGCGCAGCGGCGGCATACGGAGGAAGTGACCGCCGCCGGCACGCTGGATCAAAGCAAATCCCTGCCAGAAAGCGTTCTCGCCTGCACATCTTCCCCCCGGCTTGCTCGGGACCGAATGAATTCCCCGGAGCCCACGACCTACGACGCCTACGCGGCCCTGCGGGTGCCCCAGTACCGGGATTACCTGATCGGGAGCTCTCTGGCCCTCTTCGGCCGGCAGGCGGTCCTCGCGGCGGTGACGTGGCAGGTCTACGATTGGACCCGCTCCGCCGCGGCGCTCGGGCTGGTGGGCGCCGTGAACGTGCTGCCCCTGCTGGCCCTCTCGCTGCCCGCCGGTGCGCTGGCGGACCGGCACGACCGGCGCCACCTCATCGCGGCGGGCACGGCGGTGCTCGTGCTCGCCAACGGCCTCCTCGCTCTGCTCTCGGCCGCAGCGGAATCCCTACCGACCTGGGCCCCGCTCGGCTGGGGCAATGCGGCGCTGAGGGCGGTGGCCGGCTGGTTCGAGCTCTCGGGCGACCCCGCCCAGCTGCGTTTCGACCAACCCGCACTGCCCCTCATGTTCCTGCTGCTTCTGGGCCACGCGACCGTGCGGATCCTTGTGTGGCCCGCCCGCGCTAGCATCACCCCGCTGCTGGTGCCCACCCCCGCGCTCGGCAACGCGATCACCTGGAACTCAAGCAGCTTCGAAATTGCCACCATCGCGGGTCCCGCCCTCGGCGGCCTGCTCATCGCGGCAGGCGGCACGACCGCGGTCTACCTCCTCGGGACGGTGACGGAACTCCTCTTTCTCGTCGCGATCGCGCGCGTGCGCTACTTCCACCCGCCGCCCCCGGTGCCGGGGCGTCGCTCGTGGCGAGATATGCTGGCGGGAGCCGAATTTATCTGGAAGCGGAAGGTGATCCTCGGCGCGAGCAGCCTCGACCTGTTCGCGGTGCTGCTGGGCGGCGCCACGGCGCTGCTGCCCGTGTTCGCGGCCCAGATCTTGGAGGTAGGCCCCGTCGGTTTCGGCTGGCTCCGCGCCGCCCCGTCCATCGGCGCAATCGGGATGGCATGCTGGCTGGCGCACCGCCCGCCCCTCGCTCGGCCGGGCCGCGCCCTCCTCTGGTCCGTCGCCGGCTTCGGGTTCGCGACCATCCTCTTCGGCTGGTCGCGTTCACTGTGGCTTTCGCTCCTTGCTCTCGCCCTCACCGGCGCGCTCGACAACGTCAGCGTGGTCGTCCGCCAATCGCTCGTGCAACTGCTTACGCCCGACGCGCTGCGGGGACGCGTAACGGCGGTGAACCAGATCTTCATCGGCTCCTCCAACGAGATCGGAGCGTTGCGCGCGGGCCTGATGTCGGCCGCCGTGGGGCCGGTCGCGGCGGTCGTCTGGGGCGGGTTGGGCACCGTGCTGGTGGCCGCCGCGGTCGCCCGGACGGTCCCCCAGCTCCGGAGCCTGCCGCCGCTGCACACACTCCGGCCCTAAAGCCGGCGAGGCCCAAGAGCTGACCCCGCGTCGGCGCGAACGATCAGTACCGGTAGTGCTCGGGTTTGTAGGGCCCGCCGACCGGCACGCCGAGGTAGCTGGCCTGGTCCTTGGTCAGCTTCGTGAGCTTCGCGCCGATCTTCTCGAGGTGCAGGCGGGCCACTTCCTCGTCGAGGTGCTTCGGCAGCCGGTAGACGCCGACCGCGTACGCATCGCGGTTGCGCCACAGGTCCATCTGCGCGAGCACTTGGTTGGTGAAGCTGTTCGACATCACGAACGACGGGTGGCCGGTGGCGCAGCCGAGGTTCACCAGCCGCCCCTCGGCGAGCAGGTAGATTGAGCGCCCGTTCGGGAACGTGTACTGGTCGTACTGCGGCTTAACGTTGATCCGCTTGGCGTCCGACTGGTTCAGGCGCTCGACCTGGATCTCGTTGTCGAAGTGGCCGATGTTGCAGACGATCGCCTGGTCCTTCATCCGCCGCATATGCTCGAGGGTCAGGATGTCACGGTTGCCCGTGGTCGTGACGTAGATGTCGGCGGTGCCGAGCGTGGACTCCACCGTGTTGACCTCGAAGCCCTCCATCGCGGCCTGCAGGGCGTTGATGGGGTCGATCTCGGTGACGATGACCCGCGCGCCGAAGCCGCGCAGCGAGTGGGCCGAGCCCTTGCCGACGTCGCCGTAGCCGCAGACGCAGGCGACCTTGCCCGCGATCATCACGTCGGTCGCCCGCTTCAGGCCGTCGGCGAGCGACTCCCGGCAACCGTAAAGATTGTCGAACTTCGACTTGGTCACCGAGTCGTTCACGTTGATGGCGGGGACGCGGAGCTTCCCCTTCTCCATCATCTGGTAGAGGCGGTGGACGCCGGTGGTGGTCTCCTCGGAGACGCCGCGCCACTGGGCCGCGATGCTCTTCCAGTAGCCGGGGCGCTCGCGGCTGACCTTGATCAGCAGGTTCTTGATGACCTGCTCCTCGTGGGAGGAGGACGGGGTCTTCACCCAGTCGCTGCCCTCCTCGAGCTCGCAGCCCTTGTGGATCAGGAGCGTGACGTCACCGCCGTCGTCGACGACGAGCTGGGGACCGAGCCCCTGCGGGAACGAGATGGCGCGCAGCGTGAGGTCCCAGTACTCCTCGAGGGTCTCGCCCTTCCAGGCGAACACGGGCGTACCGGCGGCGGCGATGGCGGCCGCGGCGTGGTCCTGGGTCGAGAAGATGTTGCACGAGGCCCAGCGCACGTCGGCGCCCAGCTCCTGCAGCGTCTCGATGAGGACCGCCGTCTGGATCGTCATATGCAGCGAGCCGGTGATGCGCACGCCGGCGAGCGGGCGCTTCGGGCCGAACTTGCGCCGCACCGCCATCAGGCCGGGCATCTCGTGCTCGGCGATCGCGATTCCCTTGCGGCCCCAGGCGGCGAGGGAGAGGTCCTTGACCGCATGGTCAGGAGCCGCGGGGCGGCGTTTCTTGGCGGAGGAGGTGGCCATAAGGAGGAAGGGCGCGGTTCAGCGGAGGGCGGCCTTGAGCGCGGCGGCCTTGGTGGTCGACTCCCAGGGCATCCCGGGCTTGCCGAAGTGGCCGTAATTGGTCGTCTGCCGGTAGATCGGCCGCTTGAGGTTCAGCGCCGCCACGATGTCGGCCGGCTTGAAGCTGAACACCTGCTGCACGGCCGCGGTGATGCGCTCGTCGGTGACGCCGGGCTTGGCGGTGCCGAACGTGTTGACGTGGACCGAGACCGGCTGCGGGTGCCCGATCGCGTAGGCGAACTGGATCTCCGCGTGCTCGGCGAGGCCGGCGGCGACGATCGTCTTGGCGACCCAGCGGCCCATATAGGCGGCCGAACGGTCGACCTTCGAGGGATCCTTGCCCGAGAACGCGCCGCCGCCATGCCGGCCCCAGCCGCCGTAGGTGTCGACGATGATCTTGCGGCCCGTGAGGCCCGAGTCGCCCTGCGGCCCGCCAGTGACGAAGCGGCCCGTCGGATTGATCAGGTATTCGGTGTTCCGCGTCAGCAGCTTCGCGTCGATCACCCTCTTGATGACGTTCTCGATCAGGTATTTTTCGATCGTGGCGTGGCGGACGTCCGCCGTGTGCTGGGTGGAGATGACCACGTTGACCACCTCGACCGGGCGGCCGTCCTCGTAGCGGACGGAAACCTGGGACTTCGCGTCGGGGCGCAGCCACTCGACCGCGCCCGACTTGCGGATCCGGGTGAGCTTCCGCCCGAGGCGGTGCGCGAACATGATCGGGGTCGGCATCAGCTCCGCGGTCTCGTTGCACGCGTAGCCGAACATGATTCCCTGGTCGCCCGCACCCTGCTCGGCGGTCTTCTTGCCCTCCGCCTTGCGGGCGTCGACGCCCTGAGCGATGTCGGCGGACTGCGCCGTGAGGTAATTGTTGATAAACACCGAATCGGCGTGGAACACGTCGTCGTCGTTCACGTACCCGATGTCGCGGATCGCATCGCGGATGACTTGGCCGAGATTGATCGCCTCCTCGATCGGCTTAGTGCGGCCCGTCCGTTTGTCCTGCAGCTTCGGGATCGTAATCTCCCCACCCACCACGACGACGTTGGACTTGACGAACGTCTCGCAGGCCACGC
>Ga0194118_10000894_pt1 | contig 46516 bp, 63 predicted proteins | sample TA2MahsurfametaG_2_FD_148662 | JGI IMG/M metagenome (GOLD analysis project Ga0194118, IMG submission 148662) | Freshwater microbial communities from Lake Tanganyika, Tanzania - TA2015013 Mahale N5 surface | ecosystem: Environmental > Aquatic > Freshwater > Lake | place: Tanzania: Lake...
ATGTTTGTGTTCAAGATGTTCTCTCCAATATTCTTTATAAATATTTATTAAGGTTTACTTATAAGGATAAAAAATTTAAAAATACAAAACATGGTTTTATTTATAAAATTGAATGAAAATTTTACAAGTTTTCTTATATCCATCTCCTTTATCATTATTTAAGTAATATTTAACAGCAGATATTTTATAATCTTCTGTCTTATGTTTAGTCATCTATATTATTTTGAGAAAAATATAAAAATAATTAGGGGTGCGGTTTTAAATCTTCAAGGGTGTAAACAGAACTCCTTATGCCAGTATAACTTGGGGATATTTTAATGAAATATTAGGTAGAAAAAAACTGTCGATTGCATATGAAAGATACTAATTAGTGTCTTTAAATGGTTTAGAAATATATTGTATTTTTAAATTTAAAGAAAAATTATATTTTTATTAATAAATGACAACATATATCCCATCTGATGTTTCTAATCATATTTTGATGTATTATGCTCAAATACGAAATATGAAATGGGTTCCTTTTATAGATATTAAATCTGGAAAACTTATATGGAAAGTAAACAAATATTCGACAAAATATGACAACATTAATAAAATTCTAAAACATAGGAAAGATAATGTACGACATGATATAAGTATTGATATTAATATAATGATAAATGGTGAAATTATCGGCTTCTATAATAAAATAGGTACATGTATATGTGTTAAAATTCAAAAAAAAAATTTTGTGAATCAATATCAAATAATTCCGATAACTCACCTATATATGGAATATAATGATGAAAATAATTTTAAATATTCGATATTTTTTTCAATATTTGGAAGGTCAACATTAATTAGGTTTGATTACAATGTTTATCAAGATAGTAATATTTACAGCACTTTAATTGATATCAGTAAAATTAGTAAAACAAGTTATTCAATCTTTTTGGAAAAATATTAATAAAAAAATTGATTATAATTTAATACTTTTATTATAGAATAAAAAGTATAAAATGGAAGGCGCAATCTTAGCTTTAATAATTGTTTCACCTATAGCTAGTTGTATTGGGTTATATCAATTGTTTAATCATGGACATTTGCCTTGTATTAATACATCGAATATAGATAATCTAAATAGAGTTGCTGTCGAAGAATAAAAAAGTATAAATTATATTCGTCTAGTTTTTTTATTATGGTATTTTTTCTTATGTGTTTTTCTACCTCCATAATAATTATCTTGGCGAATATTGCTATATGAACGCATGCCCGTTGGAACCAGTTCATTTTTTGTAACTTGTGAATAATAAACACCACCTGCTATTAAAGCCGTCATAACAGCACCTACTATAGCCAATCCTAAATAACCAGTATTATTGCTCATATAAATATATAATAGATTTAAAATTCAAATTCATACTCGACCAATGCTTTCATATCTGTTTTCATTTTTCCATACATATTAGAACGAATTTTCCCTAAAATTAATTCCTGTCTAAAATCAGTATTCATCAGTTTGATTGATGTTTTATCACATAAAATCGAAAAACTCTCATCGTCATTAATTCTATCAGCATTCTGTTTTTTATATTCTGAATAAACTTTCAATAATTTCATATGAACACGATTCAAAAACTTAATTAATTTTTCTCTACTTAACTCAGTCCACCCAACGTCTTCATCCTCATAAATATAAAATATGTTTGCCTTTTGAACAAAAGCAAATATTGGGTATTCACTTTCTGATAGATTGTAAATATTTCTTGAAAATATATGATTAAGTGTGTCTGCAAATGAATTTTCAAATAAATATTTTACGTCATCTTGATTGATAATAATTTTTTCAATCAAACTATCAAATTTAACCTCAGGTGTTGTATTTGTATTTAACCAATCAATAACATTAATTTTTTTCTTCTTCTTCACAACCCACTTATTTAGTTCATCAACCTTTTCTTCAAGTTTATTAAATTTTATACCCAACTCCAATAAAATATTATATATTTTTCTTTGACTAGGAATATCATCTTCATTTTCAATAATCAATCCTTTTTTGGTTTTACTTAATAATTCACAAAGAACAACATGTTTATCCAAATTTGTTTTCTTTTTATAACTTTTACCACAATATACGCAACATTGCGCAGGCTGTTTAATCATATTTGGAATATTTGAAGTAGATTTACTCATTTTATATTATAATTTTATGAAAAATTCTTTGTTTTAAATCAATTTTTTAAAAAAATAATATTATAACCTTTTATATATAATGAGTCAACATCAAAATTCACTTACATCAATTGTATATAATGTTCCATATGCAAAACAATTAGGAATTCCACCATTTTATCATAGATGGAGAAGTTGTAATCCTAATTTTCCAAATAGAACTCAAACAAGCGTTGGTGGTTTTACGCCATCTGAACAATATCAAAATTTGAAATTAATTCAAAATACATCTAGAGTTTACGGTTCACTCTATGTAGCAAATTTAGGGCCTCTAACTGCTTATAAAAAACCTATTTCTGACTCAAATCTCGGTTTTTATGGTGTGTGTTGGAATCAAATGAGTGATAGACCTGTTCCAAGTTTTCAACGTGCTTCTATTCCAACTGGTTATGCAACTTCAATGAATAGACGTCATACTTCAGTTACATCAAGCAAACCAGGCTCACAAACACCAGGTGGAAAAGGATGTGATATTAAACATAATTCATATGATAGATATTTAAATAGATTAAAAGGTAAGGGACCAATGAGACGAGGACCTATTCCTCCAAATTTTGGAAAACCAATTCCTTTCAATCCTGCATTTCCAATTTATGGTGCTAAAACAATGAAAACTAATATTATTGATGCTGGTTGTGATTGTCCTATTACAACTCCAGCAGAAAACATTGAACAAAATCTTAAATTATATAACAATCCATTATGGCAACCTTATCCTGTTGGAACTTATGGATTTGATATTGGAAGTTATGTTTATGCTATTCAAACAGGTAATGATTTTTATACTAAAGCTATTGTAACCAATATAACTGATGGAATTTATACCATACAATTTGATAATGGAGTTATTCAAACAGAAAGTAATGTTAACAATTTATTAGTATATTTTCCTTGTAACTGTAATTCACCACAAGACCAATTATCGTTTCATGATGGATTTTATAGTAGTAAAGCCACGAATTATGATATTGATTGCACATTTACAGAAGAAGAATTAATGAATTTAGTAAATTAAAATTACAAAAAAAATAATTATAATATTTACATTAATTATAATATGCCACAGAAAATTCACATGTTCATTTCCAACGGTAATCATCAACCAGAAGTCCAAAGACAAATTCTTAATACTGCCAGTTTAGCTGCTTCTCCATCAATGGCTGCTCCAAAAGCACCTTCAGCACTTAATGCAGGTATGTTAGCCCGCGTTCATAATGTCAGACCTGGTTGCGGTTCTTGCGGAAGACATTAATCGAAATAGTATGCAATTAATCCGACAATCGTACAAGAAAAAAATATAAATACACTTAAATCTATCATAAATAATATATTACTTTAATATTTTTAATATATTATTGTATAATATAATGTTTAGTCTTGCGACAACTTATACAACACCTTATCCATCAAATAGATTGAATAAGGCAACCAATTTTAAAACTATGTTTGATACTACTCTGCTTCCATATAACAAAATGTATAATGGTATAAATTTATGTTATAATGTTAGTAAAGGAACATTCATTTATAAACCACATACTGACGTCGGAATGGTAGGTCGTTCTTCTGCAGGTTATTTAGCTCAAAGAAAACGTATGTAAATAAAACAATTTAAATACAATAATTATTTTTATATAATGTCAGTTGATAGAGTTAAACAAATGGAAACTATTCAAAATGAAGGTCTTGAGCTTTTTAAGAGAAAAAATGCTGATTACGGAGATGCTTTCGCAAATTATGGCACAGTTGGAGTTATTGTTAGAATGGGTGATAAAATTCAGCGACTAGTATCAGTATCGAATAGGGGCGTAAATTTAGTAAATAATGAGAGCTTAAGAGATACATTAATTGATCTTCATAATTACGCAGCAATGGCTATAATGTTAATGGATGAAAATAAAAACAATGAAAATGGAGAGAAAAAACAAATTTAGGTTGAACCAACTTCTCCAACAGTTTTTTGAATTTGCTTCATAAGTGATGATTCTTTAAAAAATAACTCCCATTTTGCAGTTATAATAAGAACAAAACCAAATAAATATAGTAATAAACTTGTTTCATAATCAATTAATGCAGCTCTATTTCTTCTTGGATTAAATAGATATATAAGCAATAATGCCATTGTAGCAATGAAAATAAACTCAAATCTCTCCTTCCAATATAATACTTTTTTATCTAAATCAGATTTCTCATCACCTTTTGCCTTTAAATAAATATGTGTTAAAGCCATTAATATAAATCCAACTTTAATTAGAAAAATAAATGTAATATACATATCGTATTTAGTCATATATATTATTAATACATTTTTTTTATAATAATAAATTCTTTTTATTATTATTATGAGTAACTCAAATACATTTAACGGAAACTTTCAACAAACACCATTAAATGATGCATATCAATTTAGTACATTTAGTCCTTATATAATGAATGGTGGATTAAATAGTAGATTCTCTCCAAATTGTATATTTTGTTCTTCAAATAATACTATGAATTTAGCAAATGATGGTTCATTTAAACAATGTAATAGCTGTCGTAAACAATTTAAGGCACAATTATCAAGCAATCAAGTAAATCAACAATTCGCATATTTTCCACCTTATAAAAATTAATTATTTATATTTGATAATTATATAAATGGCTTGTGCTGTTAGTTGTATGATTTCAGCTATTTTTATTATAGGTATGATTTATTTTTATAACTTATCTGATAAAAGTGAAATAGTAAAACATTATAAATCTTCCTTATCAAGTGATTTGCAAAAACGTTATGAAAAAATAACAAAGGAGAGAACAACAATATCATATCAAGGATACGCTTTAGGTGTTATTCTTTCTCTCGGAATAATATTTTATAATCTTAAAATAAAACATTCTAGAATGAATTCCACAGCTTTAGTATGCACAGTTATAGCTACTGCATTCGTTACTAACTATTTCTATTACATGTTGTCTCCTAAATCAGATTGGATGTTGAATCATATGAGTAATCAACAAGAAGTTAAGTCTTGGCTTTTAATGTATAGAGAGATGCAATATAACTATCATATGGGATTAGTATTAGGTATAATTGGTGTTGGTGTTCTTGCATTTGCTTTTAGATGTTAATCAGGTTTGGAATAAAATACTATCTAGTAGACCAATAAGACATTTCGGCCATTTCATAATATTTTGCGCATTGTTTTTTAGATATTATCCATTCATTATTATTTATCTCAACAACTTTATTATTATTTTCATAATTTTTATAACTAAAATCACGACAAAGAGAAAATAATTGTTTAAATAATTCTTGTTCTGAATTTGGTAAGAGTTCAAAACCTCTAGGTGTCGGTGGCATATAATAATATATTGTTAATCTTTAAATAATATATTTATAATTTAAAAAAATGAAATGAAAATAATATAAAGTAATCAATGTACATTTATATTATAAGATGACTTTCGGAAGAATTATTGATGGAGTTAAATATATGCATTTGATGAATGATAATGATTTCAAGAATAAATCGTTATATGATAATGTATATTTTACATTAAGAGATATATTCGCAAATGCTAAATCAGTTGATACTATTATGAAGGCAAACGATTTTAATGGTCGGTTAACAAACAATATTTATTTTGAAGATAGGACCGAAAGATTCCAATATTCAAATGAATTGCATCAAAAGTATTTTGTAGAACATCTACAAAGATGGTTAAAAAAAATTAGAATTTGTTATTTTGAATTTATTGAGCCTGAAGAGGGTGAAGAAATTGATATGAAAGAATATATGAAATTTGATGATTGGTGGGTGCAATTTGAGGAACTTAGAAATTTAATCGATTTGCAATATGAAAAATGTTGTATGTGGGAAGAAGAAGATGTTGGAAGAGATTGTGATAGACTAGAAGAATTAGCATATGAAGATGAATGTTATGCTAGAGGCGAAGATCCAATTTTAGGAGATGAATTAGAAGGGAAAAAACCATTTGATAGACATAAATTTGATAATAAAAAATAAATTAGAACAATCTATAAGGGTTAAATCCATACACAGACTCAACCCCAAGATGAATTAATCCATGAATACCGAATGCGATTGTGATTAAAGAAAATAAAGTAATTTTACGATAAAAATCTAAATTAATAATTTTTTTATAATTTGTTACGAATAAAACTAAAATAAATAAAATCAATAATCCAGTTACAAACAAAGAATTTAAAGAAGGCGCAACTAAAATATTAGCTAACATTATATATTATTGAAATATTATATTTGAAAACTACTTAAATAGAAATTGAGAAGCATATTTAGCCCCATTGGTTGGTGGAGGGGCTTAGGTAGGAAAAGGGAAGTTTTGTATTATATTTTTTCTTAATTTTAGCTAACAATTAATTTTTTTTCTTTAGGTATATTAGGGTGCCAAATTTATAATTAAAATTTTGGTGTCTTAAATGTTGACGACTTGTCCGAGCGGTTAAGGAGACACGGTGCTAACGTGTTGTGAGAAATCACTCGTAGGTTCGAATCCTACAGTCGTCGTTTAATGCCCTACTTCCGCACAGCTTAAGCCTCAATTGGATAGAGCATCTGCCTTCTAGGAGTAAACACGAAGTAAGCCGGAGATTGTGGGTTCGAGTCCCAGGTGGGGAGTGCTTTTGTTATCTTACAGCAAATAATGTTTATTTCAGTGGTCGAATACCTATTTTTATAAGTAGGAGCCGTTGGTTCGATTCCAACAACATATAAATAGATAACAGCAAAATAGTTTTCAGACAGCAACAGAAGGTCGTAGGTTCGACTCCTGTATCGGTCGCGTGTGGGGGCTTAGCTCAGCGGTAGAGTAATGGATTCCAAACCCATTGGTCGTAGGTTCAAATCCTGCAGTCCTCATTTATTTTATTTAATTCAATCGAATCGAATCAAATAAAATTATATTTCATAATCTTTTTTGCAAACATCATAATCAACAAATGGGTCTGATTTATCTGAACCTGATATACTACCTTTTTCCTCGTCTGAATGTATCTTTAAATTTATATTTTCTTCATCGTTTCCAATTCCTAACAATTTAACAATTGTTTTTGGTTTTTTTAATTTTATTATTTTTTCATCTTTTTCGTAATTAATTTTATCATATTCGCCTCTCTCTAGTTTATCATATACTTCCATCTTATTATAAATTTCTTGTGTAATTCCAATATTTTCTTTTAATAATAAATTAGCCTTCTTAAGACCTTTAATAGTTTTTTCTCTTCTCTTTAATTCATCTTGACGTTTCGTTTTTAATACTTTTTTTGTCTGTATTAAATCATTAACCAGCTGATCTACATCACTATTTTCATATTTGACGACAGGTTCTTCTTCCTTATCTCTATAAGGATTCATAATATCCTCTATAAATCGATTTAATTGTCTTGGATCGATAATATTTTCTTTTACACCAAGACCACATAAAAACCATCTTCTAAATCTCATGCTCTTATATTTTTCAGCATTTTCCATCTCTTTCATAAACATTTCATCTATAACTGAAAATGCCGATTTTAAAATAACAATATTATTTTCATTTCTATTTTTTTCTTTTTGACATTCTGTTATTCTCATCTCAATTTCTTTTATTATTTTATTATCTTTACCTGCTTCTCTTTTTGCCTTTAAAACCTCGATTAAATAATTTTTTTCATTTTTTAAGTCTTTAATTGCGTTTATTTTTTTCTTTGTTATATCGTCTATTTTTTTTATTATTAAAAATACATTTGTATTAAACATGATTGGATATAGTGTTCTTATTTTTTTAGGCACTATAAATTGATTAGTTTCTTTTATCTCTTCAATCTTCTTTTTAACTTCATCTAGTTCTTTTTTAATTACATCTGCACTAGAATCAAAAAGTAATGTTTGACCAGATAAAAATTCGATTTTTGTTTGTAATTTATCATATTGATGTGCTGTTATTTTATGAGCTTCTGATGCTGCATCTAATTTCAAATAATTTACAACTGCTAATAAAAATGCTATAATACCATTCACACCTGCTATTAAATATGCTCCCCAAAAAAAATCCTTGACTATTGATGATAATACTGTTGCCGCTGTAGAGAGAAAAATTGCAGGCATCATTAGTTTATTTAATTTATTTTCACAATATGACTTTGATTCCATATAAATTAGTTTTTGACCTCTTAAATATGTACCAATTATATCTAATGAACTGGAAAAACTAGTTTTAGTATCAAAATAATTAGCTCCTATTTCATTTTGTATTTCTTTATATGTGAATTTTTTATATCTTTTTTTAATTTTATTACCTGATACATCTACTAAATTACCAGATGGGTCAATAGATGATATATCGTCATCTGGTGGTGGAGTTACCATTGTAAAACTTACTGGAATATTTCTATTTTCAACACTATAATTGTATGCTACACCACTAATTGCTGCTACTTTTGGAACCTCTCTACGATTAACTAGTAAAGCACGATGGCTCTCTACTGCTTTAGTATTTATTGCATCGTCTACTTGTGTTATTTCTGTTATTGGAAAATCTTTTGGTATTAAAAAACGAATAAATTCCTCTGAAACAAATGTTTCATATTCACCATCATCATATTCAATACTGTATTCATTATTATGAGCTCTAGAAATTCTACCAGGATACCATCTACTTCTTCTCCCAAATCTAGCTTCAACCTTGTCGCCTACTTTGTAAATATTATTTGAATAATCTTCTGTGTAGTTAGAATCAAGTAATCGAACATTACTTTCTAAAACTACTCTTTCGTACATACCATTATCATAATCAATTCTATAATACTTTCTTTTATAATCAATATTTATAATTATTCCTGGAAACCATTTACCATTTCCTTTATAATTTGCCTCAACTCTGTCTCCAATTTTAAAAGCAAGTGTTTTTTCTTCAATTAAACGAATATTTTCATGTAAAACATCTTTTTCAATGTCTCCATCATCATATTCAATAATATATTTTCCAGAAATACGTCCCTTCTCAATAATTATTCCTGGAAACCATTTTCCTTTTCCTTTATATTTTGCCTCAACTTTATCTCCAATTTTAAAGGTAAAAGATTTTTCTTCTATTAAACGAATATTTTCAGATGAAACATATCTGCAACTATCTCCATCATGATACTCAACGTAATATTCTCCCTCAGGTGTTATATCTACAATAATTCCTGGCTGCCATTTATGCATTGCTTCTTTAAATCGTCCTTCAACTTTATCACCAATTTTAAAAATATGTTGTTTCTCTCTAATATCATTATCTAAAAATATAACTTTTTTATTGTCTAATATTTCGTCTTTAATATTGCTGGAAATGTTTTGGTCATCATATAAATCTTTTATTGATTCATCTACTTCCATATAATTTTAGAACATAAATTAAATAAAATCTATACTTATTTTATTATGGCTAAAACTCGTAAAAATGGACGTGGTTCTAGAACTCGTGGTTGGAAAAATGAGAAACCAGGCTATCATCAAAGAACTGCTATGTTGAAACGTTGTGGTAAAAAGTGTTTTTTAGGACCAGGAAAAAGTTATCCAATTTGCACTAAAAATACTTGTAAAGTTAATTCTAAAGGTCTTTACTCTGCATTTATAAGATCAAGACAATTCCATAAAAGAAATATCTCTCGTAAAGCTAACAAAATGCTTATTGATATGGGATATAAAAAATAAAATTGAATTATATTTAAAATATAAATATAATTTAACTAATATCAAAATGACTTCAAATGCTTATCAATTATGCGATGAATGGGGATGGTTTATAGATATTGAACATAATGATAATTGTAAAAATATTTCACTACAACCATGTAATTATAGAAAAAAAATATATCATCATTTAAATAAATTGCAAATAATCGAAGAAGATGAATATGAATATTATCAGAAAAACTATAAAGATTCTTCTGAAGAAAATTTTAAAGAACCATATAAGAAATCTGGAGGGAATATTACATTAGTTAAATTAGGTTCGACAACATTAATTACTGCCTTATTAACTTATGTAATATTCTTTGTTTTATAAATGATCTATGTGCCCAGATTATTATTTTGAGTAGAAGGGTTAAATACAATATAATTTTCAAAATTATTAATACCACAAACAGTATTACCAAAAAGATTACCACTCAAATCAATATTATATGTTAAATATGGAGTTACAGTTGTTGAAATAGGGGTTGGATAAACATTTCCAGATAAATCAGCAATGACAAGAACATTTCCACTTAAATCTAACTGAGTATATAAATTAGAATATAATTGGTCTGGTTCAAATGTATTTTTGCAAGGGTAAAATGCTAAGTTATTGGCTCTCTTTAAATTCATCAAATTACTTTGTGAATATACATTTTTATTTGGATGACAAATATTAGGACTACAAAAGGAGTATTTAGTTTTTTTATTTCGTATATATTCACTTGCATCTAATGGTTCTTTAACTTGAGCAAAGGTTGGTTTGGCAGGATATTTAGCAAATGGTCTTGACATATATTTAATAAAGATAAAAATTTGATTTAAATATTAGTACTAATACAGATAACATAATCTAAATGGAATTTACAATACCAAGAATGCGTAATCCTTTTAAATTAATGTTTAGGTCTAGAGAGAAAAATATGGAATTACTTGCAGATAAAATAACTAGAAATTATATGGAAGATGGTTGTGATATTAAATGGGAAGATACTGTTGAGTTTACTTTCCCAATAACTGGCGGTCGTGTCATAAAAGTTTATGATGCAGATACTATTACCATTGCGTCTAAGTTGCCTTATGATGATTCTCCTATGTATAGATTATCTGTGCGTTTAAATGGTATTGATACACCTGAAATTAAGGGAAAAGGCGTTTCAGACGAAGAAAAAGAGGCTGCAAAAGTAGCTCGTGATTTTGTCTCAAATTTAGTATTCAATAAATTTGTTCGATTAGAAAATATTCAGAGTGAAAAATATGGCCGCATTTTGGCTGACGTATTTGTTGGCGATATTCATATAAACGAGTTTCTAATTAAAGAGCGTTATGCTGTCAAATATGATGGTGGAACAAAGAAAAAACCGGTGTCATGGATAAAATATAGAGTGACAGGAGAACTATTATAATTCAGTTACATAATGAATAATTTTATGAGCATTTTCATATTGTTTATTTGTTTCGCGTATATTGTCAACTATTTTTTTATCTAATTTATTCTTTTTCCATAATTTATATTTTTCAATATTTGCTTTATCAGTTCCAAAAAGGTCTGTAATTGAATTTATATCAGAACATTTTATAAATTGTTTATTATTACATTCGTCATAAATATAAATATTATCTGATTCATTATTTAGTTTAGACTTTTGATTTTGATTTCCCATTATAAATATTATACATTACTTATAATTCATAATATTTATATCATTTTTTTTATATATCGTAAACGGTAATAAGTGTCAAACAAAAACTGAAATCCATATTATTTAAGTCAACTATGCGTCCATATTCATCGAGCAACTGGACATTCATAGTCTGCAAATTAATTGGACCAAAATACTCTCGAGGAGTTGTTATCACACTTAAATTGTTCTGTTCTAGCACATTAAAATTATTAGCCTGGAGAGAAATACGAGCTAAAATATTTTTATTTAAAATAGATGAATTAAATGCACTAATAAAGTTATTATTTACATTATTATTATAATCATCGACGACCAAATATAAATATCGAGGTCCAGTTAAATCAACCACACCTTCAGATACATAATTGAGATTACCTGTATAAATGCCATTTCTGAACCCTAATGTCCATCCAAATTTCAACGGTAATGGTGTATTACGGTCTTCTAATCCATTACGGTCCGCTTGAAAATTTAATTCAATATAGGCTACAGTATTATAACCAGAAACATCTGGATTTGGTCCTACCATTGTTTGACCACTTCCAATCTGTGTTCCTGTTAAATTAATGATAAATGCCACATAACTAAAAGGTGCGCCTGCTAATCCTAGTTGAGTATTAATTATATCCATAATAGTAGTTTGTGTATAATTACCATTTGGAATACTAATTACTGTAGATGATATAGTTCCATCATTTAAGGCTACTGTAATAGTAAAAAAATTGTTTCCATATTGTTTAGATACAGCATAATATGTAGTGGGTAATTCAATGGCGTTTAATTGCATTTGTAATACATTATCAATATTTAAAGGTAAATTGATGTTAAAATTACTTGAAGCAGATGAATAATAATTATCTCTAAATCTTGAATCAATGTTTAAATTTTTTCTGATTGTTCTTTTTTTAATAGGATTGATTACACCGGGAAAAAATTCACTTGGAAAAGATGAAAGATATGGCTTTTCTGGTCTGACTTGAACCATATGCTCACCAGGGTCTTCTAATTTTGAGGTTTTTAGTTCATAACTAGTATTATAAAAATCTTCTATTTTTTGTTGAAGAGGTTTTTGAGATTTATCATCATTTAAAATAATATTTTTAGCTTTTGTTAAGAAATTTATAGTTTGAACTTTAGTATCTTTATTAATCTGAGCAGTTTTGAATATATTTTCTCTCAATTTGGCTTCTTTTATTTCAACAATTCCTCTGTCAAAATCAGGAGGAAGTTCAAACATTTCGATTAATTCACCTCTTGTATAATTTTCAATATTTAAATCAAAGTTCATATATATTATACAGTAAATTTTATTTAAGATATTTGTTAAATAATTTAATTATTTAATAAATATATAAAATGTCTTATGCAAAACCTTTATATTTTATAAATAAGCAAACACAGAATAACAATCAAACAAATAATATTTTTGATGAAGCTAATCAATATATTTTAGATGCATTTGGTAAAATAAGAGTTACAACGCCGACTACTCTATTAGATATTCGTTTTCCTGGACAAAATGACGGTTCTGCTAATTTTTTAACAAATAATTTACAGATAGACAGTTTTTTTAATGGTAGTTATTCAGGTGTTTATAATAATTCAAAATTACTTATTGAGGCATTAGGAGCTGGGTATTATATAAGTCAAAGTAGAATATTTTGCACATATCAACCAGGTAAATCTCTTTTAGTTATGGAAAGTGGTATATTATATCCAGGGAATGATGCATATACTACAAGAATAGGATATTTTAATAATATATATCCTGTAGTATCAAATGATTTAAGTGTAAGAAATGGATTATATTTTCAACATAGTCAGGGTATATATTCAGTAAATATTACAAATTATACTACAGGGACACCAACAACAAACTCTATAATTCAATCTGATTGGAATATTGATAAGATGGATGGAACAGGGATATCTGGATTAAATCTTAATTTTAGTAAAACTCAATTATTTGTAATTGACATGGAGTGGTTAGGAGTAGGAAAAATACGTTTTGGGTTTTATGCATATGGTAAAATTCAATATTGTCACCAAGTAAATAATATTAATATTTTAACATCTCCATATACATCATCTATCAATTTGCCAATTTGTTATTCAATACATAATACACAATCCACAGATGTATCTGCTAATAATTTTACTCAAATTTGCTCAACTGTTATTAGTGAAGGCGGTTATACACCATTAGGCAAGCCTTTTTCTATTTCAAATCAAAATGTTCCAGTAGCTATTTCAAATACAGAATTACCGTTGCTATTTTTGAGGGGGGGTGGTGGAAATTATTATCATCAGAATATAATTCCGACATCATTAACTGCTATATCATCGTCAACAAATGACTTTATATTATATCGTTTAAGGTTATACTTAGCGGGCGATTCTCCTGTAACTGGTGGTTCGATTACATGGAAGCCAGTAAACGTAAATGGATATAGCGTATGTGAATATTCAGCTACGCTGGACCCGTCGTCAGGATACACAGGAACATTTCAAACATCATCTTCAATAATTATAGATGAAAATTATTTTTATGGAAGAGGAACAAATTCGTTTAATCCTTTGGGTGATATTTTTTCAAATCAAGTTCTTCAGATAACATCAAATATAGAAAATATATCAGATATTTTAGTTCTTACATGTGTTAAAATTGGTAGTTCAAGTTCGTCATCTTTATATGGTGTCTTACAATGGCAAGAAATTTACTAATAAAATTGATATAAAAAAGTGTATTAAAAATAAGGATATAAATTAATATATGGAGCTTTCAAAGGAACAGCAGATTGCGTTTGATAAATATGTTCGAGGTAATAACATATTTATTACAGGTCCTGGTGGTGCTGGTAAATCTGAATTGATTAGGATGATTTATAGGCACGCAAACGCTAAATTTAAAGATATTTATGTAACAGCATTAACAGGTTGTGCATCAATTCTATTAAATTGTAAAGCAAAAACCTTGCATTCCTGGGCAGGAATTGGTCTAGGAAATGGAACAACTGAGCAATTAATTATGAAGATAAAGAAGAACAAATTTCAGAAAGCAATTTGGAAAGAAACCGATATTTTGGTTGTGGATGAAGTGAGTATGCTTTCATTAAAATTATTCAATATGTTAAATGATATAGGAAAAGCCATTAGAGGAAATCCAAAACCTTTTGGCGGAATCCAGGTAATCTTTTCGGGTGATTTTTATCAACTGCCTCCAGTGGGAGACAAGGATGAACCAGATACGCAACGATTTTGCTTCGAAAGCGATGAGTGGAATTCAGTCTTTCACCGTGACTGCCAAATAGAGTTAAAAAAGATTTTCAGACAGACAGACGAGATTTATTCGACAATTTTAAATCAAATTAGGGAGGGAAGAATTAAGAAAAGGTCGAATGAATTGCTCCTAGAATATGTAGGGCGAGAAATGGATGAAAAATTGGTAGTCGAGCCGACGAAATTATTCCCTACAAAGAACAAGGTAGAACAAATCAATATTTCAAAAATGTCGTCACTACATGGTGAAGAAAGAGAGTATAAAATTAAGTATATAAAAGACCTGGAAATGACGAAAGGAGAAAAAGAATTGAGACGACAATTCACAGACCAAGATATTCAAATAGAATTGGATTTCTTAGCAGGAAATTTGATGTGTGAAAAAGAGATAAAAATGAAAATAGGTGCGCAAGTGATGTGTATTATTAATATTAAGTCAGAATTAGGTGATATTTTGATTTGCAATGGAAGTCAGGGTATTATTACTGAATTCTGTCCAGTTACTGGCTGTCCAAAAGTGAAATATAATAATGGGGTGGAGATGGTAATGACTCGTCATGTTTGGTTAAGTGAAAAAATTCCTGGCATTGGTGTTTCTCAAGTTCCTTTGATTTTGTCGTGGGCATTAACCATTCACAAATCGCAAGGTGCGACCTTAGATGCTGCGGAAATTGATGTTGGAAGTGGTATCTTTGAATGTGGTCAAACTTACGTGGCTCTATCTCGTGTTAAGAGCTTAAATGGTTTATATTTGACTTCATTTGATGCAAGACGCATTCGTATTAATAAAAAAGTAAAGGAATATTATGAATCATTGCGATTATATCATGAGTCAAAAGAAACAAACCAAGAAATATATGTTCCATTGGTTATTGCTGATGAAGTCCAGAATGCAATTCCAGTTCCGACATCTTCTGAAAACAGATTTGTCGAATATCAATACGTAGAGGCTCAGGCTGAATTGGCTGAAGAAAACTATGATGAACCGAAATCAAAAGTAAAACAAATACGTTTTATTTAATTACATAACTCACATCGAAAATTATTATTGTAAAAAGTATTTATACATTTTTCATTATTATGAGGACAATTCAATTCTAAAATAGTAATATTATTAGCATTATTTAACCAATCGTCTTCATCATCAAATTCTGGCATTCCTTCATATACAATGCTACTATCATTATGTTTCCATTTTTTTATAAAATGACTATTAAATACATAAGACATTAATCCCCCTACATAATGAACACATCCAATATCAAATAATATTTTACAATGATTACAGTATCTATATTTATATCTTATATCATATTTATATTGTTCGTTGAATAAAAATTCATATTTAGTAATGCAGTTAATTCTTGACATATTTAAAAAATCATACAATCCACAACAAGGGCAAGAGACAGAACTATTACTAAATATATAAATATGTGGTGAGGAACAAAAATACCCATTTTTATTACACCAAGTACAATTCTTCATTTTTGATACGTTTGTAATATTTTTCATAAATTTAAAATTGAAATCTTTTTAATATAATTTAAATAAGAGTTAAATATATTTTAAGCATAATAAGTAAAATGTACGGTTGTTCAAATGCTGTGTTGGTTTATGGTTTCAATATGGGAGACCAAGATTACATCATTGATTATGATTACTTAGAAAGTATATTTCCCGGTATTTCTCAATATGCAGGTGATGTTATTAGAAATTGTTTGGTGGAAGCTATTTATGGCATTTCTTGTGCTTTAGATAATAAAACTGGTCAAGCAATTATTAGCGATGAAGAGAAAGATAAAGTAAAAAAATTATATGATAAATATGTTGAATATATAAAAATAAATTTTAATTTAACTTTCGTAGAGCGTATTAAAAATATTAGATTAGGGTTTCATTTGGCGGTTTCAGGAGATTATGAAACGGTTCAAGAAGCTCTTATTCTAGATGATGATTGGGTTGAAGAAGAGGAGGAAGATGAAGAAGAAGAAGAAGAAGATGATGAGGAAGACGAAATTGGATGCTATGGATATGGAGGCTGCAATGCGTGCTGATGCTGAAAACTCTCGTAAACTGAGATATATGATAGAAGAACCTAATACAAGTATTGATATTAATGAAAATGACAATGTTAAAGCAATATTAAAAATGTTCAGTAGATGTTAAATACATTATTCTCTCAATATAATAGTTTTGAGGGTTTCTAGAGCAAGTTGATTAATTCTAATTTTTTTTAATGTGTTGAAAATTTTATCATATGATTCTTTATCTAATTCGCAGGTTTGAATATATTGTCCACAATATGACTCTATAATTGGGTCAAGAATTTCATAAATCTCTCTAATTTCTTTATCAAATCTGCCAATTTTCTTAAGATTGAATAAGAAATCCTTAAATATTTCAGTTCTTCTCTTGGTCTCTGCAGTATATTCTTTTAATAACTGCTCTTCATATTGTCGATTAATATCGCGTTGTTGATTCATTTCCTGCATACTCAAATACATAGCTTCGTCCATTTGTTTTTGAAATTCACTTCTATCGTCTTCCATAAGTTGTTCAGAAACAACCGCATCTGGTGGTCTAATATTATCTTCGGAATTATCCATTTTCAAGTTATACATTAATTTTATTGTGTTTCTTTAAATCAATTTTTTAAATATATAAGTTAAATACTTAAAGACATCAAATAACAAATTGCGATTTTATTTTAAGTTTTAAAATAAAATTGAGATTAAAAATGCTAATAAAAATAAAATCATAACAGTATAGATACACACCATAACAAAAATGGAATTAATGAATGTTAGCAATACAGATTTTATTCAATCATCAGGAAATTTATCTTACAATATGTGCAATATTATTTGTGATATGGTTGATGACAGTAGAGCAGATGTTAATATTTGCGATTCATTTCAGAATACCTCGAGAGATTGCAAGAATAGAGAGGTTGTTGATGAGAAAAATAATGATATTAATGTAAATATTTATAGGTATAAATTCACAAACGATTTTACTAATGAGCTATATAAATTTTCAAAGGTTCATCAATACGATCATCGCAAGGATTTTAAAGAAGCTTGGGAAACATGGACTGAAGATAATGCGGATTTAGTTGATGACGAAGTAAGACGACTAACCAATTTAGGATACGACGGAGATATTTTAGACAAAATGTTTAAGAGTGCAAGATATTATTTCAGAAAAAAGAGCACTGAAAAAAAGGAACCAGCAAAACGTCGAATTTATGTAGGTTCGCAGAAGGATTTATTAGAAGCAATGGATGACCATATTAAGTCTAACATTTCTACAGGTGAATTCAAGCCATCGGAAGGTTTCGATGAATTCTGCAAGCAAAATGTCGATATTCTTAAAGACCAAGTGAATCAGCTAATTCGTTCAGGAATTACTGAGTCAAATGAAATCAAATCAAAGATTAAGAAGACATATAAAAATAGATATTTCTTGATTATTAGTAAGTAAATAATAGGTTTCATAAAAATTTATAAATTTATTTTTTCTTTTAAAATTGAGTTCTTTAAATAGTATTTTAATAATTATAATCAAACAATTTAAAGAAAAAATATGGGGTGCGATTATTATATTCAAAAAGAACTTGTCATTGAATATCATGACAAAAATGGCAGAATTTGCACTCTCTACACAGATAGAATTATTAAAAAGGGTTATGTTTTCAATTATAAAGACCAAGATTCAGATGATGATGAAAATACTGCCAACCAGAAATATAGAGCCGAAATAGAGAGAAAAATTAAAGATAATACATATAATAAAATGTTATTTGAAAATAATGAATGGATTAAAGAGTCATATAAATTAAAATATGAGACTCAACTTATAAAAACTTATAAAGAAATTGCAAAATATTTAAAAATTTACAAAAAAACTTCAGCATGGGAGAGAATGTAATAAATTCGTTTTAAAAACTAATAAAGATTATATAATAATAAATAAAATGGACACAAATATTAATATACTAACTATAAATAAATACTTCTCTCAAAATAAACAACAACAAACCTCTAATATTCGTACAAAAATTGTAAATCATTCTCATTTTTCAATTAATGAAGCTAATATTTGTCATAAAATCTCAAAAATCCCATATTATTCCAATTTTTTTTTAATTTTAGATGATCATGAAGCGCTAAATATATCAACATTAGATGAAGATATTATTGAAAAACTTAAAAATATTGGAGATATAAAATATTATCTATTTAAATATTCTGATAAGAATTCGACTGATTTTATCGATTTTCTTTATAATTCCACATCTATTAAAAAGCTTATTTTTGATATTATTAATGCATTTCAACATTTATTATATGGACTTCATTTATTAAATGAAAATAATGTGTGTTTTTTTGATATTTCACCTAAAAATATACTCTTTCTTCAAAACTATAGAGAGAAACCTGTATTAAGTAATTTTAAGTTCAGCTTGCAAATTAATAAGCTAGAATATACTTATTTTTCACATATTTTAAATAAAATTCATGATTTTACATACCACCCCTTCGAAATTCATATTCTTTTTTACTTCGTAAAGCATCATATGGTAACCATTTCGCATGGATTTATTGAAGAATTTTGTGAAGAATTTGTGGAAAACTTACATATTTTACGGTTATTTTCTGAAAATTATAAAAAAACATATAAGGAAAACTGCATTGAAACGATGCGAAAATACATAAATCTATCTAGAAAACAAATTATAGATGACATATTCGAGAGAAATAATAAATGGGATGTATATGGTATTAGCATGATATTTTTACAACTTTTCGGCTGTATTTCTCGTGTTTTCTCTCTAAAAGGAACTTTTATAAGTAAAATTACTCTGGAACTTTCAAAAAATCTTCATCCTGATTCAGAAAAAAGAATGTCTTTGGAAGAAACTCTCAATATTTTCAATAAGTATTTAAATGAAGAAACCGATTGGAAATTTGTAAATAGTCTTGATAATTCTAAATTAACCCTGTTATTTGATGAATTTGAGAAATAATATATAAAATATTAATTTAATTTTATATATTTAACGTCTGTGGCGTCTGCTATGGTGTCTGCGAGTTCTTCTTCCACCAGTCATAGATGCAGAAGCTGATGCTTTTCTACCTCTTCCTCTACCTCTACTTCTTTTGGCGGTTTTATGCTTCTTAACTCCAGATGCAGAACCCATTTCACTCTTACGTTTACTGGCATCAACTAAAGCTTGTTTGAATTCATAACTAGAATCCTTAGCTTTACCTTCCTCGTAAATTTTCTTTACAAACATATTCCAAGCACTTGGCATTTATATAATATATGGATATTTTATTCTTTCTAAATTAATGAATCATTAAAAAATTAAAACGCATTTTTCTTTAAATTTCTTTTTAAAATAAAATTGAAAATAATTTAAAGAAAAATAAATATGATATATACATTAAGCTAAAATGGTGAAAAACAGTACTGGCGGTAATAAATCAAAGGGGTTTGCTCGCAAGAATTTAGTTAAAAGAGACACTGCATTGAGAGTGGCTCGTGAAGAAGCTGAAATTTATGCTCAAGCCGTAAAGGTTATGGGCGGAAGTATTGCCAGTGCAATTGATATCGATGGCAATCCACTACGAGCACATATTCGCGGAAAATTTAGAGGAAGAGGTAAGCGTGATAATTTTATTGGACCTGGAACTTGGCTACTTGTTGGTCTTCATGATTGGCAATCTGATAAGATTAAGCCAGGAGATTTAAAAGATTGTGATATACTCGAAGTATATAATGAGACTGATAAAAATCGATTAAAAAATTCTGTTACTTCTGTCAATTGGAGTAGATTTATTACAAATGATACCAAAACTTTAGGAGCAGGTGCTGAAACAGCTGAAGAGTGTGGAATTGAATTTGCTGATGAAGCAACACAAGAATATGAACAGCTTATCGCTTCTCAAGCTACTGCAGGTGCTATTAATAATATTATTACTGATGACGGAGAAGAAGTTGATGTAGATGATATTTAAAAAATACAAGATTATAAAAAATTTATTAAATTTATTTAAATTTTAATTTTTTTTTATTCCATAAATATGCAAATAAACAGATAATGAAGCTAATACTATAAATCCGATATGATTGTTATTGTTATTTGGTGGGGGTAATGAACTATAATTTCTCTTTAAAATAAGATTATGAGTATTTTTCTTATTTTTTACAGTATAAAATTTTTTATTATTTACAAATTTCTCTCTATTAAGCTTAGAATTTTGTAAGATATTTCTGATAAAATATTGGACTCTATTCGAAGACATGGTTGTAATTGGACTCTATTCGAAGACATGGTTGTAAATGCTAAGTATGAATTATAATTAAGCGATAAAAAGCATTCAATTTTATTTATAATGACTGATAATGCGACCTCCTATATTTAATATATAACGGAAAAATTTTACGATCATTAGTTATTGAGCTAATAAACTATGTACAGATTGCTGTAAGGAGGTAATTAATATTATTACTTTGTCTTTAAATTCTTTATAATAAATTACTTATTTAAATATAAATCAAATATATTTAAATATATGGACATTATTAGTATATCTTGTATCAATAAATACAACCAAACCACAATGAGTAATATTTTTAAATCAAATTCCAGATTTTCAGCTTTAGTTGAAGAAAAACCTGTTATAAAGAAGACGCCAAATAAAGAGAAAGAACCAACTAAGGAAGAACATTTTAATTCATTTAAATCAGATGGACCCTTTGAAAAAAGAGAAAGTAAATTTAGATCTTATGATGAAAGACATAGAGAAAAATATAGATTAGAAAGTGAATCAAAGCTTAAAGTTCAAAAAGAATTAGAAGAAAAAGAAAAAGAGAGATTAGAAATAGAAGCACTTAATATTAATAATTTTCCTGATTTAATCATTGCAAATACGAAAGAACATAATGTAAATAATCAATTAAACTTTCTAGACACACTAAAAAAAGAAGAGGAAGTTAAAAAAACTGTTGTTCAAGACCCAGATTTAGTAGATTTAAATCCAGGTTGGCTTCTTATTAAAAAGGATAAACAAACTGGAAATACCGTAATGAAATATGGTTCAGGAACAATATTTTATAAACAACCAAAAAAAACAGATCATGAAATAGGACTAGATATATTAAATGGATTAGTAGATTTGCATGAAAGAAGAACAAACGAGCATATTGAATTAAATGGATATGAGACGTGGGAAAAAATGTTTAAATTTCCAGATTGGAGGGAATATGAAATTTATCTAGAAGAGATGGAGGAGCTCGCAAATATGTCAGATGAAGATGAAGATGAAGATGAATATGAAGATGAAGATGAATGTTAGGATGAAATGAATTTTAATTAGTTTAAAATTGTAATGTATTATATTTAAATATACTAGTATGGAATTTCAATATAATAATTTAGATGATGAATGGATTAATAAATTTGAAGAAACAGATAAACTTTATCAAGACTTTTATAAAGATGATGTTTATTATATAAATTTAAGAGTTATTTATATTAATAGAGTTAATGAGATAGATAAAATAAAATATGAGTCTTTATTGATGAAAGAACCAAATAAAATTTCACATGAAGAAATTATTGAAATACTTAAAAAAAATGCAGTCGACAATGAAAGACGATATTCCTTATTATCAATTTTACGATACAATATAAATTTAGAACCTGACGAAATAAAAAATTATTTATTAAATGGAGATAATAAGAAATATTTATCAGTTATTAAAAATATTGATGCAGTTACATTTGAAAGAACTATAAATATGTTTCAAGATTTGAACAATTTAATAGTTATTTTCTATGAGAAATCAAAAGAGTTAAAAAAAACAGATGTAAATAACTCAACTAAGAAAATATATATTCGTTCTTTAAATACTAATAAAAAAACAATTAGAAAACGATATAAAGATTAAGATTTATAATATAGTATCATCAAAAATGGCAGCACTTGTTAACGCTCTCGATAATTATACTCCTACTCAATTTGGAGAGAACGGTCATGCAGAATATGGATGGTCTAGTAGTATTCAAGAAAAAATTCTTCAATTCAGTTTCCAAGTAACAAGAACTGACCAAGCTGGAGTTAACAGACTCTCTAATGTATTGAATGATCTTTTGTCTAATCTGAAATATAAGCTCGATAATGGAACCTTACCTGAAAAGGAAGTAGCAAAGGGTTATCTTTCCATTCTTTATAGAATGATTGGTCATACTCGCGATATCGTCGATGGTAAGGGTGAATATACCTTGTCTTATATGATGATTTATACTTGGTATAAATTTTTTCCTCAACTAGCTCAGTTTGCTTTAAGATGTTTTGTCACTCTTGACAATAAAGACGTTCATCAATATGGTTCTTGGAAGGACTTGAAGTATTTCTGTGAATATTGCAAGGAAAGAGGAGACACTGTCCAACATCCTCTTATTCAATTCGCAATTCAGCTAATCAATGAACAAATTAAGAGGGATTATGCTAGCTTGGTATCAAACTCAAATGAAATTTCTTTGGCAGCAAAATGGGTTCCAAGAGAGAAGTCTCAATTTGGTTGGCTCTATAATGCTCTTGCTACCAACTATTTTAGTGTCTTTTTAGTAACTGCTAATACAGATGAACAGCAAAGAAAGGCAGTTCTTAAGAGTAAGACTGAATATCGTAAAATTTTATCTGCTCTTAATAGACAAATTGACACTTTGCAAGTTAAACAATGTAGTAAGGAATGGTCTGCAATTGAGTTCAATAAGGTAACATCTATTTCTTTGACTAAGCAAAAGAAGGCATTTTTGAACATCAAGAAGAATGGTGACGTTCGTTGCCCAGATTCTTCTGATAGAATCATATGTGCTGCTAATTTTAATGCTCACATTCAAAAGGCAGTCAAGGGTGAGACTGAAATGAAGGGAAAGCGTGTCGGAATGGCTGACTTCACCAAGCAAGCTTTCGAATTAGCTAGATGCGGTTCCCAAGCTGAGAAAGACCTTTTGAACTCTCAATGGCGCGACAATTCCAGTCAAAATGGCGGTCTTGGCAAGATGATTGCAATGGTTGATGTTTCCGGTTCTATGAGTGGAGATCCAATGGAAGTTGCAATTGCACTAGGTATTCGTATTGCCGAGAAGTCAGTTCTTGGTAAGCGTATTATGACCTTCAGCGCTAAGCCTTCTTGGGTTAATTTAGAGCCATATCCAGACTTCATTTCTAAGGTTGAGGTTGTCAAGAACGCTGAATGGGGAATGAACACCAATTTCCATGCTGCACTTGATTTGATTTTGGATGCAATTGTTAAGAATAAGATGGCACCAGAAGATGTCCAAGATATGGTTCTTGTAATCTTATCTGATATGCAAATGGACTCAGGTGACAGTTGCAACAAGCAAGTCTTATATGATACAATGAAGGCTAAGTATCAAGCAGCAGGTATCCGAGTAAATGGTGTTCCTTATAAACCACCTCATATTCTCTTCTGGAACTTGAGAAGTACTACAGGATTTCCAAGTCTTTCTAACCAACCTAACGCATCGATGATGTCAGGTTTTAGTCCAGCTCTGCTCAATTTGTTTTGCGAACAAGGGTTAGATGCTCTCCAAAGTTGCACACCTTGGTCTCTATTAGTAAAGAGTTTAGAAAACGAGAGATATAAAATTATGGCTGATAAGCTGCAAGAACAATTTATTTTTTATTAAAACTATTACAGAAGAAATTAAACAGTAAATAATATAAATTATTTATTATATTATTTATTTAATTATAAAACTTAATTGCTAAACCAAATTAATTCATTTAACCTAGAAGGTCTATATATAGCCATTATTGATTTATTATCGTTTGTACTATAACATATTATAATATTATCATCAATAAATTCGAGACCTATGCAAAATTCAATTTTATAATTATCAAATTTAAATTTTTCGGAGTATTTTATTAAATTCATATTTAAATCAAACACAGCAAAAAAATGATAATAGTTGCCATTTTCGTTAAAATGAACTATAAACCAGTTATTATCATTATGTTTGATACCACATGTTGAGCCTCTTGCTCTAATAAAGTATTTTGGCAATATTACATTTTTTATTAAATATAGATTATTATTTTTAATTTCACATATTTGCAAAGGATACCATTTATATATAACATTTAATTCGTTACTATTATTTATAAAATATACCCAATTTTTTTCAATATCTTGTTCATTAAAAGTATTTTTTATAAAATTAATATTTATTAATTCATTTGTTTCATATTGATATTCTCCACAAACCACTCTAATTTCTCCTTTGATATTTTGTGCTGTTCCTATAACCATAATTTTTTCATTATAATTAAATATTCTCATATCTTCAATTCCAATAATTATATTGTTGTTATTTTTTATTACGAAAGTTTTATATTTATCTAAATATTTTAATATTGGTGGAATTATTAATTTGTTTTCATTTATTATCTCTAATTTATCATTAAGTTTAATTATTTTGTTAAGTGATACAAATATCTTAGTTTTATCTACTATTAAGTTTGGTATATATATATTATTAAATATATTGTAATTAATTAATCTAAAATCAATTAAATATTCTATTTCTTCATTATTATTTTTAATTTTGGTTATTGAAAAATTTCCAGAATCAAAATTAAATCTATCTATATTCATTGAATTTGATAAATCATATTTTAATTTTGATGTAAAAATTTTATTTTCGTGTAATTTATTATTATGGTTTGCTTTTTTTACAATTTCTGAATAATTATTATTTATTATTGACTTCATTACAATTATAATATATGTATATAAAATTTAATAAAATAAAATTTCAGGTGATATCATTATTCTTGCTCCAGAATTTTGTCTTGCTTGAATATGAAAAGCTCTATGTTCACAATCTTCATAACGACCATCTACTGTTTCATATTTTTTGTAAATTAATTTTGATCTAGTTATTCTTTTATGAGCATCTAAATTAACCTTAGGAATTAAATCTAATCGTATTTTCCCGTCATAATACGTACTTAAAAACTTATTGGTTCTATAAATTGAAAATCCATTGAATGATGATACACATTCTAACAACTTATTCTCTTCTTTTGCCCGTTTAAGTAAACCATCTATGTAATTTTGAATAATATTATATTGTTTTACATTATTTTCAAAATGATTATAACTAAAACAAAATGGATATATTGAAAGACCCCATATATCATAATATTTTGGCGATGTATTAAATGATAATGCATCCCAACTATTACTATATAAATATTTTTTAAGATTATCAATATTAACTTCTTTACAATTTACATCATCACAATCCATCATAATAAAAAATGGATATATCTCTCTATTTTGCCTAACAAAATTTAAACAAAAATTTCTAGCAATAGCTAAATTATGAGTTCTAAAAGGTGATAATAGTTTACTATTAACATAAAAAAACATCTTACTATTGGTAAGTTGATATCTTTTTAAAATATCTAAAGTATTATCTGATGATTTATCATAATAGATTAATATTTTATAATCATCAAATATAGAACCAATTTTTTTCATATTTGACAAAACTTTTTGTAAATAAGGTCCACAATTCTTAACAGTTCCACATATACAACAATTCATTTATATAAGATTGTCTTACTTTTTTTTTAAATTCAATCCTATAATTATTATAGTACGTTCCAAAATAATACATCTAAATTATTATTTCGTTTATGTTCTAAACATAATTCTAAAGCTTTACGATCATAGTTAGCCATTGATGGAAAATCCACTTTTAGTTTACTTTCAGCCTCAAAAGGCTTTGGATATTTTAATAATGTTAGATTAGGATGATTATATTCGAAATCTGCACCAACTAATACACCATATACCTTAGCATGATTAACCGCCTGCAAGATTCCTTTTACTAATGTTCCTGACCCTACTGCTATCCAAATTTCATCAGGTTCACGTTTTAATTGTTGTAATACTTTTTTAGCACGATTTGCAATGATATTAATATTTTCAGGTGTATTGGCACCAAAAACAAACTTGTGTATATATGGTTTTTTCTCACAATACTCTCTTGCACGTTTTTCTACTACAGACAAATAACCAGGATATACTTCAATAATATTAGCACCATATTCAATACATTTTAAAGTATTTAAATGTTTTTTTGCACGTTTTGCACAAAAAATAGTAGCTTTTAATCCATTATTTTTACAGTAAGCAGACAATGCAATCTGAAATCCGCCATATACTGGACTAGCATATACATATTCACTTATATGTGGATACTGTTTTTCAAGTCCATCTAATAAAATAGATTTAGTTCCTCCATTTAATAAATCATCACGTAATATATTTATTCCATAATGTTTTTCTATTTTAATAGGGTGTTCCATATATAAATAAGTATCATTAAAATAAACTAAAGATAACCTAAAAAATAAAAATTGATATATTTTAAATCATAAATAAGTAAAATATATTTAATTATATGTTTACAGTTGTTACAGACAGATATAATAATGAAACTTGGGATACATCATTCAATTATAGAAAAAGAAAAAATTTATCATGTATATATGCTCCTCCATTTAAATTATCAGACACAATTGATGTAAACTCTCCTGTATTTGTGATTGAAATGAATAATTCAACAAACCAAATTATGGGTATAGGTCTAATTAAAAATAAATTAGTTACAGATAAAGTATATAAAGTTCAAGCTGATTCAAATCACAATAGATATATTTATATTGGTGACTGTCATATTTCGAGAGAAGTCCTAGATGAATATAATCCATTCTTAGTTTATGTGTTAGATGAAATTTTATTTAAGGGAAAGACACATTCTAAACGCGGTTCAGGATTAACAAAAATTCCAGAAAAAGTATTAAAATTAGATATATGTGAAGATATCGATATAAAAAAGGAAATCAAAGATATCTTTGTTTATCATTTCAGAGATAAAATTTTGGAGAAAAAATCGGAAAAGTAGTTTACTGAAAAAAAAGCACTGAAAAAAAAGCACCAAAACAATTATTCCTTATTTTTTATTAAAAACAATATTAGTATCATTTATATGACAAGTATTAGTACAAATATTGATGATTATACTTTATCCGAATTAATGGCGATTGTTGAAATTGAAGATTTGCAACCCGATGTTATTATAGAGAATACTAATTATTACATAAGAAAATATAAAAATAAAAATCCTGAGCTGGCCATTTTTTTCAAAAATATACAAAGTCAACTTTTGCAATTTGCTCAAGGATTAGAGTATGAAAGCGATGATGACAATAACGACGACAAAATAGTTGTTGAAGGTTATGCCAATATGAGTAATGATGCTATTTTTCCATCTGGAGAGAAAATGGTGACTGATTGGTATGAGAATCAAAATCTTACACAAAATGATAAAAATCAAAATGATAAAATCACGCAACGTAAACAAAAAATTAAACTATTTAATAATCCACAAGTTCCTATGAAACAAGAACAAATTGCAACTACTGATACATTTAATTTACCAGTCAAACAAGATTCCCTCAATCCTAATCTTAAAAATACAATTAATAGATTTATTAATTTAGATAGTCAGTTCAGACAATACACTAATGGTATCGATTCTATGTCAACTGATTATACATGTGACTTATCTGATACTATTAAAAATGTTTTAAGTTTGAGTTTATATTCTTATCAAATACCGTTTAGCTGGTATGCTATCGATAGTGCTTATGGAAATACTTGTTTTTGGATTTATGATAGTAATTCTAATATAACAGTTGCTATTTCTGTACCATCTGGTAATTATAGTCAACTTCAATTCAGAGATGTTTTAAATAATGCATTTACAACAGCTGGGTTTAATAATTTTGACCCATCTCCTATTCCAAGTGAAACAGTTCCTGTAAATTATAATTCTAATAGTGGTATAATAACATTATACTTAAAAGGAGGTGAATGGACAGATCCAACTAATCCATCAGGTGGTGTTGTTTTTACTATTAGTTCAACTACACAAATTATTTTTTATGATTTTAATGGCAGTTTGCAGTGTAATATTAATTGCGTAAGTAAGAGTAATCATTATTTCAATAATACTTTAGGTTGGTTAATGGGTTATAGATTACCTTATATGAATGTTGATCTAAGTGGGAACAGTGCATCTGCCATTTTAGATTTAAATGGAACAAAATATTTAATACTTGTAATTGATGATTATAATCAAAATCATGTTAATAATTCATTAGTTTCTGTGTCACAATTTAATAATACATTAAAAATGCCGATGTATTACTCCCCAGATATACCTCGCACATGTATCACCCCTGCACAACAAGGTAACAATTTACCTGAATTAATTACAGGAGTTGAATTAGATTCTCTATTTAATACACAGTCATTTAATGCTAAAAATGGTAGTTTTACTCCAGGTACTGCATCTAGTTATACAACAAGTATTCAAGCTCAAAATGGTCTTCTAATTGCAGGTAAATATCAACAAGATTATACTAGCACACAAGTTGTTTTACCTAGTGCGCCTAGAACATTAACAAATGCTCAGCTTTATACCATAAATTCGATTAATAATAATAACAATAATCTTACTAATTATTTAGCGAAGGCACCTACATCGTCAGATATATTAGCTATTATTCCAGTTAAAACATCAGTTGGTGTTCCGACTGGTTCTCTATTAGTAGAATTCAGCGGTTCCCTCCAAGATAGCACCAGAACTTATTTTGGTCCAGTAAATATAGAGAGAATGGCTGTAAAATTATTGGATGATAAAGGGAATGTATTAAATCTAAATGGCAATAATTGGTGTGTAAGTTTAATTGCAGAATGTTTATATCAATACTAAAACTACCTTTTCTAAAGGCAGAAAAAATATCATATAATATTAATGGGTATATTATACGAATTAAGTGGTTATGGTCCATTATTGTTAATATTTCTCTCCTGGTATTTATTATGGGACCATAAAAATTTATTTTTCTATTTTAATATCGGGTTATTTGCAAATGCTGTTTTAAATTTAATTTTAAAAGGGGTCATTCAAGAACCTAGACCTATGTTTGATAGTAAAAAAATAAAATTAATGACAACTCATGCGAGGGACTATTTTTTCCAAAATGGTATTCCATTTGATGTTTATGGAATGCCTTCTGGTCACGCTCAAGCAGCATTTTTTATGTCTATATTTATGTATTTATCATTAAAACACACAAATTTGTTATACTTATATTTATTCTTCTCACTATTGATTTGTTATCAAAGAGTTAAATTTGATTATCATTCTATGTCGCAAGTTGTCGTTGGTTCAATAGTTGGTTCATCTTTTGCATACCTTGTCTATCAATTAGCTAGAGAGAAAATAAAAGGAAAGGTCAGAGAAAGAGAAGATGATTATGGTCCTGTCTGATTTAAACAGTGCTTTCATCGCATGCGACTCTATATTCTAAGTAATAAGAATGATTGTCACTATTGGTTTAAGCTAAGCTAAATTGGTCAGTTTTTATTCATTTTCTTTGACTGGATAAATTCCTAAATGAGTTAATACATTTCGAGCATACCTTAATTCATTTATCTTTTGTCTTTCTTTTTTTTCTATATAAAACCTAACTTCCCTTCCATTTCTTAAGTTTTCCTTTATTTTTGAATACTGGTAAAGGAGTTTATCAATTTGCTCTTCAATTAATTCATGCTTATCAAACTTCTTATTTATAAAATTTTCATTGAAATTTTGTTCTAATAATGTAGTAACCTTATATGATTGAGACTTTAACTTATGAAATTCCTGGGCAGATTGCTCGTTAATATTATTCATTTTTTCTTGCAGTTCTTCTAATTCATGATCAGAGTCAGCATGGTTATCATTCTCATGAATAGTGTAAATAGTTGTTGTCATTTCTCTTAATTATAATATACCTATCTTATTTTTAAGTATTTTTATTTCAATTTTATAAAAATTGAATAATATCTACTTAAATATTGTAGTTAATAAATTATTAAGATGACTATTAAATATGTGGAAGTTACTATTATTCGAAATATTGAAGAAGAAAATGTTTTCAGAACTTTAAGTAGATATTTAGGTTATGAAAATACTAGTAATGATAATGATACTATTATTATGGAATTTGATGACGGCACTATTTGCGATACTAAAGATGAATATATCGATAAAAAATTTAAATTTAGTGTATTAGGACATGATAATTGGTTTCCTATATATTTTAAAATAGATGAAGAAAATTGTACTTTGTTTTATAAAAGACCGGATTTAAATAATAATAAACAAAAAAGTTTAGATTTCAGAAAAATATTAAAAAATTATAAAAATTATAATACAACTTCTAGAGTTGCCTCTGAATATAATATGATTTATGAAACTCATGATAAAATAGAGTCATTTGCTGTTTCTAAAATTAAATCTAATGAAGAAAAGCCAAGATTTGTAATAGCATATGATGAATTAATACTTGATAAATCTGATATTATTTATTTAACTAATTGTATATTTAACAAAAAATTTAACAATATAAAATAACCCAATAATATAGATGTCTTGTGCTGGAAAAGGTTATGGAACTAATCCTAAATCAGATTCTTATTTATCTTCACAGTTTTATTCTTTAAAATCTATTACACCACAAAGCACTAGAAATTGTAGAAAATTTAAAACATCTGTACCTAGTTTTACACCTATATTATCTGGTTTATCTACCACAACTAGTTCATCAGGCGGTTATTCCATTGTCTATATAAGTGGTTCTAATTTTTTACCTAATGGAACAACGCTTGTAAAATTCGGAAATTACGGTTATATATCTGCTATTTATTATAGCTCATTTAATATATCATTTATTGTTCCTTTAAATGCAATTGCGGGCAATTATTCTATACAAGTTGCTAATATATACAATGGAAACTTTAGCCCAGAAGTTAATCAAAGTTATCCAGGTAATATTAATTTATCATCAAATTCAATTACATACACAATTACATAAAATATAATAAATATATATGAACTATTTTTATTTATATATATTTATGCTTTTATCTTTTATAGTATTTAATTCTTATTATAATACTATTGAGGGGTTCCAAACTTCAAAAACATATGTTCTATTAGGGGATAGTATCTTTAAGAATGATGCTTATGTATCTGATGGTAAAAGTGTTGAGAACTTAGTTGCCGAGAGAAATAAAAATATTCATTGTTTTGCAGAAGATCATTCAAAGATTGTCGATATATATAGTCAGATTGATAATATACCTCAAGAGTTTGATTCACCAAATACATTTATTTTTCTCTCGGCAGGTGGAAATGATATTCTATCTCATTACGTGGATCAAAACCAGGATATCACAAGTACAAGTGTTTTAAGACCAATGTTTTCTGCTTATAAAAATTTAGTAAAAAGTATTCAAACCAGATTACCAAAAGCTAAATTAATTTTAGTGGATATTTATTATCCAGACAATTTAAAATATAAACAATTTCATTCAATTATAAAAGAATGGAATGTCATGATATATGATTTTGCAGATAATCCCAAAAATAGTATTTATGGTGTAATACGTATAAGTAGTCATTTAACGCAATCAGACGATTTTTCATTTGGAATTGAACCATCTTCTAGCGGTGGAAAAAAAATTGCTGATTTAATATTATCTTATTAATATCTCTTATAAATTAGTCTTTATTATCGTAGGCAAATAAAAGAGAATAATAGTCAATATAGTTGTTATCATATAATGATTCATTTACAAAAATGGTTTCACTTTCTTCTGTGGTATTTTTTATATCAACAGTATTTCCATGTTCATTATCATATTCATAATTATTTTTATTTCCATTATCAATATATTCTTGAATTTGTATATTTAAAATTTCTTCAACCAAAGGTAGCTTCGCTTCAAATGATTTTATATCTTTGAGTTTACTTTCAAAAAATTTTGGAGGTTCTGGAGGTGGTAATTGAGGTTTCTGATTAATATAGTCATATATCTTTCCACTTATATATGTGCCTATAGCTCCGCCACAAACTCCACCAATAATTCTAATGACTAAAGCAGATGACATCTTAATATATAAGTATATATATAATATTTATATATATTTAATATTTAATTTTATTTAATATTTAATTTTATTTAATATTTAATTTTATTTAATACGATAATAGATTAAAAGTTGATAGCTTTTCATAAAACTCCATTTCAAATGCTTTCCATCATAATCATTAGTTCCTTCAAATTCCCACTCCATATTGCTATTCATTTTTTGCTTCCATGACAAAGGAACTAGACGATGAAAACTTGCGCCATCATATCCCATTTCTTTACCCTCACACGTAATCATCGAGCAAAAATGTTGCTTCGAAATATCACGAACAACTGCGCTGTCTATTTCATATTTTCCATCGCGCACCATAAAGGAAACCGGTTTTTTATTAAATTGTGATGCTACTTCGTCATAAATTTCTAGAACAATAATATGCGGCAAACCCGACATCTTATGGACGGCAGATGAGACTGCGTCTTTCCATTTATTATTTGCATCTCGAATAAACAACACTTGTATCGAGCTATTGTGCAAATAGTTTATTATACTCATATAATATAACAAAGGATTACCTGGCTCATCTATATCAACTATATATGGAGATTTATTCTTATATGAATCTGGTATTCCTTTATATAATAAATGTATGATACTATTTGTATTTAACTTATATGCAAATTCGTTTCCTGTTAAGCACGCGTCTACACCAAAATTCAATAAAGCAAATGCATTTCTTAAACGCTCTGGTATTACTGTTCCGTCTTGTTGTTTACCTTCAATCATCAATTGACGTAAAAAATGGAAAAATTTACGACCTTTATCGCTGACAAAAAATGACACAAACATTGCATTAAACCAGCAATTGGAGTGAGATTGAATCGGAGGCACTATCTTCTTCGGGTCTATATGCTTATTTGCTGCTAAATTATGTAGCAAAAATTTCTTGGCTTCTGATTTATAATAATAGTAACATTTATTATTTATACCTATTTGTAAGGGAGACTTTAATTGAAATGCTTGTTCTGTATTGCAATTTATTAAATCACTTCTCTCGATTGATTTTAATGTAACTAGTTCTTTATTAATAGTTGGCGAATAAGACCCGGTTTTTTGAGCGAATCTACCTTTAGTTAGAGCCCTATTTATCTTACTACTTATCTTTCGAACTTTAATCGGAGTTGAACTTGGAATAACTATCTCATCTCTATGACGATGTCTTATTGTTCTTTTATGTCTGTGTCTTTTATGTCTATGTCTTTTATGTTTTCTTGTTTTACTCATAATATAAAATAATATTATTATTTAATATAATGGGAGCAGGTATATTACCAACAACTATACATAATGGTAAACTTTATTTTTTATTTGGTAAAGAAGGAAAATATGAAGATTCTGCGCCTGGATTTTCTGATTTCGGAGGAGGCACAGACAATAGTGAATCTTTTTTGGAAACCGCCGTGAGAGAAGCAGGTGAAGAGTTTACTGGATTTTTAGGCAACGATGCTGATATTCGAAAAATGCTGCGTAAGTGTGGCACATATAATATTGACCATAAAACAGATGGTCATAAAACTTATCGTATGCATATTTTTCCATTCGAATATAATGAATGGCTACCATATTACTACAATAATAACCAGCGATTTTTACAGAAACGCTTACCACCAAAAGTATTTAAAACAACTAAAATATTTGAAAAAGCAGAAATCAAATGGGTTTCTGTTGACCATCTTAAACAAATGAGACCACAATTTCGCTCTTATTTTCAAAATATAATTGATATGATGTTAAATCAACAGGACAGCATAAAAAATTTCATACAAAATAGCCAAAAAAAAAGCACTAAAAAAAAGACACTACGCCAAAAAGCCGGTCGCCACAATAAAACAAGACGATTACGCTAATTTTTTATAACTAGCAATACAACTACAATAATACATAAAATCACTCCGATAGCTATAATACAAAGTAATATTTTCAAAAAATAGCTATAAATATTAAAATAATCTGTCGTTTGATTATTATAGAGTAATGAATGATGAATACTATTTTCTATAGTCGCAAGTCTTCCCACAGATGTTCTAGGACTTTCAATATCGTAAAAATCGCTTAACGATTCCATTATTTTATATAATAAAATATTTTTAAACTCTTATTATATAATATGAAAATAACACATTCTATGTTATTTATGTTTATCGGCAGTTTCATTGTACAATACTTTCTTATGCCCCCTATTATGGTCAATAAATTAACTTTTATAACCAATAATATAGGTAAAGCTTATCTAGCAACAATTATGGCATTATTTATGGTTTTAATCGAAGTTGTTATGCATGATCATCAATATCACGTGTTAAGTCTTAATTGGTATGCTATTTTATTTGCATTATTAGCGATGTTCACATTTCTTTATAGAAAGCAAGTTGCTATTAATGACAAGCAATATTTGGAAGGCATGATTGAACATCATTCTATGGCTGTATTTATGAGCGAAGAGATTTTAAAGAAGACTGATAATTACGACATTGCAAAACTAGCCAAAAATATTATACAGACCCAAAATGACGAACTTGAAGTAATGACAAAGTTAAGAAATAAATAACTTTATTTTAGCAGTTTTAATTGTTTCGTTCCATATGCAAATAAATATTTTCTTGTATTGTTTGATTTAAACTTTAAATTTGTATTTACATTATTTATATTATTAACTATGAAACCATGTTTTGCCGATATATTTATAAAATGGGACAACTCATTAGTATTAGAGATAAATACGGGATTTATTGAGGATGATTGAAATACTTGAAATGTTGTTGTTTCAATTCCTTGAGTATAATTAATTGTTTCTGCTTGAGTTACAGTTATAGTTGAGCTTCCTGCACCAACAATAGTAATAGTATTTCCAGAAATAGTAGCTACAGATTGATTTGAAGAACTGTAACTAAATGCTCCTGTGCTATTAGAACTAGGGTCTCTAATTGTAAAAGGACTATTTCCAAGAGTTTTGGTTGGAATAGTAAAATTAGTAATGGTTGGTATTGCTTGATTTACTTGAAATGTTATTGTTTCGGTTTTTTCAGTATAATTCATTGTTGCTGCTTGAGTTACTGTTATAGTTGAACTTCCTGCACCAACAATGGTAATAGTTTTTCCAGAAATAGTTGCTACAGATTGGTTTGAAGAACTGTAACTAAATGCTCCTGCGCTATTAGAATTAGGGTCTATAATTGTAAAAGGACTATTTCCAAAAGTTTTGATTGGAATAGTAAAATTAGTGATGGTTGGTATTGCTTTATCTACTTGAAAGGTTGTTGTTTGTGTTGTTTCACTATAATCGTTTGTTTCTGCTTGAGTTACTGTAATAGTTGATATTCCTACACCAACAATGGTAATAGTCTTTCCAGAAATAGTTGCTACAGATTGGTTTGAAGAACTGTAACTAAATGCTCCTGTGCTATTAGAACTAGGGTCTCTAATTGTAAAAGGAGAATTTCCAAAATTTTTGATTGGAATAGTAAAATTAGTAATGTTTGAAGAAAGTAGAGGAGGTGTTTTAATTTTATAATATTTAGCAATAGTCTTCCATGTAAGAGATAAATCGTTAAAACTGGTAGTATTATTAAAAATAATACTAGATGATAAATCAGAAGACACGTCTGTAAAAGAACTTGTAGAAACAGTTGTAATAATAGTATGATTTTGTATAACGACAGAAGTTAATTTGGGACATGAAAAAAACGCTAAATCACCAATACTTAGAACACCATCTGGTATAGTAACTGAAGTTAAATTTAAACAATTACGGAACGCGCTACTACCAATACTTGTTACACTATTGGGTATAGTGATTGAAGTTAAACCAGTATTCTGTAACATATTACTAGATATACTGGTTACACTATTGGGTATAGTGATTGAAGTTAAACTTGTACAATTTCGGAATGCAGATGTGCCAATACTTGTTATGCTATCAGGTATGGTGAGTGAAGTTAAACCTGTATTCTGTAACATAGAATTAGGTATAGTCGTTATGCCATTGGGTATGGTGAATGAAGTTAAACTTGTACAACCTGCGAACGCAGATGCGCCAATACTTGTTACGCTATTAGGCACGTTAATAGAAGTTAAACTACTACAATTTGCAAATGCAGCTAAACCAATAGTTTTTAAGTTATTAGGCATGTTGATAGAATTTAAATTTGAACAATCACTGAATGCAGAACCGTCTATAACTTCGAGAGTATTTGGTAAGCTGACTGAAGTTAAATTTGTACAACGGATGAACGCATAACCTAATATTTTAGTTAAGCCATCGTTTATAGTTAGTGAAGTTAAACTTGTGCAATCTCTGAATGCATTTGAACTTATTTGTGTGACATTATAAATGTTTCCACCAAATGTCACTTTATCTAATATAGTGATATCTGTTGGAGTAGATGTATAACTAGTTACATGAACAACTCCTCCGACAAAATTATACACAACATTATTTATAGTTGTTGACATATATAATATATATATATAAAATTTATTTTACATACTTTTACATACTTTTACATTTTAAACGCAAATTTTATATAATAAAAATTATATAAAATAAACTATTATATTTCCTTATTCAATAACGAATAACTTAATAATTAAAATATTTTGTTTAGGGAATAAAATGAAAATGAAATTTAACTAAAGAATGTCTAAAAAAATCATGGCTCCATTAAGCAAAAAACTTTATTATGAAAATAATAAAAAATATTATAGTGTAAAATGAAAAACAATACTATAAATTTTAAAAATAACAGCATATAGTATAATGTAATTAATGTGAATACGAAATTCCTCCAAAAGTAGACCTACATACTAGTGTTAAGATATTATAATTTTGTACAGATAGTTTAAAAGGTTTTGTATAGTTTGAATTGCATATAATTAATTCATTATTGTTTAATTCCATAGCATTAAAACCAGTATATTCTCTTAATTCATACCAATTATTATAATATTTTCTTTTAAATTCACTTTTATTATTAAGAAAACAATCACTGAAATAGAATTTATCCATTCATTTAATAATGAAATGTTTTTAATTTGTTTATGAATAAATTTAATGCAGATAAACTTCTCCAACCAAATCAACATCATTTTCATCCTCATTTTTCTCCATTCGTCGTAACATTCTAACAATTCTATCAGGTTCAATTACCGAAAAAAAATCAAAGTCATCGTATAAAGAACCCAAAATGGTCTTTAGTTCGTCGTTTGAATTCACAATCCAATAAGAAGGATATCTATAATGAGTAACATTATCAATATCTACATGAGAAACACACCTAAATCCTACCATTAAATACTTACGATAATCGTCTAAATTTTGAACAAACCCTCGTAGCAAATTTTTAGCTACGAATGGCGGGCGACCTGTATTATCTTCTGCATATTTATAACAACCCTTATAATACTTAAAGGGTTGATCCCTGACTAGTTGCTGAAATGTGTCATATTCCTTGTTGAAAAAAGCGCGTTTAATATCTTCCATATTAGTAATAGTAGAATAAACAGGCTTAATCTCCTTAGGCACATCTTCTTCATGTTCATCATCTTCTTCCTTTTTTTTAGGAGTATTTTTTACAGGCTTTTCTTGAGGAGGTGGTCTATTTGCTGCAGAAATACCCTTTAAATAATTATTATAATCCTTTAATAATGCAAGTTCTGTTTCAGGTTCTACATTATCGATACTAAGCTTAGTAAATTCAATTTTCTTATTTTTGAAAGCAGTTTCCATGCATTCATTTTGCTTCTTCAAGTTGGAAATTTGAGTATCCATTAGTCCTACATATATTTTAGCTAGTTTCTTTAAATAGTTTTTCATAGTATATATTTGCATCATCCGTTTCAATATGGACTTCAGGAGGAGATGGCCACTCGATATATAGTTTTGCTTTTGATGTAGATTGAGGCAAATCTAACAATTGTTTTAAAGCTAACATTCTTCTCTCCAATGGAAACATATTAATAGGCAATTTACGAGACAATTGCTTCCATCTCCATTCAAATTGAAGCGCAGCTTGCCAATCTGGAAATCCAGAAACGTATGCTGCTCTTGTCCATGTCTCACCTTGAGCGACTTTTACACCTGTAGCATGAGCACCACCTTTTATCTCCTTATTATGCTGTCTTAATCTGCGATTCAAATCTACAGTTGCGCCTACATAAGTATTACCATTTGTTGATACTAATAAATAAACGTATGACATATATTTATTAGCTATTTTCTTTTAAATTTGTAAAAGATATATTATATTTTTACTATTATCATAGATATAAGTTTCAGCCATATATTTTTTATCTCCAAAATCTTCAATAAATACAATATGTGAGTTAGGTTTATCAGTCTGTTTTAGTTTAAAATGATATGTAACTTCACAATTACCACCTTCTAATGGAGATGGTACGTTTTTTGTACCTATAAGGTCAAAAATATCTTTGTCAAATTCGCAAATATTTTGAACATAACCCCATCCTTCTGATCTTGTAATAGAAAAAATATTATTTGTAACTTGAATAATATTTGTAGCCATACTAATTATAATAATAATTCTTTACACCCTTGAAGATTTAAAATAGCACCTTTGTGCCAAATCAAAAAGGTTTATCCATTTCAGGAATATGTAAATTTTGGTTATGGAATTTCTTCTAAAATTCCTGAAGTTTTAGGTAAGGTTGAAATGAAAATCCTCACTCACTCGCCTTTTTATAAGACAGAAGACTTTCCCTTACTAGAGTAATTCATTATAGACTTCTTACTATTCATTACTCAATGATTTAGGTGACATGTCTTTAAGTTGTTTTGTCCCATTTTAAATCTTCAAGGGTGTAAATTATATTATTATAAATTAATATGATACATATTATCGTGTATATATTTTATTTCTTTAACTTTAATATGGTCATCTTTTTTGAAAAAATATTTTAAAATTGTACCCCTCATCATCTAAAGTTTCAGATAAATATGATAGAATGGCATTAGAAGCAATGGGAGGCGAAGGCAATAATGATACAGAGAAGGAAGAAAAGATAATCCATAACATATCGAAGTGTGTAGTGATAGACAAATATGTTGATGAGTGTTAAGTTTATATAAAAAACATATAAATAAAAAGTTAATATTATATTAATGTCAACAAAGGTTATACAAATAACTATACCAATCGATAGAAATATTCCAGATATTGTTTCAACATTCTCTCCAGAAGAAAATTATATAATGTTAAAGATTGGTAGCGATACTTTGAGTGAAGGAAGAAAGGTGGTTGCTAATATAACAAATGACGACATTTATAAGAAGATTGAAAATGATTTCAAAAAAGAAATAGAAAGCTTGGACAATGAAATTAAAATTGAAAAACAAACTTCTCTCAAAATGCAAGAAAAAATTGCAAAAATGTATGAGTCTCAAATAGAACAATTAAATAAAAAGCTTGAAATTGCCATGACTAAAATAACCAACTACGAACAAGATTCAAAAGCTTCTCTCGAATATGAATTAAATAAAGCTAAAGAGAAGTACGATTTGATGTATAGAGAGAAGGAAAAGCAGGTTGAAAGGATGACTGATGTTTATGAGAAAATGATTGTTCAGCAAGCCAGTAAGAGTACCAGTCATAAGGGTTCAGAAGGTGAAAAGCAATTTGAAGATTATGCAAACACCTTCATAGACTTTAAAGGATTCAAAATTATTGACAAACATACACAAGGTGGTCAAGGAGATTTTCACTTACATTTTGAAGAATTTGATATTTTAGTAGATGCAAAGAATTATAAGAAGAAGGTACCACATGATCAGCGAGAGAAAATTAAAAAGGATTTAATCAAGAATGAGCATATTCATTTCGGTTGGTTAGTTTCTCTCAACACATCTATTGACAAATTTGATAGAGCTCCTATAATGTATGAGTGGGTTAATACGAGTCAATGTTTGGTTTACATTAATAATCTTACTAGCTTTGAAGACCCTGCTAAAATTTTACGCATAGTATGGTTTACATGCAAAGAGTTAAGTAATATGGTTAAAGAAGTTGATTATGATGAAGAAGAATTAACACAATTAAAGAATGATAGATTTAAGTTGATGGATAAAATAAAAGGTCTTCGTAAGAATATTCGAGAGATTAATACATCCATTAATGCAACAAAGAATTTAATCCAAGTCATGGATGATGAATTAAAATTAATGTTAGAAAATGAAACATGTGAGATAGTAAATTCAAATATTTCTCTCTTTGATGATTGGTGGGAATCTAATATAGAAATAGTTGAAGAAGAGATTGTTAGTGCATCGACTGATTTATGGACTAGGTTTAAACAAGATAATAGAGTGTTGATACTAGAGATGAATATAACAGGTGATAAGTTTAAACAGTACTTAAAATCGAAAGTGCCGATGTCAGCAATATTATTGAGAAATAAAAATGCTAATTCTGCGTTTGATATTAAAGGAATTAGACTTAAAGATGAAGACGTTGGAGAGAATAAAGTAATTGAAGAAAAGCTAGATTTGGAATTGAATGAAGACGTTGTAAATAAGAAGAAGAAAGTTGTAAAGAAGAAATAAAATATATTTAGAAGCAAACAAATAATATATTAAACGGATTAATGTCATTTCATATATTAGATTATTTTGATGACAATATAGACAATTTAGATATAACAAAAAACTATATTTATGTTTTACAATTAATAGAAGAAAGATATTATGTAGGTAGAACAACAAATATATTAAACAGAATAGAACAACATTTTACAGGTTATGGCTCAATATATACAACAAAATATAAACCATTAAAAGTTATAGAAGTTAAAGAAGAATTAACAAGGGAAGATGAGCGAACTAAAACAATAGAAATAATGAATAAGTATGGTTGGGAAAAAGTAAGAGGAGCTGGTTGGTGTTCCCTCGAAATAAACAAACCAGACTTTAGTAAAAAATATATAAAAGAAGTGTTAGATAATTTTGAGCCAATGGAAATAGATAGTGAAATTATTAATTTATATTGTAATGAACATAAAAATATAATAGAAATTGGAGATATAATTAATAAAACACCAACTTGGATTTCATATAGATTGACTAAATTAAAAATAATAGATAGAATACAATTATCTAGAGGGTTTTTTGAATATTATAAAAGTGATAAATATAAATTAAGTATTACAAATTATAATGATAAAATTGAAATTAAAAAAAAAGAAAAATTAAAAGCAAAAAAAGACCAAATGAAAAATTCGATGGTTGAAATGATTAGTGATAAAATTTATAACAAGGGAAAAAAATGGGAAAAAGAAGAAGAACAGACATTATTGGATGAATTGAGTAAAAATATGGATATAGAACTTATAGCCGTGCAACACGGTAGAACAGTTGAAGGTATAAATTCAAGGAGAAGAGAAATATCTTATAAGTTATATAATTTAAAGTTTTCAATTGAAGAAATAATAAATAAGACTAAATTAACAAGAGATGAGATATTAAAAACAATAAAAAAAAGGGATTTGGCAAGCAATATAAAAAATACAAATAATATAAAACAGCCCGTTAATAATTATAGTGAATTAAAAGCTGAAATGAGTGAAATGCGAAATGAAATTTCAGAATTGAAAAAAACAATAAAAGAATTAGTTGGAATGATGAATGCGGTTTATGAATTTGAGGACGCATAAAATACAACATGTAAAATGGTTTGCTATATATTTAGGAAACACCTATTCGGTTAGTGCTTTAGCACGTTTCCTAAATATATAGCGCTCAAATTTGACGTCAATTGGACGTCATATTGATATCGATATAGTCGCAGATTTTTATTTTTACAACATTTAGTGTGCCACCTTGCGTGGAATTTAGGGGGGCAAAATATATAATATATTAATTTGCCTACTTAAAGAGGATGCACTACATCATGAAGGGAAAAATCTGTTTTTTCGAAAAAAAGGTCCAAAAAACTTCCCTACACATGAAGGGATGCGAAAACGATTCAAAAACACAAAAGTATTTTGGCTTTTCAAAAATGGACAAAAAAAATGTCCAAAATGGGATAGCCAAAAATCTTCTTACTGACGAAAAATTTTGTCTAGATAGAGAAAAATTATCATCACAATTGAAACGATAAATAAAAAATAGAAGAGCATAATTTTTAACATTTTTTTGCGGAAAAGTATTTAGGAACTTTTCTTGTTACAATATATGAAACAAAATGAAACAAAATTGGTTCAAAAGAGTTCTGAAAAGTTCTGTTGTCATTTGTGCGACTATTCTACATGTAGAAAAAGTCAATATGAAAGACATTTATCAACATTAAAACATCAACTGAAACAAAATGAAACATTTGAAACAAATTTGGTTCAAAAAAGTTCAGAAAAGTTCCAATGTATATGTGGCATAAGCTTCAATAATAGAACTACATTATGGAGGCATAAAAAGAAGTGTGATTTTGAAAAAAAGGGAGATGTAGATAATACTTCAAACAATAAAGCAACTTCATCATTTAATTTTATAACACCAGAATTGGTAATGGAGTTGATAAAAGATAATAAAGAGATGAAACAAATAATTTTAGAGCAAAATACTACAATCAGTAATTTAGTTAAAAATGGAATCAATACAAATGTAAATACAAATACAAATTCTCTCAACAACAATAACAACAAAACATTTAATCTACAATTCTTTTTGAATGAAACTTGTAAAAATGCTATGAACATTATGGACTTTGTAGACTCGATAAAGTTGCAGCTGTCAGATTTGGAGAAAGTTGGTGAAGTGGGTTATACGCAAGGTATTTCAAATATCATCACTACAAACTTGAAGGCATTAGATGTTACCCAACGTCCGGTACATTGTACAGATAAAAAACGCGAGACAATGTATATCAAAGATGAAAACAAATGGGAAAAAGAAGACGATAATAATACAAAGCTGAGAAAAGTAATAAAACGTGTTGCAAATAAAAATATAAGACTATTGTCAGTATTTCGAGAGAAATATCCAGAATATAGTAATTCAAGCTCAAAGATCTCAGATAAATATGATAAAATTGGTTTAGAAGCAATGGGTGGTGAAGGTGATACTAATGAAAAGGAAGAAAAAATAATCCATAATATATCGAAGTGTGTAATAATAGATAAATATATGTAAAATTAAATAAAAAATTGAGTTAGATATATTATAAATAAATAATATTATATAATACAAAATGAGTGATTCTAAAAAGGCAAATAAAAAAAACAAAGGTCAATTTTATACAACAAATAGTGATTATATATTGGAAGGAATAGAAATACCAGATAATGTAAATAAAATAATAGAACCATTTGCTGGAAAAGGTGATTTAATAGACTGGATAAAAAAATCATTTAATAAAGAAATTGAATGTTATGATATTGAACCAAAACGAGCAGATATAGCAAAAAGAGATACGCTATTAAATGTGCCGAATTATGAAAAATCTTGGGTTATAACAAATCCTCCATATTTGGCTAGGAATAAGTGTGAAAATAAAGAGATATTTGATTTATATGATACAAATGATTTATATAAATGTTTTATCAAATCATTAGTTGATAAAAAATGTGAAGGTGGTATAATAATTATTCCAGCAGGTTTCTTCTTCTCTCCGCGTTCAGTAGATAGTAATTGTAGAAATGAATTTATGTCAAATTACAAAATATTAAAAATAAAATATTTTGAAGAAACAGTATTTGAAGATACATCAATAACTGTAGTAGTAATTTTATTTGAATTGTCAAATGAAAAATTAATTGAACAAAATGTGAAATGGGTAATGATGCCTTCTAAAGAAGAGAAAACATTTAATATGTCTTTAGCGAATGACTGGATAATTGGTGGTGAGATTTATAATTTAGAGACGCCAAAATTAATAAAAATAACGCGACATTTAGAAGGAGCACAATTAAAACAAGGTGAGCAGCAAACATTTATGACGTTAAATGCATTAGATAGTGGTAAAATGGACGGAAGACTTAAATTGGAATATAAAAAAGATTACATTTATCCAGCGAAAGATTGTAGTAGAACATATGCTACGATACGCATTAGTGGTTTAGAATTATCAGAAGAAGAACAGAAAGACATATGTATAAAATTTAATGAATTAGTTGAAAAGAAACGAAATGAGTATTGGAGTTTATTTCTGCCGCAATTTCGAGAGTCGAAAGAGTATGCAAGAAAAAGAATTCCATTTGAGTTAGCATATAGAATTATAGGAAATATAATATTAAATTCATAAAAAAAAACAAAATTTAAATTAATTAAATTACAAGTTAAATATAATAATTATTGATAATATATTGTTGAAATTCTACATGGTTAGCTACTAATAAATTTTTTTGTTCAGACGCTTTATTTTTTAATAGTTCAAATTTTGTAGTAAGATCGGTGTCGATGAGTAAAACATATAAAAGTTCAGGATCGCCGAAGTTGCATACCCAGTCAGCAAATGTATAAGCTTCTTCAAAAACATTGTCTTGGTGTCCACCGTTTCCATAAACGACTTTTGCAAATACGTATCCCTGTAATATGCCAGTAATTTCGGCGTCAAATGATTTGAGACAAGAGTTTTTGTCGGCTATAAGTTTGAACTGTTCTTTGGTGATAATAGTGCCATCTTTACATGGTCTCAATGCGTCGTTAGGTAGTTGAATAATATTAATACTTACCTTGGATGATATTTTATTACATGTTTGTATTTGTATAGCTTCATCGTTGCTGCCTTGTCTTGAAGCAAGTTTAGATATTCTGCCAGCAGTCATTTTAGCTAGAATATCACTTTTGCAGCATTCGTCGATAAGTATTTGTTCGGAGACTTCAAGGTCAGATAAAACCCGTTGTAATTCTTTAATGTTGCATTTGTTTTTAAGTTTATTAATATCTTTAGATTTAATAATATCGTAAATTTCATTATTATTAAATTTCTGTCTCTCTTCTCTGATGTTGGAGAAGTCGATGTGGATGGGAGTAGTATATTCAGTCATTTTGAATGGAAATTAGTATAGTAAGCTATACATAAAATAGAATGGTAATAAAGCATTTCAATTTTTTAATTATATATGTAAAATTGATATAAACTAAAAATTTATAATTTTAGACGATAACAGCACTTATTAAATATGATATATTGTTAATTGAATGTTATAGGGTGTATATTAGTATGGTGTATAGAATGTTGATTTATTGGCTATATTTACAGCTAGATATGCTGTCAAATAATCGTCAAATTTTGAGGCATATATGATGGCGATGTTTTGACGATATATGATGTGAATGAGACTGTAAATGGTCAGGCAATTATTGATGGATATATAGAGTCTTATCATAAGCCTAGTGTGAGACTGACATCGTCATAAAAATCATCAGTAGTTTGTCCATATATGAGACCATAATGGTAAGGGTAAAAAGGACTAGTAAAATGACTTGAACTGAGACCATAAATGAGTTG
>Ga0194118_10000897_pt1 | contig 46431 bp, 30 predicted proteins | sample TA2MahsurfametaG_2_FD_148662 | JGI IMG/M metagenome (GOLD analysis project Ga0194118, IMG submission 148662) | Freshwater microbial communities from Lake Tanganyika, Tanzania - TA2015013 Mahale N5 surface | ecosystem: Environmental > Aquatic > Freshwater > Lake | place: Tanzania: Lake...
GTTCGCAAATCCAGTCGCATAGAGCGGCGTTTGGATCGCTCGCATGTCATACACCTGCACAAACTTCTGCTCGGGAGGAATGGGGTTCCCAAGATCGTCGCGGGTCAGCAGCCCCTCGACCACAATCGTATTCGCCTCCAGATAGGGGTGGTTCGCCAGACCTGGGAAGGTCCCCGGATAGAGCTTCTCCAAGTCGAAGAAGGTCTTGAAGTCGAACGCGTTCATAAAGAAGCGTGCCTCCTTCACGGGGCGATAGGTACGGATGATCGTGACGCCACTGGCACCATTGGCAGAGTTGCCAGAGGGAAAGTCTCCCGTGGTGCCGTTGAACACGAGGCGCTGACCATAGCCGCGCGATCCGAATGCTGTCGCAAAGCCTTGGCCGAGGATGGAACCCCATTGTCCAAACGATCCGTTCTCACCAAGCCCGTACTGGAAAATCGACGGAACATTGTCGGTGTAGATAAAACCACCAGTGACGGTGTCATCGCTTTGGTCTTGCGTCTCGATGGTGGCGAAGTACTCGGGAAAATCCGGGTCATCCACTCGGAGCTCTGCCAAGGCACTGGGCCTGATTCGAGCAATCTCGAGGAGACCGTCCTGAGCGCCGTACATTTTGGTCTCGAAACCCTCAAAGAATGCAAGGGTCGAGTCCTCGCATTCGTCGGGGAAGCCATTGTTGTTGACGTCCTGACTGTCGCCGTTGGCGATGTCACAGGAGTCTGGAACCTCGTTCTGATTGCAATCGAGCGGGCTTGAGATGCCCGGATCCTCAACGGCTACTTGGCATACATCTGGGATACCGTCACCGTTGCAGTCCGCCGCGCCTGAGGTGCCGCCACCTTCGATAACGATCTGACCGTCGATGGCCTCCACGTAATCATCGATCTCGTTGTCATTGCAATCAACGACGGGGACAATGCTGCAGCGGAATCTTGCAAAGTCAAACTTCACCTGCGAGATCGAGCGGGCATTGTTTGCGCAGTCTTCTGCGTTTTCTTCGATCCGCGAGTCTGAAGCAACGACCATCGCGGCTGGGCTGTTCGGCGCATCATCGGAAGTGTTCGTGCATGCCGCCTCATCTGGGAGGGTGACGCCGCTCTCTTCGATGTACTCCGCGTCAGTGCCATCGCCGTCTAAAAGCGTGCAATCAAAGTCAAACGCTTTGCCCGCTTCTTCCTCGTCATCGGGCTCACCTCCGTAATCCGCCCACCTCTTGTTTGGATTGCTGAATCCTGGAAGACGCACGTTCGCGCCAGCCGCATACGCCATCACCGTTCGCCAATCATCATCGCCGAACCCGTAAGAGTCGGGAAAGAGTGCATCGGCTGGTTCTGGCGACGGCGCATCATGATTGTGCTGGCAACCAAAATTGTGTCCAAGTTCATGCGCGTAGACCAAGTCGCCAAGAATCGTCGCGTCGAGCAAACAAAAGGGTCTCTCCGAAAACGCCTGAAGCGTTGAAACATCGGAGGGTCCCACGATTCCGCCGACAGCAGCAACGAGGGGGTTGGTGACATCGGCCACTGGGTGGGGATTTGCAGGGATGCTGAGGCCAGCAAGACCCTGCGCAACGTTGTTTGCATCGTTCATAACGCTTGCTAACCCAACAAACGCGCTGTCGGATCCGTAGTTGGTTCCTACAAAAGCGACTTCGTCTGCACCGAGAGCATCGCGCCAGTCATGCACGTAGTCGAGATAGCCATCGCCCCGGGTCTGCAGTCGGTCCAAATCAATGGCATATCCAGTGCTGACAAATGGTTCTTCTTGCCCATAGAACCCATCGCACACAAGTGCGCCGACAAGGCGCAGGCGAGGCAGGCAGACATCAGACTCCGCCGGTGTGACCCCTGCACGAGCCTCATGAAAAGCCCTAGAATCGTTGTCCGCACACGAAGCGGGCGGTTGGGCCGCTGGTGGAGGAACCACAGGTGGATTGGCCACCGTGTCTGGCTCTGGATAGGAACCGTAGCCACAAGTGGTGTTCAAGTTGTTGTCGAGATCGGCTCCGTCGAATGCGGCCCCGCCCTGATCTGTCGATGTGTACAGCGCCAGATTGGCTTGTGCTATGGTCGCCACCGCTTGGTCGTATGGGGTCGAGCCTTGTTCACGGATGTACTCTTCGGCATCCACCGAGAACACGAAGAGAACATCGATGATGAGTCCGCCGTCCTTCACCAGTCCCGGCGGGATGTCGATGGGCGCGACTTCGGGAGGGCAGGGGGAGGCAGGAGCGCCCGCGATACCGCCCTCCATTGCGGCAGCAGTTGGTTCGCCGCCGATGAAGGGGGCATCCGTACTCCGATACATCCCCTGTTCGGGGTGTCGGTTCAGTTCACGACCAACGCCACACTCGAGTTGTCCATAATCTGGACGGCGGGTCAGTCGGTACGTGCCAGCGTCAGCCGCGGTGATGGCATATGCGGCGCCTGATCGAGCGAGCACATAGCCGGCGAGGCGCGGGCCGATCTGGCACACGATGCCATAAATCGAGTTGGCCGTGTCGGTGCGACCGAGATACACCTGCGCCTCGTCGGCTGCGGTCCACGCCCGGCGCGTGACACGCAGGTCGAGTGTCTGCCCCTCGGGGGTGGCAAACGAAATCTCATCTCCAATCTTCCAGCGGCGCACCTGTTCTGCAGTCAGACTTGGCATGCCAATCTCTGACAGTCCCATCGCGGAGAGGTCTGGTCTTCCCGGTCCGGGCTGCGGCATCATGCCTTGGAGGGCTCTCACCTTGCCCGCGTTCAAGCGTTCATGCTCCGCTTCCTCGACAGTGAACGCTCCGGTTGCCTTCGCTGTCGGTGCACGCAGGGGAGTGGCGCTCCTATCGCTTGCGACCGAGAGTGCAGTCAATGCCAAAGTAGCGAATAAAAGACCAGAGCAGGTAAATCGGGAGAGTCGCATGTCGTTCTGAGTCCTCATTGAAATCCATTCAAAGGTAGTTGCCTGTACAGCCCACACTTCGCTGCCCCACCAGACCGAGTCGCCGACAGGCTGAGCGCTTTGCTCGCTGCCATTCCAAAAGATGGTGGAGAGAGTTCGTGCCGAGCGGAGATCCGAACACCACCCTTGCCGTCGTGAACATACGCGCCAGAGCACGCTGTACACCTACGGTTTGGGGGAGCCGGTCCTGCGACGCCCCGCAGACCAACAGTCGCATGATGGCTTTGGCACGGCGAAAGTCAAGCGAGATTGGATTTTTTCGCGGTTTCATCTGTCGGGTCAGCCGCCGCCGCAGGGTGCTCCGACGTCTCCAAGTGGATCGTTGAACAAAATCTCGATCTGATCGAGCCAGATTTGAGTCTGACCAATTCCGCCAATCGGCAGCACCACCACCCGAACCGCGAGGTCAATGCTCGCTCCATTTGGTATCCCCACAGACTGAGGTAACACGCACGCTGGCAAGAAGAACTGAGGGATAGGAGCGCCACCAGATGTCATCTGTCCGACATAGTTGGGCATCACGACCCAACGATTCGTGACATAGTTGTAGATGAATGCCATCACAAGCGCGCTTGGTGCCGACACTGTCTGCCCAGACACGCGCACGGAGACCTGTGTGAGACTGTCGGGGTCGTTCAGTGTCGTTGAGCGAATCACCTGGATATCAAGTACCCGTTTCGAGGTCGGATAAAAGAGCGCTGGGCCAAGCCCCGAAGAGGCCGCGCCGCTCGGTCGAGCCGTGATTGTCTTGAGGAACTTGTTGTCGATCTCGCGGATACTTAGTTGCGAACCGCTGAGAAGGGTTCCTGTCACGATCTGGAACTCACACTGGTTGTTGGAAAAGAAGTTTCCGGTGATGATGTTGGTTCCGAGCCGACGCATCGCAGGGAATCCGCCGACGAGGGCAAGATCCTCGTCAGCGACCAAGTCACCGATCAGGACTCCCGGGATGCCGTTCTGCGTTGGGAAAGGAATCGGTCCAATGCCCGGCACCAAGCCACACTGCGGGTAAGTGCTGTCCGGTGCAACAAGTGCGCTTTTGATGTCAAAGCTTGACAACGGCAGCCCGTCGTACACCTGCTTCGACAGGGCTTGCATCATCGCAACCACGCCGGCAATCTGGGCCGCACCGGCACTTGTGCCGCCCCAAGTCGCGGTGTAGGTGCGCAGGCGGTTCTCCTCGTACTCCATGAGTTCGGGATTGTCCGATTCGCCCGCGTTTTCACCACAGAAAAGATCGCCGTAACCCAAGGTGCAAACACCGCGCCCCCACCCAGAGACATCGACATTCTGGTCGCCACTAAAGTTGCTGACACCTGCTCGGCAGTAATTCAATCCCGGGTACACGGTGGAACTAGCAGGAGCGGTCGTGAATTGAAAGCCAGGGTTTACACCGCCAACGATGACAGCTTCTTCGGTTCCCGCGATTGGGTCCTCGAGTGCTTGCGAGGCGTTCCCCGCGGCGAGCACCACTGTGACTCCACTGTTGATCGCGGTCGCGATGATTGCGCCAGCCGCAATTCGGACATTCAGAGGCTGGTCAGCGATGGCAATCGGCAGGACCATGACATTGCCAGGGTTTGGATCTGCGGTAGTGATGTCGGAGAGCACGAGGGCCGCGTTGGTCATCGCCGTCAGAAGACGCCCCTGTTCCTCGAAAGATTCCGTCGGGAAGAACAGTGGAATGGCCTCCGGGACGATTCCAGTGACGCCAAAATTGTTGTCGTTAGCCGAGATAACGCCCAGCGTGGCTGTCCCGTGCATCGGTGCGGTATAGAAACTGCCCTCGAAGGTTGGAGGCGGATCCGACTGATCGTTGATGACCAGTGGCGTCTGACCTGGTTCAACAATCACCTTCGTCACACCGTTGGGACCAATCAAATCCTCGTGATCCACGAGGGCAGACGGCTCGACGACTCCGATCTTGGTGGTTCGAAGTTGCGGTCCATTGTCGCCGGGGAACTGGTTGAGCAGGCTGCGAAAGCCAGCCAAGTCGAGTCCTCCGCCGCGGAATCCCGTGGCACTGATGAAAGGTCCAAAGGCGCCGACAGGCGGTGACGGCGGAGGATTTGGTCCAGTGTAGGGATCCGGGTACCGTGCGGCAGTGGTGTAGAGGCTCAGCGGAAAGCTGTTCGGTGTTGGGACAGGCGGGGGGACTATCAGCATCTGTGGGTCAAACAGTGGTGATGGATCTTGGAAGCTCGGAAATCGAGGTGAGCCGCCGCCGCCAGTGATGATGATTCCAGGGGTTGAATAGCACGATTCGTACAACCCGATCGCAATGGATGCGCAGTTCTCGTCCCAGTCCACCGTGCAGCAGGTCACATCCGTGAAGCACACTTCGCGGCAGCACTCAGAGTTGGAACTTCCTGCCAGCGAATGGACATCAAAGGGAGAGTTCGTGATGACGATCGACTCCTCGATTGGATTCCAGCCGCAGTCAAAGGGGAAAGGCGGCTGGTAGATAGGGGGACTCGTGGGCCCAATCGGCTGCAAGCAGGTGTCATTGAAGCCCTGGCCTCCGAAGGCAGATGGTCCGAGCAGATTTGCGAAGGTCGCGCAGATTTCGTCCCAGCATTCGGCGCACGACGGGCGCACGCCATTCACGATTCCGCAGGTCTGCTCGTCCCGGCAGTTGCCGACCAGCTCGCCTTGATCGTCAATGGTTCCTGGGTGTGGGTAAAAGCATGGCAGTGCGATCCCGTCATCGCAAGGTCCGCAATCAGCGCAGGCAATCCATGTGTTTCCAGTGCTTCCGAATCCGCAGACTGGTGCTGGAGTTGCACATCCGACTCCTTGTGGCGCACAGAGGGACACCTTGCCTTCGACCTCGACCCACTCGACCTCAGGCATCGCCAAAAACTCTCGGCCTGCCGCAAGGAGCTGGCTCGGCGGGACGCCCTCAATCATCATCATCGACGCCAAGTCCGGCGAAACTCGTCCAGAACGCGCAAGCCCTCTCTCGCGAAGTTCAGCGAGGTTCGCGGGGTCGGTGTTGATCGCTTGACGGATGGTGGCACCGAAGCGCAAGAGCGTGGACTGCACCTGACTGATGTCGGACATGCCCAGCGAAGTCACATCAACGCCCGCTGTGCGTGGCGCACGAACGCCGGCTGACTCCTTGAACATGACGATGAGTCGTCCCGTGTGAATGGGCTGCCCCGTCCGTGGATTGAGCGGCAACTGCAGAAGGCCCGGATCCTTGGTCGGCGTCTTGGATGGTCGGGTTGGCTGGGCGATCAACCGCTTAGCAGCCGACTCACGAAGTTCCTGCGCTGTGGCGGCGTCAACTTTGGGGGCGTTCTTCGGCCCAACCGTCATCCCAGCCCGAACCTGCTGTGCGGAGACGGGTGAGGCGAACGTGACAAACAGCGCAGCCAGTGCGGTGCACGACAACAGCAGTGGAAACTTTCTCATGGATGGCCTGTCAATCAAATCAACAACGAGCCTCCGACACGGTCAACGGGACCGTGAACAGAGGGAACACCTGAATGGAAAAAGCATACCAACTGAGATACGAGTCGGCTGCAGATACGGCACCGCGATGCGTGCAATTATCTGCCAGAAAATGCCTTATTCAGGAGGCGCGCCCCGATGTCCCGGCGGAAGAATCCACCCTCGAAACGGATCGATTCCGCAAGCGCGGTCGCCTTTGCACAGGCATCAGCGAGGTCAGTTCCGAGGCAGGTTGCCCCAGCTACGCGCCCACCTGCCGTGAGGATTTGCCCCGACTTGTCGGCCTGCGTTCCAGCCTGAAAAACTATGCCGTGGTCGGCCGATGGTGGGAGAGCGGCAGTGAGCCCATCGATTCGATCGCCCTTGCGGACCGACGATGGATAGCCAGCGCTGCAAACCACAACGCAGCAGGCGGGGCGCGGGTCGAACGAGAACTGAGCCTCCGCGAGCCTCCCCTGTGTCGTCAGCCAGAGTGTTTCCAGAAGATCTCCCTGGAAGCGCGCCAGAAGTACCTGAGTCTCCGGATCTCCGAATCTGCAGTTGAACTCCAGCACCTTTGGGCCCGCCGGCGTCAGCATCAGTCCTGCGAACAGCACGCCGCGGTACTCGACCCCTTGGCGACGAAGTCCATCGACCGCTGGAACGAAGACATCCCGTGCAACCGCCTTCAATTCCTCATCGCCAAGCAGCGGCGTTGGGCAAATCGTCCCCATGCCGCCTGTATTGGGGCCCTTGTCGCCCTCGCCCACTTGCTTGTGATCCTGCACCGTGTCGAGCAGCGTGATCGTTCGCCCGTCCACGAGTGCGAGGACAGAGACTTCCTGCCCCTCGAGTCGCTCTTCGATCACCACGGTCTGGCCCGCATCCCCAAACTGTTTCGCATCCATGCACGCACGGACAGCGGCAATCGCTTCCGCGCGCGTCTCGCACACGCTGACGCCCTTGCCTGCACACAAACCTGCCGCCTTCACAACGCAGGGTTCATCGCGCTCCGTCACGTACGCAAGCGCCGCTTCGAGCGATGTGAACGTCCGGCCCTCGGCAGTGGGGATCGATGTTTGGCGCATCAGGGTCTTGGAGAACGCCTTGTCCGACTCGATGCGCGCAGCCGCCTTGACGGGACCAAAGACGGGGCGATGCGGGGCAGCGAGTCGATCCGCGATGCCTTCGGCGAGCGGAACCTCAGGCCCGACGATCACGAGCCCGATCTTCTCGCGCTCGAACCAGCGCTCGAGCTGGAACATCTTCCGCGGACCGAGGTCCTCGGTACAGGGCGCTCCGAGGGCGAGCAAGCCAGGATGCGCGGTGGATTCAACGAAAAGTTTGCCGAGTCGCGGCGACTGCGACAACCTCCACGCGAGCGCGTGTTCGCGCCCGCCCGATCCGATCAGCAGAACATTCAGGCGTTCTGGAATGGGCTGCGCGGGCGTGTCGGTCATGTGCTGAGCGCAGCGAACTCAAGATCGTGTGCCTCGGCGACGGGCTTGTTCACGAGCGTGCCGCGGGTGGTATTGATGCAGTTTGCGAAGTGGTGATCCATCCGCGCCAGTTGATCTGCGCCGAATCTCGCAAGTTTCAATGCCCACGGCAGCGTGGCGTTCGTCAGAGCCTGCGTCGATGTTCGGGCGACTGCACCTGGCATGTTTCCGACGCAGTAGTGCACGACGCCATCGACCGTGTACACGGGATTTCGGTGTGTGGTGACCTTCGCTGTCTCGACGCAGCCGCCCTGATCGATCGCAACATCGACAATCACGGAGCCAGGGCGAATGTGCTTCAGGTCATCGCGCCGAATCAGCTTTGGTGCGCGTGCGCCCGGCAGCAGCACGGCGCCCACGATCAGATCGGCCCATGCCAGGCGCTCACGGATCGCCTGAGGATCGGAGTAGATCGTGTGGACATTCTCCGGCATGAACTCGTCAAGCGCGCGCAGGCGATCGAGGTTGATATCGGCGATCACGACATCCGCGCCGAGACCCGCAGCCATTCGCGCAGCGCAAGTGCCCACGACTCCACCGCCGATCACCAGCACATTTCCAGGCGCGACGCCGGGGACGCCACCGAGCAGGACGCCCGAGCCACCCCACGGGCGCTCGAGATACTTCGCGCCTTCTTGGATCGAAAGCTTGCCCGCCACTTCGCTCATGGGTGTCAGAAGCGGTAGCCGCCCCTCATCATCGGTGAGCGTCTCGTATGCGCAAGCGATGCACTTCGATTCAAGACAGCCGATGGTCAGTTCGCGGTCGGCCGCGAAGTGGAAATACGTAAACACGATCTGATCCGCCTTGATCATTGGGATTTCAGCGGGTTGGGGTTCTTTGACCTTCACGATCATCTGCGATCGTTCCCAGACATCCGACGCTTTCGGAAGCAGCGTGGCCCCCGCGCTGACATACTGCTCGTCCGTGAATCCGCTGCCCAATCCTGCGCCAGACTGCACAAACACCGAGTGTCCGTCGCGCACAAGCATCTCGACTCCAACGGGGCGCATGCCGACACGAAACTCATCCGTCTTGACCTCTGTTGGAACGCCGACAATCATGTTCTGGACTCCTCAATTCGATTGGGGAAAGTTGTGAAGGGGGAGCCATGATTGTAGCGATCAAGAAGCAAATGACCTGCTACCCTTCGCACCTCATGATGCGGCCTTTGACTCTGACCCTCTCTCGGTGGATGCTGCGTGTCGGTGCCATGTTGGCCTGCGTCGTCGTTTCGGCGACTGCCTCGGGTGAGGACGCCACGCTCGTGGAGCAACTCAACAAGCCGCTCGCTGATACCGCGGAAAAGGACCGCAGTGCACCTCTGGTTTTTGCTGCGTTCACTCGGATGACCCCACCCCCGCAGATCGCGGGCGAGGATTTGTCCCAAGCCACCGTCTGGCCGTCGATGGACGGCTGGAAGGAAGTCGCAGCGTGGGCAAAGGCGAATGCGCCGCTGGGCGAGGCCCTCGTCAAGGCGCAGTCGGCGGGTCTCCTCGGGCTTCCTTACGGCACCAAGAAGTCCGATCCCAAATGGGTGCAGTCTGGTGCGGTGATCGAGGTCAGCGATCTCGAGGGCGGGCCGCCCGTGCAGTTCAACTACTTCCGAGTTGTCCGCACCATCGGCGCCTACGCGACGGCCGAGATGTACCGACTCGGCCAGGAAAAGGACTTTGACGGCGCATTCAACATTGGCATCGCGTACGCGCGATTTCTTCGGCAGGTGTGCGAGCAGTCGATGTTGCAGGAGAAGGTCTTTGGTCTCCAGAACCTCTCCGAGTGCATGACGGTGCACCGTGACTTCATGTGGACGTTCCTGGATCAGATCCCGGTCTCGGTTCTGCAGCGCGTGGCGATGAAGGAGTATGTATTCCTCAAGCCATCCGACAATGAGCGCATGCGCCGCCTGCAGTTGCCTGAGGGTGACAGCATTGTGGTGGCGCGTGTGCTCGAGAAGGTGCTCGGAAGCGGGTCGATCGATAGTGAGCGCTTTGCGGATCTGATGGCGTCGCAAGATGCTGGCGGCGATGATTTGAGCGCGTTCGGGAGTCATGAGCTCTGGCGGCGCGTCGGTGAAGTGCATGGATCCTTCGATGCAAGCAAGGAGCGACTCGCCGACATCTACGACGACTGGTGGCGCCGCTGGAAGTTGCGCGCCAACTCACCGATGCAAAAGGTGAAGACACAGCTGGCAGCAACAAACCCGCTGAAGTACCGCGTTGTGGTGGATCTGGTGGGTGATGTGACCGTGGCGTTTGTATGGCGAAACGTGACCATCGCAGAGATCAATGGAACCGTTGTCGCAGCCGGTCTCTGTGCTGCTTACCGAGACTCAAAGAACACATGGCCAAAGGATGTGCAGCGTGCCTATGCGACCTACATGCCCAAGCGGTCGAACTTCGATCCGTTCGCGAAGATCGTGGAGGGCGTGAAGCGCTCCTACCCAATGGAGTACCGCACGCTCGCGCAGCGTCTCGCGATCGATTCACCCTACGGGCGCGTGTGGGCAACAGGTTGCATTCTGCTGTCGGTCGGGAAGAATGCCGAGGATGACGGTGGAGCAACGCACTCCGTTGACGGGAGCACGGGCGATCTTGTGCTGTGGCCACCTGTTCGTGCGCTTGCTCGGAAGGAAGGACTTCTGAAATGAGCGCACAAGCCACTGAACGGATCGTGATCATCGGGTCGGGACCCGCAGGTTGGACGGCGGCGATTTATGCCGCCCGTGCGAATCTGAATCCGCTGTGCATCGTCGGCGTTCCGCGAACGGATCCTGCTCCGGTACTGCCGGGTGGTCAATTGATGCTGACGACGGAAGTGGAAAACTATCCAGGATTCCCGAGCGGCATCACCGGGCCGGAACTGATGGAGCATTTCCGCGCGCAAGCGATTCGGTTTGGCGCGCGCGTGCTGGACGAGGACGTGGCCTCGTGTGACTTTTCAAAGCGGCCTTTCCATCTGACGCTTGCAGGCGGTCAGCGGGTGGAGGCTCGGGGCGTGATCATCGCCACAGGTGCAGTCGCCAACTGGCTCGGTGTGCCGAACGAACTTCGGTTGGCACAAAGCGGGGGTGGTGTGAGCGCATGCGCGGTGTGCGATGGAGCGCTGCCCGTGTACAGAGGGAAGGAACTGGGTGTCGTGGGTGGTGGGGACACGGCGATGGAGGAAGCGATTTATCTCACCAAGTTCGCCTCGAAGGTGCACATTATCCATCGTCGGGATTCGTTCCGCGCATCGAAGGCAATGCAGGATCGGCTGCTCTCGATGCCGAATGCCGTGGCGGTGTGGAACAGTCGCGTGGTGGAGGTTCTCGGCGGCGACCGCATTGAGGGTGTTGTGCTTGAGGACACGGTGACGGGCGCACGGCGCAACCTTGCGCTCGGCGGGCTGTTCATCGCCATCGGACACTCACCAGCGACCAGCTTCCTGCAATCGAGTGGTGTGGAACTCGATGACAAGGGGTATGTCGCACTCCGAACGCGATCAAGCACGACAAACATCGAGGGTGTTTTTGCCGCCGGCGATGTCGCGGATCCGCACTATCGGCAGGCGATCACCGCTGCGGGCATGGGCTGCCAAGCCGCGCTCGAGTGTGAGCGGTGGTTGGCTGCATCGGGCGTTCACTGAACCCTGACGACTGGCAAGGCGATTCGCCTCCGTCGTTACGGAGGCACTGCCGCTGGCAGCGCACTGCGCACACTCAGTTCGCGAAGCTGTTCGGCACTGATCGGGCTTGGCGCCTCGATCATCAGATCTGCACCTGACTGCGTCTTGGGGAATGCGATGACATCGCGAATGTTGTCCGTACCCACGACATGCATCACGAGACGGTCCAGTCCGAACGCCATGCCGCCGTGTGGCGGCGCGCCGTGCCGAAGCGCGGACAGCAGGAATCCGAACTTGGATTGCGCCTCCTCGGGACTGAGGCCGATCAGATTGAAGACGCGCTGCTGCACATCCATGCGGTGGATTCGGATCGAGCCGCCCGCAATTTCGCTTCCATTGAGCACAAGGTCGTATCCCGCACTCAGACACGCGCCAGGATCGCTCTCGAGAATCGGGAATTGATCCGGATTCGGGCTGGTGAACGGATGATGGAGCGCGACCCAGCGACGGTTCTCGTGATCCCAGTCGAACATGGGGAAGTCCACCACCCAGAGAAAGTTCCAGCCATCTTTGGGAATCAGGCCGAGATCTGCTGCCACGCGCAGGCGCAGTTCGCCCATTGTCTTTGTGGCGATTTCCCACGTATCGCATGCAAACAGCAGTGCATCGCCCACTTCAAGTCCGACCCGCGCGGCAAGTTCATCCTTGATCGGCTCGAGGAACTTCGCGATGCCTGTCTCCAGTCCTGCCGCGGTGCGCTTGACCACGGGCACGCCGCCCGCACGGAATGTTCGAACCCACTCGGTGTACCCATCGGTGAGTTTGCGCGTCAACTTCTCTGCACCGCCGGGCACGCGAATGCACTTGACGACGCCGCTGCGCCCCGCGGGACTTCGCTTGGCGAGCGCCTCTTGGAAAACTTTGAAATCGCACTTCGCGGCGAGGTCGCTGATGTCCTCAATCGGCAGCCCAAAGCGCGTGTCGGGGCGATCGATGCCATACCGCTCCATCGCCTCGGTCCATGTCATGCGAGGGATTTCACCGATGTCCTGCCCGAACAGCTCTTTCCACAAGCCGCGCGTGAAGCCGCTCATCATGTGGATCACATCGTCGCGGTCCACGAAGGACATTTCGAGATCAATCTGGCTGAACTCCGCCTGCCGATCCGCGCGCGGATCTTCGTCGCGCAGGCAGCGGCAAATCTGCAGGTAGCGGTCACACCCCGCGACCATCAGGATCTGCTTGAAAAGCTGCGGACTCTGTGGGAGCGCATACCAACTCCCCGGATGGAGGCGGCTTGGCACCACGAAATCGCGCGCGCCTTCGGGCGTCGATTTGATGAGCAGTGGTGTTTCAATCTCCAGGAAGCCTTGCGACGTGAAATAGTCGCGAGTGAACTTCGTGATCCGCGAACGAGTCCGCAGGATCGACTGCATGCGTGGGCGGCGCAGATCGATGTAGCGGTACTGCAGGCGGGTCTCTTCATTGATGCGGTCCGCATCATGCTCGTCTGGCAGGATCGGTGGTGCTTCGGCCTTGTTGAACACCTCCAGTTCCTCAGCGACCAGTTCCACTTCGCCGCTCGCGAGTTTGGGGTTCGCGCCACCCGTACGAATGCGAATCTTTCCGCGCACGCCGATGACATCCTCACGGCGCACGGCTCGCGCGCGTTCCATCAACTCCTCGGGTGCGCCCTCAAAGACAACCTGTGCAAGACCTTCCTTATCGCGAAGGTCGACAAAGAACAGTGCTTTGCCTTGCTCGCGGTAGGTGTTGGCCCACCCGCAAAGTGCAGCGGTCTTTCCGGCATCCGACGCTCGCAGTTGTCCACAGAAGTGGGTTCGCTTGATCATGGCTGTGTTGTGCCTCTTGGCAGAGTCGAGCGGGGGATCCTACCGACACGGCATGCCATCCACGGGTTACCCTTTGCGCACGATGGCGCAGATTGCGTCCGACAGGCGAGCAACCGTGCTGTTCACCGCGTTCGAGCCGTCAGGCGATGCGCACGCCGCTCCCGTGATTGCCGCGCTCGCGCAGCGCGATCCATCGGTCCGCATCGCGGCCTGGGGCGGTCCGCGCATGCGTGCGGCCGGTGCAGAGATGCTGGGCATCACAGCCGAGGATGGCGCGATGGGGCTTGCCGGGATCGCCAAGATCGGGCTCGTGCGCCGCGTTCGCGCGGCTGCCGTCGCTTGGTCGCGCGAGAATGCCGTCACCGTGCATGTGCCCGTGGACAGTCCCGCCGCGAACTTCCCTGTGGTTCGGGCGCTTCGCCCACTCGGAGTCAAGACCGTTCACCTCGTGGCGCCGCAACTCTGGGCGTGGGGTGGGTGGCGAATTCGAAAGTTGCGGCGCCGAACGGATCTTGTGCTGTGTCTGCTTCCATTCGAGCAGGAGTGGTTTCGATCGCGCGGCGTGCCCGCGGCGTTCATCGGGCATCCCGTGATGGAGCGGCAGCTCGATGCAGCGCGGCTGGATGCCGATGCGCTTCGGTTGCCGAGCGGCTCGCCGCGCATCGCGATGCTGCCGGGCAGCCGGAGCCAAGAGTTGCACGCGAACCTTCGTTCGCTTGTGGAGACGTTTGCGCGCCTGCGTCAATCGCATGGGAAGGCGGTGTGTGTTCTTGTCGCGGCGAATGAGAACCTCCGTCAACTCGCTCAGCAGATTGTCCCCGCGATGCCGAGTGGGATGCATGTGCAGGTCGGTGGGCTCGATGCCGTTCTGCATTGGTGCGATCTGGCGCTGAATGTGTCCGGAACAGTGTCACTCGATGTGGCGCTTCATGCCAAGCCCATGGTGGGCGTGTACCGGATTTCCGCGCCCTCGCTTGCCGTCTCGCGTCTGCTGCTGCGATCACCCGTTCGACTGCTGCCCAACATCATCGCCGGTCGCAAGATCGTGCCCGAGTTCGTGCCCACAACGGCAGGTCCGGAGGCGTTTGCGGCTGCCGCCGATTCACTGATTCGAGATTCACACGCAGCCGACGAGGCGCGGGCAGCACTCCGCTTGGTGGCGCAGCTTTTCGTGGGGCATGACTCAGGTTTCGAGGCCGCGGCGTTGATCGACCATGTCTGCCGCGGCGGCAGCACCGCGGCAATGGTGCTTGACTCGGTGGTGTCTGCGGCGCGTCCCTCGCAGGCCACGGCGCACGGCAAGGCTTCACCGTAGCATCCCATGAACCCCCGATGAAACCCCTCTCCATGATCGTCGCTGCAGGCGTCTCACTGGTGATTGCAGCAGCATCCGCCGCACAGAACGGCACCATCAAGATCGTCAGCAGCCTGCCACGCACGGGCAGCGCCAATGCGCAGACGGGGACAATCGTGAACGGCATCAAGATGGCGATTGCCGAGGTTGGCGGCAAGATCGATGGATACGAAATCGCCTATGAGGACTGGGACGATGCGAGCCCGCAGCGCGGCAACTGGGATCCGACTGTCGAAGCGCAGAACGCCAACAAGGCTGTGGTCGACAGCACGATCGTGGGCTACATCGGCACATTCAACAGTGGTGCAGCGAAGATCTCGATGCCGCAACTGAACCGCGCCGGACTGGTGATGATCAGCCCAGCGAATACCTACTCGGGGCTCACAAAGCCGGGGCTCGGAGAGGCGAACGAGCCGGCGATCTATCGACCTTCAGGCAAGATCAACTACTTCCGAGTCGTCCCAACGGACGATTTGCAGGGAGCCGTTGCCGCGGAGTTTGTCGCGGCGTCCGGGGCCAAGCGCGTGTTCGTGCTGCACGACCGCGAGCTCTACGGCAAGGGCATCGCCGAGGTATTCGAGCGGCGCGCGAAGGAGCTTGGGATGGAAGTCGCTGGCCTGGAGGGCATCGACACCAAGGCGGCGAACTACAAGTCGCTTGCGCAGAAGGTCAAGTTTGCCAAGAGCGATGCCGCATTCTTCGGTGGTACCACGCAGACCAACGCCGGGCAGGTGGCAAAGGATCTGCGCAGCGCGGGATTCACCGGGATGTTGGTGGTACCGGACGGCTGCTGTGAGGAAGCCTTCATACAAGCTGCGGGAGCCAAGAATTTGGAGGGCAACACGTTCGTCACGTTCGGTGGGCTGCCACCGGCGGAACTGACAGGTCGCGGCGCGCAGTTCCGAGATGCCTATCACAAGATGTACAACGCCGAGCCCGAGGCGTATGCGGTTTACGGGTACGAGTGCGCTCGTGTGCTGCTCGACGCGATTCGCCGTGCGTCTACGAAGGATCGTGCTGGTGTCTTGCAAGCGGTTGCCCAGACCAAAGAGTTCGATGGGGCGCTCGGCACCTGGAGTTTCGATGCCAATGGCGACACAACAAATCGGGTGATGAGCATCAATGCCGTGAAAGACGGCAAGTTCGTGTTCGTCAAGCGCGCGGGCGATGCATCCGCATCGGGTGCAGCCAAGGGTTCAGAAACCCCTTCGGACGCCCCTGCGCGTTGAGCGTGATGCCTGTGCGCCCTCGTTGGCGCAGGGTCGTCTGAGGAGTCGGTGCGAAAGCATGGAACTCGAATTCTTCCTGCAGCAGCTGATCACCGGCCTTTCCAACGGCATGATCATTGCGCTGATCGCCATCGGCTACACGATGGTGTACGGAATCATCGAGCTCATCAACTTCGCGCACGGTGATCTGTTCATGCTCGGGTCCTTTCTCGCGCTCACGATTCTCGGTGCGCTTGGAATGGATGCATGGGCGGGGGGTGGGACATGGGGCGGGGTGCTCTTGCTGCTGTTGTCCTGCGCCGTGTTCTGCGCCGGACTGAACTGGACCATCGAGCGCGTCGCATACCGGCCGCTTCGCGCGTCGGGGAAGCTCTCGCTGCTCGTCAGCGCTATTGGTGCAAGTTTCATCCTCGTCAATCTTGGGCTGTTTTGGGGTGGTCTTCCCATGGACGTCTTTGCAGGCGGTGTCGCAGCTGCTGCGCCCAAAGATTTCCCTCCACTCGTTCCCAACACGAACCTGCTCGGTGCTGATTCGCTGGTGCAACTGACGCCGAAGGATCTTCTGGTCGTCGGCGTCACGCTGCCGCTCATGCTCGCACTGACTTGGATCGTCACGCGCACGCGCTTGGGGAAGGCGATGCGGGCGACCGCGCAGAATCCCATCGCTGCGCGCCTGATGGGGATCGATACCGACCGCGTCATCGGCGCGACCTTCCTGATTGGCGGTGCCCTCGGAGGCTTCGCGAGCGTGATCTATGCGCTCTACAACAACACCATCTCCTTCCAGATGGGATACCGCGCAGGCATGGATGCGTTTACGGCAGCCGTGCTCGGTGGCATCGGCAGCATGCCGGGGGCGGTCGCCGGTGCGATCGTCATCGGACTCGTGCGCGCCATGAGCGATGGCTATCTCGAAACGCGTTGGACCAACACGATCGTGTTCGGGATTCTGGTCTTGATCCTCATCTTCCGTCCAAGCGGTTTGCTCGGTTCGCGTGCGAAGGAGAAAGTGTGATGCGCGCGCGCGTGAACCCGATCCTGATCTTCTTCGCCGTGGCCGCGGCACTGCCCATGTTCTTTGGTGCTACGGGCCTTTTCTACGACGCATTCCAGTCGATCTTCGTGTTTGCGCTCGTGGGTCTTGGCCTGAACATCATCACGGGATTCACGGGCATGCTCAACCTCGGCATGGCGGCTTTCATGGCCATTGGTGCCTACGGCTTCGCCATCCTGACCTGCGATATCTATCCATTCCAAGTGGGCTTCTGGTGGGGACTGCTACTGTCGGGCGCCATTGGTGCGCTCGCTGGGTTCTTGCTGGGTGCACCGACACTGGGGTTGAGCGGCGATTACCTCGCGATCGTGACGATGGGTTTCGGCGAAATCACGCTGGATGTGCTGAAGAACCTGGAAGTCATCACGAAGGGCACCCAAGGGATCAATCCGCTGCCGCGCCCGACGATCGGTGGATGGACGATCGAGCTGCAGGATGAGCGCAGTTGGTACTACCTGCTGCTTCTGATTCTCGCGGTGGCGGTGCTGCTGGTGCGTCGGCTCGAACGCAGCCGAACGGGGCGAGCATGGCTTTCGATTCGCGAAGACGCGCTCGCGAGCCAGTGCATGGGCATTCCACCAAAGCGCACTCGCATGATCGCGTTCGCGACAGGGAGTGCAGTGGCCGCCATCGGCGGCGCGCTGTTTGCGGCGCTGCTCAGTTCAACGGGTGAACCGAACTCATACGACTTCCAAGTGTCGATTCTTGCGCTGTGCATCATCATTGTGGGCGGCATGGGCAGTATCGCTGGCACGCTGGTCGGTGCTGTCGTGATGGTCGGCATGAACGCCATCGTGCTCGTGAAACTTGCGGACTGGTTCGGCTCGCGCGAGCAGAGCTCATCCTCCAATGTCCTGGCAAGCCCCAACAACTGGAAGTACTTGATCTTCGGACTTGCGCTCATTCTGGTTGTGCGCCTGAAGCCCGAGGGTCTGTTGCCGCCGCGTCTTGAGGGCGGTACACCGGCGCTGCCGCCCGACGCCTCCAAGCCGAAGTCGGGAGTTTCGATCGGTGGGGGAGGCGCATGAGTCTCCTGGAAGTGCGGGACATCACGATGCGCTTCGGCGGGCTCACCGCAGTCGATGGGGTCACTTTCGACGTGCGGCAGGGGGAGATCCTTGCCGTGATTGGCCCCAATGGAGCCGGCAAGACAACGCTGTTCAATGCGATCACGGGGGTCTACGAGCCCACGCAAGGGAGTGTGAAGTTCCGCGGTTCACAGGTCAGGCGCAATCCCGATCTGCAACTCGTCGTACGCGCAGCGCTTGTCGGCATTCTTGGAGCGATCACCACCTTCGTTGCACTGAACGTGCAGGAGATCTGGACGGCGGCGATCGAAGCGAACTATCTGCTCGACACACCGTTCCCTTGGAGCAAAGCGCTCCGGGACGGATGGAGCACCGCCCGCGCTGTACCGCTGGCCTGGGGAGTTGTTCCTGCAGTCGTGGGGGGCATGCTCGGTGCTGCCACAGTGCTCGCTCTCTGGCAACGCCTTCGCCGCACGCCCGATCTGATCGCGCGCGCGGGGCTCGCCCGCACCTTTCAGAACATCCGTCTGTTCACGGATCTGAGCCTGATTGAGAATGTGCTGGTCGGCATGGATAGCCGTTTGAAGTGTGGATACTGGACGAATGTGCTGCGTCTGCCTGCCTTCATGCGCGAGCGTTCGCAGAGCGCCGCAGAGGCGATGGAATTGCTCGCATTCGTTGGGCTCGCCGATCGTGCGCATGCGGCGGCAGGGAGTTTGCCCTACGGACATCGGCGCCGTCTGGAAATCGCACGTGCGCTTGCAAGTCAGCCTGCTGTGCTGCTGCTCGATGAGCCTGCCGCAGGCATGAACCCATCCGAAGTGACTTCGCTGATGCAGCTGATACGCCGCGTGCGGGATCGCGGCGTCACGGTGATCCTCATTGAGCACCATATGAAATTGGTGATGGGCATCAGCGACCGCATCGTTGTGCTGCAGTACGGGCGCAAGATTGGCGAGGGAACGCCGCAGGAGATTCAGGCAGACCGCCGCTGCATTGAGGCATATCTCGGCGCGGAGGACGGACTGTGAGTGATCTCATGCTCGAAGTGAACGCCCTCGAAGTTCGCTACGGCGCTGTGCATGCGCTGCGTGGAGTTTCACTGGATGTACGGCGAGGCGAAATCGTCTCACTCATCGGCACGAATGGCGCAGGAAAGAGTTCGACGCTGATGGCGATCTCAGGCATCGTGCGTGCGAGCGCAGGTGGCATCGCATTCGAAGGGCAGGGAATTTTGGGCCGTCCTGCGCACGAGATCGTCGCCTGTGGACTGGCACAGGTACCCGAGGGGCGCCGCGTCTTTCCGCGACTGACGGTGCGAGAGAATCTTGAGATGGGCGCGTTCCTGCAGCGCGGGCCGATCGGCACGGATCTGGACCGGGTCCACGCGCTCTTTCCCGTCCTGCAGGAACGTTCAAAGCAGCTTGCAGGAACGCTCTCGGGTGGTGAACAGCAGATGCTCGCGATCGGTCGTGCGTTGATGGGTCGTCCAAGACTCCTGATGATGGACGAACCGAGCATGGGCATTGCGCCGATTCTGGTGGCGCGCATTTTTGAGGCGATCCGTGAGTTGAATCGGCAAGGGTTGACGGTGTTGCTCGTCGAGCAGAACGCGCGCGCCGCACTTCGACTCTCGAACCGGGCCTTCGTTGTCGAAGACGGTCGCACGACGATCACAGGGTCGGGCAGCGAGCTGCTGCATGATGAGCGGATCGCCAGCGCCTACCTAGGTGGCACCTGACGCTCCGCGCATTCACCATTCTTCGATGCCGCTCTGGTGGACTTCCGCGGCACTGCGGCGCGGCGGCAAATCGCCGAGTTCCTCGGGGCGATCGTCATACGCGACGCGGTCCACCGAATAGAACCCATCGCACCGCCACGACGGGAGGTGATGCTCGAAGTGTTCGTTCACAAGCCTTTCCATCTGGCTCAAACTTCCCGCCGTTGCCCAAATCGTCACGTATCCACCCTTGTTGGGGCGGTCATGCCGCGTCGCGAGCACAATCGCATGCCACAATACGAGCCCGAGTTTGCGCCCGGTGTCATCCACGTTTGCGTCGGGGTCTACATCAAGCTCCAGCCGCCAGGCGTCACGAAGTTGCAGGAGGATTTCATCGAGGTCTGGGCTCTGATCGTCGAGCACCTGCAGGACTTCACGAAGCTGGGAGGGTGGCTCTTCCGAGTGTTCAAGATCGTGCGGCCATGTCTCCAGCACTTCTCGTACGCCATGGCGTGCCAGCATGGACTCGACTTGTCGCCGCATCGAGATCGGTACGTTGATCAGCAGCCCTTTCCAGGTATCGAGGAATACCTCCACGAACGGTTGCTCTGCGTTGGCTCCAGCGCCGATCGATCCGTCCTCAAGCAGCAGCTGCTCGTAGTGATCCCAGACTCGCAGGAACTGTTCGCGTCCGATCGGCTCGGTGCCGAGATAGATGTCCAGCGCGCGGTACGCATCGCGTGAACCGATCTCCACGATCGGTGTGACTTCCGAGGGCAGAAATCCGAATGCATCCCGGATGAGTGCGCCGAGACGATCGTGGCTGATGACCACATGGAACGCGTACGTGTCTGGGTCACCATCCTCACCCGGGCAGTACTCGAGCGTGTAACCCTGCTGCGGCGCGGGCAGCGAGATCGGTTCGATCCCGAGCGGAAACTTGTAGCCCTCGACCTCGGAGCGTGTCAGATCGCTGCGCAGCTCATACTCCCGCATCCCGTTGATAGTACGCCCCATGCGCTCCGCCAAGAAGCCCCCGATCACGCGCGTGCTCAATCGCATGGAGCAACCACGTCCACTCCGCGAGCAGATAGGGGATGCCTAAGCGTGTATGAAGTGTCCGAATGGTGGTGTGCACAGATTCTGCGAGCGGTTCCTGCCATGCGCGCGCCGTGCTGTCGCAGTGGTAGGTACGGCAGCCTGTCGGTCGCGTGCCGTGGATGGTGCACATGGTCCCACCGAGGAATGTGCAGGAGCCGCGGTCGAGAGCACGTGCGGCCTCATCGGCGTGAAGCGTGCGACCTGTCCGCTGGAGCGTCCAAAGAGCCTCCAGTCCCGTGACTGCAAGCAGATGTCCATGTTCGCGAAAGCGGCAGCATCGTCCAGATGCGACGCAAAGCGGTCGGTGGACAGCCGTGACATCATCGATGTGCACGTGGAGTGCACGCAGGCAGTCATCGACATCACAGTGAGCCGCAGCGATCGCCCACTGTTGGATCCATGCGTCGGAGGGTTTCTCTTGGGGAATAAGCGGGTGCACGGCGCGTTTCACCACGGCGCCGAAGCATTGTCCGCATCATCCTGTCCGCGGAGAATGCGGATCTGTTCGACGGGAATCAGCGTCCCAGCATCCATGCCTGGGCAAGGCGTGCGATCCTTGGCGGCGCGCCACGACCGCGCACTGCGGATGTTGTCGCTCCAGAAAGGCCATGTTCGGCACTGCGTGGGGCGAGCGAGATACACGCGGCACAGCGCCTTGCCAGGCTGCGTGGTGCGATCGAGAAACTCGCAGTCAAAGCCGTGCTCCGTTTCGTGCTCGTTCAAGGAACGGCGCCCCGCAATCACGCGTGAGTGGCGCCGCAGGAACTCATCGGTCGTGATCCCGAGCACCGCGGCCATTTCGGCGGCTTCTGCATCCGTGTGCCAGACCGCACCGGGTCCACCCGTGCAGCAGTTGCCACACTGCGTACAGGAAAAGCGCAACCCGTCCTGATACCAGGGGGCGTCAGCCGGTTGCCGCTGCGAGTCGGCCATGGCGCTGCTTCCGACGGGGTGGTCTCAATCCTCGTCGCCGTCGCTCTCGTCGTCCGAGGACTCCGAATCTTCGGCACTGATGTCCCCTGACTCCACGGCGACTGCAGCCTCCTGAATGGTGGGTGCAGTCCCGCGGCGATCCGCTCCGAGTTCCTCAGCAGCACGTGCGGCGGAAGCCATTTCCGAGGCCTCGGAGTAGTCGTACTCATAGCCCTCGACGAGTGGTTTGACGACCATGCTCGTGTAGGCATCGAAGCCCGTTCCCGCAGGAATCAGGTGTCCGAGCAGAACATTCTCCTTCAGTCCGACGAGCGTGTCGACGGCTCCCTTGAGTGCAGCTTCGGTGAGAACCTTGGTGGTCTCTTGGAAGCTTGCGCCTGAGAGGAAGCTCTCCGACTGCAGCGAGGCTTTGGTGATGCCAAGCAGCAGGGTTCGCGCGCGTGCTGGCTTCGGCCTGCGCGTCTTCGCGGGGGTCTTCCCCGCAAGTTCCGCTTCGGCGTTCGCCTGCTTTGCTTCGTCCTTTGTGACGAGCGTTCCTTTGACCAGAGTGGTACCGCCACCATCTTCCACGCGCAGGCACTGCGCGAGTCGATCATTCACTTCGCGGAATACATACCGCTCGACCACATCGTTGGGCAGCAGATCGCTGTCTCCAACATCCACGACGCGAACTTTCGCGAGCATCTGCCGCAGCACGACTTCGATGTGCTTGTCGGAAATAGGCACGCCCTGCGCGCGGTACACATTCTGCACTTCTGTGAGCATGTAGCGGTAGAGCTCATCCTCGCCCTTAATGGCGAGAATTTCAGAGGGGGTCAGTGCGCCTTCGGTCAGCGGATCACCCGCCTCGATTTCGTCGCCCGAGTGCACGAGCAGGCGCTTGCCTTGCAGCACGTAGTGATCCTCGGCCAGCTCTTCTTTCGCACCTTCGGCATGCACGCGGATGGTCATCTTGCCGCGTCGTTCGTTTGGCAGCAGCTCGACACGTCCTGAGATGCGCGCGAGCACCGCAGGATCGCGCGGGATCCGCGCCTCGAAGATCTCAGTCACGCGGGGGAGACCACCGACGATGTCGGCCGAGCGCGCCGCACCCTTGGGAGTGAACGCGATGCGCTGACCAGCTTCAATCTGCTGACCGTCCCGAACTTCGATGTGTGCCTTCGCCGGGAGATGGTGGAGGTCGAGCACCTTGCCGCTTGCATCTTCGATCGTGATGCGCGGATGCATTTCACCCTTGTGCTCAATGACGACCATTTCTTCCTTGTTGGCCTTGCGCTCGATGCGCACGGTCTCGCCCTCTTCGATGTCGCGGAACTGAATCTTTCCGCTCTTCTCGGCGAGAATCGGCGACACATGCACGTCCCATTCGAGGACTGGCTGGCCCTTCTTGACTTCACTTCCTGATGCAACCAGAAGACTGGCACCGTAAGGAACCTTGTACTTTTCGAGTTCGCGCCCCTTGGCGTCGAGGACGCGCACTTCGCCAGTCTTTCGCAGCGCGATGCGCTTTGTCCCGTCGCCTTGGATTGGAACGTCACCGCAGTCCACAAACTCCACGCGACCGGCCTGCGTGACTTTCCACTGGTTCTCCGTTGTGGCGCTGACCGCGATACCACCCGTGTGGAACGTTCGCATCGTCAACTGAGTGCCTGGTTCGCCGATGGACTGCGCAGCAATGATGCCGACCGCCAGTCCCTCTTCGACCATGCGTCCTGTCGACATGTCCATGCCGTAGCAGGTGGCGCAGACGCCACGGGGGGTCAGGCAGGTGAGCGGGCTTCGGACATACACCGTTCGAACGCCCATGTCCTCGATCTGTCGGGCCTTCTCGAGCGTGATGATCTCATTCTTCGCAACGATCGTCTTGTCGGTGCGCGGATCCACGATGCTTTCGCAACTGGTTCGGCCCTTGATGATGTCGCGAAGCGGAACGTCAATCTCCTCGCCCTTGTAGATCGCTTCCTTCGCAATGCCCTTGTTCTGACCGCAGTCATGCTCGATGACCACGACGGATTGCGCCACGTCACACAGCTTGCGCGTGAGGTAGCCGGAGTCCGCGGTCTTGAGCGCCGTATCGGAGAGTCCCTTGCGCGCGCCGTGCGTGGACGAGAAGTACTCGATCACGGACAGTCCTTCACGGAAGTTCGACTTGATCGGCGTTTCCATAATCTCGCCGCTCGGCTTCGCCATCTGTCCGCGCATGCCCGCGAGCTGCTGCATCTGGGTCTTGTTGCCTCGCGCGCCCGAATCCATGAACATGTACACCGGGTTCATGTATCGAGCATTTCGCGCGGCACCCGATGGCTTGCCCGGCACATTGCCGGCCACAAGCGCGCTCGATGCGGTCGAAGTGCGTCGGTCGTTCTTCAGCGACTCGAGCACCATTGCGGAAAGTGCATCACGGCACTGCGCCCACGCGTCCATCACGCGGTTGCGGCGTTCGTCGTCGGTGGTGTTGCCATCTTCATAGGCCGAACGAGCCAAGTCCACCTTGCGCTGGCTCGCCTCAATGAGGCGTTCCTTGTCCGCAGGAATGCTGAGATCGGTGATGCCGAAGGAGAGACCACTGGTGGTGCTCGCCTTGAATCCCGTTTCCTTGAGCGCGTCGAGCAGTTCAATGGTCGCACCCTTGCCAAGTCGCGCAAAGGTGTCGTCGATGACACGAGCTGCGCCCTTCTTGCCGAGTGCGCAGTTGTAGAAGGGCATGCCATCCGACAAAATCTGCGAGAACACCACGCGGCCAACGGTCGTGCGAAGACGACGGTTCGCAGGCGTTGCCACGGGAGCGTCGCCAGCGGCTTGAATCACTTCGCTGAATCGCTCCAGTCGCACCTCGACCCACTCATGAACGCCGATCTTGCCCAGATCATGCGCGAGCATCATTTCCTGCACGCTGCTGAAGGCAGGCACCTTCGCGTTTGCGGCGGGCTTATCGATGGGCGCTGCAGTCAAGAAGTACACGCCCATCACGATGTCCTGCGATGGACTGACGATGGGATTGCCGTTGGCAGGGGAGAAAATGTTGTGCGTGCTCATCATGAGCACCTGCGCCTCCACTTGCGCCTCGACCGAGAGCGGCAAGTGAACTGCCATCTGATCGCCGTCAAAGTCTGCGTTGTAGGCGGTGCACACGAGCGGGTGCACCTTGATGGCATTGCCTTCCACAAGCACAGGCTCGAACGCCTGAATACCCATGCGGTGGAGCGTGGGCGCTCGATTCAGGAGCACGGGGTGGTTGCGCGTGACCTGATCCAGGATGTCCCACACTTGGCTGTCGCGCCGCTCGAGCATGCGCTTCGCGCTCTTGATGGTGTCGGCGAGCCCATGCTCCTTGAGTTTGCGGATGATGAACGGCTGGAAGAGCTCGAGCGCGATCTTCTTGGGAAGACCACACTGCCAGAGCTTCAACTCGGGGCCGACCACGATGACCGAGCGAGCCGAGTAATCGACGCGCTTGCCGAGAAGATTCTCACGGAATCGACCCTGCTTGCCCTTGATCATGTCGGTGATCGACTTCAGCGGGCGATTGCTTGAACCGAGCACCGGTCGACGGCAGCGACCATTGTCGAACAATGCATCCACCGCCTGCTGCAACATGCGCTTCTCGTTGCGGATGATGACCTCGGGTGCATTGAGATCCATCAGCTTCTTGAGGCGGTTGTTGCGGTTGATGATGCGCCGGTAGAGATCGTTCAGATCGCTTGTCGCAAAGTTTCCGCTCTGGAGCAGCACAAGCGGACGGAGTTGCGGCGGGATCACGGGCACGACATCGAGCACCATCCACTGTGGGTCGTTCTGCGAACCACGGATCTGCTCCACGATCTTCAGTCGCTTGGAAAGATCCTTTGCCTTCTGCTTGCTGCGAGTCTCCGCCAGTTCCGTCCGAACTTCAGTCGCAATGGCATCGAGATCGAGCAGGGCGGGGGAGAGAAGTTCGCGGATCGCCTCCGCACCCATCATCGCGGTGAACTTCCCCGGATACTTCGTCGAGTAGTCGCGGAACTCATCGTCCGTGAGCACCTGCTTGAACTCCAGATCTGTCGAACCAGGATCGGTCACAACGTAGTCTTGGAAATAGACGATCTTCTCGATATCGCCGGTGCGCATGCCGAGCAGCGTTCCGAGGCGACTTGGCAGCGCCTTGAAAAACCAAATGTGAACGGCAGGCGCCGCGAGATTGATGTGCCCCATGCGCTTGCGGCGCACGCGTGAATGGGTGACCTTCACGCCACAGCGGTCACAGATGATGCCCTTGTACTTCGTGCCCTTGTACTTGCCGCATGCGCACTCGTAGTCCCGCTCTGGACCGAAGATTCGCTCGCAGAAAAGACCGTCTCGCTCCGGGCGATAGGTGCGATAGTTGATCGTCTCTGGCTTCTTGACCTCGCCGAAACTCCAGCTGCGGATGTCGTTGGGGCTCGCCAGCTGGATGCGGACGGCGCCGTAATCATTTACGCGGTCAAAAACGCTTTCGGCCATGTTGTTCATGGTGTGTCTCTCAAATCTGCGGTCGGTGTCGGATCAGATCAGTGAAGAGTCGGGGGAGTCGTTGGTCGTTGAAAACAGGAGTGGGTGCTTGGAAAGGGCCGTCAGATCACGGGCTCCACAACTTCGCCATCCAACTTTTCGAGCTGGATGTTGAGGCAGAGACCCTTGATTTCTTGGCAGAGCACGTCGAAGACCACGGGCATGCCGGCCTCGAGCGTGTTGTCGCCCTTGACCATGGACTCGTAGATCTTCTGACGGCCTTCGGTGTCGTCGCTCTTGACGGTCAGCAGTTCCTGCAGCACATAGGCGGCTCCGTAAGCCTCGAGCGCCCACACTTCCATCTCGCCGAAGCGCTGGCCACCCGTGCGTGCCTTGCCGCCCAGTGGCTGCTGTGTGATGAGGCTGTAGGGTCCAGTCGAACGAGCATGAATCTTGTCGTCCACGAGGTGGTGCAACTTCAGCAAGTACATGTAGCCCACGGACGTGCGCTGGTGGAATGCCTCGCCGGTACGTCCGTCGTACAGTTGCACCTTGCCATCTTCGGGCATCAGCGCGAGCAGTTCGCGCGCGGATCCAGCGTTCTTGCCACTTGACTCGAATGAAGCAACCCGCTCGTTGACATGCGTGTTCGCTTCCTGAATCGCCTCGAAGATTTCTGCCTCGGTCGCGCCGTCGAAGACGGGCGTGACTGCCTGGAAGCCCAAGACCTTCGCCGCCCATCCAAGATGGGTTTCGAGGATTTGGCCGACGTTCATGCGGCTGGGCACGCCCAGCGGATTGAGCAGAACTTCCACGGGAGTTCCGTCCTCCAGGAACGGCATGTCTGCCTCGGGCACGATGCGTGCGATCACGCCCTTGTTGCCGTGGCGGCCTGCCATCTTGTCACCCACCGACAGCTGGCGCTTGGTGGCGAGATAGACCTTGACCATCTCCAGAACGCCAGATGGCAGTTCATCGCCGCGGCGCATGTGGTTGACCCGGCGGTCCTTTTCGCGGCGGAGCTTTTGGATGCGCGGCCAGAACTGGTTGAATGCAACGAGTGCGTCCTCGCGCGATTCCTTTGAGCCCTTGATCCACTTCTCCTGGAAGCCATCGATCTGTTCGATGATGACGTCAGGAATGTCGCTCAAGCCGACGCGCTGGCGGGTCGAAAGGTCGACCATTTCTGTACCGGTGATGCGATTGATTTCCGAGGCCATCTGCTTGAAGAGGGTGATGGCCTTGGCGTCCATCTCCGTCTCAAAGGCGGCGATCTGCTTCTTGAGGGCCTTCTTCTGCTCATCCGTCTGATGCTGTCGACGGCTGAAGCTCTTGGCGGCGATCACGACGCCTTCGGTGCCCGCGGGCACTTCCAGCGAATCGTTCTTCACATCTTCGCCCGCACGACCGAAGATCGCGTGGAGCAGCTTTTCCTCGGGTGACAGCTCGCTCTTGCTCTTGGGACTGACCTTGCCGACGAGGATGTCGCCGGGGCCGACGCGCGCACCAACACGGATCACGCCGTGCTCGTCGAGGTTGCGCAGAGCGCTCTCCGAAACATTGGGGATGTCCGCCGTGAACTCCTGACGCCCGAGTTTCGTCTCGCGCACTTCCACTTCGAATGACTCGATGTGGATGGAGGTAAAGACGTCATCTTTCACCAAACGCTCGCTGATCACGATCGCGTCTTCGAAGTTGTAGCCGTCAAAGGTGTTGAATGCCACAAGCACATTCTTCCCGATGGACAGTTCGCCCTCCTGCGTGCTTGCACCGTCTGCGATGATCTCGCCGCTCTTCACGCGCTGCTTCACCTTCACGATGGGCTTCTGGTTCTGGCAGGTCTTTTCGTTCAAGCCAACGAACTTTCGAAGCACATACTCGTCGGCGTTGTCGATGATGATGCGCTCGGAGTCAACAAAGGTCACCGTGCCGCCGCGCTCGGCGCGAACGATCATGCCGCTCGCCTTGCCCACGGACTTCTCCATGCCCGTCGCCACGAGCGGTGGATCGACCTTCACCAGCGGAACGGCCTGGCGCTGCATGTTGGAACCCATGAGCGCACGATTCGCATCGTCATGCTCGAGGAAGGGGATGAGCGCAGCCGACACGCCCACGGTCTGCTTGGGGCTGCTGTCGACGAATTGCACCTCGGTCGATTCGGCAGTCACGAGCTCGCCACCGCGGCGCACGAGCACAAGTTGCTCATCGATCTTGCCGTCTTTGTTCAGTGTCTCGCTCGGTGCAAGGATGCTCTTGATCTCCTCATCGGCGCGCAGCTTGATGCTCTTGCCGCTCGCCTTGCGGTTGTTGACCTCCTGATAGGGGGTCAACAGGAATCCATAGTCATCCACTTCCGAGTAGATCCCGAGGCTCGCGATCAGACCAATGTTGGCGCCTTCCGGCGTTTCGATCGGGCAGATGCGTCCGTAATGCGAAATGTGAACGTCGCGCACCTCGAAGCCGGCGCGCTTGCGGTTGAGACCGCCTGGACCGAGTGCTGAAAGGCGGCGTTCATGCACCAACATCGACAGGGGATTGGTCTGATCGACCACCTGTGACAACTCGCCACGCCCGAAGAAGAACTCAATGGCGCTTGAGATGGACTTCGAGTTGACGAGGTCCGCGATCTTGTAGGAGGTGTCCGCCGGATCCTTCACGCTCATGCGCTCTTGGACCGTGCGCTTGAGCTTCAGGAATCCCTTGCGCATTTCTTCGATGGAGAGTTCATCGAGTGTTCGCAGGCGACGGTTGCCGAGATGGTCGATGTCGTCGACGTGGGCACGCGACACGCGGTTGGGGTCCGCGGGTCGGCGCAGTTCGAGCATGTAGCGCACCACCGCAAGCAAGTCCTCGGCGCGCAGGTGTTGCGCCGATTCACCCACCTGCTTGTACTGCGGATCGTCGGCAAACTTTCGGTTGACGCGGAAGCGCCCAACGCGCCCGAGGCGGTAGCGGTTCACATCTTGGAACTTCTCCGCGAAGAGATCGCGTGCCTTCTCCGTCTGCGGCGGGTTGCCTGGACGCAACCGTGCGTAGAGGCGAAGCAGCGCAGCCTCGTGCTCGGTCGCCTCTGCGAGGAAGTCGAGCTTCTCCTCCGCAAGCGTGTTCAGGATCAGGGGGTCGCCTGGGTTGCAGATGGCGCGAACGGTCTTGAGCGGGCTCGCCTGAATGACGGCAACTTTGTCGCCGAACGGCACGCCCACGCGGCAGAGTTCCTCGCCCGTGTCCTGATCAATGATGAGTTCTGCGGAGTAATGCTCCGGACGCAACTTCTCGACGCGCACATCCTCCACCTCGTAGAACAGTTCGAGAATCTTCTCGGTGCTCGAGAATTTCTCGTCCATCGCTCGCAGGAAAGTTGTCGCGGCCAATTTGGTGGACTGGTCGATTCGCATCGCCAGCACGTCCTTCTTCGTCACTTCCAGCTCGATCCACGAGCCACGCTCCGGAATGATGCGCGCGCTATGCAGCGGTCGATCCGCGATGCTCGATGCCACTGAAAAGTCGACGCCCGGCGAGCGGTGCAACTGACTGACGATCACCCGTTCCGAGCCATTCACGACGAACTCGCCGCCACCGAGGAGAATCGGAATATCGCCGAGATAAATATCTTCTTCCAGCACTTCCGATGAGCCTTCACGTCGCAGGCGCATCTTCACGCGCCATGGATAGCCGTACGTCAACCGCAGTTCGCGGCACTCGCCTTCGGTGTGCTGAGGCTCGCCAAACGAGTAGGAGACAAACTCCAATTTCATTTGACCGTCGTAGCTCTCGATCGGAAAGACTTCCTCGAGCAGGGACTGGATGCCGAGGTGCTTCTTGCGACTTTCGGGCGCAACATCCTTCTGCAGGAATCGGTCGTACGCTTCTCGTTGAACCCGCGTCAGATTGGGAACGGGGATCGCGTCGCCGCGCTTGGAGTAGTCACGGACGGTTTGAGTAGTCATGTTCACCTCAAGGGAGTCTCGCTCGGATCGCACACGCACGCGTTCCATCGGGACCCTTCACGGAGGCAGGACGACAGCATGGCACAAGGCCATTTCCATCGTTGTTCGCCTCTGAAAAGTGCACCTGCCTGAACGCGCGCCAAGTCCCGAAGCGTAGCAAGACTGCCGTTCTTTGCGCAAGGGGCGCGATCTCAAATTTCTTTCAAGATTTTTGGCGCGTTGCCCTGCACATGATGGGCAGTCCGCTATGCAAACGCAAAGCGGGCTTTGGGGTGGCGATCGTGATCGCTAGGCGTTCGGCGCAAAAGGACAACGGACCCCACCGAAGTGGGGTCCGTTGGATGTGCTCCTTCATCTGACTCTCGGCGACTCTCCTTCCTGACGCATGCGGAGTGCATGCGCGTCGAGGAGACCCGCCTCGGGCCTGCCGGCCCGACCAAGATCACTTGAGGGTGACCTTGGCTCCAGCTGCCTCGAGTGCAGCCTTGAGCTTCTCTGCCTCTTCCTTGGGGATGTTCTCCTTCACAGGCTTCGGCGCGCCGTCGACCAAGTCCTTCGCTTCCTTCAGACCGAGTCCCGTTGCTTCGCGCACAACCTTGATCACATTGATCTTGCTTGCGCCAGAGTTCTCGAGCACGACCGTGAACTCGGTCTGCTCTGCGGCAGCGGCAGCACCGCCACCTGCATTGCCTGCAGCGGCAACCATCACGGCGCCACCAGCAGCGGGCTCGATGCCGTACTTGTCCTTCATGTAATCCGCCAACTCCACGGCCTCCTTGAGGGTGAGTCCGGCGATGGAGTCGCCGAGTGTGGAAATCTTCGCTTCGTAGGTCTTTGCATCTGACATGTTGAAACTCCTAAGTGTGAATGCTTCCCAGAGGCAGCACCACGAGGTGCCATTTCATCCCCGAAGGGACCAGTGGGAACGCGTTTGGGATCCTGATTTGGTTCAGCCTGCCTTGGCGATGGTCTCGCCCTTCTCTAGACGCTCCTGAACTTGTTTGACGATGCCGAGCACTCGCTTGCCGGGCGACACGACGCTGCCGACCACTTTGCGAGCGGGCGAGAGGATGAGCGCGACAAACTGCGACTGCGCCTCTTCGAGGGTGGGGAACTTGCTCAGGCGCTTCACGCCTTCTGCCCCTTCGAACCACGCGCCATCGATGCATGCACCCATGAGCGAGAGCTGTTCGTTCGTCTCGGCGGTCTTGACCAGTTCGCGCGCAATCGTCACGACACTCGTCTGTCCGTACACGATGGCGCGGGGGCCTTTGAGTCCTGGGTTGAGTGCCTCCAGCGGCGTCCCTGCGAATGCGCGCTTGGCGAGCGAGTTCTTCACGACGGTCACGCGCACGCTGCTCGAGCGGAGCTGCGAGCGAAGTTGCGTGTTCGCACGCGCAGGCATGCCGCGCAGTTCAACGAGCACCGCTCCTTCGACCTGCTCGAAACGCTTGCGGTACTCCGAAACGATCATGTTCTTGATTGGCTTGCTCATGGGAAGTCCTTGGTCTTCGTTCGCTTCGGGATTAGACGGCAACGGGAACGCCGGGGCTCATCGAGGCGCTGATGACGCACCGACGGATGTAGGTGCCTTTGGCCGAGGAAGGCCGTGCCTTTTCGATGACACCGATGAAATGCTGGATGTTGGCGATCAGATCCGAGTCATCGAACGACATCTTGCCGACGACACAGTGCACATTGCCGCCCTCGTCGTTTCGGTACTCGACCTTGCCTGCCGCGTACTCGCGCACCGCGGTGGCGACATCGGGAGTGACGGTGCCCGCCTTGGGTGAAGGCATCAGCCCCTTGGGACCGAGCACCTTTCCGAGTTTGCTGACCACGCGCATCATGTCAGGGCTTGCGACGGCGACATCAAAGTCCATCCATCCGCCTTCGATGCGAGCCACGAGGTCATCGCCGCCTGCTTCCACCGCACCAGCCGCCTTTGCTGCTGCAATCTTGTCACTACCGCAGAAGCACACCACGCGCGCTGTCTTCCCGACGCCCTTCGGGAAGGAGATCGCGCCGCGAAGTGCCTGATCGGCCGCCTTCGGATCGATGCCGAGGTGCACGACAATGTTCACCGTCTGATCGAACTTCGGAGCCTTGTACTTGCGAAGCGCGGCGATCGCAGCCGATGGCGACTGCGGTTCGGTGATGCGCCCCTCCATGTTCTTGCGGACGCGCTTGCTGTGTCCGATGACGCGTGCTCGTGCGTTGGGTGTTCGAAGTGCCATGGGTTCAGCCCTCCACCGTCACGCCCATCGAGCGGGCAGTTCCTGCGATCACGCGCATGGCAGCCTCGACACTGCCGGCGTTCAAGTCCTTCATCTTGTCCTCCGCGATCTTGCGAAGTTGCGCTTGGGTCAACTTGCCGACCTTCTCGGAGTTCGGCTTGCCCGAACCCTTCTCGATCTTCAATGCCGACGCGATCAGCACGGAAGATGGTGAACTCTTGATTTCGAGATCGAAGGTGCGGTCTGCGTAGACCGTGACGACGCAGCCAACGACGCGGCCGTTGAACTCACGCGTGGCGTCGTTGAACTTCTGAATGAATTGTCCAGGATTGACGCCGTTGGCGCCGAGGACAGGTCCGAGCGGGGGAGCCGGAGTTGCCTTGCCACCCGGGGCAAGGATCTTGAACTGCTTTTGGATCTTCTTGGCCATGTCTGGAACCTCCCACCTGGCGTGCCCCAACGGGGGGCGGAGCCGGCCCAGCCAAGGTCCGGCGCGCGCAAGTAGTGCGTACGGTCTGGGATGTCGAGCCGCACAGCGTAGCAGGGCCGCCGAGTGAACGCAAGGCACGGTCCAAGTCAGCCGCGCCCAAAGCCTCTTCCACTTATAGGATGCGGCACCCCCTATGGCGACGGATTTTCTCAGCGAACTCACTTGGCGCGGGCTGCTGCATCAGACCACATCGCCTCTCCTTCAGGGGCATCTGCTTTCGGCGGCGCGTTTGGGGTACTGCGGGTTTGACCCGACCAGCGACAGTCTGACCGTCGGCAATCTCGTGCCGCTGTTGATTTTGGCGCGATGGCAGCAGGCTGGGCATCGACCCTTGGTGGTGATGGGTGGAGCGACCGGATTGATCGGCGATCCGAGCGGCAAGACATCCGAGCGTCAACTCCTGAGCGCCGAGCGCGTGCTGCACAACATCTCGCAGCAGCGTCCGGTCTTTACTCGTCTCCTGGATTTCTCCGGCAAGCATGCGGCGAGCATCGTGGACAATGCCGATTGGCTCCTGCGGCTTGGCTACATCGACGTCCTGCGCGAAGTGGGCAAGCACTTTTCGGTGAATCAGATGATTGCGCGCGACTCTGTCTCGGTGCGACTCAACGAGCGCGAGCAGGGCATCTCGTACACCGAGTTCAGTTACATGGTGCTGCAGGCGTATGACTTCCTTCACCTTCAGCGCACCGCGGGATGCACCGTCCAGATCGGCGGCGCGGATCAGTGGGGAAACATTTGTTCCGGTATTGATTTGATCCGCCGCATCAGTGGCACCGATGCATTTGGCATCACCAGTCAACTCGTCACCAAGTCCGATGGCACCAAGATCGGCAAGACGGAGAGCGGTGCGGTCTACCTGAATGCCGAGCGCACGAGTCCCTACCGCTTTCATCAGTACTGGCTGCAGAGTGCCGACAACGATGTTGGGAAGTTCCTGCGGTGGTTCACCTTCCTCACCAAAGCGCGTATTGAGGCGATCGAAGCCGAACATGCGGCGAACCCGGGTGCGCGCGGAGCACAGCGAGTGCTCGCCGATGAAGTCACACAGTTGATTCACGGCGTGGAAGAGACACAGCGTGCCAACGCCTGTGCGGCCGCACTTTTTGCCGGCGACATTCGTTCTCTCGATGGACGATCAGCGGCTGACGTGGCTGCAGACCTTCCGGGCGTGCGTGCGCCGCGCGGCACGCTCCCCGCCGAGGGGCGTGCGCTGCTCGATCTGCTCGTGGAAACGCAACTCGCCGCAAGCAAGCGCGAGGCGCGTGAGTTCCTGGAGTCTGGGGCAGTACAGGTGAACGGCGAGCGTGCGGCACTCGACAGCAAGGTCACCGCGCAAGGGTTGCTCCACGGCAGTTATGCGTTTATCCGCAGAGGAAAGCGGCAGTGGGCGGTCGCCGAGTTCACCGCATGAGTGCTGCCAGCGTGCCGGAGTGTGTGCGCGGTTAGGATCGCATCATGGCAGGGACAGCCGACACCTTCGATCTTGGACGCTTCAGTGGTCAATGCGCGCACACGGGCAACGTGATCGCAGCGGGGGATGTCTTCATCGCTGCGCTTGTCGAGGGTGCGGACGAAACGGGCAAGCCGATGTTGCGGCGCGCTGATTTTTCTCACGGGGCGTGGGAGTCCGGTGCTCGCCCGGAACGCCTCATGTGTTTCTGGCGTTCGACTGCTCCGCAGGCGGGTGAACGCCGCACCATGCTCGTGGATGACGAGACGCTGCTGGAGATGGTGCAGCGCGACGAAGCCGATGCGGATCCTCGGCGGCGCGCGTTCCGCTGGATCCTTGCACTCGTGCTGCTTCGTCGCAAGATGCTTCGGCTCGAGGGGATCACGCAGGAGCATGGCGCCGAGACATGGTCTTTTCTGCGTCGCGGCGCAGTCGAAGGCGAGGCACCACTGCACATTGTCAATCCAAAGATCCGGGACGAGGAAGTCAGCGAACTTTCGGAGCAACTTGGTGCGATTCTCCGAGCGGATGTGTAAAGCGGCATTCTCCATCGTCGCCGGGTTGTTGTGGAGTTGCATCGCGGTTTCCTGTGCTTCGCCGCCAGGAGTTTCGCAGCCCGATGGTCCTGCGCCCACTGCGCAGCAGTGGGCACAGACGCAGGAACGTCGCGCTGCCGCTGTTCCGTCGCTCTCGCTTCGTGGTCATGCGGACTTTGAGTGGCGAGACTCTGCTGGGCAACACTTCGATGACGGTGACTTCGACATCATTTTTCGCGCACCGAGCGAACTCTGCCTGCGCCTTTCCAAACTGGGGCAGAAGGTGCTGTGGATCGGTGCGGGGGGCGGGCAGGCGTGGGTGATCTTCCTGAATGAGAAGCCTGTGCGTGCGGTCCATCGTTTGGTGCAGCCAGCGGGACGTGCGCCGGAGCGCCCGCCGGCGGGGCTCGGCGACTCAATGCCCGGGATTGAGCGCTTCTTTGATCCTGACCGATTGACGGAGGCGCTTGGCATCGGGCGTGCGAATGCGGCCGATGTGCAGTCCATTCTGTGGGACGGTGGGCGTGCCGCATGGGCAGTTTTGCTGCCCGGTCGACGCGTGTTTGTCCGTGGGGAGAGTTTGCTGCCCATCGGCATGGAGTGGCTCGATGCATCGGGAGCGGTCACGGCAAGTTGCACACTGGGTGCGTTTGAGTGGTTGCGGAGCGAGCAGGCGATCGCTGCTTCGGAATCAACGAAGCCGCTCGTGCCAACCCGCATCCGCATCGAAGTGTGGAGTGGCGGACGGAAGCGTGAGCAGGGCAATCCCGATGGTGTTCTGCAGCTTGCTGCGGGGGAACCGACGGATGCATCGGCTCGCATGAAGCCACAGATGTTTTCTTGGGACGATGTCCGTGGGTCGACGCGTCCGGAGGTGATTGTCGCATGGGAGTGACTGCACGGCTTGTGTGTCGCGTGTTGGGTGTCTTGCTCGCTCGTTGTTCAGGACTGCGGGCGATTGGTGTGGCAGGGTGCATGGTGCTGGCGGTCGCTGCGCGTGCGGATACACCGCGCGAGTTGGTCGCTGCAAGCAGCGGAACTCATGTCTGGGTTGCGATACCGATCGATGGTGGCTGCAAGCTTGTGCACCATGCGTCCGCGATGGAAGGATCCTTTTGCCGAAGCGTCGTGCAGCTTGAGCGTCTGCCGCAGGCACTCGTTGCATCGGGCTCTGCGCTCACCATCATCATGCCTGCCTCTGGACAGCCTGCGAGTCATGCAGTGTTTGCGCTTTCCACGGAGCGCAACCCCGCCACGGGCGCGTTCTTCTATCGACCCGCCGGGCGGCTGGATGTGCTGGCGAGTGCGCCAAGCGGTGGGACATTCGCTGGCGCAGCAACGGATGGCAGCAGCATCTGGGTGCTGCAGCATGATTCGCCCATGTCGTTGCTTCGACTTGAGCCGACGGACTGGGCTGTAGAACCGCTGCCGACCGAGCGTGCCGGTACGTCTCTTGCGACATGGTCCGATGGCGCAGCGCAAGTGCCTGCTCTTGCGTTGGAGGAGGGGGGCGATCTCCTGCTGTGGCAGAGGCGAGCGGGATCGGATTGGCGCGAGACGCGCTGGCCCGGCGCAGCACGCGAGGGATGGTCGGTGGTGCAGGGGTCATCGCGCCCAACGCTTCTCGTGCGAGAGAACGGTGGTCTTCGGATCGTCTACCCCACGCCGACGGGGGTGCGCATGCTTGCGACCATGGCGATGCCAGTCGAACCGTGGGCGATTGTCGGCGTTGGCGATGGACTTCGGCTTCTTACGGTTGCAGCGGACGGTGCGGTCCGAGTGGCGCCGATCGATCCGCTGACTGGATCTGCGGGCGAGGCCGCGGCGCTCGAGCCGCAGCCCACGACCACAAGTTTGTGGCTTCATCTGCCGATCATCGGTGCAGTCACGATCGCGATGCTGCTCGCTGGCTTCATCATTCGTCCGCCGATGAAGGCTCCGCGACACCTGCCGCCCGAGTGGATGCCGCTGCCGATGGCGCGGCGCGCGCTTGCGCTGATGGTCGACTTGCTCCCGGGCGCGGGTGTCTCACTCGCGGTGACGGAGTGCCGTGTTGGGGACCTTCTTGTCATGCCCGCTTGGACGCCAGACATTGGGCAGTCTGCACCAGCCGCCCTGATGATTGCCGTGGCAACTGCATGGTGTCTGGTGTTTGAGACGGTTCTTTCGACCACGCCGGGCAAGCGCTTGATGGGTGCACGTGTGCTCGGCATCGATGCCGAAGGTCCGCTCGAGTCCGCGGGCGCGCTTCGAAGAGCGATTCGTGCGCTGCTCAAGGGGGTCGTGCTGTTCGCGCCAGCTCTCGGGTTCTTGGCGTTCGTGCATCCACTTCAGCAGGGGTTGCCAGAAACGCTGACGCGGACCATTCTGGTTCAAGCGCGACCGCAGCGCGGGTAGACGCCGCAGTACGAGTTGCCTCGCGGCGCCTTTTACTTCGCAGCAATGCGCGGCGAGTGCCAGCCACCGGCAGGGAGCAGCGATTCGTTGGCAATTTCGGGACCCCACGACCCCGGTTCGTAGGAGTGCGCCGGGACCACGGAACCCAGCACATCATTCACGATACGCCAGCACTCATCGACACCATCCGCGCGTGCAAAGAGCGTTCCGTCGCCGCGAAGCGCATCGCCGAGCAGACGCTCGTAGGGGGTCATCTCGTCATGCTGCTGATCGATCGCAAGAAGTTCGATGGGCTCACCGACCATTCGTTCGCCGTCTACCTTCACATTGGCGTCCAAGCCAACTTCGATGCGCGGCGTCAGTTGGAAACGGAAGCAATTGTGCGGGGGATGCACGGGTTCGCTGAAGACCACCTGTGGTGGTCGGTGCAGTTCCACTCGGACCTCCGTTGCACTGCACGGCATGTGCTTTCCTGCCCGAAGGTAAATCGGCACACCGGACCAACGCCAGTTGTCGATCTGGAGGCGTGCCGCCGCATATGTTTCGGTGGTGGAATCGGGCTTGACGCCCGGCTCTTGCAGAAAGCCACGGAACTGGCCACGGACCAAGTCCGTTGGCTTCAATGTTCGCACGGCGCGGAAGAGTTTCACCTGTTCATCGCGGGTGCGCTCCGTGTCCTGCCAGTCGGGCACCTCCATGCAGAGGAATCCCAGCACCTGCATCAGATGATTCTGGACGACATCGCGCAGCGCTCCTGTCGCGTCATAAAACGAACCACGCCCCTCCACGCCAAAGGACTCAGCCATCGTGACCTGAATCTGCCGAACGTGATGGCGGTTCCAAATTGGTTCCAGGAACGCGTTGGCGAATCGGAAGTACAGGATGTTCTGGACAGCCTCCTTCCCGAGGTAGTGATCGATGCGGAAGATCGATCGCTCGTCGAACACCTCATGCAAATGCGTGTTGAGTTCCGATGCGCTCGCACGGTCATGACCGAATGGCTTTTCAACGACCACGCGCGCCCCCTTCGCGCAGCCGGACTCCGAGAGGTGCCCGCAGACGGGGCCGAACAAAGAGGGTGGAATCGCGAGGTAGTGGAGCGGCGCCTTGGCATCTCCGAGCGCCTGCCGAACCTGGGTAAACGTCTTCGGATCGGCGTAGTCGCCATCGACGTACCGCAGCAGGGAGCACAGTTTCCCAAACGCTGCTTCATCCACGCCGCCACCAAACTTCGTGATGCCATCGCGAGCGCGTTCCTTCAACTGGTCCAGCGTCATGCCACTCTTGGCGACGCCGACCACTGGAACACGGAGCACGTTGCGGCGTACAAGGGCCTGCAGTGCTGCAAAAGTCTTTTTGTGTGCCAGATCGCCGGTTGCACCAAAGAAGACCAGCGCGTCCGAAGGCGCAGAGGCGGTCATGGTTTAGTGCGCCCTCTCGCCTTCAGGCTTTTCGAGATGACCGCCGAAGCCCATACGCATGGCAGAACAGACCTTGTTTGCAAAGTCCGCATTGCCGCGGCTCTCAAAGCGGTCCATGAGTGCTGCGCTGAGCACATGGGTGGGGACACCTTCATCGATGGCGGCAAGAATGGTCCAGCGACCTTCGCCCGAGTCGGACACTCGCCCGGCGAAGCGCGCAAGATCCTTGTCGCCCGCGAACGCTTGCGCGGTGAGGTCGAGCAGCCACGATGCGATCACGCTGCCGCGGCGCCACACCTCCGTCACCTCGGCGAGATCAAACTGATACTGGTAGTTCTCAGGGTCGCGCAGCGGAGTGGTCTCCGCATCCTGTTCGCGCGTGTGCAGTCCTGCATCGGCATGCTTGAGAATGTTGAGGCCCTCGGCGTATGCCGCCATGATGCCGTACTCGATGCCGTTGTGCACCATCTTGACAAAATGCCCCGCGCCGGATGGTCCGCAGTGGAGGTAGCCCTGATCGGCCGTACCTCGCGAGCCCCGACCAGGGGTCGGCGGTGCAGCCGCCTTGCCTGGAGCGAGCGCCGAAAAGATCGGATCGAGGCGCGCCACCGCCACTTTCTCGCCGCCGATCATCTGCGAATACCCGCGCTCGAGCCCCCACACGCCACCCGACGTCCCGCAGTCGACGTAGTGGATGCCGCGCGGAGCGAGTTCCTTCGCGCGTCGAATGTCATCCTTGTAGTAGGAGTTGCCGCCGTCAATGATCGCATCGTCCTTGGACAGCAGTGGCGCAAGTTCATGAATCGTGGTGTCCACGAATGCGGCCGGAATCATCAGCCACACATGCCGTGGCCCCTTCAGTTTGCTCACCAGATCCTGCAGGCTCGTGGCACCCTTCGCACCCGCTTTGACAAGTGTGGCGACTGCCTCTGCACTGCGGTCGTACACGACAACTTCATGTCCCGCGCGCAGCAATCGCTGCGTCATGTTGGCGCCCATTCGGCCGAGTCCGATCATTCCAAGTTGCATGGTGTGTGTCCTAGGTTGGTCTCTGTTCGATCAGCCATCGCGCGCCTGTCCAAGTTGCTCAACATTTGTGCCTGGTCGAAGGGGGGAAGACTATACAGGAGGAAGATGAAATCGTGTTATGTTCCTCTCTGGAAGCTCCCTCAACCCTGCGGTGGCGCTCGAAGGACTCGCTCTAGGCCATGTTCCTGCATTCTTTCGCCGATGTGGTGCGCGTTGCAACCTTCTGCCGTACATTCTGATGCCGCACGATTGGAGTGATCATTGGCCCGCAAAGAACGGAAAAAACTCGGAGATCTGCTGATCGAAGCAGGCGTCGCCACGGCTGATAAGGTCGGGGAGGCTGCAGCTGCTGCAAAGGGATCGCGGCGCCGAATCGGCGAAGTGCTGGTGGAGATGTCCGCATGCTCCGACGAAGATGTCGCGCGTGCGCTCGGCAAGCAGTTCGGATTGGAATTCGTCAACCTCGATCGGCCTGAGGGGCTCAACCGCGTCAACAAGAAACTGCTGACTGATGACATCATCAAGAAGTACCTGATCCTGCCGCTTGATGAGAAGACTGGGAACACCATGCGCATCCTGATCCATGATCCGATGGATCTCGATGCGCTGACTGCACTTCAGTTTCGCCTGAATTGCCAGTTCGAGAAGTTCATCACGAGCCGTACCCAACTTCGCTCATTCATCGACAACGGGGGATCTGCGCAGGGGCTTCTCAACAAGATGTCCGTCGTCACCGATTCGGTGACAAGGACGCGCGACAGCAGCGTGGAGTCGAGCCGTGATTCATCGCGCGATGCATCGCGCGATGCATCCGTGGACCGCGAGAGCGTCGCCAAAATCGATGAGGGTGCGATCAAGATTGTGGACCGCATGATCATCCAGGCTGTCACGAACCGGGCAAGTGACATTCATGTCGAGCCGATGAAGGAGTTCGTGCGGCTGCGCTATCGCATCGACGGTTCCTGCGTCGATATCACCCCCTCGATTCCCAAGAAACTGCAAGGGTCTGTCTTGGCTCGTTTGAAGCTGATGGCGGGGATCAACATCGCTGAGAAACGGATCCCACAAGACGGTCGCATCAAGTTCACGGTGGAGGGGTCGCCGATCGATTTTCGAGTGAGTGCCTGCCCGTCTGTGTGGGGTGAGAGTGTTGTGTTGCGTATTTTGCGGCCGGAATCGGCGCGAATCGGTCTGCTCAACCTGGGACTGCAACAGGACACCCTCGATACGTTCAACAGGGTGATCCGACGCCCCAACGGCATCTTCCTTGTCACAGGTCCGACGGGATCTGGAAAGACAACCACGTTGTATTCGGCGCTCAACGATCTCAATCGTCCGGACCGCAAGATCATCACCGCTGAAGACCCGGTGGAGTTCTCCTTCAAGGGAATCAATCAGGTGCAGGTGCGTGAGCACATCGGGCTCACCTTCCCGATCATCCTGAAGTCCATGCTTCGACAGGCGCCAAACATCATCCTCGTCGGTGAAATCCGAGATCGGGAAGTGGCGGACATCGCCATTCAGGCGGCGTTGACTGGTCACTTGGTGTTCTCCACGTTGCATACCAACGATGCGCCGAGCGCGATCACGCGTCTCATCGACATGGGGGTGAAGCCCTTCCTTGTGGCGAGTTCGATTCAGGCGGTGCTTGCCCAGCGGCTCGCACGGATTCTCTGCCCCGAGTGCAAGGTGCCCGACACGGAGCCAGATCCGCGCATGCTCCGTTTGACGGACATCAGCCCCGAGGATGTCGCCCGTGGCACCATAATGAAGCCTGTCGGATGCCCCAAGTGCTACGGCACCGGTTACAAGGGGCGCCGCGGCGTCTATGAAATGATGATCATGAATGCCGAAATCCGCGACTTGGCATTCCAACGTTCGACCGTCTCCAAGCTTCGTGGAGCTGCTGTGCGTGCGGGCATGCGAACGCTGCTCGGAGACGGAAAGATCAAGGTGCTGAAAGGTGAGACCACGTGCGATGAGATTGCGAAGTTCGCACAGTCGGACATGGCCAGTTGAACGCTCGCTGAGCGAGTGAAGGAGACGAGATGTCATCAGGCGAATCGACCCCATCAACAAAAGTGGCAGCTGCATCGGTTCAAATGGATCGCTTGCTCGACACAGCCGTTCGTCAGGGGGCATCCGATCTTCATATCAGTATCGGGCGGCCTCCCACGGTTCGACTGCATGGACGGTTGCGATCGCTTGCGACGAAGGTCCTTGAACCGGAGGACACGATGTCGCTCATGAAGCAGATCACACCAGAGAGAAATCAGCAGCAACTTCAAGAGCACGGTGGATCAGACTTTGGCATGGCATTCAAGGATCTCGCACGATTTCGAGTCTCCATTTTCAAGCAGCGCGGTGCTGTGTCGATGGTGCTGCGGCAGATTCCCAACAAACTTTTCACATTTGAGCAGATTGGTCTGCCCGGCATCTGTCTGGAACTCATTCGCCGCCCGAGAGGCTTGTTCCTTGTCACGGGGCCGACGGGATCAGGCAAGTCAAGTTCGCTCGCCACGATGATCGACATCATCAACAACACGCTTGAGCGGCACATCGTGACAGTGGAAGATCCGATCGAGTTTTATCACTTCCATAAAAAGTCAGTTGTGAATCAACGCGAAGTGGGGGAGGATGTGCCGTCGTTTGCCGAAGCGCTCAAGCGCGTGCTGCGTCAAGATCCCGATGTGATCCTCGTCGGCGAAATGCGCGATCTGGAGACCATCGAAGCAGCCATTCGGGCGGCGGAGACTGGACACTTGGTGTTTGGCACGCTGCACACCACGGGCGCGGCAGGAACGATCAACCGAATCATCGATGCATTTCCGACCAATCAGCAGGAACAGATCCGCGTACAGCTCTCGACGGCTCTGATTGCCGTCCTCAGTCAAGTTCTGCTCAAGCGGAAGGATGCGCCGGGGCGGGTGGCTGGTTATGAGTTCCTCATGATCACGCCAGCCATCGCGAACCTGATCCGTGAGAACAAGACGTACCGAATCGACTCTGCGATCCAGACTGGTCGGAAGTTCAGCATGCAGTTGCTCGACGACCATCTCTGGCGGCTCTATGAAGCAGGCACTATCGACGCCGAGGAAATGATGGACTGTGCCAAGAACCCGGGCGCGATTCGGGACAAAATTCATCGTTCTGGCGGCACGGTAGGACGCCCAGAATGGGATGAAAAAGAAGAGGCTGCAAAAGGCGAATAACTGCAAAATAACGTATCGAAAGTCCGTTGGCAGAATTATTGAGCCGATTTTGCATGGTTTCCCATGCTTGGTCGTACATTCTTGAGGTCATAGCATGAGCGCACTTTCCGATATAGATCCGAGCGAACTCAAGGGGCGCAAGCTCGGTCGAGTTCTTACCAAGATGGGCAAGATCACTCGTGAGCAGGTGCACGAGGCGATCTCTGCAAGGACGGTCGATCCAACAAAGGGGCGGAAGAAGCTCGGCGAAGTGCTCATCGAGATGGGGCTCATCAGTGCGCAGGACCTCGCGGCTGCTCTTGCTGGTCAGCGTGGATTCCGATTTGTTCCGCTGGCGGGGAAAGTAATCCCGCCCGAAACGCTGCGCGCGCTCACTCCAGAGGCGGCGACTGTCATGCGGGTTGTGCCGCTTGAGATCGATCCACCCGCAAAGACCATTACGGTCGCAATCGGTTCGGCCGGCAATTTCCAGGCGATCGACAACCTGCGGATGAACATGTTCCCTGGGTACTCGATCACGGTTGTGATCTCTCCGTCCGCCGACATCGACGCGCTGATCAAGAAGGAGTACGCGCGGAAGTCGGAAAGCGCCGAACTCTTTTCGGAGGTGGATCGCTCCGAGGCAGTCAAGAACCTGCAGGGGCGCGGTGACTCGGTCGATGTGGCGTCGCTTGTCGACGCGGGCAGCGACAACGCGGTCGTTCAACTCGTGACCAACATGCTCGTCCAGGCGATCGCCAACGGAGCTTCCGACATTCATCTGGAGCCGTTCGAGGACGAGTTCAAGATGCGTTATCGCATCGATGGTGTGCTGTACGAGATGAAGAATCCGCCAAAGGAGATCGCGATGGCGATCGTCAGCCGCGTCAAGATTCTCGCGAAGCTCGACATCGCTGAACGCCGTCTTCCGCAGGACGGACGCATCAGTTACCAGTTGTCTGCGGACCGCGATCCGATCGATCTTCGCGTCGCTGTTCTGCCGACCATGTACGGCGAGTCGGTGGTGCTCCGTGTGCTCGATCGTTCGGCTGTGCAGTTGGAACTGGACCGCATTGGGCTCCGCGAAGATGAGCTGGAGAAGATGCGCTACATCATCAACAAGCCCAATGGCATCGTGCTCGTGACGGGACCAACGGGCTCGGGCAAGACCACCACGCTCTACGCGGCACTGCGTGAGTTGAACCAGATTGATACAAAGATTCTGACCGCGGAGGATCCGGTCGAGTACGACATCCACGGCATGGTGCAGTGCCAAGTGAATCTGGATCAGGAACTGACCTTTGCCAAGTTGCTGCGCTCCTTCCTTCGGCAGGATCCCGACATCATTCTCGTGGGCGAGGTGCGCGATCTCGAAACGGCACAGATCTCCATCCAGGCCAGCCTGACTGGTCACTTGGTGTTTGCAACGCTCCATACGAACGATGCGCCAAGTTCCATCTTGCGTTTGCTCGATCTTGGCGTGGAGTCCTTCCTCTTGACTGCGACGATCGAGGCGATCGTTGCGCAGCGTCTTGTTCGGCGGATCTGCACGCAATGCAAGGAGCAGTTCACGCCATCGCACGAACAGCTTCTGGAACTCAGCATGCAACCGGCAGATGTAGCGGGGCGGCAGTTCTTCCGAGGACGTGGATGCGACCGCTGCACCAAGACTGGCTACAAGGGGCGAATGGCGCTCTTTGAGATCATGCTGATGGATGACGAGCTGCGCGAGTTGGTCATGCGACAGGCATCGACCGCTGTCCTTCAGGCGGAGGCGCGCAAGCGCGGCATGAGGACGCTCCGTGAGTCGGGATTGCTGGCCCTGTACGAGGGACAGACCACCATTGATGAGATCGTTCGAGAAACGATTCTGACAGGAGACTGATCATGCCAAGCTACGCATTCGAGGCTGCAAATACCGCGGGCAAGACCCAAAAGGGCACCATCGAGGCGGACAACAGCGAGGATGCGATCAAGAAGATCCGCAGTCAGGGATTGTTCCCGACGGCGGTTCGCGAGCAAAAGGAAGCCAAGAAGGCGGCCGCGGCAAAGAAAAGGCAGCAGTTGGGAGCAAAGAAAAAGAAGCGTTCGATCGCCATCGGAGGCGTCAATCAAAAGCAGTTGACGCTCTTTACGCGGCAGATGTCCACGCTCCAGGACGCGGGTCTGCCGCTGCTTCGGTCGCTGCAGATTCTCGAAGATCAGCAGAAGCCATCCAAACTGAAGAACGTGTTGGAGGATGTCTGTGAAGCTGTGTCTTCTGGGTCCTCGCTCTCCGAGGCGTTCAATCAGCACCCGAAGGTCTTCAAGCGCTTGTACGTGAAGATGGTCGCTGCAGGTGAGGTCGGCGGTGTGCTCGATGTCGTGATGCGACGACTCTCCGAGTTCATGGAGAAGGCGCAGCGCCTGAAGCGACGCATCATCGGCGCGATGATCTATCCGTCGGTGGTCATCCTGATTGCTGTAGCCATCGTCACAGGCATCATGTACTTCGTGATTCCGAAGTTCCAGGAGATCTTTGCGGACTTCGACATTGAACTGCCTGCCCTGACCAAGTGGCTTATCTCTGCAAGCCAGTGGGTGGCGGGGCAGCAGGATGGGCAGAAGGTGCCCGGCGTGCTTTGGATCATCATGTCGCCGTTCTTGATCTTCTTCTTCTTCAAGCTGGTGCGCATGACCAAGTTTGGGCGGGCAGTGACGGACGTGATACGAGTGAAGATCCCCGTCATCGGGGGGCTGGTTCGGAAGACGGCGATTGCCCGCTTTACCCGCACGCTCGGAACACTCGTCGCTGCAGGTGTGCCGATTCTTGAGGCAATCACCATCACGCGCGATACATCTGGCAACTATGTCTTTGAGAAGGCGCTCACCAAGGTGCACGATTCGATCCGTGAGGGCGAGACCTTCGCAAAGCCGCTGCGCGAGAGCAAGGTGTGCGACGCGATCGTGGTGAACATGATCGATGTCGGCGAGGAGACAGGCGATCTCGATTCCATGCTCATGAAGGTGGCGGACAACTACGACGAAGAGGTGGATGTCGCGGTGGCCAGCCTGCTTTCGCTTCTCGAACCGTTCATGGTGGTGATCCTCGGTGGCATTGTGGGCACCATCGTGCTCGCGCTGTTCCTCCCTCTGGTGTCCATGATCGAGAGCGTGTCGAGTTCTGCACAGAAGGGCAGTTGATGAAGCGGCGCGCGTTCACCATCCTCGAACTCTTGACGGTGGTGGGGGTGATCGTCACGCTCGTGGGCATCTTGGTGGTCGGTATCTCCGCGGCGTCACGGAGCGCACAGGCGGCGAACACTCGGAACCTCATGTCATCCGTCAGCCGCGCGCTCGTGCAGTTCAAGGGCGATGTCGGCTACTTCCCGCCAGCGCTCGGTCTCGGTCCCACTGCGCCGCAGGACACGGGCTACATGCGCGATCTGGTTCGTCCAGTTGTTGCCCCAGCAGGGCTGAACCCGCAGCAGATCACCACGCTGCAGACGTACTACTCGCTGACCAC
>Ga0194118_10000903_pt1 | contig 46133 bp, 36 predicted proteins | sample TA2MahsurfametaG_2_FD_148662 | JGI IMG/M metagenome (GOLD analysis project Ga0194118, IMG submission 148662) | Freshwater microbial communities from Lake Tanganyika, Tanzania - TA2015013 Mahale N5 surface | ecosystem: Environmental > Aquatic > Freshwater > Lake | place: Tanzania: Lake...
TGGGAAAGGGAAAATTAATGGATGAAATTTTTGGTGCAAAGTGTGAGAAAAATTACATTCAGCCAACATTTATCATTGATTATCCAATTGAAATGTCCCCTTTATGTAAAATGCATCGATCAAATTCAGAACTGACAGAGCGCTTTGAATTAATGATAAATGGAAAAGAAATTGCAAATGCATATTCTGAATTGAACGATCCGATTGACCAGCGCGAACGTTTTGAGGAACAGTTAAAACTTTCAGAAAAGGGAGATGATGAGGCAATGTTTATTGATCAAGATTTTTTACGTGCATTAGAATATGGTATGCCACCATGCTCTGGAATGGGAATTGGAATTGATAGACTCGTCATGCTTTTAACGAATAACACCTCCATTCAGGAAGTTATCTTCTTTCCACAAATGCGACCGGAGAACCTTAGTTCAAAAATTAAGCTTAGTGATTTAGAAAAAGAAATTTTAAGCAATGTTCAAATCACGAATAACATCGAATTAATTGAGCTTAGGTCAAAATTTGAGGTTAGTAATAAACAGTGGGACATTAGTCTAAAAAACTTAACAAAACATCAATTTTTGAAAATTTCTAAAGTAAACGATATTTTAATTGTAGAGTCACAAGAGTAATTGAAAACAAAAAAGGAAATAGTTGAGAATTGGCTTCCGCGTTACACAGGAAAACCACTTGAAGAATTTGGTAAATATATTCTTCTCACAAATTTTTCTAAATATATCAATATCTTTTCTGAATGGAATAAAGTTGAAATTGAAGGGAAAGATAGTCCTATGCAGTCTGCCACCAAAGATTGTATTACAATAATTAATTTTAGTATGGGAAGTGCCATGGCGGCGACCATTATGGATTTACTTTCAGCAATCGAACCAAAAGCAGTTTTGTTTTTAGGAAAATGTGGTGGTTTGAAAAAGAAAAACCAAGTAGGAGATCTTATTCTCCCGATAGCTGCAATTCGAGGAGAGGGGACATCTAACGATTATTTTCCCCCTGAGGTGCCGGCCTTACCCTCTTTTAATCTTCAAAAAGCAATTTCACATACCATTCGATTAAGTGGGAGAGATTATTGGACAGGTACAGTTTACACAACGAATAGAAGGGTGTGGGAACACGATGAACATTTTAAGGATTATTTGAAGGCCATCAGGGCTATGGCAATAGATATGGAAACAGCAACAATTTTCACCGTTGGATTTGCAAACGAAATTCCCGTTGGAGCATTATTATTAGTGAGTGATCAACCAATGATTCCGGAAGGAGTAAAAACAGAAAAAAGTGACCAAAAGGTAAATGATGATTTTGTCAAAGGCCATCTTAGAGTCGGGATTGATTCACTTAAAGAACTCCAAAGCACAGGCGTTTCTGTTAAGCATCTAAAGTTCTAATTCCGATTTAGAGCATTAAGCTTCAATTGTCAAAATTTATTTAGTCGAACTAATGTATATCTTTGCAAGATGAAATCATTTCGGGAAATTTTTGGATTTGGATTCAGATATAAGACATTAGCTTTTCTGACTATTCTTGGGAATTTATCCTTTACCGTATTTAACTTATTTTCACTGGTTCTTTTTATTCCTTTTCTTCAAATAATATTTAAAACAAAAGCGGTTGTAATTCAAACACCTGCGCCAATATACTCCGGAAAACTTTCTGACTTACTTGATTTTATCTCAGATTGGTATAACTATACAATGAACCAATTGGCTATACAAGATCCATTAGGAGCACTTTTTTTAGTTTGTATACTTGTTTTTCTCGCTTTTTTTATGAAAAATGCTTCGCGTTATTTTGCTGTTTGGTTTCAATCTGAATATCGAGCTCGGATAGTTCGTGATATTAGAAATGATTTGTTCAACAAAGTATTAAAGTTGCCAATGGTATATCATTCAAATGAACGAAAAGGGGATATACTTACTCGAGCCGGACATGATGTTGGAGAGGTCGAAAATGCAGTGGTTTGTTCCCTAGAACTTATTTTTAGAGATCCAATTTCGATTGCTATCCATGTTGTGACTTTATTGATGATAAGTGTTGAACTAACACTTTTTTCGTTCTTCCTTTTACCAATTTCTGCTTTTGTGATTTCACGCATTGGTAAAAGTTTAAAAAGAACAGCCAAGCAAGGTCAGGAGCAATTGGGTTTACTGACATCGTCGCTCGATGAAAGTATTAGTGGTGTTAGGATTATAAAATCTTTTAATGCAGTACAATTCATGTCGGCAGTTTTCAGGGCAATAAATTTTCGTCATCAAAAATTAACAACAAAAACATTTCGAAAAAAAGATGTTTCCTCATTAATAAATGAAACAATTGGTGCAGGTGTGTTGATGTGTTTGGTTTGGTTTGGTGGAAAGCAGATTCTTATCAGTGGTGGCCAAGATCAAGAATTAACAGGGGAATTATTTATAACTTTTATCATTGTATTTTCACAATTACTTCGTCCAATTAATTCAATTTCGAATGGAATTTCAACCATTAATAAAGGTAGGGTTTCTCTTGATCGAATCAATGAGATACTTCACTGTGATGAAAAAATACATGAAAAGAGCAATGCTCAGTCAAAAGTTTCTCTAGAAAACAGTATTGAATTTAAAGATGTTCATTTTAAGTACAATAGCGACTCTATTCTTAGAGGGATTAACTGGGCAGTTAAAAAAGGTTCATCGGTTGCCATAGTTGGAGAATCTGGAAGCGGGAAATCAACTTTAATGGACTTATTAGTTCGATTTTACGATGTATCACAAGGAGAGCTTTTAATTGATGGAATTGATATTAGGGATTTAAAAATTTATGATTTAAGACAATTAATTGGAATTGTATCACAGGAATCCATTTTATTTAATGTTTCAGTTTCTGAAAATATTTCATTCGGTGATGATGACCCGGATATTGAAAAAATAAAGTATGCCGCTCAAGTAGCCAATGCACAATCATTTATTGACGACTTGGAAAATGGATATGATACTATTATTGGTGAACGGGGGAATAAATTATCAGGTGGCCAAAAACAACGTTTGGCTATAGCTCGTGCAATATATAAAAATCCAGATATTTTAATTTTAGATGAGGCAACCTCCGCGTTGGATACAGAATCTGAAAAATTAGTTCAAGAGGCAGTTGAAAAACTGATGCAAAATCGCACTTCTTTTATTATTGCTCATCGATTGAGTACGATTATTAATTGCGATGAAATAATTGTTTTATCTAAAGGAGTAATTTCCGAAAAAGGTACGCATCAGGATTTATTTAGCAGGAAGGGGATTTATTATCGCTTGTGTCGACTGCAGGGATTAGTTTGATGCTCAAAGGGTTTTGTGAAGACAACCCCCTATGACTGATTTCTTTGCTCCAGTCACTGAATCTATACAGTTAGTTTGGTTTATTAAAAATAATGCACCCAAGTAAGCAAAAATAATTGCTTCTTTAAAGTCGGAAAGAGATGTCTCAGGGATTATTATTTGCGCTTTGGAAAGTGCTGTAATACGTTCCATCAAAAATTGGTTTTTTGTTCCTCCGCCTGTTGCAAGAATTTTTTTATAATTTAACTTATTAATGACTGAGGATATCTGATATGCTATATGTTCAGAAATGGTAGCGAGCTGATCAGCTTCAGAAATTGAATATTTTTCGATTGTTGGATAGAACTCGTTCTCGAGCCATTCCGTCCCTAGAGATTTAGGAGCTGAAAGCGAATAGAAAGATAAATTATTTAAATCCTTGAATAGTTTATCGTTCAACATTCCACTTCTGGCCAATGAGCCATTTGTATCATACAACATCGAAAGTTTCTGTACAATTTTATTCAAGGGTAGATTAGCTGGACTAATATCAAAAGCAATAATCTTACTATTTTCCATTAAACTGATATTTGCGAAACCCCCCAAATTTAAAAAGGCATCAGCTTGGTTTGAAAACAAATCAAAGTCTCCTTTCGGTACTAACGGCGCACCTTGACCACCAGCAATGACGTCCATTATTCTAAAATCATTGATTACTTGAACTTTTGTATGAAACGCAATACTAGCACCACAACCTATTTGAACCGTTATACCTTTTTCTGGTTGATGATATATGGTTTGTCCATGAGAGGCAATGGCATCAATTTTATTTCGATCCAAATGATTTTCTTGAATAAAACTATTTATGTGAGTTGCGAATATTTTCCCAATTTTTTTATCTAGTTTAAAGAGCTCAAGGGCTGAAAGATTCGTTGCATTTCTGATTTCGTTCTGAAAGCTCTCTGAATAATTGAATGTTTTGAAATTGAGTAGTTGAAAATGTTTTTTATCCTCAAATAAAGTAAACTTTACGTGAGCAATATCAAGGCCGTCAAGAGAGGTGCCTGACATAACACCAATAATTTCTAATTCAACCATATTTTATTTTGGGATTTCACAAATGAAACTATTAATTTTGTAGCAAATTAACAATTAAAACTTCATAAACAATGAATTTTGAATTAACAGAGGAGCATATTGCCGTTAGGGATGCTGCAAGAGATTTTGCTCAAAACGTGTTAAAATCAGGTGTTATCGAACGTGATAATCTACAAAAATTTCCTACTGAAGAGATCAAACAACTCGCCGAGCTTGGGTTTATGGGAATGATGGTTGATCCAAAATATGGAGGTAGTGGAATGGATACCTTATCATACGTTTTGGCGATGGAAGAAATTTCAAAGGTTGATGCTTCAACATCTGTATGTATGTCGGTTAATAACTCATTGGTTTGTTGGGGTCTTGAGGTATTCGGGACAGAGGAACAGAAGCAAAAATATTTAGTTCCTCTCGCAACAGGAGAGAAAATTGGTGCCTTTTGTCTTTCTGAACCTGAGGCAGGTTCGGATGCAACATCGCAAAAAACTACCGCAATTGATATGGGAGACCACTATTTATTAAACGGAACTAAAAACTGGATTACAAATGGTTCCTCTGCGTCTGTTTATTTAGTTATTGCGCAAACAAATTTAGAGTTAGGACATAAAGGAATCAATGCGTTGATTGTTGAAAGAGGAATGGACGGGTTCATTGTTGGAGCAAAAGAGGATAAGTTAGGAATTCGTGGAAGTGATACGCATACTTTATTATTCAATGATGTAAAGGTTCCAAAAGAAAATAGAATTGGCGAGGATGGATTTGGATTCAAGTTTGCTATGAAAGTATTGTCTGGTGGAAGAATAGGAATAGCGGCACAAGCACTGGGAATTGCAGCTGGAGCATTTGAATTGTCTACTGAATATTCAAAACAACGAAAAGCATTTGGAAAAGAAATCTACAAACATCAAGCAATTGCATTCAAATTAGCTGATATGGCTACTGAAATTGAAGCGGCTCGTTTGTTGGTTTATAAGTCGGCCATGGACAAAGATCAAGGAAGAAACTACGATCAATCCTCGGCAATGGCAAAATTGTATGCGTCAAAAGTAGCGATGGAACAAACTGTTGAAGCTGTTCAAATTCACGGTGGTTATGGCTTTGTGAAAGAATACCATGTAGAACGATTGATGCGTGATGCAAAAATTACTCAGATATATGAAGGAACTTCTGAGGTTCAGAAAATTGTTATTTCTCGTGGAGTTTTAAATGCGTAGATTCAATAAATAAGCTCATTTATTGAAGGAATTAATTAAATATTTACCTCTGTCACTGAACCATTTCCAACCCGCAATACTTTTGCAGGGAACTTCCTCACCATATTTAAGTCATGCGTTGCCATTAGAATTGCTGATTTCTCCTCTTTGGCAACTGCTATTAATAAGTGCATAATTTCTTCAGAAGTTTCGGGATCTAAATTTCCAGTTGGCTCATCAGCTAATAACAGTTCCGGTTGATTTAACAAGGCACGAGCAATCGCAACCCGTTGTTGTTCACCGCCTGAAAGTGCATGAGGCATTACATTCGCTTTTTGTTCAACACCCACTAATTGCAATACACTCAGTGCTCTTTTCTGAATTAATTTTTTATCTTTCCACCCAGTGGCACCCAAAACGAAAGTCATATTTTGAATGACTGTTCGATCCATCAAAAGCTGAAAGTCTTGGAAGACAATGCCAATTTTACGCCTTAACATTGGAATATCTTTTAGCGAGATAGTTTTTAAATTAAAACCAATTACATTTCCTTCCCCGTTAATCAAAGGAAGTTCACCATATAATATTTTTAGAAGACTACTTTTACCACTTCCTGTTTTACCAATTAAATATGCAAATTCTGTTTCATTTAATTTTAGATTTACATTCTCTAAAATCATTTTTTTTGATTGATATATGCTGACTTTATTTAATTCAATTATTACTGACACTTTCACAAATTTCTTCAAAGTTCCAAAAAATTGTAACCTTTTTAATGATGTAGATTATTTTCTCTTAACAGAATTGAGTTTAAAACTTTTCAATTTTCAAAAATTTTTAAACGAACACCAAATTAATTTAGCTTTTTTTAAGCTGTTTTAATGAAATATATACTATTAATTTTTACTGTTTTATCTTTAGAAAGAGTCCATTCACAAGTCACTCAAAAATATGCGAGTGAATATGAAGGATTCTACAGAGCAGAGGAATTGTATGCTAAGAAGGAGTTTAGCTCAGCAAAATTTGAATTCGAATCTTTTTTGAGTGCTTGTAAAAATAGTAATGATCCATTTTATGTAAAAGCACAGTATTATGTTGCACTCAGCGCACTGAGTCTAAATCACGATGATGAAGCCATTCGTTTATTTGTGCGGTTCAACAAAGATTACCCAGAGAATATTTATAAGAATGATATTTATTTTAAATTGGGAAATTATTATTTCTCAAAACAAAATAAAAAAGGCACAAAACTATGGTTTGAGAAGGTAATCGTGGCCGACCTAAATGAAACCGAAAAAGATGAGTACTATTTCAAATACGGTTATAATTTTCATTTATTGAATGAGAATATAAAGGCCAAAACCTCTTTTATTAGTTCAAAGGAGAATAAAACTAAATTTGGTTTTGCTTCAAAATTTTATTTCGGAATAATTTGTTTTGCTGAGGATAGTACTTCAATGGAGGCATATAAAAGTTTCAATAGTTTAAAAGATGATGGGCAATATTTAGATCAAGTTTATAACTATTTGGTTCAGATTAAACATAATCTCAAAAATTATCAGGAGTGTACGGATAAGTATTCGTCGAAAGAAGTGATTGAAAAACTTAGTTACGATAATCGTTACCTCATTGGAAATGCCTACTATCAACAAAAAGAATATCAAAAGGCAATTCCGTTTTACGAGGAATATGACTCAGTCTTAAGAGTTCAAAAAAATAGAACCTCAGATCGTGATTTCAATTATGCTTTTGGAAATGCTTTATACAAAATCGGGAATTTAAAAAAAGCAATCGAAAAATTCAATTTAGTGTTAACAAAACGAGATAGCCTATCTCAAATCGTATATTATCAAATTGCAGATATCTTTAAACAAGAATATGAAAAAACGAGAGATGTAGCTAAATTAATTAACGCGAGAACTGCTTTTGAGAAAGCCTCTGAAATAAGTTTTAATCCCTCACTTCAAGAAGATGCACTGTATAATGCTGCAGTCATAGCATTCAATGTTGATGACAGTCCGTATAATCAATCTATCCAAATTTTTGAAAAATTTTTGAAGTTATTTTCAAATTCTGAACGGAAAAATCAAATCTATCAATTTTTAGTAGAAGTGTATAGACGAACAGATAACTATGATTTAGCCCTTTCAACTATAGAAAATATTTCACTGAAAGACACAAAATTAAAAATGATTTATCAATCAATTGCCTACAATTACGGTGTTACATTATTTTTAAATTCAAATTACAAAGGCGCAATAGAGAAATTCAATTTGGTAGAAAAATATCCGGAGGATGTACGTTTAAAAAGTTTGTCTAAGTTTTGGATTGCAGAATCCTGTCTTCGCCAATTTGAATCAAAATCTTCCAAAAGTGTAAAAGATTCCTTATTGCTGGATGATGCGATGGAAGCATTTCGTTCATTTATAAAAGACCCTTCAGGAAGTACTGCTGAGAAAAGACACGAGGCATATTATCAAATGGGATACATTCTACTTCGACAGAAAAATTTCATTGATGCAATCGAAACGCTAAGAATTTTTGTTTCCTCAGGGACCAAGGATACTAAAAAACTTGTAGATGCAAATTTACGTATCGGAGATTCTTATTATGTAATGCGTAAAGATGAAGATGCAATTAAATTTTACAAAAACGCACTCGATTTGAATTCGGGTAGCGAGGATATTGCGCTTTATTACATGTCAAAATCGCACGGGTTTTTAGAAGAGAACGACAAAAAAATTGAGTTGCTAAATAAATTGATATCAAACTATAAAAAATCAAGTTTTCTTCAATGGGCGCTATATGATTTAGCATTGGCTTATAAAGATGAAAAAGCTGATTATACAAGCGCACTACTTTATTTTAATAGGATTTTGAAAGAGTTTCCTTCGGTGACATTTCATTTAGATTGTCAGATCGAGGTAGCAGATATATTCTTTTTACGAAATGAATACGATAAAGCAGAAGCTGAATATCAACGAATTTTAGATGCAAATATAAATAATAATAGTATTTGTTTGAAAGCAGCAACTGGGCTTAAAAATGTGTTTTCAGCTAAAGGAGAAGTTGATAAAATAGTTGGGTTAGTAAACAAATATCCTTGTGCACAAATTAGCTCAGATGAAATAGAAAATTTATACTTCGCACCAGCTGAAAAAAGCTATACCGATAGTTTATTTTCCGCTGCCATCCCTCAATTTGAGATGTATTTGTCTAAATTTTCAAAAGGGCGTTATACCACCGAAGTATTATATTACCTCGGAGATTGTTACGCAAGAAGCGGTAATAATCAGAAAAAAATAGAGCTGTATAAACAACTTTTGAGCTTACCAGTTAGTCCATATACCGAGACAGCGGCGGCATTTATTTCACAACAAGCTTATAATTCAGGTGAATATGATCAGGCAATTATTTACTATTTGCAATTGGAAAAAGTATCAACCAAACCGACATCAGTTTATTCTGCAAGACTAGGATTAATGCGTTCTAGCTTTCTCCTTCAAAAATACGATACAGCTGCTATTTATTCCGAATTATTGTTAGAGTCAGGGAATTTGAGCAATTCCATAAAAGTGGAAGTAGAATATTCAAAAGGAATTTCGAATTTTAAAATGTTAAATTATGAAAAGGCTCTTCCATCGTTATCCTGGATTTCGAAAAATACAACTACTTCATGGGCATCTGAGGCACAATACGTTATTGCAGAAATTTATTTTATAAAGAACGACTACACACAAGCAGACATAGAGGCAAGAGTTCTATTGAAAATGAAACCTGGCTATAATTTTTGGATCGCAAAAACCTTGATTTTACAATCTAGAGTTTGTTTAAGACAAAATAATTTATTTCAGGCAGAGGAGACAATCAATTCTGTATTGAACCATTATCCTGAAAAGGATGATGGCATAATTGACGAAGCAAATAGCGTGAATCAAGAAATTGAACAATTAAAAAATGGAGGAAATGAAAATGAATAATCACTGGTTGATTAAAATTTGTTTAGTATTGATTGTTTTAATGAGTCATTCACTTAAATCGTATGCTCAACCAGGGGATAATGGCAATGTAATTATCATCCAGGGTATTGGTCTTCGCGAAGTTTCACCTGCGTCAAGACTTTATTCTATTCCCGTAATAATTGATACAAATATTGTGGCTACACTTCAAGAGTATCCTTTATTATTTCCAAGCTATTCACCAAAAGCGAATGGATTAAAAATAGAGGAGCAAAAATATCCGAGAAATGATCCAGATAAGTTTAAGGTATCGCCATTTTACGCTAAAGTAGGTATCGGTTCTCAAATAATGCCATTGGGAGAATTTTATTTCAATTCGATCGGTAAATCAAATTTTCAATTTGGTGTTTATGGAAAACACATAAGTAGTTTCCAAAAAATGAAAGACTACGCTCCATCTTATTTTGATCGAACTCATTCTGGAGCTTTCGTTTCTTATTACGCCAAAAAGTTCACAATCAGCAGTTCAGGGCATTATTCCAATTATGGATTTAATTATTATGGGTTACGGGATTCATTGGGTCTTATAAATCGAAAAGACATTGCTCAACGTTTTCAAGATGCAGGAGGAGATATGCTATTTAATTTACACCAAGGACAACGTGATTCTTCCAAACTTAATCTAAAGCTGGGGTTTAACTATAATTATTTTTTAACTAAACGTCCTTTTGAAGATAGTTTGGCAAAATGGAGGGCGGGTGAAAATTACGTTGCCTTTACTTCAGAACTTTCATATCGTTTAGGAAGAGAAAAGTTTTTTGTGAATTTGAATGTATTTAATAACAACTACAAATATGGCATCCCAGGAGATTCATTGAGTTTGATTGATACTGGATTTGTTATGAATGATTTGATTTTACAGTTTAATCCGGGTGTTGTTACCCAAATGATGAACGATAAATTGCGAGTTGCGGTTGGTGTTGATGTTTCAGCAAATATTCGTGAAACAACAAAACCTTATATTTATCCACAAGTAGAAATCAAATACTCTATGTTTGACAACATTTTCATTCCTTACGTAGGAATCAAAGGTGGTTTGAAGCAAAATACCTTGAGGAGTTTAACCCGCCAAAATGAATTTATGCTTCCTAATTCTAGATTGTTAAATGAAAGTACAGTCTTTGACGCATACGTTGGATTTAAAGGAGTTTTAAGTAAACGGTTAAGCTTTAATATTGGAGCTAATTATGCGCGAGTGAACAATAAAGCACTCTTTGTTAGTGATACTGTGTTTTCAAATTTAAACAAGTTCGCGATAGTTTATGATTCAATGAATATTATGACAATTGAAGGTTCATTATCATATCAAATGAATGAGAAACTAAAAATAGATGCGATTAGTCGATTTTTCTCCTATGAAACTACTAACCAAGCCTTTGCATGGAATTTACCTCAGTTACAGTTTAAAGTTCGTGGGAATTACGTGCTTAACAATAAATTTATTTTCAATTTGGATGTTACACTTGAAACCGGAAGGAGGGCACTTGTTTTTGACTCAACAATTACTGGAGCGCTTATTGAAAATAATCAAATCTCGGCCCCATTGAAAACTTTTGCGGATATCAATTTAAGCACCGAATATAAATTCAATGATATGATTTCAGGGTTTATTCAATTCAACAATCTAACCGCTCAACGTTATTTGCGTTGGTACAATTACCCCCTAACCGGATTTCAAGTAATGGGGGGAGCAACATTTAAGTTTTAGACTTAAATTTCTTACATCTTGTAAAAAATATTTGTGGAAAATTGAAAAGATGTTAGTCTGATTGCTAACTTTGTAAAAAGCTTAATTCATGAATGAAAAATTGCGGAACAGTGTTCACAGTATAAATGCAAAAATCAATTCTTTGACACAGAGAATGGAGGCACTAAAAACACAAAACTCCACATTGACTGATGAAATTCAAGCCTTAAAAGGACAGTTAATTGAGTACTCTCAAAATGAGTCTCAATTTAAGGAAACGCTTGATAAATTGAATAATGATTTGAATTTAGCTAATAAGCAAATTATCGAATTTTCGCAGGGACCAACGGGTCGGTCTGTTGAAGAAATTGATGAATTGGTAAAAGAAATAGATTATTGTATTGAACAACTCAAGAAATAGTTCATGGAGAAATTGTCTTTAAATATTATTATCGGGGGGAGAAATTATCCCTTAAAAGTAAATGCTGGAGAGGAAATACTAATCCAGAAAGCAGCCGAAGATATCAATCGTGCAATTCGCCTACTTCAAGAGAATTATGCTGTAAAAGATATGCAGGACTTATTGGCAATGTCTTCATTACAATTATTATCAAAAGCATCTTCAAAACTAAAACCAACTAAAGTAGTTGAAGCCGACTATTCGGAAGTAGAAATCGCTTTAGAGGATATTGAAAAGAAACTTTCTGAAATCTGATCTTACCACATCAGTCGATAGCTTTTAATTTTTTTAAACTAATAAAAGTTGATATGGAAATTTTAATTGGCCTGTTAGGGGGTCTTATTGGGGGTGGGGTAGTAATGGCAATTGTTCAACAGACATTGCTGAAATCCAAACGAGAAAAATTAATCAAAGATGCAGAATTAGAGGGAGAAAATATCAAAAAGGATAAACTTCTGCAAGCGAAGGAGAATTTTTTAAAATTAAAAGAGGAGCACGAAAATACAATTAAAGAAAAGGATCGCAGAATTCAATCAGGAGAGGATAGAATTCGGAACAAAGAAAAGTCGTTAAATCAGAAGATGGAGGACTTTGGGCGGAAGGAAAAAGAGATTGAGAAAAAGCATACTGAACTTAATGCAAAAATGCAATCCTTGGAGGTTAAAAGTCAGGAGCTGGATAAGATGCAACAGAAGCGTGTTGCTGAATTATCAAAAATAAGTGGCCTTCCGGCTGAAGATGCTAAATCTATGCTGATGGAGGCACTGAAAGATGAGGCAAGAACAAATGCTCATGCTCATATTAAGGAAATCGTTGAGGAAGCAAAATTAAATGCAAATAAGGAGGCGCGAAAAATTGTTATTCAATCCATACAGCGCGTCGCTACTGAGCAAGCAGTTGAAAATGCTGTTTCTGTTTTCAATATTGAGACAGACGAAATCAAGGGAAGAATTATCGGTAGAGAAGGCCGTAACATTCGAGCGCTCGAGGCATCAACGGGGGTTGAAATTGTTGTTGATGATACACCTGAAGCCATTATTTTATCGTGTTTTGATCCAGTAAGAAGAGAAATAGCGCGCTTAGCCCTACATCAATTGGTTTCAGACGGGAGAATTCATCCGGCCCGAATTGAAGAGATAGTTGCAAAAACTAGAAAACAACTGGAGGAAGAAATAGCTGAAACAGGCAGAAGAACCTGTATTGATTTGGGTATTCATGGCTTACACCCTGAATTAACGAGAATGGTTGGTCGAATGAAATACCGTTCTTCGTACGGCCAAAACTTATTACAACACTCCCGAGAAGTTGCCAATCTTTGTGCTATTATGGCTGCCGAACTTGGTCTCAACGTTAAAATTGCAAAACGAGCAGGATTATTACATGATATTGGTAAAGTTCCCGATGAGGAACCTGAATTGCCACATGCTATCTTAGGAATGAAGTTGGCGGAAAAATTTGGTGAAAAACCAGAGGTCTTAAATGCAATTGGTGCGCACCATGATGAAATTGAAATGACATCATTAATTTCACCCATTGTCCAAGTTTGTGATGCAGTTTCAGGAGCCAGACCGGGCGCTCGTAGAGAAATTGTTGACGCATATATTAAGCGTATTAAAGACCTAGAAGCATTGGCATTGTCGTATGACGGAGTTGCAAGTGCCTTTGCCATTCAGGCGGGTCGAGAATTGCGAGTTATGGTTGAAGCTGAAAAAGTTTCTGATTCCAAAGCCGATGAGTTATCATTTACTATATCTCATCGAATACAAACTGAAATGACTTATCCGGGACAGGTCAAAGTAACCGTAATTCGCGAAAAGAGATCAATTAATTATGCAAAGTAAATAGAACTCTTCTAAGGACAGTTAAAAAACAATTTGATTTTCGATGTGTTTTTTATAAATAATCTTTCTTCATGATACAAACAGATATCATTATCATCGGTGCCGGTCCTGTCGGTCTTTTCACAGTTTTTGAGGCAGGCTTGCTAAAGTTAAAATGTCATATGATTGACTCATTACCCCAACCGGGCGGTCAATGTTCAGAAATTTACCCTAAAAAACCAATTTACGATATACCTGGTTTTCCAACTATTTTAGCAGGTGAATTAATTGATAATTTAATGGAACAAGCTTCCCCGTTTAAGCCGGGGTTCACTCTTGGAGAGGCGGCAAGTACGATTGAAAAAAAAGAGGATGGGAAATTTATAGTCACTACTGTAAAGGGAACGAAACACGAAGCGTCAGTTGTAATTATTGCAGGGGGACTGGGGGTATTTGAACCTAGAAAGCCACCTATTGAAGGAATAGAAGCGTTTGAAGATAAGGGGATTGAATATATTATCAAAGATCCAAATTTTTACAAAGGTAAGCGCTGTGTAATTGCAGGTGGAGGAGATTCAGCTCTTGACTGGTCCATCTTTTTAGCTGAAAATAATATTGCCGCCGAAGTTGTATTAGTTCATAGAAATAGTTCATTCCGAGGGCATTTAGATTCTGTTCAAAAGGTAATTGATATGGCTGAAAAAGGAAAAATAACACTGATTACCGAGGCAGAGGTCACAGGTTTGTATGGAAACGGAAAATTAGCCAAAGTTCAAATTACTCATCAAGCAAATGGGTTAATTGAAAGAGAAACGGATCATTTCATTCCACTTTTTGGCCTTAAGCCAAGTTTAGGTCCGATTGCCGATTGGGGACTCGAAATTGAAAAGAGCGCAATCAAGGTGAATACTCTAGATTATTCTACAAACATCCCGGGGATTTACGCCATTGGTGATGTTAATACCTACGAGAATAAATTGAAATTAATTTTGTGTGGTTTTCACGAAGGAACATTGGCCGTTCAATCTGCTTTTGCGCGCATTCATCCTGACAAAAAGAATGTACTGAAATATACCACCGTAAATGGCGTACAGGGATTCTAAATGACACTTGTTTTTGCCAGTCACAACCAGAATAAGGTCAACGAAATTAAATCGCTCCTTCCACATACTTTTGAGATTCTTTCACTTACTGATATAGGATTTTCTGATGAAATTGAAGAAACAGGACGCACGTTGGATGAAAATTCTAAGATTAAAGCGCAAGCTGTCTTTGATAAAACCGGTTATTTCTGCTTTGCCGATGATACTGGACTTGAGATAGAAGCACTAAATTTTGAACCAGGTGTGTTTTCGGCAAGATATGCCGGAAATCAAAAAAATGATTCAGACAATATTGAAAAAGTATTGTCAAAACTTTATGGAATGGCCAATCGCAATGCGTGTTTTAGAACGGTAATCACTTTACTTATCGAACAAGAGGAATATACCTTTGAAGGAAGAGTAGATGGAAAAATCATTACGGAAAAAAGAGGAGAGTTTGGTTTTGGGTATGATCCAATTTTCATCCCTGAAAATGAATATAGAACGTTTGCTGAAATGCCAATGGAGGAGAAAAATCTCTATAGTCATCGGGCACGTGCGTTTCAAAAAATGATTGAGTTTCTCTTGAAAAATCAGTTTAAACTTTCTTGAACTTCCATCCAAGAACCACCGTTTTCGCAATTAACGCCAAGTGATTTAAAATAATGAGCAGCTTGTCCGCTTCTATTTCCACTTGCGCAGCAGAAAATGATAGGATCTTTCATTTGTTTAATTTCCTCGACGTGTTCGATGATGTTTTGTAATGGAATATTTAATGAGCCAACGACATGTCCACCCATAAATTCTGCAGGGGTACGAACATCGATTATAGTTCCTTCAAATGAATTCATATTATTTTTTTTTCGGTTTAACAATAGAGAAAAGTAGTGACGCACCGGTTCCTCCCATTATTCCACCATAAATTGATATTAAGAAGTGATATGATTTTATGGGACAACCATTTTCACAACCAATGAAATAAAAGTAAAGGAATTCAAGTATGGTATTTGCAGTACCCCCAGCTAAAACTAATTTATAATCAGTTGATAGTTTCATTGATTTACTTCAATTTGGTAAAAATACTCATTTTGTATTTATCCATTTTGTAGCAATTGTTACAAATCAGTAAATCGCATTTTTACATTATCTTTACCACACAAAATAGACAAAATGAGTCGTATTCTTATCATAGATGATGAACGAGCCATAAGACGCGCTTTACGTGAAATTTTAGAATTTGAAGAGTTTGAAGTTGATGAAGCTGAAAACGGTAAAGAGGGACTAGAAAAAGCATTGGTTAAAGCGTATGACATTATTTTTTGCGACATTAAAATGCCGATTCTTGATGGAATGGAGGTATTGGATGAATTGATAAAGGCAAAATGTGAATCGCCGATAATCATGATTAGTGGTCATGGAAATATTGATACCGCTGTTCAAGCAATTAAGAAAGGTGCATTTGATTTTATAGAAAAACCGTTGGATTTAAATCGAATCTTGGTTACCATTCGAAATGCAAAAGATAAAACTCGGTTTGTTGAAGAAACAAAAGTGTTAAAAACAACGGTTAAGCGATTGAAAGGGAGTTCCATTATTGGTGAAACTGAAGAAATTCAGAAAATCAAGGAAATGATTCAAAAAGTTGCTCCTTCAGATGCCCGTGTTCTCATTACCGGAGCCAATGGAACCGGTAAAGAATTGGTAGCTCGTGCTTTGCACGAAAATTCGAACCGCAACAAGATGCCTTTCATCGAAGTTAATTGTGCTGCTATTCCGTCTGAACTTATTGAAAGTGAATTGTTTGGACATGAAAAGGGAGCATTTACTTCAGCAGTTAAAGATAAAAAAGGGAAATTTGAAATTGCTTCTGGCGGTACACTTTTCTTGGATGAAATCGGAGATATGTCTGCAAGTGCGCAAGCAAAAGTACTTCGTGCTTTACAAGAAAATGTAATTCAACGTGTTGGAAGTGAGCGAGATGTAAAAGTGGATTGTCGAGTTGTGGCTGCAACAAATAAAGATTTGCGAAAAGAAATTAACGAAGGTCGTTTCAGAGAAGATTTATACCATCGGTTGGCCGTAATTTTAATTCACGTACCTAGTTTAAATGATCGAAAATTAGATATTCCACTGCTTGCAGAACATTTCTTAACACACATTTGTACTGACCAAGGAATTACTAGAAAGCAGTTTGATTCTTGGGCGTTGGTTGCCTTGCAAGAAATTGATTGGACTGGAAATATTCGTGAATTGCGAAATATCGTTGAACGCTTGGTGATTTTGTGTGATGCTGTCATCACTGCAAATGATGTTAAACTATTTGCTAATCCGAGAGTTTAATTCATGAATGATCAACAGAATAAAAATAATATTATTGCCGTCATTGGTGGCGGAAGTTGGGCAACAGCTTTAGTGAAACTTCTGACCAATAATGTTTCAACGGTACATTGGTGGATGAGAAGTGAGGAGGCAGTAAGTCATATTCTTCGTTACAAACACAATCCCCGCTATTTACAATCTGTTCAATTTGATTTGGATAAAGTTCATGTAAGTACAGATTTAGAACAAACTATTTTGAATGCGAATTATGTGATTTTAGCGACTCCGGCAGCATTTCTTCACCAAAGTTTGAGTTCGATTTCACCAGATTTATTAAAAGATAAAATTGTTTTTTCTGCAGTTAAAGGAATTATTCCTGAATTTCATGCCATTCCAGCAAGATATATTCACAAAACTTTTGGAACACCCTACACAAATATTGGAATCATTTGCGGGCCGTGTCACGCTGAGGAAGTTGCGCTTGAAAGATTGTCCTATTTGACGATTGCTTGTAGCGAAGAAACGCATGCGAATAAAATTGCAAATCTCTTAGCTTGTCGCTATTTGAAAACCGCTTTATCAGACGATTTATTTGGGACTGAAATATCTGCAATTCTGAAGAATGTTTACGCTTTGGCGGCAGGAATTTGTTCTGGATTGGGGTATGGTGATAATTTTCAAGCAGTATTAATTTCAAATGCCATTCAAGAAATTGAACGATTTATTGATGCTATTCACGAGGTACATCGCGATACCAAAACAACTGCCTATTTAGGAGACTTACTGGTAACTGCGTATTCCAATTTTTCCAGAAATAGAACTTTTGGTTTCATGATCGGAAAGGGGTATTCTGTGAAGTCTGCTCAGTTGGAAATGAATATGGTTGCTGAAGGATACTATGCTACCAAGAGTTTAATGGAGGTAAATAAAAAATTTGATGTTGAAATGCCTATTCTACATGCAGTTTATAATATTTTATACAACAACCGGCCTCCTTCTTTAGAAATCCGCATGCTTTGCGGGCAATTAAGTTAGCTAAATACTCTTTTTAAGGAATATCACTTAAATGGGTGGCAAAATATTCTGTTACACTTAATATAAAAAATTATACATTTGTTTGTGATTTACACACTTAACTTCTTAAAGTTTAATGCAATTAAAAACACTAAGAAAATGATATTAAAAAAGATTTTATTTTTTTCTCTACTATTTCTCTCTACCATCGATTCATATTCTCAAACCCCAATCGACACAATCAAAAATTCGGAACGTGTCGTTGTTAAAATGAATAATGGAGATGAGTTTCGAGGAAAAATTTTAAGTCGGGATCAAAATACAATTGTTTTGGAAACGACTAACGGAACGTTAAACCTAATTTCCTCCAATGTGAGATCCATTAACATAGATTCTTATAAAGGGAAATACCGCTTTCCAAACTCCAATGAAACACGTTACTTTTTTGGACCGTCGGCCATTCCAATTAAACAAGGGAAAGGTTATTATCAAAATGTGGTATTAACGACCAATTTTATTAATTATGGTCTTTTCAAAAACGTTTCAATTGGCGGAGGTGTTGAGTTTATTTCACTACTTCTAGGAAATCCAATTTGGTTTTTAACTCCAAAAGTTGGTTTTAAAGTTGGAGAATACTCTCACATAGGGGGAGGGTTCATTATGGCAGGTTATGCTGGAGAAGGAACTGCAACATTAGGTTATGGAGTTTATACTATTGGAAGTAGTGAGACAAATTTGACCATTGGTGCGGGATATGGTCTTTTTTCAGGTCAATTTTCAAATCGACCGCCTATCATGGTTAGTGGCACACATAGAGTAGGAAATAATTTTGCACTGTTAACTGAAAACTATTTCATTCCTATTGGTACTTCTACCAACTATACCGGAACTTTTGGATTTCGTATACTTGCTCCGAAAAATTCATTCGATTTTGGACTAATCGTAATACCTGAAATAACTGATGTAATACCAGCGCTTCCTTTTATAGGTTACACTCGATCATTTTAAGCTAATCTGATACAATATTTATCAATCATCTTTTTAGAAAAACTATCTTTGCAGCATGGAACAACGTGAAGATAAATTGAAGGATATTATTTCGCATGCAAAGGAATATGGTTTCGTTTTCCCTTCTTCTGAGATATATGATGGATTATCAGCAACTTATGACTACGGTCAACTAGGTGCTGAACTAAAAAATAACATCAAAACCTATTGGTGGAAATCCATGGTTCAAATGCATGAAAACATTGTAGGAATTGACGCTGCGATTTTCATGCACCCAACAACCTGGAAAGCTTCTGGTCACGTTGATGCTTTTAACGATCCTTTAATCGATAACAAAGAATCAAAAAAACGCTATCGCGCGGATGTTCTAATTGAGGAATACGTAGAAAAACAACGCCAGAAAATTGAAAAGGAAATTGAAAAAGGGATCAAAAGATTCGGTGAAGACTTCGATGAGAAGCAATTTCGGGCTACAAATCCAAATGTGCTTCGAAGTCAAGAGAAAATTGATAGTGTTGAAAAACGCATGAAAGAAAGTTTGGAAGCAAATGATTTGGAAGCGGTTTATCAATTAATTGTCGATTTAGAAATTACGTGTCCCATTTCAGGATCTAAAAACTGGACTGAGGTTCGCCAATTCAATTTGATGTTTTCTACCGAGTTAGGTTCTGTTTCAGGAGAAGCAGCCACTATTTATTTACGACCAGAGACAGCACAAGGAATTTTTGTAAACTTTTTGAATGTACAAAAATCAGGAAGGATGAAAATTCCATTTGGGATTGCTCAAATTGGAAAAGCATTTAGAAATGAGATAGTTGCACGCCAATTCATCTTTAGAATGCGTGAATTCGAACAGATGGAAATGCAATTTTTTGTTCGTCCTGGCGAAGAAATGAAATGGTACAACTACTGGAAAGAATTTCGTTTGAAGTGGCATAAAGCATTGAATCTTGGTGAACAAAGATACCGTTACCACGACCATTTAAAACTTGCACATTACGCGAACGCAGCATGCGATATTGAATTTGATTTTCCAATGGGATTTAAGGAATTAGAAGGAATTCACTCACGAACTGATTTTGATTTAAAACAGCACGAACAGCATTCAGGAAAAAAACTTCAATATTTTGATCCGGAACTTAATCAAAGTTATGTTCCTTATGTAATTGAAACTTCAATCGGATTAGATCGGATGTTTTTAGCAGTATTGAGTGCCTCGTATAAGAATGAAATGTTGGAAGATGGCTCAGATCGCGTAGTTTTGAATATTCCACCTGCACTTGCTCCGTATAAAGCTTGTATAATGCCATTGGTTAAGAAAGATGGATTACCAGAGAAGGCGCGTGAAATTATTCAAAAACTGCAACTAGATTTCATGGTACAGTACGATGAGAAAGATTCGATTGGTAAGCGTTACAGAAGACAAGATGCGATTGGAACTCCGTACTCGATTACAGTTGATCACCAATCTTTAGAGGATAATATGGTAACAATTAGGGATCGAGACACGATGGAGCAACAGCGAGTTTCTATTTCAGAACTTAGTGCCATTTTACAAAATAAATGTAATTGGTCAAGCTTGTTTTAGTAGCACGTTAATGAAAATAAAAGGTTGGATCAATTCCTTCTTTAATTTTAGAGAGGAACTTTTCTGTATCCCCCGTTAAATTTCCTTCGATTTCTCCTCCACATTTTGAAGCAAATCCCGAAAAGTTTTCTTTTTCGTTCAACCAAGTTTTTATGGTGATGCTCGTTCCTCCGGTACAACCTTTTTCATGAGTTACCTCTTTTTTATTTTTAATCCCACAATTTAAAAAAGCAGTTTTACATTGTTCCCATTTTTCTAATGAAATTTGTTGTGTGGTATCCTTCAATACTGTTCCATATGAATTTGCAACATAGCGAATACTTGATTCGGTAATTATCCAACTGTAGCTTTTGTGGTATTCCGGCGGAACGGAGGCACCTTGAAAATGGTATTCGATTTTGTTGAAGTTTTTAGGTATCGTGTTTTTGTCGTTTTGATCAATTATTAGAGTAGGTTTTTTGTATCGCCGGTATACTTTAAGTTGCTTTATTCCTTTGTGTGTTTCAAATTTTGTTGGAATAGTAATTTGTTTACCATTTGAAAAATAATAAACATCAAAGTGTAAATGTGGCCAGGAAGAAAAGCCGGTATTTCCAGAGTATCCAATTATTTCACCTTTTTGAACGGTTTGACCAACTTTTACAAGCACCCCTTTATTTTTCAAATGCCAATAAGCGGCATAGGAGCCATCTGAATGCTTAATAATGATATGATTACCTTTATTTAAGTATTTTTTTTTTGGACCTCCCTTTTTAAATTGATCTTCCACTTTATATACTATCCCTTCTCTAGCAGCACTCACAGCACTTCCTTTTTTTAACTTGAAATCTAATGCATAATCACCTTTATGGGAGTACAATCCATTGTATCCCTGAATAACTAATACTCTTTTAGATGAATATATGGGAAGTTCGTAAATATAGTTTGTATCAATTGATAAGGGAGTTTTTTGGCTATTTACATCAAATGATAGATACAAACACGTTAAAATGAGAAAAAGAAATCGATACAATATAAAAGAAAATAAGATTTATCATATAAAAATACTTAAAATATATAAGTCAAAATATTGATATTATTGTGTTTTTAGTAATTAAAAGGAAATTAAGTAAATTTGCTTATGAAAAAATTAACCATTTCTTTCGTATACATTTTGTTTTGTATTGGTTTACTATCCTTTTCATTTAAAAATATTGAAAAGGGCATAGCAAGCTATTATGCTAATTCATTTGAGGGACGAAAAACTGCATCGGGTGAAATATTTCGCAACGACAGTTTAACTGCGGCACACAAAACAATAAAATTTGGGACAGTAGTTAAAGTAACGAATCTAAAAAATGATTCTATTGTTGTTGTTAAAATAAATGATCGTCTACCGAAAAGTTCAACTCGTGTAATTGATTTAACAGTCGCAGCAGCTAAAAAGCTCAATTTTATAAAAGCTGGACTGACTCCAGTAACGCTTGAGATACTCGAAAAAAAGTGAATTAAATTCTAATAAAGAGAGATGTTTAAGTGACTGTTATAGTTTCTTCTTATTTTTATGAATTTCCAGGAATTAAAAATTATAGATCTTTCAACCGTTTTAGCAGGCCCATCTGTTGGTACCTTTTTTGCTGAACTGGGGGCAGAAGTCATTAAGATCGAAAGTCCAAATATTCCTGATGTTACTCGCTCTTGGAAGTTGCCTTCAGAGAATTCAGAGTCTGAGGTGAGCGCATATTTTTCATCGGTAAATTACCATAAAAAGTACCTTAAACTCGATTTTACATCATCTACTGATTTGGAAAAATTAATGAAACTACTTGAAAGTACTGACATTCTTCTATCCAATTTCAAAACAAGTACTGAAGACAGGTTTGGATTGAACTCTGAATCACTTTTAAAAAAGTTTCCAAAACTTATTATCGGAAAAGTAAGTGGTTTTGGAGAAGAAAATGATCGAATTGCCTACGATTTGATTTTACAGGCTGAAACAGGGTTTATGTCGATGAATGGAATGCCTAATTCCGGTCCGGTGAAGATGCCCGTGGCTTTAATTGATATTTTAGCAGCCCATCATTTGAAAGAGGGACTGTTAATCTCGCTTTTGGAACGAATTAAAACAAAGAAAGGAAGAAAAGTAAGTGTTTCATTATATGATGCTGCCATTTCGAGTCTTGTAAATCAGGCATCAAATTTTTTAATGGAAAAGCATATCCCAAAACGAATTGGTAGTTTACATCCAAATATTGCCCCTTATGGCGAGATCTTTCAGACAAAAGATCAATTTTTGGTTACTTTTGCAATTGGCAGTGATTTGCATTTCCAAAAATTGGCCTCTTTATTAAGTCTCTCTTCACTTGTTAATGACCAAAGATTTAGTTCGAATCAAAACCGTGTGATAAATCGGATTGAATTGGCGGATATACTACAAAGTGAGATTTTAAAAAGCGATGCTCAAACAATCCTAGATAGTTGTCATAAAAACTTTATTCCTGTTGCACGAATTAAAAATTTAAAAGAAGTTTTTGAAGATCGGGATGCACAGAGTTTAATTCGTGAAGAGGAAATTTCGGGTAAATCCACAAAACGAGTAACTTCAATTGCCTTCAAATGGAAGTAGAAATTCGCTTTCCAACAACCGATAAAGAATGGCAGGAGTATTATGATTTACGCTATCGAATTTTAAGAGAACCTTGGAACCAACCAAAGGGTTCTGAACGAAATGATGGTGATAATACAGGAATGCATTTTGCTTTATTTGAATCGGAGAAAATTAGAGCTGTCGCACGCTTAGATCATTCAGGTGTAAAAGAATCCCAAGTTCGTTTTGTAGCCGTTGAATTCAATGAACAAGGTCGCGGTTATGGTAGATTAATCATGGAAGCTTGTGAAAATGCAGCGCGAGACAGAGGAGACCAAAAAGTAATTTTGCATGCAAGGGAGGGGGCTTTAGAATTTTATGAACGAATAGGTTATCAAATTATCGAAAAGACCTATCTATTATTTGGTCAAATCCAACATTTTCTGATGGAAAAAAAATTGAATAATCTTCCGAAAAGTTAATGAGATTATATTATTGATTTAAAGTCTTGATAATTCGATTGTTTTACCTATCTTTGCACCCCTTAAAATGCTATTTCTCTACAATTGATAGCAATTATAAATAATCTTTCAGAGCAGTAGAGACTTTGAAATACAAATAATTAAGCCATATGGCAAAAACAAAAGAAAAAGCAAAACCAGCTGAAGGCATTGCTGATTTTAATTGGGAGGCACTTGAATTACAAGGCTATACTCAAATCGAGCGCTCTGAATTATCCGATCGTTATGAAAAAACCTTAACATCCATCAATGAAAAAGAAGTAATTGAAGGAACTGTTATGATGATTACAAAAAAAGAGGTAATTATCAATCTCGGGTACAAATCTGAAGGAGTTGTTCCTTCAAATGAATTCCGCTACAATCCAGATTTAAAAGTCGGTGATAGGGTAGACGTCTATGTTGAATGTCAAGAAGACAAAACAGGTCAATTGGTTGTTTCCCACAGAACTGCCCGTATGCACAGTGCTTGGATTCGTGTTAACGATGTTCTTCGTTCAGGGGAAATAATCACCGGATACGTAAAATGTCGAACGAAAGGGGGATTAATAGTTGATGTTTTTGGAATTGAAGCATTTTTACCGGGTTCGCAAATTGATGTTAAACCTATTCGAGACTATGATGTATACGTTGGTAAAAATATGGAATTCAAGGTTGTTAAAATCAATGAAGAATTTAGAAATGTCGTTGTATCTCACAAAGCACTTATTGAAGCTGAGCTTGAGGAGCAGAAAAAATTAATTATTTCAGGTCTTGAAAAAGGTCAGGTTTTGGAAGGAATTGTGAAAAATGTTACTTCATATGGTGTTTTTATCGATTTAGGCGGGGTAGATGGACTAATTCATATTACAGATCTTTCATGGGGTCGAGTAACACATCCTGAAGAGATGCTTGAATTAGATCAAAGATTAAATGTAGTTATTCTTGATTTTGACGATGATAAAAAACGAATCGCCCTTGGATTAAAACAACTTCAACCTCATCCGTGGGACGCACTAGACATTAAATTAAATGTAGGTGATAAAGTATCCGGAAAAGTTGTTGTTATGGCCGATTATGGTGCATTCATTGAAATTGCAGCTGGTGTTGAAGGCCTAATCCACGTTTCAGAGATGAGTTGGTCACAACACTTACGTTCTGCTCAAGATTTTATGAAAGTTGGCGATACCATTGAAGCGGTAATTTTAACTTTAGATAGGGGTGAAAGGAAAATGTCTTTGGGAATTAAACAATTAGTTCCTGATCCATGGGCAGCAATTGAAGCAAAGTACTCTGTAGATTCGAAGCACAATGCTAAAATAAGAAATTTCACAAATTTTGGAGTTTTTGTTGAGCTAGAAGAAGGAGTAGACGGACTAATACATATTTCAGATCTTTCTTGGCAAAAGAAAATTAAACATCCATCGGAATTCTGCAAAGTTGGTGAAGATATTGAAGTAATTGTACTTGAAATTGATCGTGAAAGTAGGAGGATTTCATTAGGCCATAAGCAACTAGAGGAAAATCCGTGGGATGTATTTGAAACAACTTTTTCCGAAGGCACTGTTCATCAAGGAACAATTATCGATATGAAAGACAAGTCTGGTATTGTTCTACTTCCATACGGTGTTGAGGGTATTTGTCCTTTTAAACACTTAAAAAAGGAGGATGGTGCGCAAGCCAAAGTAGACGAAACTTTAGATTTCAAAGTAATAGAGTTCAATAAAGAGGCAAAGAAAATAGTTGTATCTCATATTAGAACGCATGAGGAAGGAACTGAGAAGCCTGTAACTCCCAAAAAGGGTGCAAAAGCATCTTCCTCTGATAATTCGGTTAAAAATTTGAATCAAAATTCTGAAAAATCAACATTGGGTGATATAGATGCTCTTGCTGAATTAAAGGAAAAAATGGATAAGGGGAATTAATTTCCTGTCTACTATTTTATGAACGGCTGCTTTCATAAAGCAGCCGTTTTCATTTTACACCAATTACTTTCATTTCAAAAATTAATATTGAATTTTCAGGAATTTTATCTCTTTTGGTTCTTCCATATGCCATATGAGGTGGGCAAATAAATCGTATTTCACAACCTACCTTCTTTCCAACTAATACTTCTTTCCAACCCGCAATCAATGAAGATAGAGGTAATTCAATAGGCTTTGTAGTTTTATCGAAAATAGTTCCATTCGGCAATGATCCAGTGTATTCGACAACTAAAATATCACCCAAATGAATTTCATTACCCGTTCCCTTTTTTAGTACTTGTTCACATACGCCGGATTCTGATTTTATCATAATCCATTGTTTTTTATTAATAATTGTTTGTATTTCATTATCGAATTGGAATTTTTCTTCTTTCGAATAAGTACCGCAAGAAACCAATAGAACAGAAGATAAGAAAAATAGATAAATAGTTCTCATGAATAAAAATTATTTAGTTACAAAGATATACTTCTACCCTGCTAATTGAGTTAAAAGAGTAAATTTGTATGCTAAGTCACCCTCATTTTATGCCTAAAAAAATTCAATTTATTTTTAATACCTCAGAATTAGGAGCAGGTACTTTTGGAGCATCACTAGGGCCATTTGCAATTCAAACAGCTGCCCGCAAATTAAAAAATGACTTATTTGGGAAATATGATATCCAAAAAATTGAGGATAAAAATTATTTATTAGATATACCCACTTCATTTACTTTTGCCAAGAGAATTGACGCGTTTAAAGAAATTGCGGTTAGCGTATCGCAAAAAGTATCAAATGCGATCAAAAATAGTACATTCCCTCTCATTATTTCCGGGGACCATTCCTGCGGTGCCTTTACCATAGCTGGTATTCGAAAAGCATTTCCTGATAAAAGATTGGGTGTTATCTGGATTGATGCGCATGGAGACATACATTCTCCCTTTACTACTCCTTCGGGAAATTTACATGGTATGCCTTTGGCATTAGCATTAGGTCAAGATAATATTGAGGCACAAAAAAATAATCCTGATGAGCTCACTCTAAAGTACTGGAATGAGTTTAAAAATTATGCGGGTGTAAGTCCTATGATTCAACCGGAGGATTTGGTTTATGTTGGGGTCCGTGATACTGAGAAAGAAGAAGATTTTTTAATAAATAAGCTTGGAATTCGCAATATTCGAGTTGAAGAAGTTAGGAAAAATGGTGTCCAAGAAACGCTATCTGAAATAAATATGTTATTGAAAAGTTGTGACATTTTTTATGTCTCATTAGATGTTGACTCAATGGATCCTGATGAAACATCTTATGGAACAGGTACACCTGTGAAGAATGGATTGACTGCGAAAGAAGTAAAACATCTCTTAATTGGTTTGGCACAGGATATTCGAATGACTTGTATTGAGTTTGTTGAGATAAATCCTTGTTTGGATAATAAAATAAATAAAATGGCTGAAATTTCTTTTGAGCTAATCGAATCAATCGTAAAAACTATCGAGAGCTAATAAAATGGAAAGCGAGATTAAGAAATTATTGATTAAGAACGGTCAAGCCCTATTCGGATCGGAATTAATTGAAAATGTTATTCAATTTCAACCAACAAGAAAAGATGTAGAAGGCGATTTCACGCTTGTCGTTTTTCCGTTTGTCAAATTATTGAAATGTTCTCCAGAAGAAGCAGGCGAGAAGATTGGTTCTTTCCTAATTTCACACATTTCTGAAATTGATTCTTATGAGGTTATAAAAGGTTTCTTAAATATAAAACTAACGGATTCGTATTGGTTAAATGAACTGAAAAAAGCTGCCTCTAAAAAAGATTTTGGTTTTTTCGAACTTGAATCTAAACCAATGGTAATGGTTGAATATTCTTCACCCAACACAAATAAGCCGTTGCATTTAGGCCATTTGAGAAATATTTTCTTGGGGTATTCTGTTTCTGAAATTCTGAAAGCAGCAGGCCATTCTGTTGTTAAAACCCAAATCATTAATGACCGAGGCATTCATATTTGTAAAAGTATGTTGGCTTGGTTGAAGTATTCGCCACTAAATGAAGTTGGTGAAAGAGAAAATCCCGCAAACACAGGTCTGAAAGGAGATAAATTAGTGGGAAAATATTACGTGGAATTCGATAAACACCTGAAAATTGAAACCGAGGCCATACTCAATCTATGGAATAAACTCGAATTTGAAGGCTTTGATGTTACTGTCGTAACAGAAATTCAGCGACTTCAAGCAGCTCGAGTAGGTAAAGATGAAAAAGCTCAGGAAACAATTATAGATAAAATCAAGGAAATTGCCCGCAACCAAACGGATTTAATGCGAGAAGCAAAGAATATGTTGGTTCGATGGGAAGCAAGAGACCCTGAAGTGTATTTATTGTGGCAAACCATGAACGGTTGGGTGTATGAAGGTTTTGAGCAAACGTATTCTAAAATGGAAGTTGATTTTGATAAATATTATTACGAATCAGACACGTATTTGTTGGGAAAAGAGGTTGTGACTCAAGGATTGAATGATGGAGTATTCTACCAAAAAGAGGATGGTTCTGTTTGGATTGACTTAACAGATGAAGGACTTGATGAAAAATTACTACTTCGCTCTGACGGCACAGCCGTATATATCACGCAAGATATTGGGACAGCTATCGAACGTTTTAGAGATTATCCTGAATTACAAGGAATGGTTTACACCGTTGGAAATGAGCAAGATTATCATTTCAAAGTATTGTTCTTGATTCTTCAAAAAATGGGTTACAAGTGGGCGCAAAATTGTTTCCATTTATCGTATGGAATGGTAGATTTACCGTCGGGAAAGATGAAGTCACGCGAAGGGACTGTTGTTGATGCGGATGATTTAATGGATGAAGTAATTCAATCTGCGACCGAAATGACAAAAGAACGCGGGCATTTAGAAGGAATGAGTCTGGAGGATAAAGATAAATTATACTCAACCATCGGTCTTGGTGGACTAAAATATTACTTATTGAAAGTAGATCCTAAAAAACGAATGTTGTTTAACCCAGCAGAATCTATCGAATTAAATGGACATACAGGCCCGTTCATTCAATATGCGCATGCTCGTATCAAATCACTTTTGGCTAAATCTTCAGAGGACTTTACTAATTGGGCTGAACCTAAGCTAGGTCAATCAGAAAAGCAGATTATTAAAACACTTTGTTTGTTTCCCGAAATCATTCAGTCTGCGGCTTCTGAGTATTCACCTGCGATTTTAGCGAATTATCTGTATGAATTAGTGAAGGAATACAACCATTTTTATCAAAGTGTTTCGATATTAACCGAGGAACATTCTGATACACGTAAACTGCGATTGACCATTAGCTCGTCAGTTGCTCAAGTTGCATCTAATGGAATGCGTCTATTGGGGATTCATGTCCCCGAAAGGATGTAAGAATTTTCAATCTCTCACAATAATTAAATTGCAAAATTTCAGCTGAATAGAACGAGGCCATTAATTTCCATTCATTATTTCTTTTAATAAATTGAAATAATCGTAAGAGGAAAGCGACTGCTCTGGAGAAGTTTTTGAAAGTGACTCTTGAATAATACGCGTAAAGTTAGCAATGAAAGGCCGCGCTATTTTGCTATATTCATAAACGTTATCATTTACAACATCATCGTCATTTACATAGATACTAATAGAAAAAAGAAAGTCTTTCTGATTTTCAAAATCAACTATATAAGCTGATTCTGTTACAAATCCATAAGCAATACCGATTTTACTAAAAATTCGATAGCGGCCACTTGAGGCTAATTCAGGTTTATTTCCAATTATAGAGTATTTGTAATAATTGTCGGGATAAAGGTTTTTATCATGGTAGGCTTTGTTTTTCATTTCTCGAGGAAAATTACCCATGCACCTAAGTAAATATTTTCGTGAATCAAATGAAATTTGGAATCGCTCCTTTGAAGTGACTTTCTGAGGGAAAACCAATCGAAATACCGTTTGATGAATATCCATCAGTGGATAATCTAAAAATGAATTAAAATCATACGGTTTTTCTACCTTTTTTCCATTTTCCATTTGGTATTTACCAATAAGTTTTCTAGATGTGAAAGGCAATCGATACATAAATTCACTTGAATCTAAAATAGACTTAGGATAACTTGCTTTTAGAGTTCCATCAGGTGAGAAAATAGAGTATGAGTGGGTTTCTAATAATTTTGCCCTCGGACAACCTGTAAATCCGCCATAGATATTTGTTTTATACAATTGTCTTTCGGTAAGTTTATAATTTAATAATTTGGGCGTGACGATATTAAAAAATAAGGAGTAATAGGCATTGTCGCTGATAGATAACATGTCTTCAATTGCCAGACTTATTGGAATATTTCGTTTTAACGTTAAATCAACAAAACCACTGCTGCCGCAATTAAAATCTTTGTTCATTTTTACATAAGAATCTCGTGAGATATTCAATGAATCAAGAATCTCAAACATTGCCACCGCAGTTGGTAATTTAACCATACTTGCAGGATAAAAATATTCATTCGTAGTGAAATCATAGGTTTTAAATTCCTCCTGACCATCTTGATCTCGTTGGATATCCGTGACAATAAATTGAAGCCGATATTTGTCGCGATTTGTGAGAACAAAGTCAACTAATGAATCTTTTCCGATCAACGATTTATAGAATTCTTCTTTTGTTTTTTGAGCAGAGACACCAAAAATTGGAGAAAAAAAGAATGCTATCGCGACTAAAATTTTGATCATTCAGAATTTTTCGGAGATAAAAAGTAAATAACTACTGAAGACAAAATAGTAATTAGGGTCCAAAATAATCTCATCGGTTCTAAATGGGCGAAATAGAAAATCATCCACAAGGTAACGCCAATAAATAATAAAGGGGTAAAAGGATAACCCCAAGTTTTAATCGTTGATTCATCCCCAAGTTTTCGAGCGCGAATTACAAATACACCTGTAACTGTAAGTAAGCAAAATAAGGATAGCGTTAATTCAATGTATTGCAAAATCATTCGAAAATCAAACAATAAGATAATTGCAACCGAAATGCATGTTTGTAACAAGATTGCATTAACTGGAGCTCCCTTTGTCGATTGACCTTTTAAAAATGAGAAAATTCGATAATCATGGCCCATTCGTTGCGCTACGCGAGGACCCGCAATAAACATGGCATTTATTCCAGAAATGAGTGCTACGGCAAAAAGCCCTGCGAAAACTAATGTGGCTTGTTCGTTAAAAACTTTACTTATTACAATGTTTCCAATGGCAATTTTTCCTTTTAATTCTTCAAACGTACAAACGTACATAAAGACGCCAGTCAATAAAAGATAAATTATCGTTACAACCGCAGTTCCTGTTACTAATGAAAAAGGCAAGTTTTTTTTCGGATTTTCCATATTGCCTGCAATGTAAGAAGATGAATTCCACCCACTGTATGCAAACATAACGTATACAAGGGAACCCGCAAAAGGCAAACTCAATATTGTGTTCCAACTAGATTCAGTTGGGAAAAAGCTTACATTGCTCTTGGTTGCGTTTGATAAAAAGAAAAAAGGTGTAACAATTAACACGAGGATAAATAGCAGTTTAATAGCAGTAATTACATTTTGAAATAATCCACCAGTTACAACACCCCCAAGTTGTATCAGAGTCACTAGAAGAAGTAATAAAGTAGCAATTAGTTTTGGCGTAAAATCAGGTAAATTAGTTCCGAAAATTTTATTCATGATTGGCATTAAGTAATCTCCAGAGGCTAAAGCTAAAGCCGCAATTGCAGCGGAAAACCCAACTATCAGAGAAACCCACCCGCTTGCAAAGCCAACAATTGGATGATAAATTTTACTTAAAAAAGTATATTCACCACCAGACTCGCGAAACGTTGTTGCAACCTCAGCATAAGCCGTCGCACCGCATAACGCAAAAATCCCGCCAATAAGCCAAATGAACATTATAGCAAAGGGATCTGGAATTCCGATGGGCGGGCTCATTACTTGAAATCCAATCGAAGTAAAAATTCCAGTGCCAATCATGTTGGCAATAACCATATTCGTAGCTACACTACGCGAATATTTTTTAAAAGTCATGAATTACTTTTTAACGGCAATCATCTGATTTTGATCCTTCGTTTGCCAGTGGTAGCCTAAAGAGAACGGTAAGACACCCATAAATTCTCTCGTTTTATAAGCGTCAACCATTTCTTTCTGATAGAGATTTTCACTAAAGTCAGAAACTGGCTTAACATAATTTCCATATAGTTCCATTTTAAACTTAGTTTTATCAAAATACCTATACGGAATACCTGTATCATCTTGAACTAAATAAATTGCTTTATCTAAAACTGTATTTCGAATTTTCGTAAAAGTTTCATAATGCATCAAATATGAAGCAGATTTCACGAAACAATTGGAAGGAGGTAACGCTTCTAAGGTGGCAGCAAGGGCCTTATCTTTTTCTATTCCAGGATCTGAAATATCACAAGAATAATATGTTAAAGTCTTTAGAATCCCCTTTTCCTTGTTCCCAAAAGAAATTCGTACGGCTTTTGCAGAATTTTGGCCAACCTTAAATGGAGTGTAGGTCTTCTTTCCATTTTCATCAACCGATACTTCATCAACCGCAGTGACAGTATGGCCCGTTTTAGAAACAGACCAAAGTAAAACAGGTAACATTCCATTGACAGGAGATGATTTCGTATCCTTGATCATATTCATCGTTATAAAATAACTCTTAGCGTAAATATCTCTCAAAATGAAATCTGCAGCTTTGATGTATTCTTTCGTTTGAACCTTATCCATTTTTGTTAAGTCTGGAATAGAACCAACACTTTCTTGAGCCATCATCACATAATGATTCGCATTCGGATACAATGAATTTACGTGCAAGAAATCTCCTCCAGAAAATGGATAAAAAACAGAGGTTGTATCTGATTTAGCATTGCGATTCAGCGCAGCTTGATTCCAGTTTGTAATTGGACTTAGTCGTGTTTTTTCGATTTCTTCTAGCTTTGGATTTAATTGTTTTGAAAAGGAATCGTAATACGTTTGATCAACATTAGCAGGTATTTTTTCAATATTTCCTGAAATTAATTTGGCAAAACCATCAAATAACTCATCTGGTTTAATTTCCGATTTTGTAGAATTTGAAATAGGACTTTTTGTTACAGCATTTCCTGTTTGACTTGAGTTGTTACATGAACAAATGAAAACAAAAAAAATAAATCCACTTAGGGTGTAAAAAGTAATCTTCATAATCGATATCTTGATTCATATCGATATACTTAAATATTAAAAATTTGGTTACATTTTAAATTAAATAGAGGTTATAACCCATTTTCTGTCCCTATATATAGAGAGTAGAGTTTTTATTGCAAGAATATTCTGATTGTTCCTTAGGAGATCCTTTAAATGAATTGAGCATGAATCTGAAATGTTAGTATTATTAATTTCATCCATTTTTCTGAACCATTTACGAAGAATTTCAACTGATTCATTAGAGCTCTGTTTAAAATCATTATGACTCACACTTGCGAAAAATGTGATTTTTTTTCGTGCCCGAGTGAAAAGTACATTTAATCTTTTGGATCCGGAGTTTAAATTTATAGGACCAAATCGGTGTGCAAAAACACCATCGGTAACTGAGTAGCCATAACCAAAACTAATTATTAATTCATCGCACTCATCGCCTTGAACATTTTCAACTGACTTAAAGAAAATCTGATCTGATTCAATTTTTTCCTGAAGAATTTCTTTTGTTTTTTTTGATAAAAAAGACCCTATTTCTTGTAATTGACTTTCTGAAAATGCCACGATTCCTAACGTGTCCTTTGAAGATATTTTGGAGGAAATATAATTTGCTACTTCCTCGGCCTCAACAGAATTCACTCGATTATCAAATCGACCTTTATCAGTATTTATAAAAACTATGGGGTCACCTGAATAGTTTGCGTGTTTAAATGCAGTAAGTCTGTTTTGATAGAAATGTAAATTGGAAAAGGAAATTAGTTCTGGATGAAGGCTTCTATAATGATAGGATAAAAATTTACTTGAAAGATAAAAGGACGCCTGATGAAGTAAATCAATACTTTCAGTAGTATTTGAAAAATAAGAACTTGGGCTCATTTGCTGAGGATCACCTGCAATTACAATTCTTTCAGAACGTTGTAGTGCACCAAATGCATTTTCCAGGGGGATTTGACTCGCCTCATCAAAAATAACCATCGGGAACATATTTTTTTGTAAAGGAAAACAAGCGGATATTCGTGAGGGATTCATTAACCAAATCGGTTTTAATAGTTCAATCCATATTTTTGCAGGCGAATCAATTAATTGACGTATGGATAAGTGACTTCTACTTTTCGAAAATTCTTTTACCAAAATTCTTTTACCTGCCTTTAGTTCCTGCTTTAGTTCCTTTGCCGACCCTGTTAATTTTTGAGCAGAGGTTACTAATAATTCATGGAAATAGTCAAATTTATTTTTTTGTTTATGTCGTAAAAATGAGGCAAAATTCTGTCTTTCTTTTTCACTCTGTAAAATCCAGTCATTTATTTTTTGATAGAATGTGTCCCAGGAAAAATCAACTAATTGAGGAAAATCCATTTTCAATTTGGACCAGGTACTATGCATAATTGCCTCTTCTATTTCGTCATTTGAATTGTATTTTTTGGAGAGTACGGATAGATATTTAGAACCTTTTAAAATGGATTCGCAATTTTCTAAAATAATAGAAAGGGTTTTGTCCAAACGTTCAAAATAATTCACTAAATCTGTATGATTTTCAAAACGGAAATACAATTTAAATTCATTAATTATGCCGGCTAAAATTTTTTGTTTCGTTTCAAAAAAGTTTTTCTCGGTTTGTGATATTGATTGAAAATCTCTTATTTCCTCCGTTGAAATCATTTTTGATAGCTGAATTATTTCCTCTAAATCGTTGGTGTTATCAACACCAAGTTTTAGTAATTCAATTTGAATATTTTGCAGATTATCCTCAACATCGAGTTGTTTAAGGCGCATATCGAGCGAGGATAAAGGATCTAAAAATGATGATCTTGTCCATTTTTTCCAAGTTTTTTTCTTTGAAATCAGTGTAAAAATGGATGTTTTTTTAAAGTATTGAAGAAGTTCTTTAACCTCCTCTCTATTCGGAGTTATTCGCCAATGAGAATTTTTTATTTCACACTGGGTTGCTTCAATCTTTAACGTTGAAAATTCTTTTTTTAATTTGGTTAACTTTTTTAAAAGTGTTGGGTTGTCATGGTAATTGGTACCGTATTTTTTAAATATAACAGTATTGAATTTGTTGTATGTAACGGATTTTCTAATTAACTCATATAGTTCTTCATAATTAAACGACTTTTTACTTCCGCTAAGTTCAGAAAGTGTTTTTTGCCACCCTTGAATTTTTGATTCAATAGAGAGTAAAAATGATTTTTCAAGAAGTTCGGTTTTTATCTGTGAGAATAAGTATTGTAGTCTATTTTTAAAAATTAAGTTGAAACTTGGTTTAAGTTTGTTCCATTCATCCAAAGAGGGCAGGCTACTAGAATATCCGGAATTATTTTTTCTTTCAATTGATTCATATTGAATTAGAAATTCTAAAATTGTTTTTCCATTTGCCAGTTTAGGTTGATGTAAAAGATTAAGCGTATTTTGAAGTTGATTCTGAATTAATTCGCTTCTTGTATTTTGTTCAGCTTGAATTTGTTCAGCGATTTCTAGTCGTCCCCATTCTTTTTTTAGATCATTTATAAAATCAGTGTTTGAAAAATGCTGCGTTGAGGTATAACATAGCCCCCCCAATCCTAATGCACTCATCTTTTTGTGAATGACATCCAAAGCAACGCGCTTCTCAGAAACAACCAAAGTCGATTTATCTAACTCAAGCAATTTACCGATTAGATTTACAATAACTTGGGATTTTCCGGTACCAGGAGGACCTTGAGTTACACAATTTTGATTGCGTAATTCAGTAATTACTTCGATTTGATCAGGGTCAGCAGGGACCAGCTCATGAGCAGAAAATGGAAGATTTATAGGTTTTTCATCTTCGGAAATACCAATAAGTTGATTCAATGCAATTGAGTAGGAGTCAGCTTGAATAAGTTGTTCAATTTCCCGGAACATCTCAAATCTATGAGGATGAAAATTACCAACAAACTGCTTACTTTCGTCTAGTTCAATGGTTGTATATGAGGATAATTGTTTTACTATTTCTTCTGATGTTTCCTCTAAAATAATTGAAAATTCACGCTCGAAAAACCAAGATAAAAAGGGATTTAAATACGCTTCATCTCTATTATCAAGCACAACCTCATTGCTTAACTTATTCAGGCTTAGATTTACTTCCTGAAGGAATATGGGAATGGAGTATTTTGTTTCTTTCCACGTCAGACGAACAATACCTTTAGCAATGCATAATGGATTAATTCCAAATTCTTTTCGAAAAGAATTAACCGATCTGTATAGCTTTTCCCAAGATTGTTCAATAACCAATGGGCTGGGGGGCAGTTCTAAAATACCTGAAGCGTAAACATTTACCAAAGGGTCATTTTTTGCAAATTGAAAAGTATTTTTTACATACGACTGAAGCAATTCTTTCATTTCAGTATTTAGTATGTTTTCACTCATTGTTCTGCAAATAAAAATCCCGGAATCAAGTAGATACCGGGATTGAAATGAACGGATAAATATTTATAAATCAAAGGCTTGCTTTACTTTGTCGACGTAATCTAACTTTTCCCAAGTGAATAATTCAACTTCCCTCGTAATAATCTTCCCTTCAGGTGATGTAAAAGATTTGGTTACTTTTTCATTCTTTCTTCCCATGTGGCCGTATGCAGCCGTTTCTTGATAAATTGGATTTCTCAATTTAAGACGCTGCTCGATAAAGTAAGGCCGCATATCAAAAATTTCTGAGACTTTTTCTGCAATTTGACCATCCGTGAGGTTTACTTTGCACGTACCATATGTATTAACATATAAACCGCATGGTTTTGCAACACCAATTGCATAAGAGACTTGAACTAAAATTTCATCGCACAATCCTGCAGCCACTAAATTTTTTGCGATATGACGTGTGGCGTATGCAGCAGATCGATCCACTTTAGAAGGATCTTTTCCGGAGAATGCACCACCCCCGTGTGCACCTTTTCCGCCATATGTATCAACGATAATTTTCCTTCCTGTTAATCCTGTGTCACCGTGTGGTCCTCCAATAACAAATTTCCCAGTTGGATTTATGTGGTATTGAATTTTTTCATTGAATAAATCTTGAAGTTCAGGATTTAACTTGGATTTAACCCTTGGAATAACGATTTGGATAATATCGGTTTTAATTTTTGACAACATTTCATTTTCTGAGGCAAAGTCGTCGTGTTGTGTCGAAACAACAATTGTATCGATGCGCTGAGGTACATTATCATCGGAGTATTCGATGGTTACCTGAGATTTAGCATCTGGACGTAAGTATGGAATTAACTGGGATTCATTATTTCTTATATTCGAAAGTTCTTGCAGAATCTTATGTGCCAAATCCAAAGCAAGAGGCATATAATTTTCAGTTTCTCGGGTTGCATATCCGAACATCATCCCTTGATCTCCTGCGCCTTGTTCCTCAGGGTTTGTTCTCTCAACTCCTTGATTTATGTCTGATGATTGTTCATGTAAGGCAGAAAAAATTCCACATGAGTTTGCGTCGAACATATACTCAGATTTGGTATATCCAATTTGCCTGATGGTTTCTCTTGCGATCGATTGCACGTCAAGATACGACTTTGTCTTAATTTCACCAGCTAAAACTACTTGGCCGGTTGTTACAAGGGTCTCACAAGCGACTTTTGATGTTGGATCAAAAGCCATGAAATGATCAATAAGAGCATCGGATATTTGGTCAGAAACTTTATCAGGATGTCCTTCGGAAACAGATTCAGAAGTAAATAAATAAGGCATTATGTGAATGATTTAAAACATAAAAATAATAAATATACCTTTAAGGCCATACAGTACAAAAAATTTATTTTTGAATAATTTGAATTCATTAGTTTTAAATTCTCTTTTTAAAATGGGTATAATTAGTTTTTGAAATGATTAATTTGTAATTTTGACCGTTCTTTGGTGTTCGTTCGTGCGAAATTAAAAAGGAATCCGGTGTAAATCCGGAGCTGTATCTGCAGCTGTAAGCACTGTAAGCGGTTGATAAACCACTGTGAAAACGGGAAGGTGACCAGCGTTGGTGTGAGCCAGAAGACTTGCCTATGAATGGAGAGAAGACTTCAGAATAAAGTCGGACTCGTTAATGGGTTGAGGTGCACCCGTTCGTTTCCTTCTTTTTTCTTCTTCTTGTTTTTAGTGTATTTAGTAACCGTTTAAAAACAGAATGAATGAAAAAGGTTTTATTAACAGTAGGATTATTCCTAAGTATTAGTGCACAAGCACAAAATTATTTACATCAAGCCATCATATTAAATGAAGGCTATTTTGATTATCAAACAAATGAAATTATTGAGCCTGCTACTATCGGAAAATATGATCCGGTATCACAAGCATATTCAGTGGTTGATACACTGGAGGGAATGCGTTTTTCCTCTGATTTGATCATTGATGGAAACTTCTATTACGTTGCAGCAGATTCAAAAATCTTTAAAATGGATTTGAATTCACACCAAGAAATTTTATCGGTTTCGTGTCCTGGAGTCCGAAATCTCGGGATTTATCAAAATAAATTGGTGGCAACAAGAGGCGAATACATGGCCAATTACAACGCGTATTTGCATGTTTACAATGCCCAAACGCTGGAGTTGATAGCAGAAATAGATACCATGCAAGGACCTAAATGGCCTGCTCAAAATATCGTAATTGATGGCAACTTCGCTTACATTGCTGTAAATAATGGATTTGACTGGGGAAATGAAAAGGGAATCATCGGAAAATTAGATTTGAATGCGTTGACCTACGGAAATGAAATTGATTTAGGACCCGATGGGAAAAATCCAGATAATTTGGTGAAACTTGGTACTTTTTTATATTCAGTAAACAATAAAGACTGGTCAGGTGCTTCGATATCCAAAGTTGCTCTCGATGGCTCTTCTAATTCCACAATTAATATTGCAGCAGCATCTACAGGATGTGGAACTTCTGCATTGCGAGATGATAAATTGGTATATCAGGTTTCCATGGAAACAACCTTGAATGAATTTGATCTAAACATGATGAACAATGTTGGACCAGTGATTGGTCATTCATTGAACTATTATGAATTGGCTCAAGAGCCAGTTTCGGGAAATTTATTCACAAGTGAAACGGATTTCTTTTCTTTTGGAAAAGTACATGTTTTTGATGCAAATAATAATGAATTGAGCAATTTCAATGTGGGAATTTCACCGGGAACAATTGTTTTTGATGTACGTCCAGGATCTGCAAATTTGAATGAGTTACCCTCTTCCAACATTACCGTTTTCCCAAATCCAACTACTGATTTTTTGAATGTCAATATTGAAGGAACGAAACAAGTTTTGGATTTGAATGGAAAAGTGTTAATTTCTTCTGATGTGAATAACATTGATGTTAGCAGTTTAAATTCTGGTATTTATTTTCTTGAGGTTGAAGGAAAGAAAGTTTCTTTTATAAAGAGATAAGTTTAACATCTGCTTTTATAAATCCCGGGTGCCTTTGTATTCGGGATTTTTGTTGTGAGAAATATTTATTTCGTAACTAAATCAGAAAATTTGTCTATCGAACAAAAACCCATTCATTTTCAGAAGATTGAGCTTCGTTGAATTCGTAATTATCTACGTTGTACGTTTTGAGTTGTTCGATATCTTCAAAATCATTTTCGATGAGGTAACGACTCATGCTTCCTCGGGCGTGTTTAGCAAAAATCATCACCGTTGAAAATTTGCCGTTTTTAAATTCTTTGAAGGTAGGTGTGATTACACGATTTTTCAGTTTTTTGAAATCAAGCGCCTTACTGTATTCTGCGGATGCCAGATTAATGATAATTTCATCAGAACTTAATTCACTTGCCAGCGATTTGGTAAGTTTTGGTCGCCAGAACGAATAAAGTGATATTTCTTTTGGAGTTACTTGAAAAGGAGTTCCCATCTCCAAACGGTAGGGTAAAATCAAATCGGCTGGTTTGAGTAAGCCATACAATCCAGATAAAATTCGCAAGCGTTCTTGTGCTCTTTTTTTATTGCTTTCCGAAAGCTCATTGAAGTTCAATCCTTTGTAGGCTTCACCAGTGAAAATTGCAGCTACCGGTAACCACTCCTCCTTACGTTCAATAGACCATTGCTGAAATCGTGAATGATTCAAATTTGCTAAATCCATGGAAATATCCATTAGTGTAGCCAATACTTTCGGCTTTAATTTTTTCAGCTTTTTCACCAATTTTTCGGAATCTGAGACAAAACGAGGCATTTCCGAAAAAACTTCCGCTTGAATGCCTTCCGTTTGAATAGATTTAGCAGGAGAAAGTAGAATTTTCATTACCAAAAGGATAAATTATTCAGTGATTTCTTGTTGTTTTTTGCTTCCGGCGTAGATTTCAAACTTGCGAAAACTACACTCTAAGTCTCCGTTAAACACTTTATTGCGAACAGATGTTTTCAAGCCCAGCGATTTTAACGCATCTTCATTGGACGAAATAATCCAACAAACTGAATTAGTCATGGAGTGTTTTAACCAATTTCCAATAGCTTCATACAACTCATTTATTCTATCTCCCATTCGTTCTCCGTAAGGGGGATTGGTAATGATGAAAACAGGTTCGTCATTCGATTTCACCTGATTGAAGTTCATTCCATTTATTTCAACAGAGCGTGAAAAAGCAAAATTTCGAATGTTTCTTCGTGCTTTCAATACCATCGTGTCATTGATGTCAGAACCCATGATTCTACAGGGTAAATTTCTGATTTTATACTCAACAGCATCATAAATTGAATTCCACAATTCGCTGTCGTAATTCTTTAAATTTTTAAACGCATAAAATTGGCGTTCAATATTCGATGGAATTCCGCTTGCTAACAGAGCTGCTTCTGCAACTAGGGTTCCTGAACCACAAAATGGATCGAGAAAAGTTGTTTTTCTATCCCAGCCCGACATACGAATGAGGCATGCTGCAACGACTTCATTCATTGGCGCTAACCCTGTTTCTTTTCGGTATTCGCGCTGAAATAAGGGAGCTCCACTCGTGTTGATTGAAATGGTCGCTTGATTTTCACGCACATACAAATCAATGAGAACGTCAGGTTTGGATATTTCAACATTTGGTCGGTCTCCGTAATTGTCTCTAAACGTATCGGTTATAGCATCTTTTACCAAGAGCATGGGATACTTGGTATTTGAGAAAATCGTTGAAAAAACGGCGCCTTTCACGGCAAATGATTTTTTAATATCAAACCATTCCGTCCATGGAATCTGCTTTGCTTTTTTATAGATGTCTTTTTCTTCTTTGATTGTAAATCTGGCGATTTCAACTAAAACGGAAAGGGCACAGCGACTATGGAGATTCAAATAATAAATGTCTTTCCAGGTCCCCTTCATTTGAACCGCCCGATTTAGCAATGTTAAGTCTTTGTAGCCAAATTCGCTAAGTTCAGCAGCTAAAGTTTGTTCAAAACCGTAAAATGTTTTTAAGGTGATTGTTTGAATACTATTTGTTAAATTTTCTTTCATTTATTTTTGGGTGATTGTAGTCTGCCGACAATGACTTATTTTTGTTTGCAAAGGAACAAAATTGAGCCGAATTAAACTCCCTTTTTTGCTATTTATTATTCAATTCGTGAATATCCATTTGCTGATTTCACAGGAGCGGGTTGGCCTCGTTTTAAGTGGCGGAGGTGCTTCAGGATTGGCGCACATCGGAGTACTAAAAGCACTTGAAGAAAATGGAATTCCAATTGATTACATTACGGGCACTTCTGCTGGAGCTTTAACAGGAGTAATGTATGCCGCAGGATATTCACCAACTGAAATTGAGGCCTTTGTCTTGTCCGATGAATTTCAACAAATGACTTCAGGAGAACTAGATGCTTCCAAGAGATTTCTATTTCGTGAGCCTGATCAACATGCTGGGACCGTAGATTTTTCTTTTTCGAAGGACAGTTTATTGAGGCGATCAATTCCATTAAATTTGGTGAGTCCCGCGCTTTTGGATTTTAAAATGATGCAAATCATGGGAACTGTTGGAGCATCCAGAAATAATGACTTTAATAATTTATTTGTCCCTTTTCGCTGCGTGGCCTCTGATTTTCAAAACAAAAAAAGTGTGATTTTTTCGAAGGGAAATTTGAATGAAGCAGTTCGTGCCTCCATGACGTATCCTTTGTATGTAAATCCAATACGAATAAATGGAACGCTTTTTTTTGACGGCGGGTTATACAATAACTTCCCTGCTGATGTAATGTATAATGAATTTCATCCTGATTTTATCATTGGAAGTAATGTGTCTGGAAATGCTGCTGCACCTGATGAGCAAGATTTTATTGGGGTTTTACAAACTATGTTGGTGAGTTATTCTAATTTTGATCTTCCTTGTGCAGATGGATTGATAATTCAGCCAAAATCGGATGTTGGCACCTTTGATTTTAAAGACGCTAAATCAGCTATTCAATCGGGTTATTTAGCAACAATTGATATAATAGATTCACTAAAATTGAAAATTAATAAACGAATTTCAATAGAAGAATTGACTGAACGAAGAAAAGTGTTTCGTAATTCTGTTCTGCCCTTGAATATTAGTTCTGTGGAACAGGGTGATCAAAAGAGTAAGGGAGTAAAATTTGCCAAGAAAACCATCATTGGCAATAATTCAAAAAGGGTCTTGTCTTTGGATACCTTTGAAAAAAGATATTTTCGATTGTATTCAACGCCACAAATAGATTTTATTTATCCAACCCTTTCCTTGAAAAACGATTCTACCTATAATTTAAAACTATTTGTCCGTAAGGCGCGTGATTTTCAGTTGGACATTGGAGGTCATCTTTCATCGAGGGCAGTAAATACTGGTTATGTTGGGCTCACATATAAGATGGTCGGTTCTGTGGCATCGAGCTTTCGTGCAGAATCGTATTTTGGTAAGTTTTATGGTTCTGTTAAAACGGATGTGAACATTGAATTGCCTAGTATTTATCCCTTATCTGCATCAGCTTATTTTGTGATGAATCGTTGGGATTATTTCAGAAGTTTTGCTACTTTTTTTGAAGATGTTCAGCCGTCTTTTTTGATTCAAAATGAAATGTATGCCGGTGTGCAATTTAAACATCCTATCGGTAATAACTCTAAATCAACGTTTAATTTTCGGTATTTTGAATTAGATGATGAATATTATCAAAATACAAATTTCACAAATAAAGATACTGCTGATTTAACCTCATTTTTTGGAAGTTCAATAAGCTGGGAATTTACTCAGAATAGTTTGAACAGGAAGCAATTTGCAAATTCAGGGCATTATTTTCAATTTCAAGTTAGATTAGTTGAAGGAAGAGAAAATACAGCCCCAGGATCAACCTCCACATTTGAAGAAACATTTCGCAAGTACCATTCATGGTTCAACGTAACCTCTGAAATTCAATCATATATTTATTCAGACAAAATTTTTCATTTGGGAATTCATGGTAAAGGACAGTTGACATCTCAATCTTTATTTGCAAATTACACCGCCTCATTACTCACACTTCCTGCATTTTCGATTATTCCAGATCAAGAGACTTATTTTTTACCCGAGTTTCGTTCACATCAGCATGTTGGGGGTGGTCTAAATTTAGTTTTTAGTATCCGTAAAAACATCGACTATCGAATAGACGCATATTACTATCAACCTTTTCTTCAACTACAGAAAAATGACGATGGATCTATTCAATATATTAAACCATTTAAAGGTGAAACATTTTTAGCTTCAACATCATTAATTTTTCATTCATTGTTAGGTCCAATAAGAGCCACACTAAATTATTTCCCAACCCAAAAATATCAATTTGCTTTTCAATTGAGTTATGGCTATGTTTTGTTTAATCAACGAGCAATTCGTTGATTTTTTGTAACTTCAACAAAAAAATTAAATCTATGAAATTAGTATTTACTTTCTTTTTTTTGCTTCCCATTTTTTGTTCTATTGCCCAATTCCAAGTTGGTCATACCACGATAACATTCAATGATCCAGCACGAACGGGTGGATTTGGCTCCGGTGGAGGTTCAGGACGTCAAATACAAACGGAGATTTACTATCCAGCGATAACAGCCGGAGATAATGTGGCACTTGCATCTGGTCAATTTCCTGTTATCACCTTCGGTCATGGTTTTGCGATGGCATGGGATGCCTATTCTAACATCTGGCAACATTATGTTGCGAGAGGATACATATTAGCTTTTCCAAGAACAGAGGGAGGATTAATACCAGGGCCTAGTCACGGCGATTTTGGAACGGATTTAAAGCAAGTATCCGATAAAATGTTGGCTTTGAACACCAATGCGAGTTCTATTTTTAACGGAAAAATTTTACAAAAAGCCGCCATTATTGGACATTCCATGGGAGGTGGAGCGTCTTTTTTAGCAGCTGCTAATAATACGAATATTGAAACGGTCATTGGCTTTGCTCCTGCAGAGACGAACCCTTCAGCCATCGATGCGGCAGCAAATGTTTCGTGTCCAGCACTTGTTTTTTCAGGAAGTGCAGACGGCGTTACTCCGCCGGCAAATCATCATATCCCCATTTATAATAGCGCCTCAAGTATTTGTAAAAGTTTTGTTTCAATTACAGGCGGAGCGCACTGTTATTATGCCAATACGAATTTCAATTGTGATTTTGGGGAAAATACTTCTTCACAAAATATTTCGATCACGCGAGCGGAACAACAAACTGCTACATATGGAATTCTTGATCCTTGGTTAGATTTTAAGTTAAAAGGGATTTGCAATGCTTACGGAGCATTTTTATTAGCTATCGAATCTCAACCAGGAACCATAAATGAAACGCTTTGCCCCTCTTTACCTACAGTGACAATAATAAACGATCCAAATCAAGGTTCAGATGTGTATTGTTCCTCCCTGCAGGGTAATTCATATCAATGGTACATGGACAATCAGCCAATAGTTGGTGAAACATCTCAATGCTACAACATACCTACAGATTTGGGGGCAACTTACCAGGTTGAAGTGTTTTTTGAAAATGGCTGTGTGTTTAGTCAACCGATTACGTTTACTTCAGGATTGAATGATTTGACTTCTTCTCAGGTAAAACTTTATCCGAATCCAGCCAATCAATTTGTTACAATCGAATCGGATAAAAATGAAATCAACTACCTTCTTTTGGATTTAAATGGAAGAGTAATACAGGCTAATCAAACGTATTCAAAAATTCATTTAATCGAAATATCCACATTAAATAAAGGTGTTTATCACCTCACAATTTCAGATGGGTTAAATAAAATCACAAAACAATTTATAAAAGAATAAGATGAAAAAAACAATTCTGTTATTCACTTTTTTAAGTAGTTTAATAATCAATTTTGCCCAAGATACAACATGGGTTCAAACATTCACATTTGACTCAATTACGACACGTCGAGCAAATTTTAATTTCCCTCAAGAATTAAATACCAAACGTTTTGAAAAAGTACTAATGTATTACAAACTAAAATGTAGTCCATTAACAACGTGGGATCAATACAATTGTGGAGAGTGGGATTATTTGACCTATACACGAGTTTTTGATCACACTGGAATTTATGATTCAATACGCAAAGATGGAAATCGTTTTTTGGCAAATTGGGCAAGTCCCGGAACCATAGATTATACGCCAGCACCTAATGTCATTTTTGACACCTATACGCGAATAGAACATGAGAGAACCGCCTCCGGATTAAGCGCATCCCCTTTAAATTCAGGTTCAAGTAGTTCATCGGTAATTTTCAATACGGCAAGCAAAGGTTCACACTTTCAGCAACTATTGACAGCAAATGAATTGATTGCGGCCGGAATCCAAGCAGGAGATATTCAAGGAATGATGTTGGAAATCTTGAATATTGGTTCAAACGGTCAGTTGTTGAGTCCGCGAATTTCGATTAAAGCAACAACAGCGACAACATTAACATCTTTCCAAACTTCCGGATTTTTAGAAGTGTATAACAGAACAAGAAATGCAGAAAATCCACTTGTTATTGGAGCAAACGAATTTTTGTTCTATCAACCTTTTGCGTGGGATGGAATAAGTAATTTAATAATTGAATTTAATTACGCATCTGATGAGCCATCTTCAAACGGTCTGGTCTTTACTACGGAAAATGTAGCTGGAAATCAAGCATTATCCTATCCAGATCGAAATGGGTATTTGAATTTATCGGGAACAAATTTTACAATGACTGAATTGTCCGATTTTACGGTTGGACAGGAGTTAACTGTTGAATTTTGGGCAAAAGGAAATGGAACAGCAGGAACAAACACAACTTTGCTGGAAGCTTTTGATACGCTAAACAATAGAATCCTCAATATTCACATGCCGTGGAGTGATAATAACATCTATTTTGATGCGGGGATTTCCTCTGGATTTGATCGAA
>Ga0194118_10000906_pt1 | contig 46016 bp, 51 predicted proteins | sample TA2MahsurfametaG_2_FD_148662 | JGI IMG/M metagenome (GOLD analysis project Ga0194118, IMG submission 148662) | Freshwater microbial communities from Lake Tanganyika, Tanzania - TA2015013 Mahale N5 surface | ecosystem: Environmental > Aquatic > Freshwater > Lake | place: Tanzania: Lake...
AGGTGCCGCGGTTCGTGCGCCTTGTTGAGGACTTCCCGCGCACCACCACCGGCAAGATTCAGCGCTTCGTGCTGCAGCGCGAGGCTAGAGAGACACTGGCGAACAAAGCATAAGCCCGCCGGGACAGCCATGGTCAGCCAAGGGTCCTGCGTTTCGCTTCCCGCTATCAGCAACCCCATCCTGCCTGGCGTTTGTGTTGAGGTGCCGGAAGCGGCCACGCGCCGACACAACAACACACCATCGGAGACACTTCATGAATCGCCTGACCTTATCTCAGGGCACACGCTGGTTGCGCGGCATCGCGGTTGGTGCCGCAACCTTCTTCGCTGCAGGCGCCGGCGCACAGACGCTGCAGTTCGCCACCGCCTTTCCGGAGTCTGATTTCTCCTCGATACTGGTCAAGCGGTGGACCGAGGGCGTCACCGCAGAAACCGGCGGTCGCATTAAGTTCCGTATTCACTGGGCGGGCAGTCTGGTCGGCAACAAAATGGTAGACGGCATGCGCGATGGCGTGGTTGACGCCGCCCTGTCCTTCACTCCGTATGTGTCGGGCGAGATCGTTGATCTTGCGCCGATGGACGTGCCCTTCAGTTTTCCAACCGAGCCCAAGGCGCTGGGCGATTTCAACCGCGATGCATTGCCCATTCTGGATGCGATTTATGAGAAACGCGGATCGCGGGTGGTTGCCGTGCCGCCGGTGCTGCTGCCTGACCCCGTCACCTGTCGCGACCGTTTCGTAAGCAGCCCCGAGCAGTGGAAAGGCGTCAAGATCCGCACAGCGGGTCGCTGGCAGGCCGAAACGATCAGGCGCTGGGGGGGCAGCCCAACCGTCATTCCCCCAGGCGAGCTTTACACCGCCCTGGATCGCGGCACGGTTGACTGCACGCTCATGATCTATAACGGCGTGCTGTCGCTCAAGCTTTATGAGCCGGCAAAGTTTGTTACCCGCAACGATCACTCGATTGCCGCCGGCAGCATCAATGTGTCCAATGCGGTGTGGAACAAACTCTCTGAAGCCGACCGTAAAGTCATGCTCAAGGTGGGGGCTGATGTGGCTCAGTGGGGTATTGCCGAGTACTCGCGCATCTTCGGTGAAACCCTGAAGCGCCTGGCCGACGCTGGCGCCCGGTTCTGCGTGCCCGATGCCAAGGAGTTTTCGCGTCTGGTTGCAGCGGCCAATGATGTCTTCGAAAAAGAAATCACGCCCAAGGCCAGTGCCGACGGCAAAAAACTTATCGAACTCATCAATCGCTACCGTTCTCAGGTGGTCACGCGTCCCACCACAGGCGATACCGCTGTCTGCCCGTCCTGATTACCGCTGGAGCACGCGCTAAGTGGGCTCGCGATTCGAGCAGGTCGAGGCCTGGGTAGCGCAGATCAATCTGGTCTGCGCCCGGGTCTCGGGTTGGCTCATTCTGGTGATCGCGCTGCTCTGCTGCTATGGCGTCTTCACCCGCTATGTGCTGGGTGACCCTGACACCTGGTCTTACGAAGTGGCCGCCTACCTGCTTGCCTTTGTGGTGTATTTCGCAATCGGCAATGCGCTTCAGCAGAACATCCATGTGAGAGTGGATCTGCTCCAGGAACTGTTCCCGGGCCGTTTCGCACGCATCACCCGCATTGTGGGCGACGCGCTGTGCTTGGCTTTTCTGTGGCTGTTTTTCAGCAAGGTCTGGGCGGTGTTTCACGATTCGCTGGTGCGTGGTCGCGTCGATGAAACCACGCTGGGCTGGCCAGTCGCCGCCGTGCAGTGGGTCATGCCCTTTGGGGTCGCACTCACGATGCTGGTGCAATTGATCATGCTGATCGGCCGCTTCAGACGCCTTTCCTAACCTGGATCCACCCCTTGGACTGGTTCGGCCTTGCCCTGATATTGTTTGCGATTCTGGCCGTGCTGCTGTGTCTGGGCATACCGGTTGCCTTCTCGATGGGTATCGCCGCCAGCGCAATGGTCATTCTGTTCCTGAGCCCCAACATGCTGGTGCAGATGGCTCGGGTTGGATTTTCGGTGGCCACCAGCGATATTTTTCTGGTCGCACCACTCTTCATCCTGATGGCGGGGCTGGTCTCGCATTCAGACATTGCCCAACGTGCCTATCTGGCTGCAACCAAGTGGCTTTACTGGGTACCGGGTGCGTTGTCAGTGAGCACGGTTGTCGCCTGCACGGCTTTCGCCGCGATTTCCGGGTCCAGCCCTGCTACGGCAGCGGCCATTGGCTATGCGTCGGTGCCCGAGATGATCCGGCACGGCTACTCAAAACGCATCGCGGTCGGTGTGGTGGCAGCAGGCGGCACGCTTGGCATCTTGATACCGCCCAGCATGGTCATGGTGATCTACGGCATTCTCACCGAGACCTCGATTGGCTCGCTCTTTATCGCAGGCATTCTTCCAGGACTGCTACTGGCCGCGATGATGATCGCCTGGGTGATCTTCCGCAGCTTGCGAGATGGCGTGACAACATCGGGAACTCCCCGGGAAATTCCAAGTTGGGCGGAGCGACGCGCGTCTCTATCTGGCATCTGGCCGGTGCTGCTTTTATTTGTCATTGTGATGGGGGCAATTTATGCCGGTTTCGCCACCACCACTGAAGCGGCAGCGCTTGGCGCGATTGGCGCCCTGCTGCTAACCATCTCCAGACCCGACATGCGCCTGAAGGGCCTCAGCACCGTTCTACTGACCACCGCTCAGTCCACCGCCATGCTGATGCTGCTCATCATTTTCGGCAGCTTTTTCGGCTTCGTGGTGTCTCGCCTGGGCATCGCGCATGGCATTGTTGAAGCGGTCACGGCGGCGCAGATGCCGGGCTGGATGGTGCTGAGCCTGTACATCCTTGCGCTTCTGGTACTGGGATGTTTCATGGACCCGGCATCGATGATGGTGATCACACTGCCGCTTGCCTTTCCCGTACTCAAGGAACTGGGCTACGACCCGATCTGGCTCGGAGTAATCGTTACCATCACCGTCGAAATTGGCATGATCACGCCACCTGTCGGTCTCAACCTGTTCGTGCTGAAGGGCATCGTACCCAAGGATGTCTCGATGACCGACATCATTGCCGGTGCGATCCCTTTCGTGGGCGTGCTGATTGCCGGACTGCTCATCATCGTGGCATTCCCTGGTATTGCCACCTGGCTGCCAGCGTTGATGAAGCAGTAGGTTTCGCCGGTCAAGCCTGCTTGTCATTGTTCCAGGAGCCACTCAATGAGCAACGATTCGCCCGCTCGCAATCGCGGCGTCATGATGATTACCGGAGGCAGTCGCGGCATTGGCGCAGCCACGGCGCGCCTGGCTGCCGAACGGGGTTGGACGGTCGCCATCATTTACCGCGACAGACTTCATGATGCGCAAGCGCTCGTCGCAGCCATTACCGCAGAGGGCGGGCGGGCTCAGGCCATTGCAGCCGATGTGGCCGACGAATCCGAGATCCTGCGCGCGTTTGCCGAGGCGGACCGCATGGGACCGCTCACGGCGCTGGTCAACAACGCTGGCGTCAGCGGGGGCGCCTCGCGCGTCGAGGCGGTCACCGCAAGCCAGATCGATCAGGTCTTCGCCGTCAACGTGCGCGCCGCCATGCTGTGCGCACGCGAAGCCGTCCGGCGGATGTCAACGCGTCATGGCGGAAAGGGCGGCGCCATTGTCAACGTCGGCTCGGCAGCCTCGCAGCTTGGCTCGGCGGGCGTATGGGTCCACTACGCAGCAACCAAGGGTGCGATCGACACCATGACAATCGGGCTTGCCAAGGAGGTCGCCGCCGAAGGGATTCGCGTCAATTGCGTGCGCCCTGGAATCATCGATACCGAGATTCATGCCTTTCGCCCGCCGGGTCAGCTTGAGCAAATGGCCAAGGGCGTTCCCATGGCGCGGATCGGTACGCCCGACGAGGTCGCGCAAAGCATTCTCTGGCTCGCCGATGGGGAGCTGTCGCCCTATGTGACCGCGTCGCTGATCGATGCGCGGGGCGGGTTTTAAGTTGATGCGCGACGAAGGCCAAGCTGTCTGACCCCACTTCAGAGAGTATCGGGGAGCGTCACTCAAGCACCATGCGCTGGTCGGAATAAGTGATCCTTACGGTCACAGTGCCCTCGTTCATTGTCCAGCGGTCGATCGTGTAAGAGCGAACGCCCGTCCTGTGCATCGGATCAGCATCAGCGATAGCCCGGGCCTCTTCAAATGACGAAGCCCGTATGATGACCATCCCCCGACCTCTTGGCTCTGCGGACTCGGCGCTGAGAGGTCCCGCGCCGAACATGATGCCGCGCCGCTCGAGATCGACCTGATAAGCCAGATGCTCGGGAATCACTTTTGCGATGTCCTCCCAGGGAGCGACGGGACGGGTGAAAACGACATAAAAAGTTTTCTTCAGAAACTTGTCGGCATTCGTTACGGGAGAAATGCTCTTGTCTGACATGCTGACTCCTTGTCGCGCGGCTGAAAAGGTTGGATCTGGCCTACGTTGATCTCGCAGAGTACTATCACCCGACAAAAAATTAGTCGATTGGAGACATGCATGAGTGTTGTGACACAACTTCTCTTTCGCGCGGCCATCCTGCTATCGACCGCGTGCGCCGCCTCAATCGCTGCCGCTCAGTCCGCGGAAGCGTATCCGAACCGGCCGCTTCGCTTCATCGTCGGTTTCGGGCCCGGTGGCAGCACGGATCTGTTGTCCCGGACACTCGCTAACTTTCTCGCCGAGAAACTGGGGCAACCGGTGGTGCCCGACCTGAAGACCGGTGCTGCAGGGGCGATTGCGGCAGATATCGTTGCGAAGGCGCCCGCAGACGGGCATACGCTGATCCTACTCACCGGTGCACATCCGGTAGTAGGCTCAATGCGTAAGACCTTGCCACATGACGCATTACGCGACTTCTCGTTTGTTTCCACCGTCGTCGCGTATCCGGTTGCTTTGGTCGTGAGCAACGAATCCCCTTATCGCACCCTGGAGGAACTCCTGGCCAAAGCCCGCACTCGGTCGGGGCAAGTAAGCTTTGCCTCGGCTGGCGTTGGAAGCGGGCAGCACCTGATTGGCGAGTGGATTGGTGCGATAGCCAATGTCGAGTTCCTGCACGTACCGTTCAGAAGCCAGCCGATGGCACTCACCGAAATGCTGGCCGGCCGTGTCGACATGATGATCGACACCCTGACCAGCGCGTACCCGCAAATAAAAGGGGGCAAGACGCGCGCGCTCGCAGTGACGACGGCAGAACGCTCGCCATTTCTCCCTGACGTTCCATCGATTTCAGCAACTGTACCGGGTGTTGAGTTTGCGTCCTGGGCTGGGTTGGCAACCACTGGAGGTACCCCTCCCGCAACAGTGGCCCGATTGAACGCCCTGGTGCGAGAGTTTCTCAAGTCGCCCGACGTTCTGAAGGTGTTGACCAGCCTCGCCGGGCAGCCCTCGCCTTCCAGTCCAGACGAGATGCGTGATCTGGTGCAACGCGAGATGGCCCGTTGGACGAGAGTCATTGAATCGCGTGGGATCGAACGACAGTAGGTTCGCGAGCTGCACCGTGACCAGGGCCTCGGTGGATGAAATCGGCACGCTGCTCGACGCGCTGTCGCTCCAGAGCAGCATTTTTTACGCTGGCGCGTTATGTGGCAGACATGACTTCCGCCGGGACGGCAACTGCGGGCATCTTCACGTCGTCCAGTCGGGACGGTTGGTGATTGAACGTCGCGACCGCCAAGCCATATCCATCACCCGGCCATCGCTGGTTTTTTTCCCTTATCACGCCGAGCACTCCTTAGGCGCAGTGGAGATCGACGGTCCGTCGGTGATTTGTGGGACAGTCGAATTTGCTGCGGGTGCCTCATGGATGCTTGCCGAAATCCTTCCGGAAATGATCCTGCTACCGATTGGCGCCAGCAGCGGAATCGAAGCCTTGCTTGCATTGATGGTGACGGAACTCGCGAGCGACGGACCCGGACGACAGGCGATGCTTGATCGGCTCGGAGAAGCCCTGATTGTCGCGGCGGTGAGGGACTACGCCGTCTCCACTCCGATTGACCTGGGCGTCTTCCGAGGTGTCTCCGATCCCTTGGTTGCTATGGCGCTGAAAGCGCTTCACGCTGAGCCTGATGGCGAGTGGACAGTTGAGCGAATGGCACAGGTCTGTGGGATGTCGCGCGCCAGATTCGCCGATCGCTTCCGGCGGGTTGCGAAGATGACGCCTTTGGCGTACCTGACAAGACTACGCATTGGTCGGGCCCAGGACCTTTTAATGGAAGGACACCCACCCAAGCGCGTGGCACTTGATGTGGGCTATTCCAGCGTCAGCGCCTTCAGCCGCGTCTTCAGCCGTATCGTGGGCTGCCCACCCGGTGAGTGGGTGCGGCAGATCCGACTGCGAGACATGCTCAAGAGTCCTGGTTAAGAATTCAAGACGAACAAGCAAACGTCTTAGAGCGACACAGGGCTATCCTCTCCGTTCGCTATCGAAAGGAGTCGGGTGAACCATGTCTGAGCGAGTATCGCCTCTAACCAAGGAACACGTTCCGGAGCTCGCAGAAGGGTTCCGCAAGATCGAAGCGATCCTGGGCTTTGTTCCCAATAGCAATCTCATCATGGCGCGTCACCCCGCCTTGCTCCAGTCGTTCCAGCGCCTGGCAGTGGCGGCGCTTGACCCCGTGAAGGTGGATCGGCCTACCAAAATGCTGGCGGCACACATGACGAGCCGCGCTGCCGGTTGCGGATACTGCATCGCCCATACGGGCCACGTAGTGGAAAAGCTTGGAGTTCCGGCAGCAAAGCTAGAATCGATCTGGGAGTACGAACACAGCGATTTGTTCACCCCAGCAGAACGGGCGGTACTGGATTTCGCACGAGCCGCTGCGTTGGTTCCTAACGCAGTAAGTGACGCCATGTTCGACGAACTGAAACGGTTCTTCGATGAAGATCAAATTGTCGAGCTGGTGGGTGTCGTGGCGCTCTACGGATTTCTCAATCGCTGGAATGACACGCTGGCGACAGAACTCGAGCGAAGTCCACTTGAGTTCGCTCGGCGCCAGAAAAATATCGTACCCAATCAACTTTCCAAGCACACCCGCTGATTCAAGTCGCATGACCCCATCCGAAAGGAAATTCCAATGAGCGAACCTAAAGTCACGAAGGCAGACATCCTCTCGGCATGCGAGGGAATGCTTCGAAAAAATCTCTATGTTGTGGCCACGACCCCGACAAACGGATTGGGTCCCGTCATGGCAAACCTCGAGCCACATCTCAAATATCAGATCAGCCTTGAAGAGCGCAGCGTGATGTTTGGTGCTGGTCCTCTGTTTCTCGATAACGAGATCGATTGGGCTGGCGAAGGTATGGTGATCATCCGCGCTGAATCTCTTGCTGAGGCAACAAGTATCGCCGCAGCTGATCCGATGCACAGCAGTGGCGCTCGGTCATTTACCGTCCGCCCCTGGTTGTTAAACGAAGGCACTGTGACGCTCCGGGTTCGATATTCCAACGGTTCACGCGAGGTGATTTGAAATGCCGTCAAATCCAAATTCTCCAACCGCCCTTCGCCGGAAACTGCTTGTCCTGGGCGCTACGCTTCCGCCCGCATCGCTCCTGCAGGCCCAATCCAGTCAGCCGATTCGTATCGGCAGTTCGTTAGCCCTCACCGGGCCACTGTCCTCTGCGGGAATGCTGCACAAGATAGCGGGTGAAATTTATGTCGAAACATTGAACAGTCGCGGCGGTCTGCTGGGGCGCCAGATTGAATGGGTTGTCAAAGACGACCAGTCCAAACCGGACCTCGCCAGAACGCTTTACGAGCAACTGGTAACGGTCACCAAGGCCGACCTGCTACTGGGACCTTATGGCACGGCGAACATCCTTGCCGCGATTGGTGTGGCCCAGCGCTATCGCAAGCTGCTCATCCACCATAGTTTCGGCATCCCGCATCTTGCCAAGTACGAATTGCAGTTCCCTGCGTGGGGCATTGGACACGTGCCGGAAACCACTTTCCCAAAAACCGTCTTCGATGCTCTGGCCGCTACCGCTAAGCCACCCAAGACAATCGCCATCGTCACCAGCAAATTTCCCTCAGCGCACTTTCTGTCCGTTGGGGCCCGCGCAGTCGCAAAAAATCGCGGATTGAATGAATTACTCTATCTTGAGTGGGAATTTGGGAATCGTGACTTTGGCGCGGTAGCGTCCCGTTTGAAGGCAGCCAACCCTGACGTGATTTGGGTTGGCTCGATCGGGTTAGAGGGAAGCCTTCTGATCGATGCCTGCAAGCGGATCGATTATTTCCCGCCCCTTCACGTTCATCTGTATCCCGCGCCGCAGCCCATGGCCAAGTCGCCGGATACTCAAGGGGCGCTCGCTGCCGCGCTGTTCGAGGCGCACGCGCCATTTACCGACAGCCCATTAGTACGCGAATTTGTCGCAAAATTCGCGGAGCGTGCCGAGCAGGCCAAGCTGCCAGACAACACGGTCGAAACACAGGCGGCGGCATCTTACGTAGCTTGGCAGATGTTTGAAGCTGCAATACGGGCGACCAAGAGCATTGACGATCTCACGCTAGCCGAGTGGTTCAAGAAGAACACGATGGATTCGATTGTGGGCAAGCTTCGATTTGACGGCCCTAACAACTATGGCGATGATCACCTGCGCCTGAAGCAGGTTCAAAACGGTAAATGGGTCATAGTCTGGCCGCGTGAATATGCTCCGCCAGGTACGCAACTCATCGTCAAATAGCTTGCCGTCGCGACTTTCAGACTCCACCAGTACCGCCGTAGCAGGCGGTACGGTTGTTACCCGGGTCAATCGCATTCTCAAGTTGGCATCAGCCTCTGATCGTTGAATTGATGTTCGGGAATCTGACACGCTTGGCGCTTGCCTACGGCCTGCGCAAGCCAACCGGCCAGCACGGCACTGCCGACCTCGATGACCTGATGAGCGGCTATGCACGACTTGATGCGTATCCTGAATGCCTCGCGATGCTGCAGGCGCTCAAAGCGCGCGGTTTCGTCACGGCCATTCTGTCCAATGGGCGAGCCGCCTCGTCCTGTGTGCGACATGCTCGACGGAGCACTGGCGTTCGTCAATCGGTAATGCGGCCATATCAGTTTCCAGCCTGAAAGCGCTGTTCCGGACGGCGAGCTCGCCCACAATCCGCCGTAATGCGATTCGGATCGCACTGGTGGTGGGCTCGATTCTCAATTTGATTAACCAGGGACCTGTCATCTGGAGCGGCTCGGATGTCTCGCTCATGAACGTCGCGCTCAATTATTTCGTACCGTTCTGCGTGTCGAGCTATAGCGCCGCGAAAAACCAGTTAGCGAGGGCAGACGAACCCCGGTGAAGCGTCCAGCCTCACCAACGTATCCACTATCTGCGACATTTCGAAAGGGAAGACGACATGGCAAGGCTCTCCGAGCTATCCGAGCACGAACGCGACCATCTTCTCAAGATGCGTGAGCAGGCCCCGCGCCTTGAACCCAAGCACTGGGTGAGCGGCCCGGCGCTATCAAAGCGACGCGTGGCAATTGTGAGTACAGCCGGACTGCATGCCGGCAGTGACTCAGCCTTCGCGCCAGGCGAGGGCGCAACCGGTTATCGTGTGATAGCCAGCGATACGAACCCCGTCACGCTGATGATGAGTCACATTTCAGTCAATTTCGATCGCAGTGGCTTCAGACGCGATCCCGAAATCGTTTTTCCATTGAGCCGATTGAAGGAACTCGCGGATGAAGGCGTGATCGGATCCGTTGCCGATTATCACTACTCGTTTATGGGGGCGCCCTTCCCGCCCACTCGGTTCGAGGGCAAGGCAAAGGAGCTTGCTGCGCTTCTGCATCGCGATCGCGTGGATGCGGCGATTCTGCTTCCGGTCTGACCAAACTGCACGTGCGCCGTGAGCGCCATCGGTCATTATCTGGAGTCAGCCGGCATTGCCACCGCGTCGATCAGTTTGGTTCGCGAGCATACCGAGGTGATGCAGCCACCGCGCGCGCTGTGGGTGCCGTTTCCGCTTGGTCGACCGCTGGGCGTTCCCCACAACGCCGCATTCCAAAGGAAAGTCCTGAAGGCGCTCCTCGGCCTGTTTGAGCGGCACTCTGGTCCGGTGCTGGAGGACTTTAAGGAAGATGCGCCACCCGATACAGCCTGGGCACCAACCGACGTGCAAGGGGAGGCCTGTCCCGTTTTTTTCGATTCGCCCCCTGAGCAAGCTGGCGAGCTGCTCTCCGTCCTGCGCGATGAACTCGATCAACTCGCGCCCTGGCAGGCGCTTGCGGCACACCGACGCGGAGCAAGTGCATTTGGGCTGGCGGGTCAGACACCAGCAGCGCTGGCCGGGCAGCTTGTTGCGCTTACCGACGCCTCCAGCACAAGTTCCTCCGACTGGCAGTCAGCCAAGCTTGCCGTGGATGATCTGCGAACCTTCTACGAGGAAGCTGCCGCAAGCCAACCCTCCCCGCTTGCGCCGGCGGCGCTTGCTGAATGGTTCTATACAAAAACGCAGCTTGGTCGCTTGTTGCACACACTGCGTCAGCTGGGTCTCGCGCATGAGGACGCCACCGCGCGGCAAATCGCGGATCGGATGCTGATTCCTCGAAAATTTCATGTTGATCACTGATTGGACGCGTGCGGCGACATCACCCACAGCCCGATCTCTCGAACCGGTTCATTGAAAGAGGACTGCCCCACATGGCACTTTCCGCACCCGCTACCGACACCATTGACAGCAGCGGCTTTCCGCTTTGCTTCAAGACGCAACACGGATCCGGGCACTCACCTGTTCTAGGGCTTGGCGACGCCCGGGATACATTCGTGGTTCAGGCTCGCGCGATGGGCGGGCATCAGAAAGAGGCCGTGGTCACGGAAGGAAAGGCGGGTTCGTCGTGGCGAATGGTGAGCGACGAGGGGCCTGGTTTGCAGGGCACAGACCTTGCACCATTTCCGCTGGGTTTCACGTCGGCAGGAATGCAGGCAGATTTAATGCACCGGATCCGCCAGCGGGCGCGCGCGCAATCAATCGCCATCACCAGTCTCGATACCGGGCTGATCACGGACTATGCCTTCCAGGGATCATTCTTCAAGGGCAATGGCTGCGGATATGCCTACGCCCCGCAACTGCGCGTTCGCATCGATACATCCTCCCCGGTCATCGCGATTCGCGACCTGGTGGTCGAATCTCTTGCAGAGTCACCCATCTTCGCCGCGTGGCGCACCCCGCTGGTCAACACGTTTGCCCTGTATGCAAACGGGCGCAGACGTCCTTTAAGCACCCTGGCCGCAAGTCCTTCGCCCGACGCTGAGGATCCGTTCAAAGCGTGGCGACATAGTCCTCGCCCTCTCTCGGGAGAGGATCACTCAACCGGAATCATCGAAAGGATCGGCCAGACTGTTGTCACCGGGGTCCCACCCTCCGCGGGCTGGCAGCCTGGCCGAGTCGACATTCCTATTCACGGACGCTCGACCATGGACGGTACCAGCACGCGTTCGCTCACCTGGTTGAACCGGGCCGATGGCACCCAGTTCGCTTTACGGACCGATGAGGGCACCACCCAGCGCGCGCCAAGCGGCCTCGGCTACGCGTTTGCAGGCGTCGCTTTTTGCCTGATGACGCAGCTACTTCGCTATGTGGAGCACCACAAAATGAGCATCAGGGCGCTGCGGCTCGTGCAGGTATCAGACTGCGAGATCACCGGCGGCAGGGCGCAGCCACACGCGCTTGATACGCATATCTTTGTTCACGGAGACGAGCCCGACGCTGTCATGGAGCGGCTGGTGGAGATGGCTGCAAACACCTGCTATCTGCATGCTGCGCTTCATGCGTCGCTCGAGCCAAGCTTGACGTTGGAGGTAAACGGGCACGCGTTTGGACCAGGCTCGTTTGACGGCACCGATTTCATCGCGACCGGCGACGGTAATCGAGCAACTTGAACTGATGAGTCAGCTTCTCCCCGAGCAGCCCGAGTCCGCAGCAAGCCCTGACACGCGGGCGATCTATGCCGAGCTTCGCAGACTTTGCGGTGTTCCGATGGTGCCGCTCATCTATCGCCACCTGGCCACCATTCCTGGCGGTCTCGAGTGGGCGTGGTCGCTGCTGGGCCCTGCACTTCGCACCGGCAGACTTCAAGAGTCGGCCTGGATAATCAGCCGTTCCGTTCAACTCGAACCAGCGGTCAAGCTGCCCGCAGAGGCCCTACAGATTCTGGGGGTCACCACTGCTGATCTCGCTGAGTTTCACAAGCTGCTCGCAGCCTACAACCGCAGCAACCCGGTCAACCTGCTTGGCCTGCGATCCCTGGCACTGTTCGCCCAGCGAGACCCACAGCCGCAAGTCGATCGCCTACCCCAAATTGATCGCGTGACACCGTGGCAGGCCCCCGAGCCGGTGCGTGATCTTCTGCCCATGGTGGACCCGGCCACTATTCAGGGCGATGCGCGGGCGCTGATGGTCCTGCTAAACGATCGGGGCGATGCATCGCGAGCCTCTCCCATCTGGCCTAGTTTGTACCGGCACTTTGCATCGCGCCCACCGCTCCTGGCTTTGTCGGCGCTGGTGGTGCCGCCTGCTTTTCGGGCAATCGATGAAGCGGCCGATGCCGTTCAACGCGAGGCAGGAAAACGGGCAGAGACACTTATCGATGAGATCGATGTGGCGCAAGGTGTGCCGAGACCGTCGGGCGAGCAGCGGCAAGCGATCATCCGCGCAATCAATCTGTTTACCGAACGGCTACCCGAATTGATCGCGATCGGGGCGCTGCTTGAACGCAGCTTTCCAAATTCAACGCAATGTACGTCATCGACCTGACCCATTACCTCGACGCCAAGGGTGTCGTTGCCCCAGAGCGCGGTCCGGCATAGGCCTCGGACAAAGCTTCCTCAAGCGAGCGACCGGCGGCGTAGCCCGCGAGTGTTGCCGGCCGCTCAAGCCCTTCCAGCGTTCGCGGACAGGGTTCGGGCTGGCCCAGCACCGCCGACACGGGGATTCGCTCAGCGTAAATCGGTAGCGCGTAATCCTCGTCTTCATCCACCACACCGCGCGCGCGGATTTTTGCCGAGGCACGCTCGATATCCATGGCAATCACTGCTGTGGCCTTGATCTCCTGGGTCGTTGCCGGCCGCAAGCCTGCGGTGCGCTGCGGAAACAGACGGTCGACCATCATCACCAGGGCACGCGCTTTTTCCTGAGGATCCTCGATAAGTCGCGCTTTGCCAAAAGCCATGACCGAGCGGTAATCAGCCGAGTGGTTATAGCCCGACCGTGCCAGCACCAACGCATCAAGGTGTGTAACAGTCAGGCATGCCGGCTCGCCGTGGGCCAGGTTCCGCAGCATGCGGCTGGCGCTGCTGCCATGCCAATAAAGCCGGCCCCCCTCGCGCCAGAAGAAGGTTGGCGTGCAGAACGGCTGCCCGTCGATGACATACGACACATGGCACAGCATGGCTGCATCGAGCAGCGCATGGATCGTGGCATGGTCGTAAAAGCCTCGGTCGTGCCGTCGCCTGACCTGATTGAGTTCCGATACCGGATAGTTGGCATCCCCACTCTCGTGCGATTTCATTTCGACTCCTTGACCGCTTCGCGCATCGCGCGCCCCAGGCTCTCTTCCCCTCTGGCAATTAGCGTATCCGCGGCATTCAGGCGATCGCGCAGTTCGCGGTTCTGGCTGAGCTTGGCCTTGCCCTCGATACGCGTGATCTCGACCTGTATGCCAACCACTGCCTTAAGCATCTGCTCGATGTAATCCGGCGGTGAGTCGCCCATCTTCCACGGGCGAGGCTCGGACACCTCGTGTTCGCGCGTCAGTCTTGCCACGACGCCACGAACAAATTTCTCTTCGTCCATCACGGCGAGGCGGCCATGAACATGCACCACCTCGTAGTTCCAGGTGGGAACCTGCCTGTGGGTTTCATGCTTGCTTGGATACCAGTTGGGCGATATGTAGCTTTCGTTGCCACGAAAGATCACCAGTACATTCGCGCCCTCCTGGCACTGCTGCCACACCGGATTGGCGCGTGCGACATGTGCGGTGAGCAGTCCGTGCGTGCCGTGCGCTGCATCCAATTCAAAGGGAATGTGGTTGGCATCGAACCCGTCAGGACCCATGGTGATGAGCGCACCAAGCGGGTGGCGCCGAACAATCGTGTGCATGTCTGACGGGTCATTGATTGCGAAATGCGCAGGGATGTACATCGGCTTCGCTCAAAAGGTGGCCTATAACGGCTTCATCTTGCAATCTAACTGGATGTCGATAAAGATCCAGTTTGTTATTACCTGGCCAGACCAGTTGAAACACTACGAAGAGAGTCCCAGCCGCCGGATCTACGAGCTGATGCGCTCCCGGATCGACACGGGCGCACTCGGTCCAGGCGAGAAACTGCCATCCACCCGCGCGCTGGCGGCCGACCTTGGCGTTTCCCGAAGCACCGTGGTGGTCATGTACGAGCAACTTGCAGCCGAGGGCTATATCGAAACAGCTGCGGGTACGCGAGCCCGTGTTTCACCAGGGCTCAATAATGCTCAGATCCAAAAGCCATTTTCAGAGGATAAACAAGCGAGGCAAGCCTCTTCTCTTTCAAGCTATGGCAAACGCGTTGCGACAATTGCGCTTCCACAGCCACCCGTCACAGACCCGCGTCATATCAATTTTCTTTACGGAGCGATTGCCCACGAAGATTTTCCAACGCTCGCGTGGCGCAAGCTCTACAACCGCGCGCTGACTCGCCGGCAACACCACCTGTACTACGGCCCCAGCGAGGGCGACGCGAGCCTGCGGGAAGCGTTGCAGGGCTACCTGCTGAGAACGCGTGGCCTACAGTGCTCGGCCGAGCAGATACTGATCGTACATGGAACCCAACAGGCGCTTGAACTTTGCGCCAGCGTACTGGTCGACCCACGCCATCGCGTCGTCATGGAGGAGCCCTGCTACCTGATAGCTCGCCGCACTTTCGAGGCGGTCGGTGCCACGATCGTTCCAACCCCGGTGGATGCGCAGGGCCTGGTCACGGCAGCGCTTCCCAAGATGCGCTGCACGCTTGCTTACGTGACGCCATCGCATCAATTCCCCTTGGGCTCGGTGATGTCGATCAGGCGCCGCCAGGCACTGCTGGCCTGGGCAGAGCGGCATTCAAGCTGGATCATCGAAGACGACTACGACAGCGAGTTCCGCTATGGACTTCGACCGGTCGAGCCTCTGCAGTCGCTCGATGCCAGGGGCTGTGTGATCTACCTGGGCACCTTTTCCAAAGCGCTTTCCCCCCAACTGCGGCTGGGCTATCTGGTGCTGCCACCTGCACTTGTGAAGCCTTTTCGTCATGCCAAGCAGTTGGCTGATCGACACGCCCCCATGCTCGAGCAAGCCGTACTGGCAGAACTCATTCAAAGCGGCGCCTATGAACGCCACCTGCGAAAGCTCAAGCGGAAAAATGAGGGTCGAAGGGGCGCGCTCGTGGATGCAATTTCTAAATACCTTGGGCCCCGTGCGCGCGTGGAGGGCACCGACTCGGGTCTTCACGTCGTCGTGTGGCTCAATGACATTCGAAAAAGCGCAGAGCAGCAGCTCATCGTCAAAGCAAAAGAGCGAGGCGTCGGCATCTGGCCCATATCACCGCTCTATGCTGAGGGTTCAAAGTTTCGTAAAGACCGCGGCGCGGGTTTCGTTCTGGGCTACGCCAGCCTCAAGCAGGCCGATATCGAAACAGGTATCAGGCTGCTTGCAGATGTGATAGCCAGATTTTTAGGCGGGTCTTAAACGTTCATCGATACATCCCGGGGTTGTGCGCTGCAGGCAGCGCAATGACGCGTCGTTTACCGACCCCAGCCGCCGCCCAGCGATTGACTTCGGTTACGGCGATACCGCACAGAGTCAGCGACAGTAGACCAGGCAGACATGAGAAAGGAGAATGGGGTGAATCGCCTGTCGAACAAGATCGCCATCGTGACGGGTGTTTTGTTTGGGGCCAAGCACGCCATCCCGCACCTGCGAAAGGCGGGAGACGGATCGATCGTCAACCTGTCCTCGATTGCGGGTCTGATTGGGGTGGGCGGTATCGCGCCGTATCACGCGTCCAAGGGCGCAGTGCGCCTGATGTCGAAGAATGACGCCATTACCTATGCTCGCGAGAACATTCGGGTGAATTCGCTTCATCCGGCCTACATCTGGACGCCCATGGTGGAGACCTATCTGCGTACCACCTCCCCTGATGTGGAAGCAGCAAAGGCCGCAGCCGGCGCTGCGCACCCGATTGGTCACATGGGTGAACCCGATGACGTTGCGTGGGCCGTGGTGTGGCTCGCCTCAGATGAGGCGAAGTTCGTCACCGGGGCAAAAATGGTTATCGACGGCGGCTACACGGCACGGTGATGACGCCTCACTCCCTTGATAGTGCGCGCCACCGCGCCGCGCTTGACGCTTTATCACCATCCACGCACGGCCAAACGCCGAAGGCGTTGATAAGGCTCGGATTGTGGGTACACGGCAAAGGAACGAAATTCAATCCGCCGCAATCCGGCCCACCTCGATCACCGTCTTCCACCTGGCAAATTCCGCAGCCTGATACTGGGCAAACTGCTCGGGGATATTTGCGACGATCTCAAAACCCTGCGATACGAGACGGGTTCGGATCGAGTCTTCCTGAAGGCTGCTGATCAGGGCTGCATGGAGCTTTCGACGTAAATCGACGGGTAGACCCTTGGGAGCGACCACTCCCTGCCACGAGGCGACCTGTACGCCACTAACACCCGCCTCGTTCAGGGTGGGTACCTGCGGCAGCAGCGGGTTGCGATCGCCCGAAGTCACGGCGAGCGCCCGCAGCTTTCCGCCATGGATGTGCTGAACCACTGCATTGATGTTTTGGAACGACGCATCAATCTGTCCGCCCAGTTTCTCCTGGAGCCTGGGGGCGAGGATGCGAGCGATGACATCGGTGGAGCCGCCGGGGGGGAAGGGCACCACCAGGGTCACTGGCTTGTCCGGCCATGCCAACGCGTTGAATGCCGTCATGAGTCCCAACAGCGCCAATGCAATCGTCTTCTTCATGAGCTTCTCTCGGTTCCAAACAAAAACGCACTGATGTTGGCGATGCTCAACGTCGCAGCATCGTCAACGTGGCGCTGCACGTGATCCTGGCCAGACAGCGTTCGACTTCCGCGCCAGCAACTCAAGAGACATCCAGTCGCACCCCTGCCCTGCGCGCTGCCGCCTCGAGCTCGACCCAGGTCGCATCGTCGATTTCGATGCCCTGCACCAAGCGCATCGCTTTTGCCTTGCGCTCGGGCTCACCGGGAAGTTGCACGCCTGCACCGCCAGGTGCGGGTGGACTTTGACGCAGCCACCGCTCAAACGCCCGGGCCTCGGCTTCGAAGGCAGACTGCGTGCCGAGCAATCGGGGACTGATCAGCACAGTAAGCATGCCGTTCAGCACGGCGCGCCGATCATCAGCGGGCTGATGCCAGGTCCCACCACCAGTCAGCGCGCCGCCCAACAGCTCGCAGGCGACCGCGAGGCCGAAGCCCTTGTGTTCGCCAAACGTCATCAACGCGCCAAACAGGCCGCCCGACTGAGGAACAACCACGACGCCCGGATCGGTGCTGGGCTGGCCCCGTTCGTCGATCAGATAGCCCTCGGGTATGCGCCGGCCTTCGTTATGTGCAACCCGCATCTTGCCCTGCGCGACCCTGCTGGTTGCGAAATCGAGTATGAACGGGCTGTTGCCATCGCCAACGGGTAGACCGATACAGCAGGGGTTCGTGCCAAACCGGCCATCGCCGCCTCCGAAAGGTGCGACCACCGGACGTGCGAGCACATTGACAAAATGCAGCGAGACAAGACCCGAAGCAACCACCATCTCTGCGAAATGCCCGATGCGGCCCAGATGGTGCGAACCCGCCAGACTGACGAGGCAGACACCATGACGGCTCGCCCGCTCGATGCCCATCCTCATCGCCTGCTCGCCCGCGATCTGGCCAAATCCACGCTGACCGTCGAGTCGCAGCAGCGGCCCGGTGTCCAACAACACCTGTACACCGGTATTGGGCTTGAGCCCGCCCTCGAGCACCGCATCGACATAGCGGGGCACCATGCCAACGCCGTGCGAGTCGTGGCCGCTCAAATTGGCCAACACCAGATTATCGGCGACCTGCGCGGCTTCCTGAGGCGCGCTACCCAATGCTGCAATGATTGCTGCAACCTGCCCGCGCAGTAGCGGTGCAGCGATTACCCGACCCATTCCTTGCTCCAGATCGATCTCATATCAACACGTGCTCCCGACAGAGCCCGCGACCGAGCGCGATCAGCAGATTGTGCCCCACCTCAGTAGAACAGCTCGGGCAACCACAGCACCAGCCCAGGCATATAGGTGATCACGACCAGGCTCAGTAGCAGCGGCACCAGCCAAGGCAGTATCGCTACCGTGGTGCGCTCGACGCTCAACTGCGCCACCTTCGCGAGCACAAAGAGCACCATTCCCATGGGCAGATGCAGCAGGCCAATCATCAGGTTGAGCACCATCACCAGACCGAAATGCACAAGGTCGATACCTAACTGCTGGCAGATGGGCACCAGAATCGGAACGAGTATCGTGATCGCGGCGGTGGGCTCGAGAAAACAGCCCACGAACAGCATCAGCAGATTGGCAAGCAGCAGGAATACCCAGGGCTCGCGGGTGAAGCCAAGCACCCAGCCGCTGATGGCTGACGTAACGCCTGTTGCGGTAAGCATCCAGCTGAAGATGCTGGCGGCCGCGACGATGAACAGCACCGTGGCCGTCGTTTCGACCGTGTCCAGACAAATACGAATGAAGCTGCGCAGGGTAAGTGTCCGGTACCAGAAAAATCCTAATACCAAGGCCCATACGCAGGCGGCAATGGCGCCCTCGGTCGGTGTGAAGACGCCGGTGGTCATGCCGCCAATCAGCAGCACCGGGGTCATGATCGGCAGCACCGCCTGGAAACGAAATACTCGATCCGCGAGAAACAACAGGGCGATGGCGCCCATCACAGTTGGCTGCGCAGGCCACTGGGCATGGCGCACCAGCGCCAACACCACGAGCGGCCAGACAACCACAATTGCGGTTTCGAGCAAGGCTTTGAGCACACGCGCCGGTACGAAGCCAATATCAGATCCCCAGCCATTACGATGGGCGAAATAGGCAACCGTCACCATCATCAGCAGTGCCATCACCAGCCCAGGCAGGATGCCAGCGAGGAACAGCGCACCCACTGACACATTGGCCATCATTCCGTAAATCACGAAGGGCAGGCTCGGCGGAATGATCGGACCCAGCGTGGCCGAAGCAGCGGTTACACCGACTGCAAATTCCTTGCTGTAGCCATGATCGCGCATCGCCTTGATTTCTACGGTTCCGAGACCGGCGGCGTCGGCGATCGCCGTGCCACTCATTCCAGCAAAGACCACCGAGCCAACGACATTCACATGCCCCAACCCGCCCTTTAGCCAACCGACCAGCGCCAATGCATAGTGGTATATGCGGTTGGTGATCCCGGCGTTATTCATCAGGTTGCCAGCCAGGATGAAAAACGGCACCGCCAGAAGCGGAAAACTGTCGATCCCGGCAACCATCCGATGGATCACGACGAACGGGGGGGAACTCTGAACGAAGAACAGATAGATCAGCGAGGCGCCAGCCATCGCGATCGCCACCGGCAGGCCGCCGCTCATCAGAACCAGAAACAGGATCTTCAGCATGCGTATGGCTCCTGACAGCGCTCAGCGGTCGCCCATCTCGGTACCCGGTCGTTCGAGTACGGTGTAGCCACGGCGCAGATGCAGCCGCAGCACCCAGAGCGATCGCACGGTCATTGCGGCAAACCCCGCGAGCACAACGCCGTAAACCAGATTCATTGGTAGATCCACGATTGTCATTCGATAGCTACCGAGCTTTTGCATCATCTGCAGGGTCAGAACCGTCGCAGCGCCAAAAAACCCAATCCGTAGCAGATCGATCAGGATCGCAAGGGGGCGGGACAGCGCGCGTGGCATGAAACGGAAAAAGAAATCGACCTGAATATGATTGTTCTTCGCGACTCCGATCGCAGCACCCGTGAACACCGTGGCGATCAGCAGATAGCGCGCGATTTCTTCGGTCCATGCAGCTGAATCGTTGAGGACATAGCGGGTGAAAAACTGATAGAACACAGTGAGCCCCAGCGCCCAGAAAAAGAGCAGCGCCACCCAGGCCTCGACAGGTGTTTCAGAGAAGTCCGCGGCCTCATCAACGGCGTGAAGCTCGCCGTCCTCCCCAAGAACCCTGGGCCCCGCGTCGATATCGTGGATCTTGCTCATTGGCAATCCCAAGTAGGCACGCGCCGGCTCACAGACCCGCGCGAGGGCGGGTCTGTGGCTCGCGAGTATGGAACAGTGCCTACTTGACCGCCTGGATGCGATCGTAGTCGGCGCGCGAGAAGCCCAGCGACTGGAGGGGGCGGTTTTTGAGGACGGCCTCGACGAAGCTCTTGCGATCGACTTCTACGACCTGCAGACCCCGTTTGCGAAATTCATCGACGAGTTCCGCCTCGCGCTTGGTGATCTGCGCCGTCGCGCGCACGGCCGCCTGCTGGGTCACCTCGGTGAAGATGCGTCGCTCCGACTCGTTCAGCCGACCCCAGAGATGCGGCGCGATCTGCGTCGTGAGGCCATCGACGATGTGACCCGTCAGCATGATCGCCTTCTGTACTTCGTAGAACTTCTTCGCATCGATCGTGGTGAGCGGATTTTCCTGGGCCTCGACTGTCCCGTTCTGCAGGGCGAGGTAGACCTCGGCAAAGGCAATCGGCGTCGGGTTGGCGCCGCAGGCCTCGGGGGTGGCGCGATAGGCTGGGGCATCCGGAACACGGATCTTGATCCCCTTCATGCCGGCGCAGTTGCTAAAGGGCTTCTGCGCGGTGGTGTGGCGTGCGCCGTAATAGGTGTATGCCGTGACCTGGATACCGGTCTTCGCGCGGAACTCGTTCACCATCTCCTGGAACACATCGCTCTTCGAATAGGCGATCAGATGGTTACCGACACGAAAGATAAACGGGTAGTAAGCGATTCCGAAGCGCGGATAAGCGCGTGCCGCAAACGAAGGGCCGCTGATGATCATGTCAACAGTGCCCAGGGTCAGCCCCTGATTGATATCCGTTTCTTTGCCCAGCGAAGAAGCGGGGAACACCTGAATGTCGAACTTGCCGTTAGTACGGGCGCGGATCTCGTTGGCAGCCCAGACCGATTCGGTGTGGTACGGCTCTGAGGTCTCGTAGACGTGTGCCCACTTCAGCTTTTGCTGCGCTGTGGCACCGCCACTGGCCAGCGCTGCAAAAGCGCCAAGCGCAACAATGCTCGCCCGCGCGAGCTTTCCGATACTGGTCCGCCTGTTCGTGCCTGTCTCCTGTCGAATTATGGTGTGTTGCGCAAGCACGCTGCAAAACCGCAGGCGGGTACCGAAACCAATACGGAACCCGTGATCTCGCCTGTGGACAAGCGGCGCGGCCAGCCGGAAAATCTTCACACGCCCAGCCAGAGCCGGTCAAGCTGAGCCCATCGCAAAGACCGGCTGGCGCGACCGTTCCGGAGCAGCCATGCCCAAAGTCAGCATAGAACAAATCGAGATTCGCCAGGTCGACCTGCCACCCAAGGTGATCCGCACCGATGCAATCCAGTCTTTCGTCAAGCAGGAAACCGTGCTGTTCTGTCTGCATACGAGCGACGGTCTCAGGGGTACAGGCTACGCCTATACTATCGGTACAGGCGGCTCATCGATCATCGCACTGCTTCGGGATCATCTCGCGCCGCGCCTGCTGGGCCGGGATCCCACTGCGGTCGAGGCTATCTGGAAAGATTTGTTCTTTCATACCCACGCCACAGCGGTCGGCGCAATCACCAGCCTGGCGCTCGCCTGTGTCGATACCGCCCTGTGGGACTGGCGCGCCCGGCGTACTGAATTACCGCTTTGGCAGTTGCTGGGCGGGGCGCGCGATCGCGTGCCGCTCTACACCACCGAAGGTGGCTGGCTTCATCTGAGCCCCCAGGAACTGGTCGACCAGACCCTCGCAGCGCGCGATCAGGGATTCAGAGGCGCGAAGATCAAGATAGGGCGTGCCCATGTCAGCGAGGATTTCGCACGACTCTCGGCGGTGCGGCAGGCTGTTGGCCCAGGCTTTGACCTGATGACAGACGCCAATCAGGGGCTCACACGTCCAGAGGCCATTCGCCGGGCCCGGGCGTTTGCGGACCTTGACCTGGCCTGGATCGAAGAACCACTGCCGGCCGAGGATGTGGGCGGCCACCGACAACTGCTCGCGCACACCAGCACTCCGATCGCAATCGGCGAGTCGCTCTACCACCCGATGCAGTTCCGGCAATACCTGGAGGACGCCGCATGCTCAATCGTGCAGCCGGATGTCGCCCGGATCGGCGGCATCACCCCCTGGATCAAGACTGCGCACCTGGCCGAGACCTTTGACGTACCGGTATGCCCACACTTCCTGATGGAGTTGCACGTCAGCCTTTGCGCAGCGGTGCCGAACGCGCCCTGGGTCGAATACATTCCACAACTTGACGACATCACGCTCGAGGGCCTGCGCATCGAAAACGGTCAGGCGCTCGCCCCGCTGGAGCCAGGGCTTGGGATCGCCTGGGATTGGTCAGCGATTGCGCGGCGCCAATCGGTTTATCTTGAGCTGAATTACGCTTGAGGCGATCGGGTAAGGCCAGTGCCGCTGCCGCGTATCTTAGTTCACCTGCTCGCTCCAAAGCACAGGTCGACCCTGCGGGCCAGCGAGCCGCTCGAGGTGAGCGGCCATACTCAAGACCATTGCATCGTCGTAGCGCCGACCCACGATCTGAATCCCCACCGGGAGTCCACGTACCAGGCCAGCACGCCGCAGCCGTGAAATTGGCCGAGTTGGTCAAGCAGCGCACTAACGGCGACGTTGAAATCACCATCTTTCCCGCCAACCAGCTGGGCAACGACGCGGCCATGATCAACGGCACCCGCGGTGGCACGATTGACATCGTCTCCAGCGGCGCCGATAACTTCCCGCTGATGGCGGTACCTTTTTTCATGTTGGCCGGCGAGTTGATGAATGCTGGCGGCATGAGTCGGCGAATTGTCGAATCGGCCATGGTCTGGGTTGGCCACTTGCGGGGCGGCCTGGGCTATGTCGCGGTGTTTGCAGCCATCGTCATGGCCAGTTTGTAAGGCTCGGCGGTGGCTGACACGGCCGCGTTGGCTGCCGTGCTCATGCCCATGATGCGCGATGCTGGTTACCGAATGGACCGCTCCGCTGGCCTGATCGCTGCCGGCGGCATCATTGCGCCGGTCATTCCACCATCCATCGGTTTCATTTTGTTTGGCGTTATCGGCGGCGTATCGATATCCAAACTATTCATGGCGGGTATCTTCCCCGGAATCTTGATGGGCCTGGCCCTGATCGTGACCTGGGCGATCGTCGCGCGCAAGGATCAGGTACGCGTCAGCGAGCGCGTCCCGTTGCGGCGCCGGCTGCGCGTCACTCTGAACGCCTTCTGGTCTTACCTGCTTGCCATCGTGATCATCGGCGGCATGAAGATGGGTATCTTCACGCCCACCGAGGCCGCAGTGGTGGCGGTGGTCTACTCGCTCTTTGTGGGTCTGGTCATCTATTGTGAGATCAAGGTCCGCCAGCTCTACAGCATCATCCTCGCTGCCGCCAAGACCTCCTCCGTGGTCATGTTCCTGGTGGCTGCCGCTCTGGTCAGCGCGTGGCTGATCACTGTGGCCAACATCCCGCGGCAGATCGTTGATATCCTGCGTCCGTTCATTGACAATCCCACGCTGCTGATGGTCATGCTGATGTTGATGGTGGTGGGCACGGCACTGGACTTTGCCCCCACGGTACTCATTCTCACGCCGGTGCTGATGCCGCTCGTTCGCGAGGCGGGTATCGATCCGGTTTAATTTGGCGTTCTGTTCATCATCAACAACGCCATTGGCCTGCTCACACCCCCAGTGGGAACGGTGCTCAATGTGGTCTGCGGTGTGGGCCGAATTCCCATGCACGACGTGATCCGCGGGGTCATGCCTTTTCTGGTGTCCCAGGTAGTGGTGATGGGTCTGCTGATTGCTTTTCCCAACCTGGTCATGGTCCCCCTGAAATTTCTAATCGCCCGATGAACATTCTTGACTCCTTCTGCCTGGCGGGCCGACGTGCCCTGATCACAGGCTCCTCGGCCGGCATCGGCCTGGGCTTGGCCGAGGCCTTGGGCCAGGCTGGCGCCCACGTGATCGTCAACGGTCGTACCGCTGGCAAAGTCGATCAGTCGGTCCAGGCTCTGCAAGCGCAGGGCCTGTCGGCCAGTGCCAGTGTCTTCGATGTCACCGAAGCCGACAGCGTACGCGCAGCGGTCGATCAACTGGAGGCACAGGGCCCGATCGACATTCTGGTCAACAACGCCGGCATGCAGATTCGCGGCCCGCTGCAGGACTACGCAGACGCCGATTGGCAAACCCTGATGAAGACCAATTTGGACAGCGTTTACTTTGTCGGTCAAGCGGTGGCGAGGAAGATGATTCCTCGCGGTCGCGGCAAGATCATCAACATCTGCTCGGTGCAGAGCGAACTCGGCCGGCCCGGCATTGCGCCCTACACCGCAACCAAGGGCGCCGTAAAAATGCTCACCAAGGGAATGGCCATCGACTGGGGGCAGTTCGGTCTGAATGTCAACGGCATCGGCCCGGGATACTTCAAGACCGAGCTTAACCAGAAGCTGGTCGACGACCCAGCCTTCAGCGCCTGGCTGGTGGGACGCACACCGAGCCGGCGCTGGGGCGACGTGCAAGACCTGGGCGGTGCAGCCGTATTCCTGGCCTCAGACGCCTCGCGTTTCGTCAATGGCCACATCCTCTACGTAGACGGCGGCGTCACCGCCACGCTTTAACCGCAAGCCCTTTCGGATCGGCCCCATCATGAAATCAGTCGTCTGCCACTCGGCCCAAGACCTTCGGATCGAATCGATCACGCTACCGCCCCTGTCGGACCACCAACTGCGTGTCAATGTCGCTTTTGGCGGTATCTGCGGCTCAGATCTGCACTATTACCAGCACGGCGGCTTTGGCACGGTGCGCATCAGGCAACCCATCACGCTGGGCCACGAGGTCTCGGGCATTGTGGACGCCTGGGGAGCGCAGGTCAGCGGCTTCGAGCGCGGTCAGCGAATTGCCATTTCACCCTCGCGGCCTTGCGCCCAATGTCGCTTCTGCCAGGCTGGGCAACACAACCACTGCCTCAATATGCGCTTTTATGGCAGCGCCATGCCCTTTCCTCACATTCAGGGTGCCTTCAGCGAATCCATCATCATCGAGCGCTACCAAGCCCATCCGATCGCCGCTCATCTGAGCCTGTCGGAAGCAGCGCTCGCCGAGCCCTTGTCGGTGGGACTGCACGCGATCAGCCGCGCAGGCAGCGTGCTGGGACAGCAGGTTCTGGTTACTGGCTGCGGGCCCATCGGCTTGTTGCTCATCGCGGCCTTGCGCCGTGCGGGGGCAGGCCGTATTGTCGCCTGTGACCTCGCCAGCCTACCGCTGCGCTGCGCCCGCGAAATGGGTGCCGACGAGACGATCGACCTGAGCACCGACGCCGAACGGCTTGATGTGTACAGGGCGGAAAAGGGTCAGTTCGACACTGTTTTTGAGGCCTCGGGCAGTCAGGCCGCACTGCGCACGGCGCTCGATCTGATCCGGCCCCGGGGTGTGCTGGTGACGGTCGGCATGGGCGGTGATGTCAGTCTGCCCATGACCCAGCTGGTTACCAAAGAGGTGGACATGCGCGGCACCTTCCGCTTTCACGCCGAATTTGCCTCGGCGGTGCGTTTCCTTAACGAAGGGCTGATCGATGGCAAACCTGTGATTACCCGGGTGCTGCCAATGGATCAGGCTATCGAAGCCTTCAAGCTGGCGACCGACAAAAGCCAATCGCTCAAGGTGCAAATACAATTCATGTCGCAGGCCGCCTGATTAAGCATCCTTGACGCCAAGGGAGTTCGCTTCGTAGATCAGCGTGAGACAAGGCGCTGAAGGCAGTCGCCCGGTTACCGAGCCCGAGTCTTTTTACGCGGCCACGCCGAAGGACCCGAACGCGGTGTATCCGGCCCTGCAGGCCCGCCTGCCCCTCTAGACTCGCGAGACCGAACCGTCTTTTGTTCCGAGCGCCCTGGCGCTACAAATTTCGACGGCCGCGATGTTCCTGGTCTGGCGGGGCGCTCGGCCCGTGCAGCAGGCTCGCTGGCTGAAGCCCGTGGACCGCGCGGCGGCATCGCCTCGACGCGATGAATTCGAAGCATCTGGCCCGCCACCCGTACCTTGCTCAGGTGCTTGATGATGCTGGCGGGCAGGGCCTCGGGGAGTTCCACCAGACTATGCTGCTCGAGCATCCGGATGCGGCCGATCTGACGGGCCTCCAGGCCCGCCTCATTGGCAATGGCCCCCATCAGGTTGCCGGGCTTCGCGCCATGGGCTTCCCCCACTTCCACCCGAAAGGTTTGAGAGCCGGTTGAGCCGGGGCTCGATCGGACAGGCTTGGCCGGGCCTTCCCAGGGTCGTGCTGACTCTGAACTGTGATCACTGGATCGATCGCCCGGGCGATTCACGGCGTGGTCCGAGGCGGCGGCGACAGCCTCAGCGGCGTCCTGACCCTTGGCAAGCAACAGCGGCAGGCCTCCGCGCGACATGCGCGCCAGGGCGGCTGCGATATCGATGGCAGCAACACCATGCTCCTGCTCGTACTCGCTCACGATGCTGGCAAAGACCTCCAAGCCACCAGCATCCAGTGTTTCGGTGATGCGGTCCTTGAAGCGGGCGATGCGCGCCGCGTTGACGGCCCGAACGGTAGGCAGCTCGAGCGCGGCAATCGGCTGGCGCGTGGAGCGTTCGATGGCCTTGAGCAGCCCGCGTTCTCGCGGCGTGACAAACAGAATGGCCTCGCCACTGCGACCGGCCCGACCAGTGCGACCAATGCGATGGGTATAGGTTTCGGCGTCGCTCGGCAGGTCGTAGTTGATGACATGGCTGATGCGCTCCACATCGAGCCCACGGGCTGCCACATCGGTGGCCACCAGAATGTTGATTTCGCCTTCGCGCAGCTGGGCGATGGTGCGTTCGCGCTGCTGCTGCACCAAGTCGCCGTTGATTGCAGCTGCAGGGAAACCCCGGGCCTGGAGTTTTTCGGCCAGTTCTTCGGTCTCGAGCTTGGTGCGCGTGAAGACGATCATGGCCTCGAAGGACTCCACCTCCAGGATACGGGTGAGTGCATCGAGCTTATGCATGCCGCTTACAAGCCAATGCCGTTGCCGGATGTTGGTTGCAGTGGCGGTCTTGGCGGCAATCGTGATCTCGGCGGGATCGCGCAGATGGGTCCGGGCGATGCGGCGAATCTCGGTTGGCATGGTGGCCGAGAACAGCGCCGTCTGGCGCCCCGCAGGCGTGGCGCTCAGGATGCGCTCGACTTCCTCCACGAAACCCATGCGCAGCATTTCGTCGGCCTCATCGAGCACCAGCGTGCGCAGCGCCGACAGATCAAGAGAGCCCCTGTCGAGGTGATCGATGATGCGCCCCGGTGTGCCCACGATCACATGCAGTCCCCGGCGCAGGGCCGACAGCTGCGTGCCATAGCCCTGGCCACCATAGATGGGCAGCACATGAAAGCCTGGAATCGCATGCGCATAGCGCTGGAAGGCTTCGGCCACCTGAATGGCCAGTTCGCGCGTGGGCGTGAGGACCAGAGCCTGCGGCGCACCCGCGCTGGGTTCCAGACTAGCCAGGATGGGCAGTGCAAAGGCTGCCGTCTTGCCGGTACCGGTCTGGGCCTGGCCCAGAAGGTCCTTTCCCTGCAACAGTGGCGGGATGGCCATGGCCTGAATCGGTGAGGGGGCCTCGTAGCCAACTTGCGCAATGGCCTGAAGGAGGGTGGGGGGCAGGCCGAGTTCGGCGAAGGAGGAGAGCGTCATGGCTCTAATTGTCCCATGCGCCGGCCCGGGTCCCGCGAATCAATGCGGGCGCTTCGCCGCTTTGTCCCACGCGCCGGCCCGGGTCCCGCGAATCAATGCGGGCGCTTCGCCGCTTCTCACCAGGGTCGGTCCGACAAACGCTGTTCAGGTCAATGGCCGCTACCACTTTTCCACTGATGGGCGCAGGTCCAACTCGAAGGTCCATGCATCACGTGGCTGGCTGTGTAACCACCAGTAGGCCTCGGCGATGTGGTCCGGGTTAAGAATGCCATGAGGTCCAACCTCTGCCACGCGCTGCGCGAAATTTGCTCGCGCGAAGGCGGTGTCGATCAGACCGTCGATGATGACATGCGCCACATGCAAGCCTTGGGGACCGAACTCCCTCGCCATCGACTGGGCCAGTGCCCGCAGCGCCGCCTTGCCACCTGCGAAGGCGGCAAACCCGTTAGAACCCCGCACGCTGGCCGTGGCGCCTGTAAAAAGAATGGTGCCGCGCCCGCGCGGCAGCATCACCCGCGCAGCCTCTCGACCCGCCAGAAAGCCCGCCAAGGCGCACATTTCCCAGACCTTGAAGTATTTCTGAGCCGTTGTCTCGAGGACTGGAAAGCGGACATTGCCGCCCACGTTGAACACCAACACGTCGATCGGCCCGATATCGGCTTCAATGTGCTGGAACAAGTTGACCACTTCGTCCTCGCGCCGTGCGTCCAGTCCAAACGCGAGAGCCCGACCACCCTGGGCAGTGATCTGGTCAACCAGGGGTTGCAATGCTGCCTCAGTGCGTCGCGCCACGCTGACGGTGTAGCCCTCCTTGGCGAAGCGCCGGGCCACCGCTGAACCCGTAGCGTCACCTGCGCCGATCACACAACAGACTCCGTGTCCGGACATGGCGTTCTCCTTGGTCAAGGCCCTATGCCCGGGCAGTGGGTCGGGCCGAGACCTGTGCAAACCAGCGCGACAGGTGGGCCATCTCCGGCGGGATGCGCAAGCCGACCGCTTTGCCCAGGACGCAAGCACACTGCGCGACGATGTCGGCAAGGGTGTACTCATCTCCGGCGATATGACTGCGCCCAGCCAGTTCGCCATCCAGCCAGGCCATGGTTTGCAACGCACGACCGCGGGCCCAGCTTGCGATTTCCGGCACTTGCTCAACTCGACCACGGTAGAAGTCACTGCTATGCACAAACGCCAGCGCGATCGGCTGTGATAGTTCGTGGTCCATGCGCAGCGTCCACATCTCGGTGTGTGCCGACGCCTGCGGTGTTGTCCCCATCAGAGGCGGCTGTGGGTGCAACGCTTCCAGATAACGACAAATCGCGAGAGACTCGGCGATGGCGCTGCCATCATCGAGCTCGAGTACGGGCAGCTTACCCAGGGGGTTCAGCCTGAGAAAGGCTGGCATGGCATTGGCACCGCCCGCGGCATCCACCTCGCGGCGCTCGATCGAAAGACCTTTTTCAGCCATGAAGATGCGTACGCGGCGGGGGTGCATTCCTGCGGTGAGGTCGTAAAGAATCATGAACCGGTCTCCTTGGTGGATGTTTGATGTTGCGGCGAGTAGGTCAGGCAACCTTCCTTACCCTGAACCAAGCCGCGTATATCGCCGGCAGCGATAACAGCGTCAGCGCGGTTGCAACGATCAGACCGCCCATGATGGCAACGGCCATCGGGCCCCAGAAGACGCTGCGCGTCAGCGGGATCATGGCCAACACCGCGGCGGCGGCCGTGAGCGCGATAGGACGAAAGCGCCTGACCGCAGCCTCCACAATCGCCTCCCACGCTGGCACACCTCGGTCGCGGTCCTGCTCAATCTGATCGATCAGGATGACCGAGTTGCGCATGATCATGCCCATCAACGCGATCACACCCAATAGCGCTACGAACCCGAATGGGCGGTCGAACAACAGGAGCGCTGCAGCCACGCCGGCGACTCCCATCGGGCCTGTGAGGAAGACCAGCATGGCGCGCGAGAAGCTGTGCAGTTGCAGCATCAGTAACGTGAAGATGATGAACAGCATCACCGGCACACCGGCGGCGATCGAGCCCTGACCCTTCTTGCTCTCCTCCAGAGCACCAGCCACCTGGATGGTGTAGCCCCCAGGCATCCGCTCCTGAAGTTTCTGGAGCGTGGGCCAAAGTTGCTGCGTTACCGTGGGCCCCTGCAGGCCTTCGGCAACATCGCCCTGAACCGTGACTGCGAACTGGCGCCCTTCGCGCCACATCACACCCGGTTCCCAGTCCAGTTTCAACTGCGCCACCTGCGCCCATGGCACCGCCTTGCCGCTGGGGGTGGGCAGATAAGCGCTATTCAGACCGGACAGCACCTCGCGCTCACTGAGCGGCTGGCGCAGCACAATATCGATGAGACGGTCACCCTCCCGGTATTGCCCGATGGTCGATCCCGACAGCAGCGTGCGCGAGGCCTGGGCGATGGATTGACTGGTGACGCCAAGGGCCCGGGCCTTGTCCTGGTCCACCTCCAGCCGCAAGACTTTGATTTTTTCGTTCCAGTTGTCGTTGACCCCGCGCATGCCAGGATGCGCGCGCAGCACTGCCTTGGCCTCTTCGGCCCAGGCTTGTACCTGATCGGCCTGCGGTCCCACCACGCGGAATTGCACGGGATACGGCACCGGGGGTCCGTTGGGCAATAGTTTGACGCGGCTGCGTGCCTCAGGGAACTCCTGGGCCAGCAGCGTAGGGAGTCGCTGCCGCAGCGCTTCACGGACGTTCAGGTCCTGTGGGACGATGATTGCCTGCGACACGTTGGTCTGTGGAAAGATCTGGTCCAGAGGCAGGTAGAACCTCGGCACGCCGCTACCCATCCAGGTGGTAACGGTCTGCACGCCCGGTTCCTTCATCAGGCGCGCCTCGAAGCGCCTGGCCAGCGCTTCGCTTTCCCTGATCGTGCTGCCTTCAGGCAGCCACAGATCGACCAGCAACTCGGGCCGGCTCGAGTCGGGAAAGAACTGCTGCTGCACCTTGCCCATGCCTACCAGGCCCGCCAGGAAGATCGCGATCGTCGCAGCGATCGTCCACCAGCGATAGCGGACGCACGCGTTCACCAAAGCCCTGAAGGCCGTGTAAAACGGCGTATCGAAAAGCTCGTGTGCCTGTCCGTCGGCACGCGGCCGGTTTCTCAGCAGCGCCGCGCCCATCCAGGGTACGAAGTACACAGAGACCGCCCAGGAGATGACCAGGGCCGCGGAAGTGACAGCGAAAATGGCGAAGGTGTACTCGCCTGTTACCGACTTGGCGAGGCCGATGGGGAGAAAGCCCGCGGCCGTGATCAAGGTACCTGTCAGCATGGGCATGGAGGTCACCTCGTAGGCGTAGGTGGCCGCGAACACTTTGTCATAGCCCTCCTCCAACTTGCGTACCATCATCTCCACCGCAATGATCGCGTCGTCCACCAGCAGGCCGAGCGCAATGATCAGCGAACCCAGCGAGATCTTGTGCAGGCCCACGCCCCAGTAGTACATGGTGACGAAGGTGATCGCCAGCACCAGTGGGATGGTCAGCGCCACCACCATGCCAGGCCATATGTCGATACGCAGCGGCCTGGTGTGAAGGCCCAGGCTGATGAAGCTCACCACCAGTACGATGGCAATAGCCTCGATCAGCACCCTGACGAATTCACTGACCGAGCTCGACACAGCCTGCGGCTGGTCCTGCACCTGTTCCAGTGCGACGCCGGCCGGCAGCGTGCGGCGGATATCGTCGATCTCCGAGCGCAGTCGTTGGCCCAGGGCGATGATGTCCCCGCCCTTGGCCATGGACACCCCGACAGCAATGACCTGCCGCCCCTGGTGGCGAACCAGCACCTGCGGCGGGTCTACCGGCGCACGGCGCACCTCGGCGATTTCGCCCAACTGCAGTGTGCTGCCCAGGCCGGTGGCCGGGTTGACCGCACGGATGGGCATGCGGCTTAACTCGTCCAGTGACCTGAACACCCCCTGTACGCGAATCTGCAGGTTCTGTGAGCCGGCATCGAATACGCCAGCGCCTTCAACCGCGTTCTGCGCCGCCAGCTGTCCCAGTACCTGGTTGAAGTCCAGCCCGAGCTGGGCCAGACGTTTCTGCGCGATCTCGACGTAGATTTTTTCCGGCTGAACACCAAACAGTTCGACCTTGGCCACATCAGGTACGCGCAGCAGGCGCGAACGCACACTCTCGGCGAAGACTCGCAGTTCCTCCTCGGAAAAACCGTGCGCCGACAGCGCGACCATCGAGCCGTAGACGTCCCCGAAGTCATCGTTGAAAAATGGCCCGATCACGCCCGCCGGCAGCGTGCCCCGTGCGTCGTTGATGCGCTTGCGGACCTGATACCAGACGTTACCAACCTCTTTAGGGGGCGAGCTATCCTTGATCTGCAGGATGGTCACCGACTCGCCAGGCTTGGTATAGCTGCGGATGACATCCGCATAAGGCGCTTCCTGCGCCAGGCGCTCGATCTTGTCGGTGACCTGCTCCGCCATCTCCTGCGCGGTCGCGCCCGGCCACCAGGCCTGCACCACCATCGCACGGAAAGTGAAGGGCGGGTCCCCATCCTGGCCCAGCTGGAAATAGGCTGCAACGCCCAACGCCAGCAGCACCAACATCAGATAGCGAGTCAGCGCCCCGTGCTCCAGGGCCCAGCGGGAAATGTTGAACCGCGAGCGCGGTACTGGGCTTGAATCAGGAGGCACCGGCCGCTGCGAATGATCGGGCGAACCCCTCATGGCTTGGGCTCCACATACAGCGAGACCTTCTGGCCTGGCGAAAGCGTGTGAACGCCGGCGGTCACGACCGTGTCGCCCGGGTTCAGGCCAGCGCCGAGGACGATCAGGTTGGCCTGAAGCCCTACCGTTTGCACCGCCCTCATCTGCACCGTCATCGTCGTGCGGTCCAGCACCCAGACCTGCGACTTTCCCTGGTGCTCGAAGAGAGCCGTCAGCGGAAGCATCAGCGCGGGCGGGGTCTCGGGCCCGGGCAGGAGCACGGTGACGGTCTGCCCCAAGGCCACTGGCGCTGCGCCCAAGTCTGCCTTGACCAGAAAAGTTCGGGTGGCGGGGTCGGCGGCCGCAGCCACCTCGCGGACCGTTGCGGGCCAGTTCCGGTCACTCGCCCCCCAGCTGCGCACCTGGAGCACGCCCTGCCGGCCGATCAGGGCCCGCACTGCAGCGATACGATCCTCGGACACGCTGAACCAGGCATCTCGGGGCCCATCATGAGCAAGGCGTACAACCGTGGCGCCGGCCGCCATCACCATACCCGGCTCCGCTTCGACCGCGGTAATCACACCAGCAGCATCCGCGACCAGGGTCGAGTAGCCAGACTGGTTGACCTGCAATCGCAGCTGGGCGTTGGCCTGCTCAACCGCCGCGCGAGCACTCTTCAGGCTGGCCTCGCGGCGCTCCAACTCCGCACCGCTGATGTAACCCCGTTCGCGCAGAGTCACGAAGCGCTTGAACTCACTCTCGGCCACATCCAACTGAGCCTGAGCCGCCCCGAGCGCGGCGCGCGCGGCCTCCTGGCCGAGTTGAAGATCCTGTGCGTCCAGCCGTGCCAGCACGTCGCCAGCGCGCACTGTCTGGCCGAACTGCACCCGACGTTCGACCAACTTGCCGGGTACGCGAAAGCCGAGGCGTGACTCCACCTGCGGGCGGATCTCGGCGGCAAACTCCAGCTGCGAGCGAGTAGGCGCTGTCTGCACGACCAGGGTCCTGACGGCCCGCACAGGCTCCACCGGCGCAGGTGCCGGCTGACAGCCGGCAAGAAGGATAGCGGCCGAGCTGACGAGCGCGGGCAGCAGGCGGCAAGTTAGCCGAAACACGGGCTTGGGATCTTTCATGAGGTGAGGACCTGACGCTGTCAAGTGCGACCGATGCTAGTGACGCGTCTTGACAGTGTCAAGTCATTCCCCCAAAGTAAGACGGTGACCCTTATCTCACTTGCGACGTGCAGCCGCCGAACCCGAGTTCTTATTCCTTGAAGCCCGCGCCTCCAACCCAGTCGCCGCATCTTCGTGACCGGGTGCTGGCGACGAGCCGCGAACTGCTCGCTTCAGGCGGCCTGGCCGCCCTCAGCATGCGGGAGGTGGCGCGGCGCGCAGGCGTGACGCACCAGGCGCCCTACCATCACTTCCCCGACAAGGAATCGATCGTGGCCGAACTGGTCACCGAGGGCTTTCAAGAACTCGCCAGACGAATGAGCGCCGCCAACGATGCAGCGGCCCAAGGCGGCAAACCCGAAGTGCTGCGGCGTGCAGCGCAGGCCTACCTGGGCTTTGCGCTGGAGCATGCCGGCGTGTTTCGGGTGATGTTCCGCCCCGAGATCTGCGACTCCAACCGATTTCCGCACGCACAGGTGGCGGCGCAGAGTGCCCGGGCGCAGTGCGAACGCCTTGTACGCATCGTCCACGACGGCCGTTTCAGCGAATCCCTGGCCAGCGTGCACTGGGCTCATGTGCACGGCCTAGCCTGCCTGGTGTTGGACGGACCGCTGGGTGCTCAGTTGACCACCGAAGAGGCCCGCCGCGCACACCTGCTGGAGGCCTCTGAACACTTCATCGGACTGATTACCGGCCAGCAAACAGGTGCTGACTGCTAGGGTCTGCATGGCTCAAGGCATGACATCCAACAGCCCATCAACCACGTATGTAAGCTTCAAGTTGATCGATGAGTAACTTTTGCTCTACGAGCATCTGCCTAACCACATCACCAATAGAAATTACCCCTACCAGGACACCCTTTTCGAACACCGGCAAATGACGGATACGATGGTCTGTCATCAACTGCATGCAATCATCGAGAGGTTGCTCGGCCTGGACAGTGATCAAGTTTGAAACCATCACCTCTTGAACCCGCGTTGTCTGACTGGATCGTCCCTCTAAGATCACCTTCCTTGCGTAGTCCCGCTCTGAAAAAATTCCGGCCAGCGCGCCTTTTTCAATTACTAGAACAGCGCCAATATTTTTTTCCGCCATGTATTTGAGCGCATCCAACACCGTATGGTCCGGCAAGACCGAAAAAATCCCTCGGCCGGATGCCTTGATGACTGAACCTACGTTGATCATATTTTTCTCCGTAATTGATGTAAGAGTCCGACACGTACAGGCAAACCAGAGCGTCCGTTAAGTCGGAGCCACTGCCAAAGCATCGATCGCTAGGACTAACAGTTACAGAAAAACTCAGTCACTTCAGATGGGAGCATTCACGCTCAAAAACCTCACGCCTGTTGACCAGTAACGAGTACGGGGCGCCTGGATTTTTTGCTTTAAATTGCTTTTGCCGATCTTCGACGCAAGTCTCGAAGCGCGACTGGGACTGACAGGCTGCAAGCCCGATCGTCGTCAGCAGAACCACTAGAGGAGATTTCATGCTGGACCTCCGCCGGTCATTGATTTACCAATACGTTCAGGCAAAACGAGGACAACGCGGAACCGCGATGGGCTTTCGCTGAAAGGATATCAGTAGAGCATTCAGCTTCTCAAAGCGACGCTCAAACAGTCATCCCCTTGCGACCTCTCTCGCAGTGAAGTTCAAGGGTGGGTCAACGCGCACTGGCTCGTGACCGCAGCGAGAATGAAACGATACGACACAACCGCAACTCAAAAGATCCACGTCAATAGCGCCCCAGTGTAGGCCGTTCGTGGCGAATGCTCAATCTCTCTGGATATCAATCAAGGAAGCCGAACCGTCTTGGGAGGTAGAGCACCGTTTCGGGCCAGACCAGGAGAATAGCGAGCGCCACCATCTGGAGGATCACGAACGGAACAATACCGCGATAAATGTCCGTCATGGTGACCGAGGGCGGAACTGTCCCCTTCATGTAAAACAGTGCAAAGCCAAACGGTGGAGTGAGAAACGCAGTCTGCATGTTGACAGCCAGCGTGATGGCAAACCAGGCGAGCACCACCTGTTTGCCCTGCAGAAGGGTGCCGAAATCAAGCTTGGCGATGATTGGCGCGAAGATAGGCAGGACGATCAGACAGATTTCAATCCAGTCAAAAAAGAAACCCATGAAAAAAACAAGCAGGTGCACGAAGATCATGACCTCCCAGCCGGTATCAAGCCCCATCGCTATGAGGATCTCAGCCACAACATCGTCGCCGCCGAGAGCCCGGAACACGTAGGAAAAAAGCGTCGCGCCAAAGATGATGAAAAACACCATGGCGTTGGTGAGTGCTGCCGAGGTCATGACCTCGCGCAGGATGGTCATTGAAAATCGCCGGTTACCGATAGCAAGAAGGATGGCCCCAAGCCCGCCGACCCCCGAGGCTTCGGTGGGTGTAGCCCACCCCCCGAATATGGAGCCCAGCACAAGCATGATGAGCAACGCGGGAGGGATGAAGCCCTTGATGATCATTGCCGCATTGAGCGGCTCGCCGGTATCCCCCCCGCCGCCTGACAAGCTCGGGGCAAGCGAGGGCTTGATGATGCAGGCGACAGCGATGAAGATCACATAAACAGCCGATAGGATAAGCCCCGGGATGATCGCGCCAGTAAAGAGTGTGCCCACCGGGATGCCAACTAGATCACCCATGATTACGAGCATGATGCTAGGCGGTATGAGGATGCCAAGCGTGCCCGCCGAGGCAATCGTTCCGACCGAAAGCGCCTTGTCGTAGCCCGCCCTTAGCATCACCGGCAGCGCGATCAGCGTCAGCATGATGACAGAAGCACCGACAATGCCGGTGGTAGCTGCCATGATCGTGCCCAGAAGCGTGACTGCGATCGCAAGCCCACCCGGGACGCGGCGCAGCATCAATTGCAGAATTCTGAGCAGATCCTCGGCCACGCCGCTTTTCTCGAGCATGGTGCCCATGAACACAAACATCGGGATTGCGACAAGCACTTGATTCTGTACCGCCTGCCCGTAGATCCGAGGCAGCAGGTTGGCGAATTGCGTCATGCTGTAGATATCGAAGAGCATGCCGAGAAAGCCAAAGCCGATGCCGATGGCACCGATCAGTAATGCAACCGGATAGCCCAGAAACATAATGGCGACCAAAGCAAAAAACATGACCACCGCCAAGTGATTGATCAGCCAGTCAATCATGCGGTCGCTCCATCATGATCGCGCGAAGGGCACATAGGCCCGCTGCTGCTGCTCGGGCGTTCCAAAGAGGGCAACCACACAGCGGGCCATCACGGCAACGACGGCAGCAGATATCGTCACAAAGGCGATGAAAAGGAAGAATTTGACGACCCAGCGGTAGGGAAGGCCAGTGGGCGCATCAGATGACTCATTCTGCATCAGTGAGACCATGAAAAAGTCGTATGAATAAGGCGTCGCTACCCAAAGGTAGGGGATTGCAAACAGCAGGCAGCCGACCAGTTCAAGCCAGAGTTTTTTCCGCTCGGCCAGGTGTGACGTAAACACATCGATCCGAACATGCGCGTTTCGGATGTAGGCGTAGCCCAGCCAGGTGCAGAACAGCACCCCGTGCAAATGCCATTCAAGCTCCTGAAGCCGGGTCGATCCGAGGCCGGGCAGCTGGAACCCGAACTTGCGGGTGACGACATCGAAGGCAATCGTCACGATGCAGGCGATGAAAGCCCACGCGCCGGCGTCGGCGATGCGGCGCAGAAGACCTTCGATCAGGTCTGCCAGCCGGAGCAGGAATGCCATGAAGGAGTCCTCGACGAACGGCGCGGAAACAGGGGCGGCGCACCCAGCGCCGCCCCCTCGTCAGAGCATGAGCCAGTGGGCTTGGGTATGGCGCCTCAGCGCAGGTAGCCCATGTCCTTCCACACCGCGTAGTTCTTGCGGAACTCGCTGTAGGAGTCCCAGGCCTTCTTGAACTCGGGGCTCTTGGCCGCCTGTTCGGCCGCCACCTCGTTCCAGGCCTTCTCGAACGCGTCGAGGAACTGCTTGGGCCACTTGTGAAGCGTGACACCCTTGGACTGGATCTCCTTCATCGCCTTGAACTGCGCGGCCTCGCCCTCGGCGAACTGGTTCAGCATCGTCGCGTCGCAGACGGTCTCGATGATCCGCTTCTGGTTGTCGGAGAACTCGGCCCACTTCTTCTGGCTGATGATCAGTTCGTTGATCGTGGCCTGCTGGTGCCAGCCCGGGAAGTAGTAGTGCTTGGCCACCTGGTGAAAGCCCAGCGTAAGGTCCATCACCGGCATCGAGAACTCGGCCGCATCGATGGTGCCCAGCTGCAGCGCCTGGAAGATCTCGCCCGCCTGGGTGAGCTGGGTGGATACGCCCAGCTTCTGCATCACATTGGCACCTAACCCAAAGAAGCGCATCTTCAGGCCCTTCAGGTCATCGAGTGTCTTGATCTCCTTGCGGAACCAGCCCGATGCCTCGGGCGATATCACGCCGCAGGGAATCACCTCGACGTTGTACTTGTTGTGCAACTCCTTCATCAGCTGAACACCGCCACCGTGCTTCATCCACGCCAGGTACTCGCCGACGTCGGGTCCGAACGGCACCGACGCGTACATCGCGAACGCAATGTTCTTACCGGTCCAGAAACCCGACACCGTCCAGGCCATGTCGAGCGATCCGTTGCCCACCGCGTCGAGGTATTGGTTGGCTGGCACCAGAGCGCCCGGCTCGAAGCCGCGCACGTCAATACTGCCGCCCGAGACGATGCGAAGGGTTTCCACCAGCTTGGTCTGGGTGGGTCCCAGCAGGCCGGTATTGCTCGGGAATGCCCAGCCCATCTGTGCTCTCACTCGTTTTTCCTGAGCCGCTGCGGGAGCCACCGCCAATGCAAGCAACGCGGCCGCGCAGGCCACACCAATCAAACGTCGCATGAATGTCTCCTGTTTAGTTAGGTTGTTGGACGCGCAACCAGCCAGGCGCGACCACACCGAGCCACTTTCGGACTCCGGAAAAGGACGCTAACACGGTTGTGGGCAAATGCGGATGCAGTACAAACCCTTGGTTTGCCCGGCTGACTCCTCGCCGGAAACTTAGGCCTGAATGGCGGAGGGGACGATCACACAAGGCTCCATCAGCCTATTGGGCCACGCCTACTGTGTTCCGCCATCTTTCGTTAGTTAGGTCTGCTGCGTGCTGATTCGCTGGCCGGCCTGGTGCTTTACCCGAGCCCGGCGCTCCGAGGTTACCCAGCCTCGACCAGATGCGACCCAAGCACGGGCAGGCTATGATCCAAATTCAAAAGAAAACCAAGTCGAGGAGATCATGAACTCATTTAAAAAGCCCCCCTGCGCAATGCTTCGGCCACGGCGTCATCTTCTGGGCGCAGCTGCGGCAATCACGAGCTCGTTGCTTTTGGCGACCGATGCGACCGCGCAAGTATTCCCCCAAAAGACCATACGTATCGTGGTCCCTTTTCCCGCTGGCGGAACCACCGACGTGGTCGCGCGCATTCTGGCGCAGCGCATGAGCGAAAACCTGGGTCAGCCTGTCGTGGTCGAAAACCGCGCTGGTGCTGGCGGCTCCATTGGAGCTGATGCGGTGGCAAAGGCCGCCCCCGATGGCTACACCCTGTTGATGCACAATCTCACTTTTCCGCTCTCGTCGGTCGCGCAGGCGCTCGCCAATCGCTCGCCCTTCAATGTCGAAACCGATTTCGCTGGCGTGTCCATTGCTGTCAATGTGCCGTTCGTGCTGACCAGCAATCCCGCAGTGCCCGCCCGAAATCTGCGCGACCTGGCCACACTGCTGTCTTCAAATACAAGCCTTCAGTACAACTACGGATCGACTGGCCCGGGCTCGGCCATGCATGTCCTGGGCGAAGCCTTCAAACGTGAGGCCAAAGTGAGTATGGAGCATGTGCCCTTCCGAGGCGCGGCTCCGATGAAGCAGGAGTTGCTGGCGGGCCGAATTCAGATCGGGGGTGACCAACTGTCGACCTCTCTAGGAGAGATTCGGGCCGGCACACTGCGCGCGCTAGCTACTACCGGATCGCAGCGAATTTCGTCCCTGCCGGATGTCCCCACTGTCAAAGAACTCGGCTTCCCGGCGTTGGAGCTGGAGGGCTGGAATGGACTATTCGTACCTGGCCGCACGCCTCAGGCCATCATCGATCGCCTGCATCGCGAAGTCGTCGCTGCCATTAAACACCCAGAGGTTTCCAAACGCCTGATGGATATGGGTGCCGAGCCTGTCGGATCAACACCGGCGGAGCAGGATGGAATATTGCGTCGTCAGATGGATCAGTTTCGGCCCATTATTCGCGATATGAAGATTGACCAGTAGGAGTAGGTGGTCATGCTGGCTCGAACTCCCCCTCGCCACCGCACCCCTTATTTTTCCGCATCCTCGGCCCCAGTGCGCCCTGGCGAACCGCTCCAAGTTACACACGTATAAGCCCCTGATTTTGCAGGCGCTCTGCGTGTGCAACCGAGAGTAGTTCGAAAGCAGCCTACTGATGCTGGATGCGCAAGCGCCCGATCAACCTGTCCGGTTGCTGACGATCCGCGACGTGGCTGCGGAGCTGAGATTCGGGCCAAAGGGTGACGATGGGCGGCGAAACTGTAGAAAGTAAGTGTCGCGGGCTGCGGACGCGGGTTCAATTCCCAAACCGGGAATCGAACCGACGGCGTTACTTCAGCCCGTACCGTACACCGCGTCCGCTGCCGTGCTGCTCCAGATGGTTGCGCTCGGTCAGGTCACGGAAGTGCTGCTTCAGGGTGTTGCGACTGGCTCCGGTCAGTTTGATGGCATCCATCATCGTGACGCGTCCGTGCTCGCGGGCGAATTCCACGATCTGCAATGACAGTTCAGGCAGCGCGGCCAGCACGATCTTTGCTTCACCTCTTTCAAGCGACTCATCGCCGTATCCAACTCGCGCGCGGGTTTGCGGTCGGTCTTCTTCACGAAATCCCAACATCGACTGACGTTCAAATGGGGGCCGAGCGTAACCGCTCTCTGAGCGGCGTTCTTGCTAAGCGGCCAGCGATTCGACAGGCGAGCGCAGACGCTGATGAGCGAAGTGCTGCTTCCACAGGCGAGGGGTGAGCAGCGCCACCGAGGCGGCGGGATGGTGATCAATTCGCTGCAGCACATCGACCAGATAGTCGAAGGGGTTGATGTCATGCAGCTGGCACGTAACGATCAAGCTCTGCACGATTCCGATCTGCCGCGCACCGAGCTCAGTACAGCTGAACAACCAGTTCTTGCGACCCAGGGGGATCGGACGCAGACTGCGCTCGAGGTGATTGGTGTCAACCGGCACATCCGGATCGATGAGGAACACCGACAGCGCATGCCGATGCGCATGCGCATACCCAAGCGCCTGTACGAATCGGTTCGTCGGCAACAGCGCTTTATCCTCGCCTGGCTCGCGTACCCATTGGAAGAACCCTCCACGATCGGCTTGGCGCGCTCGAACCGGTGCAGGTGCCGACTCTCACCCGTGAGCTTACGCGCTCGGATCTCTTCTTCGATCTTGTAGAGTTTGCCGATTCGATCTAGCGCTTCGTTCGCCAGCACTGGTTCGGCCGACTGCGCATTGAAGAACTCCCGCCTGCAATGCGCCCAGCACTGCGCATGCTTGATGCCCGTCTTCTCGGCATATGCCGCATAGGCTCGATACCCGTCACTCAGCAACACTGCGCTGGGCACAGGCTCCAATCCCGGAATGGCCTCCACCGTAGCGTGCGCCCGCGTCTCGAAGAACGGGAAGCACACCTCGTCGTGTTCCCCGTACACTGGCCAGAAGTAGCAGCTCTTCAACTTGCCTGGCTCCGCTCGCCCCGCCTTGATCGGCGTCTCATCCATTGCCTTCACCCGCGAGGTGCGAACCGAGGCAAGTTGCGCCTCGTAGATCGGCTCGAACAATCCGATCGCTTGCGAGGTCACTTGCGTCAACCACCCGCGGCTCACCCGAACACCGGACTGCGACATCCGCTGGTGCTGACGGTAGAACGGCAGGTGCCACTGCATCTTGTCGACCAGCATGCCCGCGATCAGGCTGACATCAGCGCGACTGCCATCGATCACGCCCTGGGGCGCAGGCGGACATGAAAGCGCCTGCGTGTCCTTGCGCTTGATCACTGGCCGCACGTACTTGAGCACCACGTAGCTGCCGGGTTGCTGCGCCAGGCGGTGCGAGACCTTCTCGCCAATCACCTCGTACTGATCGGGCGCGGGCCCCTCGATCTCGGGATTGGCAAGCTCGATCACTTTGACCGGCACGCGTTCTTTATCGAAGAACAGGTTCGACTCGTCCTTGGCGCCTTCGCTGAAGTTGCTGCGCGGGGCGCGGCGCTTGTGTGCGGGGACATCGCGCTCGGCAGGGGCGGGCGTTTGATCGGGGACGGGCAGAAACTGCCCGAGGTGAAGCTGACTGGGGTCAGCATCGACGATTCGCTTCTCGCTCCTGGAGCCGAATACCTGACGGCGGAACCAGTCGATTTGTTCTTTGAGTGATTCGATGTCGCGTTGCAGCTCGGCGTTGCGTTGGCGCAGAGCGCTCACGTCGGAGACGACTTCGAGCACCTCTTGTGCGGACCAGCGCACCACCTCTTCGAGGCTCGGAGCGTTGACCGGATTCAGTGTCGACATGAGTCGAGACATTACACGCAAAGCCAGTGTTCATGCGGCTTTCCGAGCACTTATCGGAACACTGTAGCGAAGCTTTCTGCGACTCTCGATGATGCCATCGAGCATCATCTTCAGCTGCATCCAGTCGAGCTCGGTCGAGCGCATCTTCGACCAGTCCGACACGAATCGACCTCGCTCCAGACGCTTGCCCCAGATGCAGAAACCGCTTCTATCCCAGTACAGCACCTTGACCTGGCTGCCGCGGCGATTGATGAACACGAAGAGCGCGCCAGAGAGCGGGTCCTGACCGATCGTGTGCCGTGTGAGCGCGCATAACCCGTCGTAGGATTTGCGCATGTCCACGGGCTTGCCATAAACGTGAACCCGTAGCGCCCCCTCCGGAAAGAACATCTCACCCGCGACGGATCGTGAGCAGCACACCACCGCCCAGATCGAGTCGGATCTCAATCGCCTCGCCTATGTTATCGACGCGCATCTCTCCGGCGTCGATGAATCGGTCGCCAGCGTCAGACGTGGACAATTCATCGGACTGCACCGACCGCGCCCTGCCCACAATCGAGTCCTTAGCGTTCAGCAGCATCTGCCACCGATTGAAGGTGGAGCGGCCGATACCTTCAACTCGACAGAATGCCTCGATCGTCAGGCCGCTCGCTCGTTGCCTTGCAAAAATCCCTCGCCATGACCTCTCGCTGCGGTGCGCCCTCGTCTTTCGACTCGGACCTGCCGGTAACCCCGTATGCTCTTCGCTCATCAGTGCGCCCTCGTTAGCGTTGCACGAGGCTGCGAGCACTCACTATCTACGCGATGGCGGGAAGGACGCCGCTGGGTAGACGGTTACGCAACGCGGTGGCGCCCTCGAGGGTAAGGGCGCACTGGATGAGCACCCGCATCTCGGTGTCGATGAGCAGGATCCAGCCGGTCGACAGGGCCGCCGCCTCGTTGAGCTGGTGGAGCATCAGCAACAGGGCCGCATTGCGCTGATCCGACGGCTCGATGGTGCAGACATGGGCCTCCACCAGATAGCGTGCCGGGTCGGCCGGGTGCGTCAGGCAGCGCAGCACATGGTCGTCGGTCTCGAATTCGAACCCCGTGGAGACAGCACCGGCTGCCCGCGGATGGCCCATCCGCTTAGAAAAAGCGGTCACCAATTCAGAAAATGCGTCAACTGCCAGAGTCAAGGGAAGTCGCCTAGAGGTTTCAAAGCGTTGGCTCGTGCGGCCCAAGGCACGCCCTCAGGGAGAGCGTAAATTAATCCCAAACCCGGCAGTTGACCGCTCGACGTCTTCGGTAGGGCTTCTCAAGCATAAGCTTTTCGCCCTTTTGGGGCCTCACTGTTGATTCATCAGCCAAACTGAGCCAGTGGCTCAGTTTTGGATGTGATTCAACAGGGTCACGCTCCCGGGGCGGTCACAAGGGGCGATCCGTTGCACCGACGGTCAGGCGGCGGTCTTCAGGTCCCTGTGGTCGTTCAAGGCCGTCGAGGTAGACGGCGACCGCGTGATGCAGCGCGCGGGCCTCGCGAGCGGCAAGCCCAATGACCTGTTCAAGATCAAGCAACGGTACAAAGGGGATCCGGACTACGAGGGCCCGCTCTTTGCCTACCGGGCGCTCGTAAAGTCGAACAGGCGCGAGGGAACGTACTGGATGCCGTGCGCTGGCGGGACCGTCATTTCGGCGTGATGCTTTGCCCCTCCAACCCCGCTGTCCAACTGCCTCATCCAACACACGTGCAAGATGTTGATCCGATTAGAGGTCTGCGTGTGCTACGGCGAAACGGTTCGCGAAGGTTTCGAGAGAACAGAGAGCAATACCGAATCGAACTGCGCCCTATTCGGCCCGATGCCGGGAGGGTGGTGGCACACGCAGAATGAGCCCGAACCCCGCGTGGCGCGGGCCTCGCGCAAATGAAAACGCCCAACCGAGAGAGGTAGGGCGCTGACAAGCTCCCTCACCTTTGGCGGCATTCCGCGTCTCCTACTTGGGCATAACTTGTATTTTAGGCCTCGCCCTCACCTGCGATGACCTGCCCAAAACTTAGCTCATTGCCACTTGGGTCAGATATGCGGAAATCGCGCATGCCGTACGGACGCTCGCCGATAGGAACAACAACTGTGACACCCGAATCTACAAGGGTGGAGTAATAGTCATCTATGCCAGATACGACAAGACTAGTGTGTGATGCGCCGACAGGCTTTGCGTCCGCGCGTTGTATGAGCATGATCTCAACGCTGTCACGGCAAACTGCTGCAATGTTGGGCGGCTCACCCCATGACCACGCAAGGTCAAATCCAAGTACTTGCCGATAGAAGTCTATTGACTGTGCTAGATCCGTTACGGAGAAAATTGGAGAGATTGACTGAATCTTCATGGGCTCCGTGTCCTGTCTGCGGAGAACCTCAGGACGTCCTGTGAGGCGTGCAACCTTGGGAAGGGTGCTACTCGGCTGTAGATGTAAGCGCAGGGTCTGGAGGCTTCGCCTGCAGTCGCCGTCGTTCGAAATGATACCTTGCTCATCCAAACCGGCTGGCAAACTCCCTCATCCGACACACGTACAAGATGTTGATCTGATTAGGGGCCTGCGTGTGCTGCGGCGAAACGGTTCGCGAAGGTTTCGAGAGAACAGAGAGCAATACCGAATCGAACTGCGCCCTGTTCGGCCCCATGCCGGGAGGACGGTGGCACATGCAGAATGAGCCCGAACCCCGCATGGCGTGGGCCTCGCGCACATGAAAACGCCCAACCGAGAAGGGTTGGGCGTTGGGTATTGGTGGTGGAACCTACCACTCTGGCTGGCCGGCATCCCGTAGTCCCGCACCCACAGACGGAACTGCGAGGCATGCGGCGCGACATGGAGTAAAGGTTCCGCTCCCCGCGCTGTCCCCACCACGCCCCGACCTGCATTCGTCGCTTCCCAATCACCTCTAACTCCCTCCACCCTTCGATGGGAAACGCGGGGGGTAGCACCGGGCTGCGGGGGGCACCTTCTCGCCAAACAGACGTTCGTTCCCGCTCTTTGTAAAACATCGGGCTGGTCAAGCTGGCCTTGCCAATGATGTTGTGGAACTCGCGATTGGTCAGGTCAGGCCGGTGGGGGTTGGACAGTTTGACCTTATCGCCATTGTCGATTCGGTAAAAGCTGTGATCGCTGTGATGATCTTGCACCCCGGCGAGGTACCGTTTGACGAAGTTGTTATTGATCTCTGAGACGGACCCCACATGGCGTGTCACACTTCGCGTCGACGTCTTAGTAGGAAGCGACTCACCATGTCGATGGCTTCGTTAGGCCGCGCCGCCGCGTTAGTCACCCTGTCAGTGCTGGTGGCCGGATCGGCCGCCGCACAGACCTACCGCAGCGAGCACGGCGAGCTGCGCGTTACCCGTATTGCCAACGGTTTGGAACACCCGTGGGCCCTCGCATTTCTGCCCGATGGAAGGCTGCTGGTGACCGAGCGACCGGGGCGGCTGCGCTACGCCGCAAAAGACGGTAGCCTCGGTGCGCCGCTCGACAACGTACCGCGCGTGTTCGCGCGGGGCCAGGGCGGCTTGCTGGATGTCGCGCTCGATCCGGCGTTCGCCTCCAATCGAATGATCTACCTCTGCTTCGCTGAACCAG